>ERZ795053.2261-NODE-2261-length-23562-cov-12.805420_pt1 | contig 23562 bp, 24 predicted proteins | sample MGYA00375137_ERZ795053 | MGnify/ENA primary metagenome ERZ795053 (study PRJEB30182, sample SAMN05720284) | activated sludge metagenome | isolation source: Anaerobic digester | place: Hong Kong | collected 2014-12-17 ...
TGAAGAACGAGCGGTTCATGGCCTTGCACATGATGTAGCTCAGGATCGCGCCCGAGCTGCCCACCAGCGAGCCGGCGATGATCAGCATCGCGTTGTCGAGCGAGAAGCCGATGCCGGCCGCCGCCCAGCCCGAGTAGCTGTTGAGCATGGACACCACCACCGGCATGTCCGCGCCGCCGATGGGGATGATCAGCGTCACGCCGATGATGAAGCCCAGCACGCACACGGCGACGAAGTCGAAGGTGCTCTGCGAATGCCAGAAGCCGAACACGAAGAACAGCGCCGCCAGGCCCAGCGCCAGGTTCAGCCAGTGCTGGCCGGGAAACACCACCGGCTGGCCCTGGAACAGGCGGAACTTGGACTTGCCCGACAGCTTGCCCCAGGCGATCACCGAGCCGCTGAAGGTGACGGCGCCGATGAAGGCGCCCAGCGCCAGCTCGACCCGGTTGCCGCCGGGGATGACGCCGCCGACACCGTTCACCGGATGCGCCGTGATGCCGAAGGCCCAGGGCTCGGTCACGGCGGCGACGGCGATTAGCACCGCGGCCAGGCCGATCATGCTGTGGAAGAAGGCCACCAGTTCCGGCATCTTGGTCATCTCGACCGTCTTGGCGCGCCAGGCGCCGTAGCCGCCGCCGATGATCAGGCCGAGCAGCACCCACGCCAGCCCCAGCCCGGAGCCCGAGAGCTTGACGATCAGCGCCGCCGTGGTGAACACGGCGATCGTCATGCCGGTCATGCCGAAGACGTTGCCGCGGATGGAGGTGGTGGGGTGCGACAGGCCCTTCAAGGCCTGGATGAAACAGATGCTGGCCACCAGGTACAGCAGCGTGACGAGGTTCATGCTCATGCGGCTGCTCCTTATTTGCTAGCTTCCTGCGCCGGTGCAGCCTTGGCTGGGCGCTCTTTTTTCTTGAACATCTCGAGCATGCGGCGGGTCACCAGAAAGCCGCCGAAGATGTTCACCGCCGCCAGCGCCACGGCCGCCACGCCCATCAGCTTGGCGAACGCGCCGTCGGTCAGCGCGGCCGCCAGCATGGCGCCGACGATGACGATGGCCGAGATGGCGTTGGTCACCGCCATCAGCGGCGTGTGCAGCGCGGGCGTGACGGTCCAGACCACGTGATAGCCCACGTAGATCGCCAGCACGAAGATGATCAGGTTGATGACGGTGGGGGAAACCATATCCATGGCGCTTGTCTCCTCAGGGCTGTCGGCAATGTCTTGTGTGGCCGGGGTTATTCGCGGTCCTTGCGCGGCGCCAGCACCGGCGGGCGCGGGCGCACCTGCTCGGCGCGCGTGGGGGCGGGGGCGGTCACGACCGGCTTGCTGGCGGCGGGCGTGGGCGGCGCGGCCAGGGTGGGCGCGAACGGAAAGGGTGGCACGGTCAGCACGCCGCCGGCCGCGCGCGCCGCGGCGGCGAACTGCTGGGCCCAGCGGTGGCCGGGCTGGCCGCCGGACAGGAATTCCTCGTTGGTGCGGCTTTGCGGCTCCAGCAGGCTGGGGTCGACCAGGGCGTGCACTTCCAGGTTGCCGGCACGGTAGGCGATCCACTCGCGCGGGGTGGAGGTCAGGCCGCGTGCGTCCAGCCAGCGCCACAGCACGGCGCTCTGGTTCTTCAGCCAGCCGTCGAAGTCGGCGTTGCGGCGCATGCGCAGGCAGCCGTCCCGGCCGCGGGTGGGCAAGGTCAGCGTGGTGGGCGCCGGGCAGGGCGCGGCCACCGGCGCCATCTGGGTGATCACCAGCGCCATCCAGCGGCCGTCTTCCTCGCGCTGCAGGCCGGCGATGCGGGTGGGGGCGTTGGCGCCGTCCACCGGCACGGGGGCGTCGCCCGCCATCCAGGGCGCCTGGTGGGCGCCGAGGTCGTACCAGGTGCCCACGCTGGTGGGCGGCACGCTGATGGCCGGCGCCGCGCCCTGGGCGGCGATGGCGCCGGCAGCCGGCGGCTCCGCGGCCGGTGCGGGCGCGCGCATGGCGCAGCCGGCCAGCAGCGTGCCAGCGGCGGCCAGCAGGGCCAGGCGGGTGGAAAGCGGATGGGACGGAACGGACTTCATGGACTGCTGAGCCAAGTGAACAGGGTGTGGGCGCCTCAGGCGCGGGTCACGGCGCCATCGCGCGCCACCAGGCAGGCGGCGACGATGTCGTCTTCCATGTCGATCGTGAGTGCAGCCGGCGGCTCGCCCTTGGCGGCCGGCGGCAGCACCAGCTTGAGGAAATCCAGCACGTTGCGGGCGTACAGGCTGCTCGAATCGGCCGCCACCAGCGCCGGCAGGTTGGTTTCGCCGACGATGGTGACGCCGTGCTTGATCACGGTCTTGCCGGCCTCGGTGAGCGGGCAGTTGCCGCCCACGCTGCCATCGGGGTTGGGCGCACCCTTGCCGGCGGCGATGTCAACGATCACCGAGCCGGGCTTCATGCTTTTCACCATCTCCTCGGTGACCAGCACCGGAGCGGCACGGCCGGGGATGAGGGCGGTGGACACCACCACGTCGGCCTGGGCCACGCGCTTGGCGACTTCGGCCTTCTGGCGGTCGAGCCAGCTCTGCGGCATGGGGCGGGCGTAGCCGCCCACGCCCTCGGCGGCTTCCTTTTCTTCGGCGGTTTCGTAGGGCACGTCGATGAACTTGCCGCCCAGCGATTCGACCTGCTCCTTCACGCTCGGGCGCACGTCGCTGGCCTCGATCACCGCGCCCAGGCGCTTGGCGGTGGCGATGGCCTGCAGGCCGGCCACGCCCACGCCCAGGATCACCACCCGCGCGGCCTTGATGGTGCCGGCGGCCGTCATCAGCATGGGGAACAGCCGCGGGTAGGCGTCGGCGCCCATCATCACCGCCTTGTAGCCGGCGATGTTGGCCTGGGACGACAGCACGTCCATGCTCTGCGCGCGCGTGGTGCGCGGCGCGGCTTCCAGCGCGAAGGCGGTCAGGCCGGCGGCGGCCATTTTTTGCAGCCCCTCGGCGTTGAACGGCTCCAGCATGCCGACCAGCACGGTGCCGGGCCTGGTCAGCGCCAGCTCGGCGTCGGACGGCGGACGCACCTTGAGCACCATCTCGGCACCCAGGGCGCCGGCGGCGTCGGTGATCTCGGCACCGGCGGCCTGGTAGGCGGCGTCCACCGCGCTGGCGGCCACGCCGGCACCGGCCTGCACGCGCACCTGGTGGCCTTGCGTCACCAGCTTCTTCGCCGTCTCGGGCGTCACCGCGACCCGGGTCTCACCTGCCGCCGTTTCGGCGGGCACGCCAATCAGCATGGCTCATCTCCTCGTTCGCCGCGGGCCGCGTGTGCGCCCCCGGTCTGGCTGGATTCATTGTCGACGCCGCCCGCAGGGCGGGCGGCGCGCATGGTGCATTGTGCGGTATCCGCAGTCTGCCGCATCGCCCGCCCATTGTGCCAAGCCCGGCCGGGCAGTTGGCCCACGATAATCGGCGCCCATGACGAACCGCCGATGGAAACCCAGCGTCACCGTGGCCGCCGTGATCGAGAGCGCAGGCCGCTACCTGCTGGTGGAAGAGGAAACCGCCGCCGGGCTGCGGCTGAACACCCCGGCCGGCCACCTGGAGCCGGGCGAATCGCCGCAGCAGGGTGCGGTGCGCGAGGCGCTGGAGGAAACCGGCCGCGTGTTCACGCCCAGCCACCTGCTGGGCATTTACCTGGCCGCCTCGAACGACGCTCAGGGCGCACCCACCACCTGGCTGCGCTTCGCGTTCTGCGGCACGGCGGGCGAGGCCGAGCCCGGCCGCGCGCTGGACCATGGCATCGTGCGCACGCTGTGGATGACGCCGGCGGCGATCGAGGCCAGCCAGGAGCGCCACCGCAGCCCGCTGGTGTGGCGCTGCGTGCAGGATCACCTGCGCGGGCAGCGTTTCGATCTGGACGCGGTCGTCATGGACCCCAGTGCGGCTGATCCGGCACGCTGGCGCTGAAGGTGCCGATTTTTAGTATGTTTTTGGCCTCTGGCCCAGATATGACGGGCGCAGGCAGCTATTGATTTGGTAGTGATTCTGGCGGCTTCGCGCCGGCCCGCTCAGCGCATGAACCTGCCGTCGCTGCCGATGATGGAGAGCTCCACGTAGTGCAGGCCGGTGTGGTCGGTCGGGCTGTAGCCGAGCTCCAGGCCGCCGAGGTCGAAGGTGCTCATGCCGTTCAGCGCGGCGATCACCTTCTCGCGCGTGGGCTTGGGGCCGGCGCGGCGCAGCGCCTCCACCAGCACCTTTGCGCTGGCGAAGCCTTCCATCGCGGCGGGTGAGAGCTCGCCCTTTCCCTTGAGCAGGCCGGTCGCCTCGCGGTTGATGGGAATGCCCAGCGCACGCACGCTGGGAAACACCTGCGAGACGATGACGCCGCGCCCCTGATCGCCCAGCAGCTTGATGAAGCCGCCCGAGGCGTTGTTGGACAGCGTCACCACCTGCGCGGCGGAACCGGCCTGCCGCAGCGCCTTGACGCCGTCGACCACCGCCACGCCGGAGCCGCACCACAGGGCGGCCTGGGCGTTGGTGGATTGCAGCTGGCCGATGATCGGCGCGTAGTCCGGCTTCTCGCGCGCGGCCTTGATCACCGCCACCGGCTCTTTCTGCAGCTTGGCGAAGCCCTTCTTGGCGCCTTCCGCGCAGTCGGCGCCGAAGCTGTCGTCCGCATGCACCACGGCCACCCGCTGCAGGGTGATCTGGAACAGGTGCTCGATGGCGCGCTGCGCTTCCGCCTGGTAGCTGGAGCGCACGTTGAACACGTAGGGGTTGACCGGCTGGTGGAACACCATGGCGCCGGTGGAGGGTGCGATGAGCGCCAGCTTGTACTTGGCCAGCAGCGGCAGGATCGCCTCGGTGTGGGGCGTGCCCCGGCTCATGAACAGGGCGACCACGTTCTCCTGCTCGATCAGCTTGGCCGCGTTCTCGGCCGCGCGCGGGGGCTTGAAGTTGTCGTCCAGCGTGATCAGCTTGATCTTCTCGCCGTTCACGCCCCCCTGGGCGTTGACGCTGTCCAGGTAGGCGTGCACGCCGAGCAGCGTCTCGCCCACGCTGGCGGCCACCGGGCCGGTGACGGCGGTGGTCTGGCCGATCAGGATGTCGGCGTGGGCCAGGCCGGCGCCGGCGGCCAAGAGGGCCAGCGCGGCCAAGCGTCGCGCCAGGACAGCGGGACGGGCAGGCGAACGGGAAAGCAGGCGGGGGAACGGCATGATCGGGCGCACTCCTTGAAAAGAGCGGCCGGTGGGACTGGGCGCCTTGGCACGGCCGTCCACCAGCGGCAGACCGTACGGCTAGCCAGTGGCCGCGGGCGAAGTGTGTCCAAAGGTGTTACTTCTTGCCATGAGCAATTACCCGCAGAGCGCGGGCGGCCAGGCCGGCACAGGGAATAATTCGCACCATGACGGGAAAACAGCGTGTGGTGGTGGGCCTGTCGGGCGGCGTGGATTCGGCCGTCACGGCCTGGTTGCTGAAGCAGGCCGGCCACGAGGTGGTCGGCATCTTCATGAAGAACTGGGAGGACGACGACGATTCGGAATACTGCTCGTCCAACGAGGACTTCGTGGACGCTGCCGCCGTGGCCGACGTGGTGGGCATCGAGATCGAGCACGTCAACTTCGCCGCCGACTACAGGGACCGGGTGTTCGCCGAGTTCCTGCGCGAATACCAGGCCGGCCGCACGCCCAACCCCGACGTGCTGTGCAACGCCGAGATCAAGTTCAAGGCCTTTCTGGACCACGCCATGCGGCTCGGGGCCGAAAAGATCGCCACCGGTCACTACGCGCGCGTGCGCCAGAACCCGGCCACCGGCCTGTTCGAGCTGCTCAAGGGCCTGGATCCGTCCAAGGACCAGAGCTACTTCCTGCACCGGCTGAGCCAGGCGCAACTGGCCAAAACGCTGTTCCCGGTGGGCGAGCTGCACAAGAGCGAGGTGCGCCGCATCGCCGCCGAGATCGGGCTGCCCAATGCCAGGAAGAAGGATTCCACCGGCATCTGCTTCATCGGCGAACGGCCTTTCCGCGAGTTCCTAGGCCGCTACCTGCAGACCCGGCCCGGCCCCATCAAGGACGAGCGCGGGCGCCGGATCGGCGAGCACGTGGGTCTGTCGTTCTACACGCTGGGTCAGCGCCAGGGGCTGGGTATCGGCGGCGTCAAGGCCAGGGGGGCGGCCCGGGGCGGCGGCGAGCACGCGCCCTGGTTCGTGGCGCGCAAGGACATGGCCAGCAACACGCTCTACGCCGTGCAGGGGCACGACCATCCCTGGCTGCTGTCGGGCGCGCTGGTGTTCGACGACGCCAGCTGGGTGGCCGGCGCGCCGCCCGCTTGTGGTCCGATGGCTGCCAAGACGCGCTACCGCCAGCAGGACGCCACCTGCACGCTGGAGCCAGGCCCCGCAGCCGGCAGCTGGTGCCTGGCCTTCACCGAGCCACAGTGGGCCGTCACGCCCGGCCAGAGCGCCGTGCTGTACGACGGCGAGGTCTGCCTGGGCGGCGGGGTGATCGCCGAGGCTGAAACTGTGGGCGCAGTACCCGCACTCTGATCGGGACGACGAGGAAGATGGTGGTGCAAGCGGGCACGCGCCGCGGCGGGTTCTTGCTGGCGGTCATGGTGCTGCTGGTTCTGTTGGGTGGCTGGCTGCGATTGCATGACCTGGGCGCCAAGAGCCTGTGGGCGGACGAGCTGTTTTCCGTCTCCGTTGCGCACGACCACCCCTTCGTTCCGGACAACGGGCAACCCGTGTTCGAGCGGCTGCGCATCCTGGATGTGACGCTGGGGCAGTCGTTTCTGACGGCCAAGGGCGCCGACCAGAGCCCGCCGCTGTTCGAGCTGCTGGACAAGGCGTCGATCGCCTTGCTGGGGCTGAACGAGTTTTCGGCGCGGTTCCCCAGCGCGCTGGCGGGCTGTCTGCTGCTGGCGTGGCTGGGGTGGCGCTGGGCCCGCGCCGCGGACGGTACCGAGCGCGCGGTGTTCGGCTGGGCGCTGCTGCTGTGCGCGCTCGACCCCGTGCTCGTGCAGTACGCGCAGGAAGCGCGGGTCTACAGCACCGGCACGCTGCTGGCCGGGATGCTGTGCGGCTGGTGGTTCCTGCGCTGGCACCGGGGGCTGGCATCGTCGCCACTGCCGGGCTGGGGCGAGATCGCGGTGTTCGTGCTGGCCTGTTACGGGCACAACAACCTGGTCCTCCTTTCGGCGATCCTGCTCGCGAGCTACGGGTTGGAGGCACTGCGGCGCGGCGATTGGCGCGCGATCGCGCGTCTGGCCGTGGTGCCGCTGGCCTTTCTGCCCTGGGTCTGGCTGTCCTGGCACACCATGTTCTTCACCATGGACCGGGGCATCGCCTGGGTTCAGTTCACCTGGGCGCAGGCCTGGGCGGAAGCGCTTCGTTCCACGGGCATCGTGTTCCTGCGGCCCTGGATCTGGCTGGTCTGCGCTGCCGCGCTGGCAGCGGGGTTGTGGCGTGGGGGCGCAAGGTGGCGGGGCGGCCCGCGCTTTGCGCCGGATGCTGCGGGCCCGCTTCGGGCGTTCCCTTGGTTGACGGCACTGGCCATGCTGTTGCTGATCCTGGCGTACGACGCCCTCGTCTCGGCCGTCGTGGCGCGCACCGGCGTCTACCACTACCGGCACATCATCTTCATGGTGCCCGCCATGGCCATGTTGGGCGGGGTGCTGTTCAGCACCTGGCGGCGGCCGTGGGTGCATGCGCTGCTGGTGCTGGCGGTGGTGGCAGCGGCGGTCCAGCCCATCCGAGCGACGTTTGCTGAACCCAAGACCGACGTGCGCGGCGCCTACCGCTTCGTGCTGGCCCGCGTGCCGCCGGACGCGCCAGTGGTCGGCATCACGCCGGCCGACCGGCGCTTCTACCTGGATGTGCTGGCCCCTGGCGCGCCGCACCTGTTCCTGCCGCTGTCGGTCTACGAACCCGTCGCCTACGGAAAGGCTTGCGAGCGGTTGCGCGCCCGGGGCGCGGCCGCGGTGGGCCTGGTGACCTACCAGATGCGCGCCGGGTTCATCGACGATCTCTATAGCCTGTGCAGCGATGCCTTCGAGCGCGCCGACACCTTCCATGGCAACGGCGTGGTGGCCGAGGTGTGGCTGCGGCGCGAGCCATCAGGCCCGCCGCAATCGCCGGAGGAAGGCGACGCCGTGGCGACCTCATGCGATCCGCCGCGCTTCAAGGCCAGGACGACCGGCCACGTCCACGACCTGCCCAGCGCCGGATGTCACCACATCGCGCACCATCAGCGCTGGACCGATTCACCAGGCGGGCACCACACCGCGAGTTCGGGGTAGCCCGTCGCCGGGTCGTGTTGGCGCCTGAGCGTGTACCCCGGCAACCAGGCCAGCAGCAGTTCGGCGGTGGTGCGCACGGTGCAGCCCGGCGCCACGTGGCCGCCACGCACGCGGCCGTCGGCATCGGCCACCGCCATGTGCAGATGGGCGCCGTCGGGCGTCAGGCTGCCCTGCAGGCTGAGGATTTCCAGCGGCCCGGCGACCGCACAGGCCTCGGGCCGGTCGGCCCAGCGCAGCTGCGCCGTGCCCAGGCTGCCGACGCCGGCGACGACAAAGGCGGATTGCCCCCGCTGCCGCGCCAGCGCTTCCAGCGCCGCGCGAAGGTCCTCGCCCGGCTGCAGGCGCAGCGGCACGAAGGGGTTGTCGGTTGCTTCTGATTTCATAGCTGCCTGCGCCTGCCCTGATTGGGCTGAGCCTCGATTTTGTTCCGAATTGCGGCCGGCGCGTGACGCCCGCGATCGGACGAGGCAGGCGGCAGCCTCAGCGCGCGTCGGCGCGCCCGGGCAGCATGCGCACCAGCGTGTTGTCGTGCAGCAGGTAGTGGTGGAAGAGCGCCGCGGCGGCGTGCAGGCCGATCAGCCAGTAGCCGGCTTCGGCCAGCGTCTCGTGCACTTCCTTGATGTCGTGCGCCAGCGTCTTGTCGACGGCCAGGGGCGAGGGCAGCGTCAGGCCCCAGAACGACACGTGCTCGCCATAGGCGCTCACCGCCAGCCAGCCGAGCACGGGCAGGGCGATCATCAGGCCGTAGAGCAGCACGGTCACGGCCCCGGCCAGCAACTCCTGCCAGCGCGGCGGGGGCGGCACGATGGGCGGGCGCCGGCTGCCCAGGCGCACCAGCAGGCGCACGGCGGTGACGGCCAGCACCGTCATGCCCAGCGTGAAGTGCCACTGGGCCATGGCTTCGCGCCCGGCGCTGCCCTTGGGGTAGATGCCCTTGAACTCCATCAGCGCGTACACGGCCGCGATCAGCAGCAAGGTCAACCAGTGGAGCCCGATGAGGCCGGCCGCAAAGCGCGGCGACGACAGGGCGCTGGTGCGGGAAGTGGGGGTGGTGAGCTTGTCCATGGCCCATTGTGGCCACGCAGGCAGGGTTCGGGCTGAACGGCTGCTGAACGGCCTGGCCCTGCCGAGATCGTGAACAGGCTCTCAGCCGGGCTGCGAACCCGTGCCGGCGCTGGTCGCCACCATGGCCACCGGCTCCGGCTGCAGCAGCGTACCGTCGCGCAGACCCTTGAAGGTGGCCACCAGCAGCGCGGCGATCACGAAGGAGGCCAGCGCCAGCGCCAGCATGGCCAGCGTCTGCAGGCCCCGGCTGTCGCTCAGGTGCGTGAGCACCAGCGTCAGGCCGGCGAACGAGGCCAGCGGGAAGGACAGCGCCCAGAACTGGATGGAAAAAGGCTGCGCCAGCATGCGCTTGAAGGCGCTGGCGCTCCACAGCAGGAACAGCAGCGCCACGCCCCAGGCCATCCAGGCCAGCGCGGGTGGTGCGCCCAGTTGCAGCAGGCCGGTGCCGATCACCGCCGGCGGCGCCACGCTGATGAACACCAGCGGCAGCACGCGCTCGGGCCACACGCCCTGTACCGCCAGTCGCACCACCAGCAGCGCCACCAGCACCGGCCACAGCAGCAGGCCGATGCCGAACTGCGCCGCCGCCCAGTTGCCGTGGCCCAGCGTCACGCCGGCCAGCGGCGCCAGCACGTTGCCGACCACGGGTATGAACAGCGCCGGCGTCACGGCCGGCCAGCCCAGGCCCAGCTCCTTGCCCGGCCGCAGCCAGCGGGCCAGCAGCCACACCGTGACTGCCAGCTGCGCCAGCGAGCCCAGCCACCACAGGGCTTCCAGCCAGACCAGCGGGCCCAGCAGCGAAACGCCCAGCGTGGCCAGCAGAATCAGCGACACCGGCAACGTGGCCGCCATGGCGTGGCGCACCGGGTGGCGCAGGTCTTCGGCCAGCGCCTCGGGGTGGCGCAGCCAGCGCAGCCAGGAGGCCATCAGCACCACCACGAAGGCCAGCGCCGCCAGCACGGCGATCGCCAGCCCGCCGGCGGACGACACATCGCCCATCAGCGGCGCTGCGCGCAACCAGGCCATCGCCAGGCCGCACAGGCCCATGACGACGGCGAACCAGCCGGGGGCGAGGAATTTCAGGGCGTCGGGGCGCTGCGTGGACATGGGGCGATCATGCCACCGGCCTCCTGCCCCGGCCTTGACCGCGGTCAGGCCACCGGCGCCGCGCCGAACAGGTGGCCCAGCAGCGCCGTGGCCGCCATGGCCATGGCGCCCCAGAACAGCACCCGCGCCGCGCCGCGCAGCACCGGCGCGCCGCCCAGCCTTGCCGCCAGCGCGCCCAGCACGGCCAGCAGCACCAGCGTGCTGGCGGTGATGGCACCCGTCAGGCCCGGCAGCGACCACAGCAGCACCAGCAGGATCGGCGGCAGCGCACCGGCGGCGAAGGCCGCCGCCGAGGCCAGTGCCGCCTGCAGCGGCCTGGCCTGGCCGTGCTCGGTCAGGCCCAGCTCGTCGCGCAGGTGGGCGCTGAGGGCGTCGCGGGCCGTCAGCTGATGCGCCACCTGCCCGGCCAGCTCGGGTGAGAGGCCACGCTGCACGTAGATCTGCTTGAGCTCTTCCAGCTCGAAATCGGGGCGTTCGGCCAGCTCGACCTCTTCGCGAGCGCGGTCTGCCGCTTCGGTGTCGGCCTGGGAACTGACGGACACGTACTCGCCCGCCGCCATCGACAGCGCCCCCGCTACCAGGCCCGCCAGCGCGGTGAGCAGCAGCGTGTGCGTCGAAGTGCCGGCCGCTGCCATGCCGACCACCAGGCTGGCGGTGGAGATCAGCCCGTCGTTGGCGCCCAGCACGGCGGCGCGCAGCCAGCCCACGTGCTGGCTGCGGTGGGCTTCATGGTGGGAGGCGCGGGGCAGGGAATGCGGCATGGTGGGAGTGTCACTGCAAACCGTGCATTGTCGCCAAGCCGGCTGAGGACCTTCTGAGCGGACGCGACCTGCAGGCCGCATTGCTGCAAATACGATAGCTGCCTGCGCCCGCCGTACTTGGGCTGGAGGCACATTTCATTCGAAAACTGGGCGCAGGTGCGTCGCGCTCCATCAGGTGCCCCAAAAGGCCGCGGAACAGGCCGTTCCAGCGGACGCCGTGGCCGGGCCTGCACCGGCCGCAGGCGACTCAGGGGGCTTATTTCAACCAGCCGCGCCTGCGGAAGTACCACATGGGCAGCAGCGCGCTGGCGACCATCAGGCCGAGCGCCCAGGGGTAGCCCCATTTCTGGGTCAGCTCCGGCATGTGCTGGAAGTTCATGCCGTAGACGCTGGCGATCAGTGTGGGCGGCAGCAGCGCCACGCTGGCCACCGAGAACAGCTTGATGATCTTGTTCTGGTTGATGTTGATGAAGCCGACGGTGGCATCCATCAGGAAGTTGATCTTGTCGAACAGGAAGGTCGTGTGGCTGTCCAGCGAATCAAGATCGCGCAGGATCTGGCGCGCTTCCTCGAACTGCTCGGCGTCCAGCATCTTGCTGCGCATCAGGAAGCTGACGGCGCGGCGCGTGTCCATCACGTTGCGGCGGATGCGGCCGTTCATGTCTTCCTGCCGGGCGATGGTGGCCAGCACCTCGCTGGCCACCTGGTCGCTCACGTTGTCTTCCAGCACCTGCTTGCTGGCGCGCTCCAGTTCGTCGTAGATTTCTTCCAGCGTGTCGGCGGAGTACTCGGCGTCGCCGTCGAACAGCTTGAGCAGCACTTCCTTGGCGTCGGCCAGCAGGCCGGGCATGCGGCGCGCCCGCATGCGCAGCAGGCGGAACGCCGGCACCGACTCGTCGTGGATGGAAAACAGGATGCCGTGCCCACGCGCGGCCTCATTCACCAGGTTCATGATGAAGGCCACGCGCACCTGGCGCGGGTGCTCGGCGTCGGCCACCAGAAAGTCGCAGCGGATGTGCAGCTCGCCGTTGTCCTCGGCGTAGAAGCGCGCGGATTCCTCGATGTCCTCGTCCATCGCGTCGTCCGGGATCGCCAGGCCGTAGTACTGGCGGACCCAGCGCTTTTCGTCCGGCGTGGGTTCTTCCAGGTCGACCCAGATCGGCTTGAAGCGCGACAGCTCTTCCAGCGATTCGATCTCTTCCTGGAACAGACGCCCGTTGGCGAGCGTGAAGACGTTGAGCATGAACCAATCCCTTGAGTGAGGCGGTGGGGTCTGGCGTCAGGGTTTCAGGGCTTTCGGCCTCCCGCGCCAGCGACTCAAGGGCCGAAAGCTACCGACTGGGTGAGGGTTCCACGGCGGGCTTTCGAAAGGGTGATGCGAATCAGCCCTGATTATCGCATCGCGGTATCGCAAGCCACTCCCGCGCCCCGAAATGGCGCACGCAGCCGCAGGGGCAAGCCGTGCGAAATGCCACGCCCGGGCAAAGACCCGGCAGCCGTGGCGGGATTGCACTGGGCCGCAAACGCGTGCATAGTGCCTAGCCATGACATGACGGTGACGCACCCCCAAAGCGTTTCTTTCTGCCCGCGGGCCGGACTGTCTGGCGGGCAGGTTTTTCCCACCCCCTAGCAGGAGGCACTCCATGAACCTGACGATCAGCGGCCATCACCTCGAAGTCACCCCGGCGCTGCGTACCTATGTGACCGGCAAGCTCGACCGGATCACCCGACATTTCGACCAGGTACTGGATGTCAAGGTGCTGCTGTCCGTCGAGAACCAGAAGGAAAAGGACCGCCGTCAGCGTGCCGAATGCAGCATTCGTGTCAAAGGCAACGACTTGTTCGCCGAGAGCGCCAACGAGGATCTGTACGCCGCCGTGGACGAGCTGGTGGACAAGCTGGACCGCCAGGTAGTGCGCCACAAGAGCAAATTGCAGTCACATGACCATGCGGCGGCCAAGCATTTGATGTAGGATGGTGTTACAACAACGAGCGAGAGACTGTAGACTCCAGTTTGTAAGCCGCGCCGGGTAGCCGGGCGGCTTTCTTTTTCGGGAGGCGCATGCGCGCTGCTGGACAGGGAGATGCATCGGGGCCGGCGGCCAGCGCCGCAGCGGCACCCACGCCCGCCGTGCGTTTGTCACGGCCGGCCTCCCGCGCCTGCCCCAAGGCTCCCATGCATACCAAGGTTGACACGGCATAATCGCGCCGCAACGCCATGAACCGACTCGCGTCCATCCTTCCCCAGTCCCAGGTCCTCGTGGCCGTGGACGCCACCAGCAAGAAGCGCGCCTTCGAAGAGGCCGGGCTGCTGTTCGAGAGCCAGCACGGCCTGTCGCGCGCACTCATCACCGACAGCCTGTTCGCCCGCGAGCGCCTGGGCTCCACCGGGCTCGGGCACGGCGTGGCCATTCCGCACGGCCGCATCAAGGGCTTGAAATCGCCCATGGCGGCGGTGGTGCAGCTGGCCCAGCCGATCGGTTTCGACGCGCCGGACGAGCAGCCGGTGCGCCTGCTCATCTTCCTGCTGGTGCCCGAGGCGGCCACGCAGAAGCACTTGGAAATCCTGTCCGAGATCGCCGAGCTGCTGAGCGACGCCGGTCTGCGCGACCAGCTCAAGAACGCCGACAGCGCCGAGGCGCTGCATGCCTTGATCGCCAACTGGCAGCCGGTGCACCAGGCCTCCGCCTGAGCCGCCACCTGCCGACTTCCGCGGCGCGCCCCAGCCCCAAGCCCGCCGCCACCCCCGCCCGATGAAGCCTTCCGTGATCAGCGCCGACGCCCTGTTCGAGGAGCACCGGGCCACGCTGCGCTGGCACTGGGTGGCCGGCTCCGGCGCGTCGGAGCGCCGCTTCGACGAAGTGGCGGTGCGCGAGGCGGCGTCCGGCGCCGATCTGGTCGGCTACCTGAACTACATCCACCCCTACCGGGTGCAGATCCTGGGCGCGCGGGAAGTCGCCTACCTGAGCAACGCCAGCCCGGAAGACTGCGCGCGCCGCGTGGCCCGCATCGTCACGCTGGAGCCGCCGGCGCTGGTGCTGTGCGACGGGCTGACGGCGCCGCCGGCGCTGGTGTCGATGTGCGAGCGGGCGCAGATCCCCATGTTCGCCACCGACGAGTCGGCCGCCTTCGTGATCGACGTGCTGCGCGCCTACCTGTCCAAGCACTTCGCCAACCGCACCTCGATGCACGGCGTGTTCATGGACATCCTGGGCCTGGGCGTGATGATCACCGGCGAATCCGGCCTGGGCAAGAGCGAGCTGGGGCTGGAGCTGATCTCGCGCGGCAACGGCCTGGTGGCCGACGACGCGGTGGACCTGTTCCGCATCAACCAGACCACCATCGAGGGCCGCTGCCCCGAACTGCTGCAGAACCTGCTGGAAGTGCGCGGCATCGGCCTGCTGGACATCAAGGCGATCTTCGGCGAGACGGCGGTGCGCCGGCGCATGCGGCTGCGGCTGATCGTGCACCTGGTGCGGCGCGAGACCATGGAGCGCGACTACGAGCGCCTGCCCTACGAGCCGCTCACGCAGGAAGTGCTGGGCGTGCCGATCCAGAAGGTGATCGTGCAGGTGGTGGCCGGCCGCAACATCGCCGTGCTGGTGGAGGCGGCGGTGCGCAACCACATCCTGCAGCTGCGCGGCATCGACACCTACCAGGAGTTCGTCGAGCGCCACCGCCGGGCGATGGCGCAGAGCAAGGATTGACGACGCCGGGGGCGAATCAGTCCCAGGCTCTGTACGGGCTTCGTTCCGCTCTTCTCCCCTCCGCGGGCGCACTGCCAGCGGCTGATCCCGGCCCGGCCAACGCGATGCCTGGGGCCGATGAGCAGACGGCAATGGTCAGAATACTTCTGATTTGATAGCTGCCTGCGCCCGCCACATGCCGGCTGGCGGCCTGAAAGGCTTGAAAAATCAGCGTTTCTTCTGGCAGTCGGCGCAGTGGCCGTACAGCGACATGGCGTGGTCTTCCAGCGACCAGCCGCGGCTGGCGGCGATGTTGCGCTGGCGGCGCTCGATCTCGGCGTCGAAGAATTCCTCCACCTTGCCGCAGCTCAGGCAGACTAGGTGGTCGTGGTGGCTGTCGTCGGCCAGCTCGTAGATGGCCTTGCCGCTCTCGAAGTGGTTGCGCTTGAGGATGTGCGCCTGCTCGAACTGCGTCAGCACCCGGTACACCGTGGCCAGGCCAATGTCAGCGCCCTCGGCCAGCAGCAGCTTGAACACGTCCTCGGCCGTCATGTGGCGCTGCTCGCTCTTCTGGAACACCTCCAGGATCTTCAGGCGGGGCAGGGTGGCCTTCAGGCCGGTGCTCTTGAGTTCGTCGAGGGTGTCCATGGGCGCTCCGCATCGGGCCGGCGGCGCGTGGGCCGCCGCTACAATGGCCGGTCTATTGTGCATGAGCTCCTGGCATGGTGTGTGATCGCCTGAAAAGTCCCCGGCTGTTCGCGGCAGGGCGCCCGCTGGTTGCGGTGGCGCTGCTGCTGGGGCTGGCCGCGTGCAGCAGCTTCAACGAGGGCACGCGCAACATCGCCGACGCCATCACCATCTACCGGCCGGAGGTGGTGCAGGGCAACTTCGTGTCCAAGGAGCAGGTCGAGGCGCTCAAGGCCGGCATGACGCGCCTTCAGGTGCGCGACATCCTGGGCACGCCGCTGCTGACCAGCCTGTTCCACGGCGACCGCTGGGATTACGTCTTCACCATGCAGCGCCAGGGTGTCGAGCCCCAGCACTACCGGCTCACGCTGTACTTCAAGGGCGACACGCTGGAGCGCTTCGAGGGCGACGAGATGCCGAGCGAGAACGACTTCGTCGAACGCATCGGCAAGAAGGTCAAGCCCAAGGTGCCGGTGCTGGAAGCCACCGAGGAGCAACTCGCCAAGTTCCCGGCCTCCACGGCTTCGGAGCCCGAAGCCGCCGCGCCCGAGCAGCCCGAGCCGGCGCGCCCCGGCGCCTACCCGCCGCTGGAGCCCGCGCGCTGAGCGTGCGCGGCCCGGCGCCGTTCCTTCTTCTTCACGCCGACCCGCTTTTCGTACGCCATGAACGCCCCCACCACGCCTGACGCCGCCCACGCCGTTGCCATTGCCGGTGCGAGCGGGCGCATGGGTCAGATGCTGATCCAGGCCGTGCTCGATTCGGGCGACTGCCGGCTGGCCGGCGCGCTGGACCGCGCCGGCAGCCCGGTGCTCGGGCAGGACGCCGGCGCGTTCCTGGGCCAGACCACCGGCTGCGCCATCACCGCCGACCTCCAGGCTGGCCTGGCCGGCGCCAGGGCGCTGATCGATTTCACCCGCCCGGAGGCCACCATGGCCCACCTGGCCGCGTGCCGCCGGCAGGGCGTGGCGCTGGTGATCGGCACCACCGGCTTTTCCGACGCGCAGAAGGCCGAGATCGCCGCCGCCGCGCAGGACATCGCCATCGTCATGGCGCCCAACATGAGCGTGGGCGTCAACGTCACCCTCAAGCTGCTGGAGATGGCGGCCAAGGCGCTGTCGACCGGCTACGACATCGAGATCGTCGAGGCGCACCACCGCCACAAGGTGGACGCGCCCAGCGGCACCGCGCTGAAGATGGGCGAGGTGATCGCCGACGCGCTGGGGCGCGACCTGAAGGACTGCGCCGTGTACGAGCGCTACGGCCACACCGGCGAGCGCGATCCTTCCACCATCGGCTTCGCCACCATCCGCGGCGGCGACATCGTGGGCGACCACACGGTGCTGTTCGCCGGCACCGGCGAGCGCATCGAGATCAGCCACAAGTCCTCCAGCCGCGCCGGCTATGCCCAGGGCAGCCTGCGCGCGGTGCGTTTCCTGGCCGGGCGCAAGAGCGGCCTGTACGACATGTTCGACGTGCTCGGCCTGCGCTGAGCCCGTTTCCTCACGCCACACCCGCATGAACCTGCAACACCTGTTCACCCAGACCGATGCCGTCGGCAAGGCCGTCGCCGTCCTGCTGCTGCTGATGTCGATCGCCAGCTGGGTGGTGATCCTCTACAAGGGCTGGATGCTGCGCAACGCCGGCGGCAGCGTGGCGCGCAGCGTGGCCGGCTTCTGGCAGGCGCCCACGCTGGAAGAGGGCGCCAACCGCCTCATCACGCTCGACCGCGAGCAGTTGCTGGCACCGCTGGTCGAGGCCGCCCGGGTGCCCCCGGCCGGTACGCTGGCCGCCGCCGGCGACCGCGGCCAGCAACTCACCCGCCTGCTGCGCGACGCGCTGCATGCCGTGCTGCACCGCCTGCAGTTCGGCCAGGTGCTGCTGGCCACGGTGGGCTCCACCGCGCCGTTCGTCGGCCTGCTGGGCACCGTGTGGGGCATCTACCATGCGCTCACCGGCATCGCCACCGCCGGCCAGCTGTCCATCGACAAGGTGGCAGGCCCGGTGGGCGAGGCGCTGATCATGACCGCCGCCGGCCTAGCCGTGGCCATTCCGGCCGTGCTGGCCTACAACTGGTTCGGCCGCATCGTGGCGCGCATCGAGGCCGAGCTGGAAGGCTTTGCGCGCGACCTGCGCGAGTTGCTCGTGAATCACGGATGAAGACCCCCCTGAGTCGCTTCGCGCCTTCCCCCCTTTGCTGCGCAGGGGGGACAACGCCAGTGGCTGGTACATGCCCGGCCACGGCGTTCGCTGGCTTGGCCTGCTCCGCGGCCGCTCGCTTCTAGGACGCTGGTATGGCATTCGGTCGACTCGAACGCACCAAGGGCTCGGAGCCCATGAGCGACATCAACGTCACGCCGCTGGTGGACGTGATGCTGGTGCTGCTGGTGATCTTCATCATCACCGCGCCGCTGCTCACCAGCGCAATCCGGCTCGATCTGCCCAAGACCGACGCCGCCACCCAGGGCGATCCGCCCAAGTTCGTCACCCTGGTGGTGGACAAGGCCGGGCAGGCGTACTTCAACGACAAGCCGGTCAGCCAGCCGGAGCTGGCGACGGCGCTGCAGGAAGCCGCGCGCGCCAACCCGGAAACCGAGGTGCAGTTGCGCGCCGACCAGGGCGTGCCCTACGGCCGCGTGGTCGAGGTCATGGGCGAGGCCCAGAAGGCCGGCTTGAACCGCATCGGCTTCGTGGCCGACGCTTCCGGCGGGGCGCCCAGCGTGCCGGCCCCGGCCCCGGCGCCGGCCGCGACGCCGGCAGCCCCGGCCGCACCAGCGGCTGTCCGCCAGGCGCCGGTCACCACGGCGCCCGTGCGCTGAATCGCGCCAACCGCTTTTTTTGAGGGATTTTGGCCTCTGGCCGGCGTCAGCCGGGCGCAGGCAGCTATCAATAAAATAGTCGCCGACTCGTGGGCGGCTCGCCGCCGCGGCCGGTTTCGCCACCTACAATTTGCCCCATGGAAGAAAAGTACAACCACCTGGAGGTCGAAAAGGCCTCTCAGGCCCACTGGCGCGCCACCGACGCCTACCGCGTGACCGAGGACGCCGGCAAGCAGAAGTTCTACGCCTGCTCCATGCTGCCCTACCCCAGCGGCAAGCTGCACATGGGCCACGTGCGCAACTACACCATCAACGACATGCTGATGCGCCAGCTGCGCATGAAAGGCATGAACGTGCTGATGCCCATGGGCTGGGACGCCTTCGGCCTGCCGGCCGAGAACGCGGCGCTCAAGAACGGCGTGCCGCCGGCCAAGTGGACCTACGAGAACATCGCCTACATGAAGGGCCAGATGCAGGCCATGGGCCTGGGCATCGACTGGAGCCGCGAGGTCGCCACCTGCGATGCCAGCTACTACAAGTGGAACCAGTGGCTGTTCCTGAAGATGCTGGAAAAAGGCATCGCCTACCGCAAGACCCAGGTCGTCAACTGGGACCCGGTGGACCAGACCGTGCTGGCCAACGAGCAGGTGATCGACGGCCGCGGCTGGCGCACCGGCGCGCCGGTGGAAAAGCGCGAGATTCCCGGCTACTACCTGAAGATCACCGACTACGCGCAGGAACTGCTGGACCATGTGCAGGTGGGCAACCCCAAGGCCACGCTGGACGGCTGGCCCGAGCGCGTGCGCCTGATGCAGGAGAACTGGATCGGCAAGAGCGAGGGCGTGCGCTTCGCCTTCCCGCACGACATCCGGGGTGAGGATGGCGAGCCGATCGGCGGCGGCCGCATGTACGTGTTCACCACGCGCGCCGACACCATCATGGGCGTCACCTTCTGCGCCGTGGCGCCGGAGCACCCGCTGGCCGAACACGCCGCGCGCGGCAACGCCGAGCTGGCCGCGTTCATCGAGAAGTGCAAGCAGGGCGGGACCACCGAGGCCGAGCTGGCGCTGAAGGAAAAGGAAGGCATGCCCACCGGTCTGGTGGTGCGGCATCCGCTCACCGACGACGAGGTGCCGCTGTGGGTCGGCAACTACGTGCTGATGAGCTACGGCGACGGCGCGGTGATGGGCGTGCCCGCGCACGACGAGCGCGACTTCGCCTTCGCGCTCAAGTACGGCCTGCCCATCAAGCAGGTGGTGCACGTAGACAAGCAGCACTACGACTACGCCCACTGGCACGACTGGTACGCCGACAAGGAGCGCGGCGTCACCGTCAACTCCGACATCTACAGCGGCATGAGCTACCAGCAGGCGGTGAACGCCATCGCCCACGCGCTGGAGCAGAAGGGCCTGGGCGAGAAGAAGACCACCTGGCGCCTGCGCGACTGGGGCATCAGCCGCCAGCGCTACTGGGGCACGCCGGTGCCCATGATCCACTGCGAAGCCTGCGGCACCGTGCCCGTGCCGGAGCAGGACCTGCCGGTGGTGCTGCCGCTGGATCTGGTGCCCGACGGCAGCGGCAACCCGCTGAACAAGTGCGAGGCCTTCCTGGCCTGCACCTGCCCGCAATGCGGCCAGCCAGCGCGGCGCGAGACCGACACCATGGACACCTTCGTGGATTCGTCCTGGTACTTCATGCGCTACTGCGACCCAAGCAACGACCAGGCCATGGTGGCCGACGGCGCGAAGTACTGGATGCCGATGGACCAGTACATCGGCGGCATCGAGCACGCCATCCTGCACCTGCTGTACGCGCGCTTCTGGACCAAGGTGATGCGCGATCTGGGGCTGGTGCAGATCGACGAGCCCTTCACCCGCCTGCTCACGCAGGGCATGGTGCTGAACCACATCTACTCGCTCAAGAACGAGAAGGGCGGCATCGAGTACTTCTGGCCGCACGACGTGGAGCCCGTGCTCGATGCCGACGGCCACCAGGTGGGTGCCCGCCTGCGCCAGGCGGTGGGCAAGCTGCCCGCCGGCACGCTGGTCGACTACGAGGGCGTGGGCACCATGTCCAAGTCCAAGAACAACGGCGTCGATCCGCAGCAGCTGATCGAACAGTACGGCGCCGACACCGCGCGCCTGTACACCATGTTCACCGCGCCGCCCGAGGCCACGCTCGAGTGGAACGACGCCGCCGTGGAAGGCAGCTACCGCTTCCTGCGCCGGGTGTGGAACTTTGGCGCCAAGCTGGGCGCTATTGACAATGTAGCTGCCTCCGCCCTGCTGGCGGGCGCTGCAAACCAGAACAACCTGCAGCTCGGCAAGGCGGCCAAGGCGCTGCGGCATGAGATCCACACCGTGCTGCAGCAGGTCGACTACGACTACCAGCGCATGCAGTACAACACCGTGGTGTCGGGCGCGATGAAGATGCTCAACGCGCTGGAGGCCTTCAAGGGCTCCGGCGCCGAGCAAGCGCGCGGCGACAACGCGGCGCTGGCCGAGGGCTTCTCCAAGCTGCTGCGCGTGCTGTACCCGGTCACCCCGCACGTCACCCACGCGCTGTGGAGCGAGCTCGGCTTCGCCGCCGTGCAGGGCGACCTGCTGGATGCTCCGTGGCCCAAGGTTGACCCGGAGGCGCTCAAGCAGGACGAGATCGAGCTGATGGTGCAGATCAACGGCAAGCTGCGCGGCGCCATCCAGGTGGCGGCGGATGCCAGCAAGGAACAGATCGAAGCCGCCGCGCTGGCCAGCGAGGCGTTCGCCAAGCACGCCGAAGGCGCCAAGCCCAGGAAGGTGATCGTGGTGCCGGGGCGCCTGGTGAACCTGGTTGTGTAAGCTGTGGGCATGGTGCCAGACGACCTGAACCGCCGCGCCGCCCTGGCCCTGCTGCTGGGCGCGGGCGCGCTTGCCGCCACGGGCTGCGGCTTCGCCTTGCGCAAGGCGCCGGAGTTCGCCTTCCGCTCCATCTACGTCGATCTGCCGGCCAACTCCTCCATCGGCAACGAGCTGCGGCGCCAGCTGCAGGGCACGGGCAAGCTGGAGGTGATCCAGGACGCCGCCCGGCGCGACCAGGCCGAGGTGCTGCTGCAGAGCGTGCTGGACGTGAGAGACCGCATCGTCGTGGGCCGGGATGCCTCCGGCCAGGTGCGCGAGTTCCAGCTGCGCCAGCGCTTCCGCTTCCGCGTGCGCACGCCCGCCGGCAAGGAAGTGCTGCCCGAGGCCGAGATCCTGCGCCAGATCGACCAGAGCTACAGCGAAAGCGCCGCGCTCTCCAAGGAGGCCGAGGCGCAGATGCTGTTCCAGAACATGCAGACCGACATCGTCCAGCAGGTGATGCGGCGGCTGGCGACGATCAAGCTGTGACCCCCTGATCATGCTCCCCCCTGAGTCGCTGACGCGCCTTCCCCCCTGGGGGGGGACAACGCCAGAGGCCGGTGCAAGCCCGGCCTCGGCGTTCGCTGGTTTGGCCTGCTCCGCGGCCGTTTGGGGGCGCCTGCTGCGCGGCGCCGTAGGGGTTGGCGGCCATTCGTGCGCTGGCGCCTCGCGGTTTCGCTGACATGCAGCTGGCCGCCGCGCAACTGCAAGGACATCTGCAAAAGGGCTTGCGGCCGCTGTACGCGCTGCACGGCGACGAGCCGCTGCTGGTGCAGGAGGCGCTGGACGCGATCCGCGCTAGGGCGCGCGAGCTGGGCTATGGCGAGCGCACGGTGCACACCGTGTCGGGCGCGCATTTCGACTGGAGCGCGGTGCTGGCGGCCGGGCAGTCGCTCAGCCTGTTCGCCGACAGGCAGATGGTGGAGGTGCGCATCCCCACCGGCAAGCCGGGCAAGGAAGGCAGCGTGGCATTGCAACAGCTGGCCGAGGCCGCGGCGCAGGACGCCGAGGCCGCCACGCTGTGGCTGGTCGTGCTGCCCCGGCTGGACAAGGTCACCCGCTCCAGCGCCTGGTTCGCCGCGCTGGAGGGCGCGGGCGTGACGCTGCAGATCGACCCGGTCGAGCGCGCGGCGCTGCCGCAATGGATCGCCCAGCGCTTGGCGCGCCAGGACCAGCGCGTGGCACCGGGCGAGGAAGGCGTGCGCGCGCTGCAGTTCTTCGCCGACCGGGTGGAAGGCAACCTGCTGGCCGCGCACCAGGAGATCAGCAAGCTTGCGCTGCTGTACCCGCCGGGCGAGCTGGCGCGCGAGCAGATCGAATCGGCGGTGCTCAACGTGGCCCGCTACGACGTGTTCAAGCTCTCCGAGGCGGTGCTGGCCGGCCAGCGCGAGCGCGTGCAGCGCATGCTCGACGGCCTGCAGGCCGAGGGCGAACCCGAGGTGCTGGTGCACTACGCCATCGCCGAGGACATCCGCGCGCTCAAGCGCGCCAAGGACGCCCTGGCCGGCGGCCGGCCCCTGCCCATGGTGCTGCGCGAGCAGCGTGTCTGGGGCGTGCGCGAGCGTCTGTTCGAGCGCGTGCTGCCGCGCCTCACCGACCTGGTGCTGGCCAACCTGCTGCACGGCGCGCACCAGGTGGACGGCATTGTCAAGGGCCTGCAGGCACCGGGCTGGCCGCGCGATCCCTGGCAGGCGCTGCACCGGTTGGCGCTGGGCCTGACGGCGGCCTGCGCGGGCACGGCCGCGGCGCGGCGCTGACGCGAAGCCGGCGTGCAGGGCGTCCGCCCGTCACCGCCCCGGGCTGCCGATACAATGAAACAGCCATGTCTGCCCTTGAACAGAAAACTGCCCGGCTCACCGTCCTGATCGACCCTGCGAAGAAAAAGGCGTTCGAGAACCTGTGTGCGGCCCAGGACGTGACACCCTCGCAGGTGGTGCGCAAGCTGATCCGTGATCACCTGCGCAAGCACGGCGTGCAGTGGCGGCCTGGCGGCGATGCCGACGAATCGTCATCGGCGATGGGCGATCTCGACTAGGGCTTGCCCGAGCACCGCAAGCGGCTCACCCGTCCCCGGCGATGCCGCCGTGATCAGCGATTTGGGCCGGCAGCCGCAGTACGATGGATTCAGGGTCTTTTGGGGCTGCAGACCTTGTCTGGCGGGCGCCGCCAGCTCTCCAATTCATAGCAGATCGCTTGACCATCGCCCAAGAAAAAACCGCGCCCAAGGGCGCGGTTGTCATTTCGGCAACGGCCTGGAGGTCAAGCCCGGCCGTCGTGCGCGTCGATCAGAAGCTCATTTCCTTGTCCACGTC
>ERZ795053.2262-NODE-2262-length-23556-cov-9.153228_pt1 | contig 23556 bp, 21 predicted proteins | sample MGYA00375137_ERZ795053 | MGnify/ENA primary metagenome ERZ795053 (study PRJEB30182, sample SAMN05720284) | activated sludge metagenome | isolation source: Anaerobic digester | place: Hong Kong | collected 2014-12-17 ...
GGAAGTCGTACATCGGGTAGATGCACCAGGCGTCGCCGACGCGGTAGTGGCGCTCACGGCGTATGCGGTACATCACCGGGTCGCGCATCACCAGGTTCGGGTGCGCCATGTCTATCTTGGCCCTGAGCGTCTTGGAGCCGTCGGCGTACTCGCCTGAGCGCATCCGCGCGAACAGGTCGAGGTTCTCCTCTACCGTTCGGTCGCGCCAGGGGCTGTTCCGGCCGGGCGGCGTCAGCGTGATGTTGTTCTTGTCGGGCACGGCGGTGCCGCGGTACTCGCGTATCTCCTGGTCCGACAGGTCGTCGACGTAGGCGACGCCCTTCTTGATCAGCTTGACGGCGAGCTCGTACAGTTTCTCGTAGTAATCGGAGGCGAAGAACAGCCGGTCTCCGCAGTCGAGGCCGAGCCAGGCGGAATCGCGCTTGATCGCCTCGACGTACGACATGTCCTCCTTGGCGGGATTGGTGTCGTCGAAGCGCAGGTTGCAGGTGCCGCCGAAGTCCTTGGCCACGTAGTAGTCGATGCTGAAGGCCTTGGCGTGGCCGATATGCATCCAGCCGTTCGGCTCGGGCGGCAGGCGGGTGCGTACGTAGCCGTACCTGCCGTTCTTGAGGTCCTCGGTCACGGCCTCGCGGATGAAGTCGAGCCCGGGACCGCCGGCCTCCGACCCTGTCGTCGCGTTCTTCTCGGAATCGCTCACGTCGTTCTCCTTGTACCGCGCTTCAGGGGCGCGGCGGGACCAGTATGCCCCGCGCCCCCGAAGGCGGTCAAGGACGCTAGTTCGCCGTCTTCAGCGCTGCGAGGGCCTTCCCGGCGCGGGCGATGGCCGCTTCCTTGCCGAGGACGGCGATGCTCTGGAACAGGGGCGGGCTGACCTTGGTACCGGTCACCGCGACGCGCAGCGGCATCAGGAGGTCGCCGAGCTTGAGGCCGGCCTCCGCGGCGCCGGCGCGGAAGGCCGCCTCGCAGCCGTCGTGGTCGGCCGGGTCGTTCGCCGCGAGTAGGGACGCGGCTAGCTCGAGCGCCCCGGCGGCGCCGGCCGCGTCCATCTTCTTGGGCAGCAGCTCCTCGACCGGCGGCACGGCCGGCTCGGCGAACAGGAAGCGCAGCGCCTCGGGCGCGTCCGACAAGTACTTGAGCCGCTCCTTGACCAGCGGCGCCGCCGCGAGCAGCTTGGCGGCCTCGGCCGCGCCCGGCTCGGCCGCGATCAGCCCGGCCTCCGCCATGAAGGGCGCGATCCTCGCGGCCAGCTCCTCGTCGGACAGCATGCGTATGTACTGGCCGTTGAACCACTCGAGCTTGACGTAGTCGAACACGGCCGGCGCCTTGTTGATATGGTCCATGCTGAACAGCCGGGCCAGGTCCTCGAGCGAGTAGAGGTCGCGGCCGTCCTCGTAGGAGCAGCCGAGCATCGCGACGTAGTTGATCAGCGCCGCCTCGAGGTAGCCGCGCTTGCGGAACTCGTCGACCGCGGTGGCCCCGTGGCGCTTGCTTAGCTTGTGGCCGTCTTCGCCGAGCACCATCGGCAGGTGGCATAGCTTAGGCGGCTCCCAGCCGAAGGCCTCGTACATGATCATGTGGAGCGGCGCCGACGGGATCCACTCCTGGGCGCGCATCACGTGGGTGATGCCCATCAGGTGGTCGTCGACGACGTTGGCCAGGTGGTAGGTCGGGAAGCCGTCGCTCTTCAGGAGCACCGGGTCGGGGTTGACGTCGGCGTTCTTCCACTCGATATGGCCGAGCAGGATGTCGTCGAAGCCGGTCACGCCGTCGAGCGGTATCTTGAGCCGTATCACGTGGGGCTCGCCGGCGACGGCCCGGCGCTTCGCCTCGGCCGGGTCGAGGCCGCGGCAGGTGCGCGGATAGCCGAAGCCGCCGGAGGCCTGGGCGTCGCCCTCCTGCTCGGGCTGCTCCTGGCCGGCCTTCTCGGCGTCCTTGGCCGCCGACTTGTCGTCGGAGCAGAAGCAGTAGTAGGCCTTGCCCATGTCGACGAGGCGCTCGGCGTGCTCGCGGTACAGCGCGAAGCGCTCCGACTGCGTATACGGGCCGACGGGGCCGCCGACGTCCGGGCCCTCGTCCCAGTAGAAGCCGAGCCATCGGAAGGTGTCGTACAGGTTCTTGACGTAGACGTCCTGGGACCTGGTCCGGTCGGTGTCCTCGAGGCGGAGGATGAAGTCGCCGCCTACCGACCTGGCGAATAGGTAATTGAACAGGGCGGTGCGTACGCTCCCTATATGCTGCAGGCCCGTCGGCGACGGCGCGTATCTGACTCTGGCCTTCATCGTGGCTATCCTCCGCTGTAAAGTACTCGGATACCGAGTATATAGGCCGCCGCGGGCCCTGATCAATCCTGCGCTATGGAGCGGGAGGCATTATTCCGATACTATAGGGGATATGAAAGCGATGAAATCCGCGATCGCGTCGGCGCTGATCGCGCTGGCGGCTCTGTCCCCCGTCCTGGCCCAGGACGGCGAAGGCTCGGTGTTCGCGCCCTACCCGTCACGCATACGGATAGGCGTGCGCGGCCGCGAGATAGTGCTGTCCTGGGAAGACAGCGCCGATATCACGTCCGGCTACGCGGTCTACCGCCACGACGAGTTCCCCGACGCGACGAACTTCGAGCGCGCCATGCTCCTGGGCTACGCGGATAGCGGTTCCAAGGGCTTCGCGTACGCGCCGGTCGACGATAAGCCGTACTATTATTTCGTGCTCGGCCGCGTCCCCGAGCCGGTGCCCGAAGGCTCGCCGGCCGAGTACCGTATCTTCATCCCGCTGCGCAACGTGCCTATCGAGCCGGTGGCCCTGGCCGCCCAGCCCGCCCCGACCGCCGCGCCTACGCCCGCGGCGGAGGCGAGCGCCGAGCGCCCCAAGGCCGCGAAGCCCCGCCTGTCCGGTATCCTGGCCAGGGCCGACGGCGACTCCATCGTCGTATCCATAGACGCGGTCGGGGAGACCGGCAGACTCGTCGTATACCGCGGCACCGCGCCGATACGCTCCTCGTCGAACCTGCTCGACGCGGCTCTCGCCGCCATCGTCGACCAGGCCTCCGGCCCCTACCGGGATTATCCGGTCCCGGGCGTCGATTACTATTACGCGATCATCCCGGAGAAGGACCTGGTAGCCGGCGTCGTCGAGCTCAAGGCCGGCGTCAACGCGACGGCCTCGCCGGTATCGCTGAAGGCCGGGGCGTTCCGCGTCGGGCTGCCGTCGTCGGGCGCCGCGTCCAGGAGCATGCCTCTGCCCTACCTCGTGCTGACCAGGGGCTTCGAGGACGCCAAGCCGGTCACGGCCGGCGACCCGACGCCCCAGGGCCGCACCCTGAGGGCCGAGACAGAGAAGGCCATCGCCTCGCTCGTGTCGACGTCCGGATCGACGACCCGCGCCGAGCGCCCGATGATAACGATCTTCCCCGAGGACCTACAGTCGGGCGGCGGAGGCGAGGAGTACGCGCTGCGCTCGATCGTCTCCGGCTACTTCTCCAAGGGCTCGTACGCCGAGGCGGTCAGGCAGTTCACGCTGTACCTGTCGCTGCCGCGCTCCGACGCTAACGCCGCCAAGGCGCGATTCTACCGCGGGCAGGCCGAGGCGCTCGTCGGGTCGTACCGGGAGGCGTTCTTCGACCTACTGCAGTCGCAGGAGAGCTATCATATCGAGTCGTCGGCCTGGATCGACTACATCCTCGAGGAGCTTCGCCGTCGCTAGCGCCGAGCCCCGTCCCTAGAATCCGAAGCGATACTCTATCGTATGCGCGTAGAGCCTGCCGGGCCTGAGCACGCAGCCGGGGTAATCGGGCCGGTTGGGGCTGTCGGGGTAGTACTCGGCCTCGAGGCAGAAGCCCGAGTGCCTGTCGTAGACCGAGCCGCGCTTTCCGGCGACGCCAGACAGGAAATTGCCGGAGTAGAACTGTACGCCGGGCATGTCGGTGCGCAGCTCGAGCCTGCGCCCGCTCTCGGGCTCGACGGCGATAGCCGCCGTTCGTACCGTACCGTCGCAGCCGTCTATTACGAAGCAATGGTCGTACCCGCCCGCGGCCCCTATGTCCCGGCCTATGGGCTTCGGCGCAGTGAAATCGAACGGCCCGCCGGCGACCGGCGCCGGGGCGCCAGGCAGCGGGATAAGCGCGTCGCCGACCGGCAGGTAGGCCGTCGAGCGCAGCTCGAGCTCGTGGCCGAGCACGGAGCCGTTCCCCTCGCCTCGCAGGTTGAAGTAGGCGTGGTTGGTCAGGCTGACCGGCGTCGGGGCGTCGCTCCTGGCCTCGAAGCGCATGGTCAGCGAGCAATCGGCCCCGAGCACGAACATGACCGACGCCTCGAGCCGCCCGGGATAGCCCTGGTCGCCGTCCGGGCTGACCAGTTCCATCCTGACGGCCGCTTCGCCACGGTCCGCGCCCGGCTCGGCGTTCCAGCAGCGCTTATCGAAGCCCTTGATGCCGCCGTGCAGCGAATTCTTGCCGTCGTTGGCGCTCAATTCGTATTCCCGGCCGTCGAGCCCGAAGCGCGAAGCGCCTATCCTGTTGGCGAAGCGGCCGACCGTGGCTCCGAAGTACGGCTGGTGCGACGCGTAGCCGGCCAGCGATGACGGGCCGAGCAGCAGGTCCAGCCATCCGCCCTCGCCGGTCGGCACGATCGCCGAGGTAAGGGCGGCGCCGTACTCCGTGAGGCCGACGCGCATGGCTCCGTTATCGAGTATGAACAGCCTCGGCTGGTCCCCGTCCGGCAAGGTACCGAAGGGCATCGACTTGACGCTTGACGACATGGCTACGCTCCCTTCCCGGAGTAGATCCTGAAATACGCCTTGAGCAGGGCCTCGCCGAGCCGCCTCGGCAGGAGGTCCTTGAGCCGCATCGCGGCGCGCTGCGACCATGGCCCCAGCCGGTAGCGCGGGGCCAGCCGCCTCTTCTCGAGCAGAGCCGTGACGAGCCTCGCGAACAGTATGGGATCGGCGCCGTGCCTCTCCGAGTCGGCCATCACCGCGATGGCCCTGCGGCCGTTGTCGGCGTAGGGGCTGTCGTCGGCCAGGCCGAAGGTACGGCGCGACGCGGTGAAGCCGGTCCTGAAGTCGCCCGGCTCCACGAGGGTAGCCTGCGCGCCCATGCCGACCAGCTCGAGGCGCAGGGCGTCGACGAAGGCGGCGAGCGCGGCCTTGCTCGCGGCGTAGTACGCCTGGTACGGCACGGCTATCGAGCCGGCGAGCGACCCGACGACGACCAGGCGACCGTCGCTCGCGCGCAGGCTCGGCAGCGCGGCCCGTACGACGCGGACGACGCCCATGAAGTTGATGTCCATCTGGGCCGCGGCCTCGACGACCGGCGTCTCCTCGACCGGCCCGGCGACGCCCATGCCGGCGCAGCATACGAGGGCGTCGATGCGCCCTTCCTTGGCCAGCACGTAGCCCACGGCGGTCGATACGGAGTCGTCGTCGGACGACTCGAGCCGTATCAGCTCGAAGAACTCGTCGGCCCTGCGCTCGCGCGCGCCGGGGTCCCGGCTCGTCCCGTAGACGGCGTAGCCTCGCTTGGCCAGCAGGGTGGCGCAGGCGTTGCCGAGGCCGCTGGAGGCGCCGGTCACGAGCGCTACCGTCCGGCGCCGCTCAGGCACGCTCCGGCCCCCGGCCTATCGCCGCGATCACGACGTCGGCTATCCGCTCGGCGCTCAGGCGCTCGGTGTTGATCACCAGGTCGGCGAAGTCGTAGCGGTCGTTGTCGATGCCGTAGATGGACAGGTACCGCTCGCGGTCGGACTCGTCGCGCCGCTTGGTGAACGCGAGCACGTCGGCGTACTCGCCTCCCTCGCGCTGCTGGATCCGCCTGGCGCGCACGTCGCTCGAGGCGAGCAGGTAGACCTTGAGCTCGGCGTCGCGGACCAGCCAGATGGCCAGCCTGGAGCCGATCACGCAGTCGCCGCGATGGGCCATCTCCACCTGCCGCTCGTCGAGCCTGCGATCGTACGAGGGGTCGGCCTTGGCCATCTCGAGGAGCTTCGCGAACGGCACGCCCATCTCGTCGGCCATCGTATGGAAGGTATAATTGACGAGCTGGCGCCCGAGGCGCTCGGTTACCAGCCTCGATACGGTCGAGTTCCCGCAGCCGCTCTTGCCCGATATGGCTATGATCGACGGTTTCCTGGGGCCTTCTACTATTTCGCTCATTCGACGTTCCTCGCCTGCTCGCGTATGTTCTCGACCGCGTCCTTCATCCGGATGACCGCGTCCGAGACCTTCGCGTCGGCGCTCTTCGAGCCTATCGTGTTGGCCTCGCGGTTCATCTCCTGGCAGATGAAGTCGAGCTTCTTGCCGCAGACCGGCTCGTCCATCGCCGACCTGAAGGCCGCGATATGCGAGCGCAGCCTGACTATCTCCTCGTTGATCGTGTGCTTGGCCAGGTAGGAGGCCAGCTCGCCGAGCACGCGCGACTCGTCGACCAGGTCGCCCATGACCTCCTCGAACTTGGCCCGCAGGGCGGCCTTCAGCCCGGCCTCGATGCCGGGGCCGGCCGCCTCGATGACGTCGAGCGCGGAGCCGAGCGACGCGAGCTTGTCCTCGAGGTCGGCCCGCGTGGCCGCCCCCTCGCGCTCGCGCTCGGCCTCGAATTCGTCGAGGCAGGCGTTCAGCGCCGGCTCGAGCGCGGTCCAGAGCCGGTCCGCGTCGACGTTGCGCTCGTAGCTCAGGATGCCGTCTATGCCGAGCAGGTGCGAAAGCCTGACCGGCTCGTCGATGCCGGCGGCCTGGCCGAGCCCGCGTATGGCGTCGGCTACCGCCTTGGCGCTCGACGCGTCTATGGCCACCTCGGTGGGCATGTCGCCGCCGAGCACCCTGACGGACAGCTCCAGCTTTCCCCTGGCCACGCGACGCTCCACGAGCTCGCGCACCCGGCGCTCGAGCGGCCCGAGATAGCCGGGCATCTGTATCGACAGCTCGAGGAACCTGTTGTTCCAGGACTTGGCGACTATCGAGGCCTTGATGGCCGGCGAGTCGAGCCGCGCCGAACCGTATCCGGTCATGCTCTTCATGATTGTCCTTTCGATCGCGCTTCGGCCGCGGCCCTGGCATCGTACAGGGCGCGTCCCAGCTTCCAGTTGTCGCCGGCGCCCATCGTCACGAAGAGGTCCCCGGGGCGCAGTTCGTCCGACAGGAACGGCAGCGCGTCGAGCGGGTCCTCGTAGTAGCGGCGACTCGGCCTGACCGGCTCCGGCGTCGCAGCGAGGGCGCGCTCGTAGAGGAGCCGTCCCGTCGTCTCCGGGTCCGGGGCCTCGCGGGCCGACGGATAGATGCGATGCAGCACGAGGAGGCCGGCGTCCGCGAACGACGAGGCGAACTCGTCGAGCAGGGCCCTAGTCCTCGAGCAGGTATGCGACATGAAATCGACGACGAGGCGCCGCTCCGGGTAGAATTCGCGCAGCCCGGCCAGGGTGGACCGTATGGCGGTAGGATGATGGCCGTAGTCGTCCATGAACAGGACCCCGCCGGCCTCGCCGAGCACCTCGGACCTTCGGCGCGAGCCGGAGAACGACTCGAGGGCCTCGGCCATCGCGCGTAGCTCGTCCCCGGCCAATCGCCTGCCCCCGTCCCTGTCGGCGACGATGGCGGCTATCAGCGCTATCGCGCCGGCCGCGTCGAGCGCGACGTGGCGGCCGGGCACCCTGAGCCGCCACTCGAGGCCGAAGCCGCGTAGCTTGAAGACCCCGCGCTCGCGCTCGACGCGGTAGCCCTCCATGCCGAAGTCGCCGGGCGCCGTATAGCCGTACGGCACGCCGCGCAGGTCCGGCCTGGCGACCTTGGCCAGGCTCCAGGCGTCCACGGCGCCGGGGTCGTCGGCGCAGTAGACCACGGCGCCGCCGGGCGGCAGGGCGCTCAGGTACTCGACGAAGGCCGCGCGGATGGCCTCGTAGTCGGGATAGTAGTCCTGATGGTCCGGCTCGACGCTCGTCAGCACGACGCGGCGCGGCTTGAAGGCCATGAAGCTCCTGCGGTACTCGCAGGTCTCGGCTATCAGCAGCTCGTTACCCATCGTTATGGTCGAGCGGCCGCCGAACGCGCCGACCGCGCTGCCCACGAGCACCGCGGTCGGCAGCCCGGCGGCTCGGGCCATCACGCCGGCGAGCGCGGTCGTCGTCGTCTTGCCGTGCACGCCGCAGACGCCGCTCGAGTCGCGGCTCGCCGACAGCGAGCCGAGGGCCTCCGGATAGCTCATCGTCGGGACGCCGACGGCCTCGGCCTCGGCCAGCTCGGGGTTGGAGGCGGCGGAATATGCCTTCGAGTAGATGACCAGGTCGACGCCGCCCCGCACGTTATCGGCGGAGAACGGCGATACGGGCACGCCTATGGCGGCGAGCACCTCGTCGGTATAGAACGTATCGTCGACGTCCGAGCCGGTGACGACGGCGCCGGCTCCGACCAGCAGCTCCGCCAGGGCGCAGACGCCCGTGCCCTTGGCGCCGACCAGGTGTATTCGGAATCCCGCCAGGTCGGCGGGTAAGGTTGCGGACATGGATCCATACTAGCCGAAAGGCGGTACCTGCGCAATCGCGGCTATTCGTGGACGGACAGCAGTATATCGGTCTTCCAGGTCTCGTCCGCGGCCAGCTCGACGCGCCAGAGCAATAGGGTCGCGACGCCTTGGGTGGCCGGCGAGCCTACCGTCGCGCAGGATACGATCGCGGGCGTCGTCGTCGCCATCGCTATCGACTTGACCGTACCGACCGTCTTGATGGCGAGCTTGGCAATGGTCCCGAAGCTATGGCCCCGCGACGACGAGATGGACGACGGATCCACCGATACGACGTCCGAGCCCGAGGCCTCGAGCCACTCGATCCTGTCGGTGCCGAGCGACGCGTTCAGCTCGACGCCCAGCCAGAAGCGAGCGTCGCTGTCGGATCGGTTCTGCACGCTATAGGCGACCCTGACGACCTTCTTGTTGAACGAATAGCGCTTGGTGACGGCGATCGAGCGCTTGGCGCCGTTCAAGCCGACGACGCCGTCCTTGGCGAAGCACAGGGTGGCGTGGTTGCCGTCGGTCAGGACCTCCTCGTACGGGTGGCTCGAGAACGGCCCTATATCGCCGGCCCACGGCTCCAGGACGGCGTCCGGGCCGGGTTCCGCGGAATAGAGCCTATCTACGAAGCAGGCCTTCCTGGAGCGGTCGCCCTCGGGCTCGGGCGCGAACAGGTCGCAGAGGTTGCGCCTGGCCTTGAGGGCGTCCAGCTCGACGAGCACCGCCCCGCGCGGGTGCAGGTACGCGTTGAGGTCGTTGCCCTGGTAGATATATTCCTTGACGCCGTCGAAGTCTATGTCGGCCTTGACCACGCCGGGCACGAAGACGCCCTTCTGCCTGGTCGTCAGCTCGGCGTCGAGCAGGGACCTATAGGCCGCCTCGCGTATCGCCGGGTCGCCGATGCCGCCGGTCGGCGCCATCCAGTACGCGTCGCCGCACTGGCCCTTCCAGAGGTCCTCGACGGCGCTCTTCTTGCGCGACTTGTCGCCGCGGAGCTGCCCGATCAGCAGGTGGACGTAGTACATCCTCGAATAGAGCGCCGAGGACGCGGCGTAGCGGATGATGGAACGCCTCAGGCTGCCGCAGGCGTGTTCGGCGCCTTCGCGGGCGCTCGCCTTCATGAAGCGCTCGGAGGCCGAGCCGCCGAAGTACAGCTTGCGCGTCACGCGCCTGGACTTCAGGTAGCGCGACGGCGTGGTAGTCTCCGTCTCGAGGGAATTCTTGCGGAACCAGGCGAGGGTGCGCTCCATGTACAGGTCGGGCGACTCGAGCCCCGACTCCTCCCAGAGCGAGCGTATCCTCTCGCCGGCCACCATCAGCACGGTCAGCTGGCTCGGTCCGGCCGCCTCGGCCGCCTCGACCAGGCCGAGCGGCCTATCGAAGCTGAGGCTGCAGTCCCGCACCGGCAGCACGGTGAGGCATCGGCCCTGGTCCTCGGTGACGACCGGGCTCGGGGCCGCGTCGTCGCGCCCCTCGGCATCCTTGAACTGACGGTCCAGCAGGAAGGTATAGTCCATGCCCGACGACTGGAGCGTCGACGCCAGCCAGGGCTCCCAGGCGTATTCGGGCAGCCAGCAACCCCTGGGCCGCTTACCGAAGCTCTTTCGCAGATAGGTGGTCATCAGCTCGATCTGGCCGAGCCTGTCGGAATTGGGTATCAGCGGCAGGATAGGCGCGTAGAAACCGCCGCCTATCAGCTCGATCTGGCGCCTGGCGCTCATCTCCTCGAGGAGCATCAGGTACTCGGGATGCCTGGCCTCGAAACGCTTAAGCAGGCTGCCTGAATAGTATAGGGCGGCCTGGATCTCCGGGAAACGGTTCAGCGTCGACAGGAACGGCCTGTAGCACGACTGGTAGGTCTTCTCGAACTCCGTCTCGTCGAGCCCTTCCGGGAGATGATTGTACGTCCCTAGTATGAGGTGCGTCTTAAGCATTCCGGAACATCCTTTATTATCATGAACGGTCATTATATCTCAGTTCGTGGCGACGCGATAGACTGAAAGGCCCGTACGGGGCCCTATCAGATTGAAAGCCTCGAGAAAAAGCCGGCGTCGACGCCGGCGAAGGCGAGCGCCATCAGCGCCGCGCTCAGGAAGCGGAGCGGCGCGCCCCTGAAGGGCTCGGGCACGCGTTCGAGCTCGAGCCGCTCCATGATGGCCTCGAGGAAACCCGTCGCCGCGACGTAGCCCAGCGCCGCCGCGGCTCCGCCTACCAGCAGGAGCCAGGTCGACGAGAAGCGCGAGCCGATTGATAGGGCCACGGCGTAGAGCACCAGCGTCGTCGGGAAGAGGCCTTCGTCGTGGAGCGGCCGCGACGGCTTTCCGAGCGCGGTCCGTATAGCCTTGAGCGCGGCGAACGCTCCGAACAGCAGGGCCGAGAACAGGATCGGCGCCAGCGATTCGAGGCCCCACGGCGATAGCAGGTACCTGAACGCCAGGCCGTGCGCCAGCGAGGCCAGGGCCGCGGCGGCGAGGAAGGCGACGAGCGTCGACGCCGAGAAGGCGCCGCCCCTCTTGCCCGACGGTATCAGGCCCCACTGGACCATCACGTTGCCGCCGAGGGTTAAGTAGAAGACCAGGCCGATGACGCTCATGATTCCGATCCCCTCACGGCCTTGATGACGACCTTGAACGCCGCCGCGGCCAGGGCGATCAGTATGAACGCCCCGGCCGGCTGGGCGAAGATAGGCAGCAGCGAGCCGTGCTCCGCGCCGAAACGCGTCGAGACGGCGCCGGTAGCGAGGAATTGCCTGACCGCGCCGGTCACGGCGGTCAGGAACGCGTAGCCCACGCCCCATAGGAGGCTCTCTATGGCCCGTTCACGGTCCGATACCGTCTCGGGCATGACGCAGGCTCGCAGCACCGGGAGCGTGAATACCGACAGGAACACCCTGCCGTAGGCGGCCTCGAACAGGAACGGGTCGAACAGGCGCAGGGCCGAGGCCGTCAGCGAGGCGACGACCGCGGCGCCCGTTAGCGAGAACGCGAATACCGCGGGGCGACCGAGCCGGGCGGGCAGCAGCAAGGCCATGGCGCCGGCCGCGCTATAGGCCAGGAAGAAGGCTATGCCGAGCGCGACGCCTAGCGACAGGCTATTCGAGAACACCAGGAGCGGCGCCAGCCCGGCGATCGAGGCCAAGGGCCCGGCCGGAACGCGTCCGTCATCAATCGTCATCTTCAGCCTCCGTCCTGCCTCGCTCGAGCGCGGCCAGCGTCTCGAGCGTATCGGTGACGAGCGCCTTGAGGCTCGCGTCGAGCGTCGAGGCGTCGGCCCGGGAGGCGCCCTTGCCGGCGCCCGAGAACAGCGCGGCGAGCCGCTTCGAGTAAGCGTCGCCGGAATCGCCGAGCGGGCGCAGGTCCAGTATGGATCCGTCGCCGTCGACGCTGGCCGCGGCCCTGAATTCGCCGTCGGGATAGCGCGCTACCACCAGGTAGGCCGCGGGCTCTCCCCGCTTGTCCACCCGGCCGAGCACGCTCCCTTCGCGTAGGGTCGTCCAGGCGGCCTCTCCGCGCGCGGACGGGCCCGGCGCCTCGCTCGCCGCCTTGGCCAATTGCCTGGCGGCCTGCCCGGAGGCGTAGGCCGAGGCGAAACCGGAGGCCGCGACGATCAGCGCCATCGCGATTGCCAGTATCCAGGTATCCCTGGTCTTGTCGGATACGTCCATGCTAGGCGACCCTCCCGCGCTTCAGCCGCAGCCCCGTCGCGGCCTTCTCGATGAACGGTACCGTCACGTTCATGACGAGCACGGCGTACGCGACGCCTTCGGTGAAGGCGCCCCAGCGCCTGAACACGAAGCTGAGCGCGCCTATCGAGGCGCCGTACAGGAGGCAGGCCCCCCGCCCTACCGGCGAGCTTACGGGATCGGCCGCCATATAGAAGGCCACGAGGAGGAGGCTACCGCCCGACATGGCGAACATGGCGTCGCCGGCCAGGAAGCCCTCGCCCGGCAGGCCGGTGCCGAAGAGCCTGGCCAGGAGCCCGAAGACCGCGAGCATGGCTAAAGGTATCTCCAGCTTGATCAGCCTGAGGCTGACGAGGACGATGGACCCGAGGGCCACCGCCAGGAGCGCGCTCTCGCCGAGGGCGCCCGGCTTGAAGCCTATGATCAGGTCGATGTAGCCGTCGGGCAGCCTCGCCGATAGCCTCGAGAACAGAGAGTCGTTCAGGAAGCCGGTCACGGCGCCGTCGATGGCCGACAGCGGATAGGAGGCGCCGCGGAGCGCGTCCATCACCTTGATGTCCAGCCCCCCGGCCAGGCCCTTGGCGAAGGTCAGCGGGGTCGCCGCGCTGACGCCGTCGACGCCGGCTACGAAGCGTGGCAGCACGTACTCGCGCATATGGGCGGGCCAATTGGCGTAGGCGAACGCCACTCCGGCGAGCGCCGGATTCATCCAGTTAGCCCCGAGCCCGCCGAAGGCGGCCTTCACTATGAGTATGGCGAAGGCGGCCGAGGCTACGGGAACGTACCACGGCGCGCCCGGGGGCATGGCCGCGGCTATGAGCAGGCCCGTCAGGACGGCGCTGCCGTCTCCCAGGGTCCAGCGCCTCGTCAGCGCCGAGGCCGCCGCCTCGGCGACCAGCGCGGCCGCGACGGCGGTCAGCCAGGTAACGATGGCGATACGCCCGTAGAGCACCGACGACCACAGCGCCACCGGGACGAGAGTCGCCGAGCAGATCCACGCCGCCTTGGCGCTCGTCTTCCAGTCATGGATGAACGGCGGATACGAGCGCAGCTCGAGCTTGGTGCAATTCATCGCCGTACCTCGTTCTGGCGGGCTTCGTCGAAATAGCGGACGAGCGGAATACGCGATCGGCAGGCGTAGGAGCACGAGCCGCACGAGGAGCAGCGGCCGAGCCCGGCCGCCAGGGCCTCGTCGGGCCGGCCCGAACGGAGCAGCTTGAGCAGGCGATACGGCGACAGCCCCTCCGGGCAGGCGTCGACGCAGTCGCCGCAGCGCACGCAGGGGCGCTCGGGGGCGGACTTCGTCTCCTCCGGGGACAGGGCCAATACGGCCCGCGTGGTCCTGGTAACCGGCGCGTCCAGGTCGGCGGCGGCCCTTCCCCTGAACGGCCCGCCGATCACGATGGTCTCGGGATGCCCCGAGAAACCGCCGCATTCCTCTATCAGGTCGCCTATAGGCGCGCCTATCCTGGCCTTGAGTATCGCCGGCCGCTTGATCGAGCCGCCGCCTACGTAGACGTACTGCTCGATATGCGGCTTATTCGATACGACCGCCTCGTGCAGCGCGACGAGCGTGCTCGGCTCGATGATGAACAGCGTACCCGGATCGACGATGTCCATCGCCTCGGCTATCTGCCCGGGCAGGTCCTGAGGGAAGCGACGCCTGAAACGCTGGATCGCTATGTCCAGCTCGCTACGGGCGGCCAGCTCGCGGAGCGGCTCGAGCGTCGCCGGCTCGATGCGCTCGTCGACGGCGAACACGATGCGCGAAGGCAGGGCCATCCTGGCGGCGATGGCGCAGCCGTCGACCACGTCCTCGGCCCTGAGCGCAAGCAACTCCTCCTCGGTCCGGCGATACGGATCCATCTCGAGGGCGCTGACGACCATCACGAAGCCGGGAGCGTCCGACCGCTCCGATAGGATCTCGTAGAGCGGCTCGCCGCTCGACACCCTGACGATACCCTTGTCCTGGACTATATGGGCTATGTCGGCTTTATTGAGGGACTTCCAGAGGTAGCGCTCGGGTCGCTTGCCGAGCATGCTGAACGAGCCCTCGAGCGATACGAGTATGGCCTTCGAGTCGAAGCCGCCGGGCGTCCTGGTCGTCTCGATGCGCCGCACTATGCCCGGGATGGGCGAATGCACGTTCGACGAAGCCTTGCCCGCCGACCTGGCCAGGAGCTGCCCCTCGCGAACCTCCTGACCGACCGACACCACGGGTATCGGCTCGACCGCGCATCGGTGCTCGCGGAGCTGGACGATCGCGTTCATCGGCAGGAAGGCGTTCTCTATAGGGCCAGTCTTGAACGGGGCGCGATGGTCGACTGGCACGCCGCCGCGCTTGAATCCGCGAGCTCTCATCTATGATCCTACTCGTTCGATACGGTCGGGCCGACCATCTCGTCTGGATGTCAGGCCCGCCCGGGCGAGCCGCGATGCCATTATATAGAACAACCGTACCACCGTTGCAAGGCCGATTCAGCGTCAGCGGGCCTTTTTATCCGAGGCCGGTTCGATCGACGACGGCCCGCGCTCGCGGAGGGCGGCGATAGCCTCGGCGTAGGCCTCGCCAGACGGCGGCGGCGACGAAGGGTCCTCGGCCGGCGAGCGTATCATCCGGCCGTCCCGCTCGGCGTAGCGGTAGGCGGGATCGTACCGGCTCCTTCCCCAGGCCGCGTCGCCGATGCGCCCGTAGGTCAGCGCCTCCTGGTACGCCAGGTGCTCGGCGAGCAGGGTCTCGGCGTCGGTCCCGTCATCCGCGCCGCGCTGGGCCCTGGAAAGCGCGTAGGCGGGCCCGAACGACGCGTCGCCCGAGCGGTAGGTCCCGGTCGACGTGAACGGCTGCAGGACGGCCATGGCCAGCGCGGGCGCCAGCGCGGCCTTGGCCACGGCGCGCGAAGCCCGCGTCGTCCGGGATCCGGTCAGCGCCACGAACCGAGGCGCCTCGTGCAGCCGCCTCGACGCCAGGGCCTTGGCCAGCCTCGGATAGAGCAGAGAGGATAAGGCCGACAGGGCCGCGGAGGCCGCCAGGTACGGCAGGCTCTGGCGTTCCGACGCGACGACGGCCGATAGCGGAACGGCCGCCGCGAGGCCGTACGGCCAGATCGCCTTGAAGATAGCCCGCGAGCGGTCCGGCCCTCGGGACGGCGCGCACGCGGCGGCGCGCTGAGCCACCGCGAAGGCCGCCGTCAACGCTACGAACAGCGTAGAGGCTCCCAATGCGCCGGGCGCGAGTAGCGGCGAGAACGCCAGCGCGGCGACGAGCCTGGCGGGCCATCCGCGACGCGGCCTCATGACTACGAGCCATAGGGCGAACGCCGCGGCGGGGATCCAGAGGATCGGGGACGAACGCGCCCCGGAGCGGGCGTCCCAGGCCCATGCGGCCCCGAGCGAGGATAGGGACCGGGCCGCGGCCTCGTCCCGTTCCGGCGTCGGCCCGGGCAGGTAGATGACCGTCCAGGCCGAACCGTCGGGGCCGATCGCCGTAAACCGCGAGGCCAGCTCGTCGAGGAAGGGCGTACGGCGCGGATCGGAGTCGCGTGAACGGCGAAGGGCGCCGTCGAGCGGGACGTTGGAGACGCGGGAGAAGTCGCTGAACGGTACCGTGACCCTCGAGGCGGCCAGCGCGTCGTCGATGCCATGCGCGGAGAGGGCGGCTAACGCGCTCCGCTCGTCCGCCTCGGGCGCTATGGCCACGGCGCGCATCGAGGCGCTCGAAGCCAGGCGCGACGGGGAGCCCCCGCGACCGCTGCCGGAGCAGGCGAGCACGCCCAGGCAAGGCGCGCAGATCAGCAGGGAGGCGGCTATGGATGCGGCTAGACGCGCGTACCGGCTCACGCGCTACAGGGTGTTGACGGCCAGGGCTATGAAGAAGCCCATCAGGCTTCCGGCGACGACCTGCGGGAAGGTATGCCCGTTGATCTCCTTGACCGGCTTGAACGGTATATGGAAACGCTTCGAAAGCCTGGAGCCGAGCGAGTTGAGTGTCTTGGCCTGCACGCCCGCCGCGCGCCTGACGCCCATCGCGTCCCGTATGACCACCAGGGCGAAGAAGAACGACAGCGCGAAGACGTCCGAGCCTATGCCGCTGGAGAACGCTATCGAGGTCGATATGGCTATGACCAGCGCGCTATGGCTCGAGGGCATGCCGCCGGTCTTCCATAGGAGCGTGGAGAATATTTCATGGATACCGGCCTTGCGGTTCGTGAAGACCACGACGAGGGCCTTGGCGAACTGCGCCATGAAGAGGCTCAGCGCCGCCGACAGGAACACGCTATTCCTGAGTAAGGCGCTAACGAACAGTATCCGCTGGTGTTCCATCGCGAGAATTTCAAGTATAATCGCTTCTCTTGTCAAGCCTATTCGAGCCGTTTCACGGGAGTCGCTGAGAACAACCATGGCGTACAGCACCAAGCGCTTTATAATCGGCCCGGACGATTCGGGCAGGCGCGCCGACCGCGTCGTGCGCTCGCTCCTGTCGGCGATGCCGCTCTCGGCCGTATACCGCCTGTTCCGCGACGGCGCCGTCCGATCCGGAGGCCGTCGCATCGACGGCTCGTCCAGGCTCGAGGCGGGCGCGACCCTCGATATCCGCCTGCCCGATACCGTAGAGGCGCCGGAAACGAGCGCGTCGCGGGAAGCGGCCGCCGCCGATCCGCGGCTCGCCTGCGAGCGGGCCAAGCGCTTTTCGGAGATCATACTGCTCGAGACGCCGGACCTCGTCGTCGTCAATAAGCCGCGGGGACGCTTGACCCACGGACCGGACGGCGTCGACGAGGACGCAAAGGCCTATTTCGCGGACCGCATGGCCCGGTCCCTCGCCTTCGCGCCGGGCCCTCTCCACAGGCTCGACCGCAACACCTCCGGAGCCTTGGTCGTATCGGCCAGCCAGGCCGGCGCCGCGGCCTTCAGCGAGGCGCTCCGGGCCGGCCTGGTAGGCAAGCTATACCTCGCCTTGCTCGGCGGCGAGCTGGCTGGCACGGAGCGCTGGATCGACCGCCTGAGCCGCGACGACCTCAAGAGCCGCGTCAGCGACGAGGGCGCGGCCGCCGAGGCAGAGGCGATACCCGTCGCGGCGCGCGGGGGCATGACGCTAGCGGTCATACGCCTGGGCACCGGGCGTACGCACCAGATACGCGCCCAGGCCGCCTCGCGCGGGCTCGCCCTGGCCGGCGACGCGAAGTACGGTGGCATGCCGCTGCCGGGCGGCTATATCCTGCACTGCGCAGCGCTCATCCTGCCGGCGCTACCCGGAGGCATAGGGCCGCTACGCGTCGAGGCGCCGCTACCGCCACGGACCGTCGCCAGGCTACACTCCATCTTCGGGCCATCCGGCTTCGAGGCCGCCTCGGCCGCGCTATGCGCAGCCATGCATAGCACCGCGAACGGGTAATAATCGAGCGATTCGCTTGATTAACCAAGGCGACGGCGGTACCCTAAACCATCATAGGAGGTTCCATGCCTGAAAGGAACGTTACACCGATCCGCGGCCTGAAGGTCGGCACGATCGTGCTGATCGTCATCGCGGTCGCGGTCATAGCGCTATTCTCCACGAGCTTCTTCGTCGTCGACCAGACCGAGCAGGCGGTCGTGCTGACGCTCGGGAAATTCAGCGGCATCGCCGAGCCGGGACTGCACTTCAAATGGCCGTTCGGCCTGCAGCGCAACTATAACGTCAAGACCAAGGTGGTCCAGACCGAACAGTTCGGCTTCCGCACGGCCCAGCTGGGCGTCCAGGCGAGGTACGAGGACCGGACCTACCCCGAGGAATCCACCATGCTGACCGGCGACCTCAACATCGTCGACGTCGAGTGGATCATCCAGTACCGCATCACCGATCCCAAGGCATGGCTGTTCAACCTCCAGGATAAGCAGAAGACCATACGCGACATCAGCCAGTCGGTCATCAACATGCTCGTCGGCGACATGACGATCCTCGACGTGATGGGCTCGCAGCGCGTGGCGATCGAGCAGGCCGGCCAGCAGCTGATGAACGAGACGCTCAAGGGCTACGGCCTCGGAATCGAGATAATTACCGTCAAGCTGCAGAACATCGTGCCGCCGGTCGGCGTGCAGGCCGCGTTCGAGGACGTCAACAAGGCCATCCAGGACATGAACCGGCTGATCAGCGAAGGCAAGGAAGCCTATAACAAGGAGATCCCGAAGGCCCGCGGCGAGGCGGACCGTATCGTCCAGATCGCCCAGGGCTACGCCGCCGAGCGCGTCAACAAGGCCAACGGCGACGTCGCGCGCTTCAGCGCCGTCTACGAGGAGTACCGCAAGGCGCCCGACGTGACGAAGGATCGCCTGTACTACGAGATGATCGAGGCGGTGTTCGCCGACGAGCAGAACGTCGAGCTGATCGACAGCGAGCTCAGCAACTTCATACCGATTAAGAACTTCGGTACCCAGGCCGGAGGCGACCGATGAAAAAGCTCATTACCGTACTCGTCGTGGCCGTCGTCCTGCTCGGCCTGCTCGTCCTGATGGGCCCCTTCTATATCCAGCAGGAAGGCTACCAGTCGGTCATCGTCCGCTTCGGCCAGATCACCAGGGTAGAGACCGACGCAGGCCTCAAGCTCAAGACCCCGTTCGTGGACAACGTCGTTACCTACCCCAAGAAGATCCTCATGTGGGACGGCGAGGCCCAGCGTATCCCGACCAAGGAGAACCAGTTCATCTGGGTGGACGCCACCGCGCGCTGGCGCATCTCCGACCCGGCCAAGTTCTACGAGTCGATATCGTCGCTCGACAGCGCCTTCGGCAAGCTCGACGACGTGATCGACAGCGCCGTCCGCACGGTCATCTCGTCCAACTTCCTGCGCGAGGCCGTCCGCAACAGCAACGACATCATGAACTCCACCTCGAGCGAGACCTTCGAGACCGGCGACGCCGAGGGCTCCGACTCGCTCAGGCAGCTGACCCAGACCGACGCCTCCTATGACTCCATCGAGAAGGGCCGCCGCGCGCTGTCCACGGACATGCTCGCGATGGCCCAGCAGCTGACGCCCGAGTACGGCATCGAGATCATCGACGTGATCCCGCGCCAGATACGCTACTCCGACGAGCTGACCGAGAGCGTCTACAACAGGATGATCAAGGAACGCAACCAGATCGCCCAGGCCTTCCGTTCCTTCGGCGAGGGCAAGAAGTCCGAGTGGATGGGCAAGCTCGAGAACGAGCAGCGCTCGATCCTGTCGAAGGCCTACGAGGAGGCGGAGATCATCAAGGGCAGCGCCGACGCTCGCGCGACCAAGATCTACGCCGACGCGTACGGCCGCGACCGGGGCTTCTTCGACTTCTGGCGCTCGATCGAGTCCTATAGGACCACGATGCCAAAGTTCACCAAGACCCTGTCCACCGACATGAGCTACTTCGACTACCTCTACGGGCCCAGGGGCCGCTAGCCCCCCGCTCCCGCGACCGAGGCCCGTCCATGGCGACATGGACGGGCCTCGGCGTATCCGGTACCTCGGTCCTAGGCTCGGGAGCGACTCGCCTCGCCTACTCGCCTACGAGCGCCTCGATCTTGCCTATGAGATCCTTGCTCTGCCACGGCTTCAGGATTATCGAGTTGGCGAGCCCGTCGTTCTTCATGCGCTCCAGGGCGTCGGGAGTCGCCTGGCCCGTTATCATGATCGTCTTGGCCTCGGGATGGCGCCGCCGCACCTCGGACAGGAATTCGTCGCCTTTCATGCCGGGCATCAGCCAGTCGCTTATGACGAGGATAAGCCGAATCCCCTCGCCCGACAGCTGATCGACGATCCTGATGCCGTCGCTCGCCGAGCAGGCCATCTCGTAGACGAACCGTCCCTTGAAATGGCGCTTGATCTCTTCCTTCATCGCCATCACGATTATCGCCTCGTCGTCGACGCAGAGGATAGCCTGCTTGGTCATGTCGGTCCGCCTTTTCCTTCGCCCGGGAGCGATCCGGGCAGCGCCACGGTGAAGGTGGTCCTGCCCGGCTCGCTCTCGAAGCGTATGCTGCCGCCGTGCTGCTCGACGATGCCCTTGCAGATCGATAGCCCGAGCCCCGTGCCCTCGCCCGGCTTCTTCGTGGTGAAGAACGGCTTGAATATAGAAGGCTTCACTGTCTCGGGGATACCCGGCCCAGAGTCCGAGAACGAGACCAGTATCAGGTTCCCATCGCGTCTCGTGGCTATCTCGAGCGTCCCCGAGTAATCCATGGCTTGCAGCGCGTTATTGATGATGTTCGCCCAGGCGTGATTGATGCGGTCGCGAGATCCGAAGATCGGTTCATCGCAGTCGAAGCGCCGTACGACCTCGACGCCTCGCTTCAGCTGGTTGTAGTACAGGACGAGCAGGTTCTCTATCTCCCGCACCGGATAGAACACGCTCGACTCCTCCGCCTCGCCGTTCCTGCTATACTCAGACAGCGCCGCGAGGGTGAGGCTCGCCTTGTCAGTCGCGTTCCTGATGATATAGCCTGAGCGGACGAGGCTCGCTACCGTAGCCGCCATCGAGACGATATCGGGACGCTTCGCGGCGACGACGGCCGCTACCGTAGCTTCCGGAACGGATCCGCCGAGCGCGGCGAAATCGTCGGCTACGAGCTCGGGATTCTCGAAGCCCGCCTCGGCGAAGCGCGCCGCGAGGCCCCGCCTGGCGCCGCGGTCCGGCGTGCCCATGAGGTTCGCCTCGCCGGCGCCCCGCGCTGCGACGAGCCGTTCGAAGATCTCCCGCTCTACCGGACCGAGGGAGTCCAAGAAACTCGGTAGGTCCCCGACCAGCGTTCGGGTCGTATCGAGCAGCAGGTCCGCGGAGGAGCGGATCGCACCGAGGGGCGAGTTGACCTCGTGGGCTATGTTCGCCGACATCCTGCCGAGAATGGCGAATTTCTCCGACACGACGGCCTGTTCCTGGGCGCTCTTCAGCCGTTCAAGCGTCACCGACAGCTCCTCGTTTGCGTCGGACAGCTCCGCGTTGGCCGTAGACAGCTCCGTCGTACGTTCGCGCACCTTGTCCTCGAGCTCGGCGTTCAGGACGGATAGGCTTTCCTTGACGACCGATAGCTCGGCGTTCCTGGACGCCAGCTCGCCATTGGCCCGTTCGTAGCTCCTGAGCGTGCCGTCGAGCCTCGTAGCCATCGTATTGAACGATCGGGCCAGCTCGGCCACCTCGTCATGGCCCTTCGCGTCGACAGGCGACGGGAAGTCGCCAATGGCCATGCGTTGAGCGCCGCCCGATAGCGCGACTATCGGGCGCGACAGGCCCCGGGCGCTCGTGTAGACGGCGATACCGAGCGCGACGAGGGCCAAGGAGCCGGTTACCCAAAGGGCGAGCGCGAGCCGGTCGGCGTCCTCCGTTATCTCGTCGATCGATACCACCATAGTGAAGTACCAGCGCTTGCCGCCTACTCCGCACTCGACCGGGAAGAAGAACATGCGCGACGGCTTGCCCGTTATGAGCGATACGCCGTCGACGTGGAAGGGCTCGCCCTCGGAGAAGAGCCGAAGCATCCGCTCCTCCGTCTCGGGGCTATCCCATAACGGGGCTATCGCGCCGATGACCGACGGATCTGGGTGCCAGATGATGCGGCCGTCGGTCCCCGCGAGCACCGCGTAGCCCGTCCGTAGTATCCTGAAGCCCGACAGCAGCCTGCCGTAGAAATCCGACGAGAAATCGAAACCGACCGCCCCTCGGAATTCGCCGTCAGCGAAGGCCGGAACGGATACGGTCGTCATAATCACCGTATCGTCGGGGTCGCCGGTATAGGTATAGCTATACGGATCGATCAGCACGGCCTCGCCGAGTTCCTTGACCGGCGCGTAGTACACCGCCTTCCATCCCCTCGGGAGCTATACCGGCGGCGCGGATGGTTCCGTCGTTCCAGTACCAGGAGGCGTAGAAGGCCCCACGGCTTCCACGCATCGACGGATCGCCCGCGTCGCCGGCGGCGCCCGCGATGACGCTACCGTCTTCGCCGATACGGGGGTCTCCCCGTATCAGGGGGTAGTCGCGCTCGGCGGAGTCGCCCATCGCGCCCGGCTCCCAGAGGGACCAGGCGCCGAGCAGGTCGGGAGACGCTTCAAGCACCGAACGGATGGCCGTCGCCACGATATCCCTGCGATCCTCTACCGGAAGCATCCGATACGTCACGAACACAGAGGCCATCGTCTCTATCTGGCCGTGCCTGAAACGAAGCTCGTTACTGAGGAGGTCGGCGTAATGGCTTCCGACCTCCTCGACGTAGCGGTCGGATCCTTCCCTGACGAGGCGATAGGTGCTCGACGTCGCTATCGACAGGACGAGGACGAGCGGCAACAGCATAGCGAGGCCGATGCGGATGAGCATGTGTCAGAGTAGCCGTAGCCTCGGGACGCGTAGGGCCATAGATCGTCACCTCGTCAATCGGCGTTGGATCGGGCTATCGTGCTGAAGGCGTCGTCGCGCACCCCGATGCGCTCGGCTGCGTCGAAGCAAGAGAATCATATACAGAAGCTAAACCAGCCGCGACGAACCATCAATCGCGGCGCCTTCGGATTTCCGCGCAAGGGACAGGCGCTATCGCGAGCCGGCCCCGTCGCCTCCGCGACGGCGAATGAGGTTCGTATAATCATGAACGATAAGCGCTTCTTGGGTCTGGCACGGCATTTCAGAAAAAACCGGCCGCCGGGCTGAGCGCCAGGCGGCCGGATGAACGGATACGAGAGACGCGTTAGCCTAGGAACGACAGCATCACGCCGGCGGCGACCGCGCTGCCGATGACGCCGGCCACGTTCGGTCCCATGGCGTGCATCAGGAGGTAGTTCTCCGGGTTCTCTCGCTGGCCCACGACCTGGGAGACGCGCGCGGCCATAGGCACGGCGGAGACGCCGGCCGAGCCGATCAGCGGGTTAACCTTGCCGCCGGTGGCGGCGCACATGATCTTGCCTAAGAGGACGCCGCAGGCGGTGCCGCAGGAGAACGCGAACAGACCGAGCGCGATGATCAGCAGGGTCTGCGGCTGCAGGAAGCGGGCGGCGTTGGCCGTGGCTCCTACCGAGACGCCGAGGAAGATCGTCAGGATGTTCATGAGCGCGTTCTGCGCCGTGTCCGATAGCCTGGCGGTAACGCCAGACTCGCGGAACAGGTTGCCGAGCATCAGCGAGCCGAGGAGCGGCACGGCCGAGGGCAGTATGAGCCCGATGAAGATGGTAACCGCGATCGGGAACACGATCTTCTCGACCTTGGTCACCTCGCGTAGCTGTTCCATCTTTATCTGGCGCTCGCGCTTGGTGGTCAGCGCCTTCATGATCGGCGGCTGGATGAGCGGTACGAGGGCCATGTACGAGTACGCGGCTATCGCTATAGGCCCGAGTAGCTCTGGCTTGAGCTTGCTGGTCAGGTAGATCGCCGTCGGGCCGTCGGCGCCGCCGATGATGCC
>ERZ795053.2264-NODE-2264-length-23553-cov-9.940974_pt1 | contig 23553 bp, 21 predicted proteins | sample MGYA00375137_ERZ795053 | MGnify/ENA primary metagenome ERZ795053 (study PRJEB30182, sample SAMN05720284) | activated sludge metagenome | isolation source: Anaerobic digester | place: Hong Kong | collected 2014-12-17 ...
TATTCAGATATTCCAGTAAGATTTACATTTCCTATTAATGAACAAACTTTAAATACCGAAAATTATAATGCTGCGTCATCGATGATTGGAGGTGATTTAATTAGTACTAAAGTTTTTTGGGATGTACATTAATTTTATATTGAAATGAATAAAAAAAACCGCCTTCGGGCGGTTTTTTTTATTGTAGTGGTTTACTTGACACATATTACTATTTCCTATAAATTTGATTTGGATTTATATACTTGTCATTCTACCTAATTTATAATTTTTGCAAATTATTTTTTATGAAACAAAGTCTGTGTGCTGTTCTCACAGCCTTTTTTATTACCCTAAATGTTGGGTTGTGGGCTCAAACTGTGCGAATTACAGGTACTGTTATTGATGCCAGCGAGGGTTATCCGCTGCAAGGGGTAAGCGTAACTTTGGTGGGATCTGTAAAGGGAACCGTTACCGATCCTTTTGGTCGATACGACATTGAGGTTCCTGAAATAGCTAAACGGGTTCGTTTTAGTTATATTGGCTATAAATCTCAGGAAATAGAAATATCTGGGCGAAGCGTTATTGATGTAGAACTTATGCAGGATGTGATAGAAGTGAAGGAGGTCACTGTTACTGCATTGGGTATAATGCGTGCCGAAAAAGCTACTGGTTATGCCATTCAAAGTGTAAAGGGCGAAGACGTTATTCAGGCTTCGGAACAAAATGTTGTTAATTCGCTACAAGGTAGAATTGCCGGTGCAACAATAACAAACTCTTCCGGTGCAGTGGGGGCTTCAACCAGAATAGTCCTTAGGGGTGTGAATTCTCTGAATACCGATAATCAGCCAATATTTGTTATTGACAATGTTATTGTGAATAACAGTAATTTTGGTAACACTTCTACAGAGGGGGTAAATCGTGGAAGTGGAATTGCCGATATAAATCCAAATGATATTGAAAGTGTAACAGTACTTAAGGGTCCAAATGCTGCAGCACTTTACGGTTCGAGAGCTGCTAATGGTGCTATCCTAATTAAAACAAAATTGGCTAATGCAAATAATGATTTTGGTGTTTCGTTTAACAGCACTACTACACTGGAAAGGCCTTTACGTTTACCCGATTTTCAGAATGTTTACGGGCAAGGAACCGGAGGTGTTTTCGAATTTGTTGATGGAAAAGGTGGAGGTATTAACGACCACGTGGATGAGAGTTGGGGGCCTAAACTTGATATTGGATTGATGATTCCACAATGGAATTCTCCCATCGAAGGAGGCATTCGTCAGCCTACGCCATGGGTGTCCTATCCTAATAACGTGAAGGATTTTTTTGAGGTTGGAAAAACCTTTACAAATAATGTGGCAATAGAAAGCGCCGGCGATAATTATTCGGTTCGGTTTTCTTACACAAATACAGAACAGTCGGGAATGATTCCCAATACAGACCAATCTAAAAATGCGGTAATGCTTAATACTACAATATCACCGCATAAGTATATTGCTTTTAACGCGAATTTGTCGTATGTAAATACGCACAGCGACAACATTCCTGCATATGGATATAGTACGCAAAATGTAATGGAGCAATTTATTTGGTTTGGACGGCAGGTTGATATTGCTGATTTGAAGAAATATACATATTCTGATGGTTCTAAGCGGAATTGGAACTATAGTTATCATAATAACCCCTACTTTACATTGTACGAAAACCTTAATGGTTTAGATCGTGACAGGGTGTTTGGACAAGGTAGTGCAACTGTTAAGTTTACCGATTGGATGAATCTAAAGTTAGGCGCATCAATCGATAATTACAATAATTATAATACGGCACGGTCGGCATTTGGAGATATAGATAGTCCGTACGGGTACTATGGAGAATCAAAAAAAACATTTCGTGAGTTGAATACAGATTTTTTACTTACAGTTAACAAAAAAGTATCCGATAAGGTAGGTTTCAGTTTTAACGCTGGAGGAAATATAATGAAGCAGTATTCGCAAACGCTTCTTTCGTATGCAACCGAGTTGGCTGTTCCTAATATTTACAACTTACAAAATGCGAATGTGCCTATTGTTTCGTCCAATGTCATTTATAAAAAGCAAATAAACAGTTTATACTACAATGGGCAGTTTGTTTTCAATAATGCCTTATTTTTCGATTTTACGGGAAGAAATGATTGGTCGAGCACTTTATCCAAGGAGAAAAATTCGTATTTCTACCCCTCGTTTAACATATCAGGCGTTCTAACGGATTTATTCGACATACAAACTCGTACACTTAGTTTTGCGAAACTGAGGGCAGGTTGGGCTCAGGTAGGTTCCGATACCGACCCGTACCAGTTAGAATCGGTTTATAAATTCGATCAGGGATGGAATGCCTCTACTAAGTTGGCTACAATATACATTCCCGATAATTTAGCAAATAGTAACTTAAAACCTCAACGAACAAATTCATTGGAGATTGGAGCCGATTTAAGATTTTTTCTGAATAGAATAGGAATTGATTTTACTTACTACAATCAAAAAACATACGACCAAATTATAAATTTACCAATTACGGCAGCAACTGGCTATGTTTCGAAAATTGTTAACGCTGGCGAAATTCAAAATTCGGGAATAGAAATTTCTTTAAATGTTGTTCCTGTTAAAACCCGAACAGGTTTTGAATGGAATACAACCATCAACTACTCGTTAAACAGAAATGTAGTTAATAAGTTAGCCGAAGGACTTGATAAGTATGTTCTGGGTAATTATTGGAGTCTCGATGTTATTGCAAAGGTAGGAGAGCCAGTAGGAGAATTATATGGTTATGACTTTGCGAGAAATGCTAATGGTAAAATTATTTATGTTGATGGATTACCCTATCAGGGGCAAATGCGGTCGTTAGGAAATTATACCCCCGATTGGGTCGGTAGCATTAGCAACGAGTTTAGGTATAAAAATTTATCGTTTTCGTTTTTAGTTGATATGCGATTTGGAGGGGAAATTTATTCGATGACTACAACTTGGGGACGATATGCAGGAGTATTAAAGGAAACTTTAATTGGGCGTGAAGGGGGAATTGTTGGAGTGGGTGAAATGCTTAACGAAAATGGTGAGTGGGTTGCCAATAATGTAGTTGTTACAGCCGAAGAGTATAACAAGGCAGCGTATAACAACAATATTGCATATTCAAGCATTTTCGATGCTAGTTTTATTAAGTTACGCGAAGTAAGAATAGGTTATACTATTCCTAGATTAGGGAATTCCAATGTGAAAAATGTTTCTTTTTCCATTGTTGGACGGAATCTCGCGCTCTTATATACACGGGTTCCGCATATCGATCCGGAAACGGCATTTAGCAATGGAAATGTTCAGGGCTTGGAATTTGGACAATTGCCCTCGGCACGTAGTGTTAGTTTAAACATTGGTTTTAAGTTTTAATCGAGTAAAACGGCGTATATGTTTAGCGTTAAAAAAGGTTTGTTTTTAGTTGCGGTAATTTTTGCTATTACCGGTATTTCCTGTTCGAAGTTGGAGGACGAGAATAAGGATCCGAATTCTATTAGTATTACCGAAGAGCATCCCGATATGTTGCTTACTCACTCCATTGAAGAGTTGGGCGATCTGATTTTTGATGTTTGGTTGGGACACGAAATTGGATCGTGTTGGGTTCAGCACATGGCAAAAGTGCAATATACCGACGAAGATAGATATGTTCCTCGTAACGATGTTATTAATGATATTTGGACGACATTATATGCGGGACCTGGAATTGAAATTCAGCGAATTATTGATATTGCAAAGAAAAATGGACACGATAATTATCAGGGTGTTGCATTGGTATTAAAAGTTTATTTGTTTTCGGTACTAACCGATTTGTATGGCGATATTCCTTACTCGGAAGCGTTTAAGCCCGATAGTACGCTAACGCCGAAGTACGATACTCAGGAAAGTATTTACAGCAATTTTATGCAGGCGTTGGAATTGGCAAATACTTTACTTAAAAATGATGGACAAGTTGTTGATGGAGATATTTTATTTGATGGCGATATCGTGAAGTGGAAGAGGTTTGCAAATTCTTTACGGTTACGATTGTTATTAAGAATGTCCAATAAAATGGATGCTCAATCCTTAAAAAGCGCAATTTCATCAATAGTTAACAATCCTACAACTTATCCAATATTTCAATCGAATTCCGATAATGCCGCGCTTCATTATTTAGGGACAACACCCAATAATAATCCCTTAAACGAGACCTATAAAACTCGTGACGACCATCGTGTTAGTAAAACTTTGGTCGATGCAATGTATAATCCAAATAAACCGGATCATCCCGATTGGCGGATTATGGTTTATGCCGATGTTCCGGATGCAGGGGGCTACTGGACAGGTTTGCCAAATGGGTTAACATCGGCAAAGGCTGCTGCCTATAATGGAAACGGATTTACAGGAACATCTCGAATAGGTAGTTACTTTATCCAGCCCGAGGCACCGGGAATGTTTATGAGCTATGCCGAATTGCAATTTCTTTTGGCAGAAGTTGCTTATAAGGATTTACTTGAAGGTGTTTCGAGTGCCGATGCTCAAACATTTTACGAGAATGGAATTAGGGCATCGTACTATCAATTTCAGGATGAAATTTTGGAAAAAGCGCCGGAATTTTATAGTCAATTTAATGGGGTAGTACTGAATATTGACGATTTTATTAACGATTTTTTGGCTAACGACGGAGCATGGAATCAGGTTTCCGGGCTACAAAAAATAGCGAAGCAAAAGTGGATTGCCATGTTCGATCAGGGCGTTCAAGCGTGGTTCGAATGGAGAAGAACGGGGCTTCCTGTTTTAGTTCCGGCCGAGGATGGGTTGAATAATGGGAAAATTCCCATAAGGCTGCGTTATCCCTCCGACGAATATTCAAGGAACGACGAACAGTTAAATGTGGCGTTAACTCGGATGAGCGGTTCCGACGATTTGAATACACCTGTATGGTGGAACGAGCATTAAATCTAACTAAGGCATTAATTAATTGGTAATACGATGAAGGTTAAAAAATATTTTTCCGGTTGTTGCATTTTGTTGTTCATGCTTATTGCATTTAGTTCTTGTTTAATGAACGACGATTTAATGACTAGCAATGTTCATACCGGAGGATTGCTCGATGCTACAACTTTAATTCAATATAAAGCGGGCTCGCTACACAACGATACCATTAGTGTTGTTGTGTACCAAGGGCCGGCGGTAACTTCAATTAAAATATTCAAAAGTTATACTCATATAGCCGACGGTAGCGAAACTGACGAAATTTTACTTGACGAAGTGGCCGTTAACGGACTTAACGAAGATGATACGTTGGTCTTGGATTTGGTTTATGGTTGGGATCAGTTAAGTCAGGGCTTTTCGAAATTGGGTAATGGAGTTGACGATTTTCCACAAACAGCAAATCTTGCGGATATTGGCGATTACTTTACTTTGCGCTACGTGTCGGTTTTAAGTGATGGAACAGAAGCCTCAAATCGTTCTAAAACGGAGGTACTTGTTGCAAATTCGTATGCAGGTTATTACCGGTCGCAGATAACCTATTTCCATCCTACGTTAGGAGGAACATATCCAACCGTTCCTTATTGGTATGGCTTTTTACCGGATTCAAAGGAGTTGATAACAATTTCTTCTAATCAGTGCAGCATGAATTTCTCAATTTGGGGTAGCGATGGCGAAACCATGACCATTACAATAGAGCAGGATAATACGGTCACTTTTGAAGTTGTAGGCTTTGAATATATAGTAAAAGCCGGAGATCCATACGATAGTAGTAAGGCGTCATATTACGATTCATCAAGCAAAACGATATATTTATATTACTACTGGGAAGGACCAGGAGGGTATAGGGTAATGTGGGAAGTTCTTTATCCGGATTTCTAGAATATTTAATAATTGTATGTAAAACAGATATGCTTACATTTTTATATTGAAAGTGATAAAAAACATGTAGTATGAAAAATCAAGTTAAACTCTGCCAAAGTTGCGGAATGCCTCTTGACAAAGATCCAAATAATGGAGGCACAAATGCCGATAAAAGCAAAAGCAATATGTATTGCAGTTATTGCTACAAGGATGGCAAGTTTTTAGATGAAGGAATCAGCCTTCAGGAAAAAATAGAAAAAAACGTTCAAATTGCGGTAAAAAGAATGAATATTTCCGAAAACGAGGCTAGAAGAATGGCTGAAAATTTGCTGCCAAAATTAGAGCGATGGAAATCATAACTCGATTGTCATCCAGAGTAGGGGATAAGACAGAAAAGTCGAATAGATATAGCTGGTTTATGTGTTGCGAATCCGGAGTTTCTCAATGATATTGCTGATGGATTTTTAAATAAGGATTCAAATTCCAGTCCGATTGTATAGAGGTTTTTACAATGATTTCCGAAGAACATCCTACCTGTTTTTGTTACTAAAATAATGCCTTTAATATCGAGTAAAAATGCTAAAGCAAGGTGGAATACAATTTTGCTTATTGCGGACAAAATTCCAGGTGCAATATGTTCAATTTTGCCGAAGTTAAAGGAGTTAATTGAAAGAGATAAAAGCACAATTGTTCGGGTTGTTATAAAATATGAAATTCTGTTGGAAGAATATTTTGCGATAACGGTTTTATAGTTACACTATTTACTTTAGAATAGAAAGACCCTTTCTGAACTGTTAGAACAAAATTTTGTAAAACTTGATCTTCGGCACATGCTTCGATGTAAACATCCCCGTTGTTTAAGTTTTTAACAAATCCATAAACTCCGAATGCATTGGCTGTTTTGTAAACGAAGTATCTAAAACCTACTCCTTGAACCCTACCATTTATTGTGATTGATATGATTTTTTTATTCATTTGTAAAATTTGAAGCGCTACTTGTTGCTATAAGACAGAGAGTAATGGTAATTGCAAAATTATGCTATTTTTGAGAAAAAACTTGGTAATATGATATGGGAGTACGCATTGGTTATTGTTGGAGCCGTCTTTATGCTTTTAGGCTTAGTAGGGTGTATTTTGCCTATTATTCCTGGACCTCCATTAAGTTGGATTGGTATTATTTTGTTAGCACTTACCCATTTTGCCGATTATTCGTGGCAGTTTATAGTAATTACAGGCATCGTTGTTTTAGTTGTAACCATTCTGGATTACGTTTTTCCTGCATGGTTTACCCGTAAATTAGGAGGCACAAAATATGGTGTTTACGGTTCAATTATAGGATTAGTTATAGGATTAATATTTTTTCCTCCCATAGGCATCATAGTAGGCCCTTTTGCAGGAGCTTATATAGGAGAGGTAATTGGTAATAGGAATTTAGAGAATAACAAAAACAACCCCTTACTTTCAGCAACAGGATCATTTTTAGGCTTTCTGTTGGGAACAGGGATGAAATTTGCAGTTTCGGGTTACTTAACCTACCGATTTTTTGTCGACGTATTTTTTTAAAACCTATTCTGGTTTTGCCTCATCGGGTTTTACGTCGCTTTTCCGGAAGGCATTGTTAACTTTAATGTTACGACCCTTAACTTGGCTATCGTTAAGCGATTGTATAGCTTTTACACCATCCTCGTCGGATTCCATTTCAACAAACCCGTAGCCTTTGGATCGGCCAGACATTTTGTCAACAATAATCTTAACACTTAAAACGTTCCCAAAAGGAGTGAATAATTCTTTTAGCTCTTCAGCTGTCATAGAATAGGCAATGTTGCCAACGTAAATCATCATAATGCAAAAAGTTAAAATGAATACACATAAAGTTAAACCCAATAAAATAAAAATGCAAAAAAAAAGCAGCCAAAATAGGCTGCTTTTGAGATTTTTATGGAGTGTTGCTATTGTCCGAGAGTAGCTACCATAACTGCTTTTATAGTATGTACACGGTTTTCGGCTTCGTCAAATACAATTGATGCTTCGGATTCGAAAACTTCGTCGGTAACTTCCATTGCTTCCAATCCAAATTTTTGGTGGATGTCTTCTCCAACTTTAGTTTCCATGTTATGGAACGAAGGAAGGCAGTGCATAAACTTACAGTTAGGATTGCCGGTTAGTTCCATAGCTTTTTTGTTAACCTGATAAGGTTTTAGCAGTTTTATTCTTTCTTCCCATACGGAATCGGCTTCACCCATCGAAACCCATACATCGGTGTAAATAAAATCACAACCTTTAACGCCTTCTTCAACTTTCTCGGTTAAGGTAATTTTAGCACCGGTGGTTTTAGCAATTTCCTTGCAGGTTTTTACAAGTTCCTCGTTTGGCCAACATTGTTTTGGAGCGCAGGCACGGAAGTCCATACCCATTTTGGCAGCACCTACCATTAACGAATTTCCCATGTTGTTACGAGCATCGCCCATATAGCAAAAAGAAACATCGCTAAGAGGCTTACTGCAGTGTTCACGCATGGTTAGGAAATCGGCCAAAATTTGAGTTGGGTGAAATTCGGTGGTTAATCCATTCCATACCGGAACGTTCGAATACTTTGCTAATGTTTCAACAATTTCTTGTGAATAGCCGCGGTATTCAATGCCATCGTAAATTCTACCTAAAACACGAGCGGTATCTTTCATGGACTCCTTTTTACCCATTTGTGAACCCGAAGGTCCAAGATAGGTTACTCTAGCTCCTTGATCGTAGGCTGCTACTTCGAATGAGCAGCGTGTACGTGTTGAATCCTTTTCGAAGAGAATTACAATGTTCTTCCCTTTTAACTGTTGTTGCTCAACTCCAGTGTACTTTGCTGCTTTTAAATCGGCAGACAAATCGAGTAAAAACTGGATTTCCTTTTGAGAAAAATCTAACAGCTTTAAAAAGCTCCGGTTACGTAAGTTAAACGACATGATTGTTAAATTTACTTGTTATACAATATTTTGTAAAAAGTTAATCTTCGTACTCCATGGTAATTTTTGTACCATACGATTTATCTTCCAACTTGGTGGACTCTGTAATTACGCTTTTGCTTCCTCCGTTTTCAATAAAATTTAAACATGCGCGAATTTTAGGAGCCATATTTCCTTCGCCAAACATTCCTTCGTTTAAATACTTAACGGTGTCGGCATGATTGATAAATTCCAGTTTCTTTTCGCCCGGTTTTTTGTAGTTGATGTAAACGTAAGGAACGTCGGTTAAAATATAAAACTCGTCAGCCTTAATTTCCGCTGCCATTAGGGATGATGCTAAATCTTTATCGATAACAGCTTCGGTAGGTCTTACATTTTTTTCTGCATCAATATAAACAGGAACACCACCACCACCTGCAGCAATAACGATAATACCCTGACGCACTAATTGATTTATTACTTTGATGTTGAGAATCCCAATGGGTCTTGGTGAAGGAACAACCCTACGCCATCCGCTTCCGGTATCTTTTATTTCTTCTTTAAAAATCCAATTTTTTTGAGAAGCCAGTTCGTCGGCTTGTTTTTTATTGTAGCTGCGGCCAACGCGCTTGGTGGGATTCTTAAAAGCGGGATCGTCGTGGTTTACAATAACAGGCGTTTCCAGACAGCATACCTCTTTGTCAATACCGTGTTTTTGTAAAACGTTGCGAAGCATTCTTTCTATCATATAGCCAATTCCTCCTTGTGAATCGGCAACACAAATATCTAAAGGCATTTGGGGAATACCATACATGCTTTCGCCGGCATCGTTACGCATCAAGATGTTTCCAACTTGAGGTCCGTTGCCGTGGCTAATAACAAGGTTATATCCCTCTTTTATAAGATAAACTAAATTTTCGAGAGTTTCGGTTGTGTTTTGTTCCTGTTCTTCGATAGTTCCTGCTTGATTTCCTCGTAGTAGGGCATTTCCCCCTAGTGCAACAACTGCTATTTTGCTCATATTCAATTATGTGTTAGTTTTTTTATTGAAGGTACAAAGCTAAGAAAGTTTTTTTATTCGCAATATATTTACATGTTGTCCATAGCCCTAGAATTGTATTATAACGATATGTTTAATAACATATAAGGGAAAGCGTAAAGGGTAGAATTTGTAATTGTCTTACATTAAATTTGCGTTTGGCAGGAAGCAGTCTATTTTGTAATTTTAAAAAATTTTAAACGGGTTTTGAATGATAAAAAAGGCATCGGTATTTTTATGTGTTGTTGTTTTGGTTACTAGTTGTAGTAGGTTTAGTAAAAAAAACATTAAGCAAGGTGTTATTACTTACGACATTACTTACGATAGCGTGCTCCTGAAGCAAACGGATGCCAGACTATTACCTTCGGAACTTACCGTGAAGTTTAACAATAATTGTACGCTAAACACAATTGATGCTCTATCGGGAGCTGTTTCAATATCAATTATAAATAATCCTTTAAAACAGCAGTTTTCTACTTTACTGAAGGTTTTTAATAAGAAGTTGTACCATACCGAGAACTTTTCCGATGGAAAGTACCCTGCCTTGTATTCCAGAATACCTCAGGTGCGAATTATTGAAAGTTCCGAGTCGTGTAAATTTCTTAACTATAATTGTATAAAGGCAATGGGCTATTTTGCCAATACGCCGAATGTTCATTTTGAGATAGTTTATACGAAGGAAATTGACATTCAAAATCCAAACATAAATACCCCCTTTGAAATGGTCGATGGAGTTTTACTTAAATTCCATTTGAGGATTAATTCTATGGAAATGTTCTTGTCGGCTCGGTCGGTGGAGCATAAAAAAGTTCCGATGAGCACGTTCGATATTCCTGACGGTTATGCTGCTGTTGACTTTAAGACTATCACGGACTTGATTTATATGCTTCAGCAATAACATTTGCTGATTTTTCAGCGTTGTTCGATTTGTAATCGTTTTTAAAATTCTTTATACAGATTAGGGTTATATTTGCAGTGTATATTTTATGTTGAAGATATTCGATAATCCTTTTTTAACGAAGGTTTAGGTAAGTTTATGGCTGAAAATTCAAAAAATGGTAAGGGTGTTAAAAATGCCGATACCGAAAATAAGGAAAAGAAAAGTTTTTTTAAGGACGACAGGGTGCGTTTTACTGTAGGATTATTTGTACTCCTTTTTGGTATATACTTCACGTTAGCATTACTGTCGTATATTTTTACATGGAAAATCGATCAGAGTTTCGAGTGGCAAAGTGTTTTCTCTGGTTCCGATGTTAAAGTTAGCAATTGGACGGGACGTTTTGGTGCAATAATATCGGCACAGTTTATGAATCGGTGGTTTGGATTGCCTTCCATAGCTTTTTCTATAATTATTTTTGCAATTGGGTTAAAACTTTTGCGTTTATACAATAGAAATCTTTTGAAGTTGGCGTTAAAGGTTACGCTAGGTGTTTTAGTTGCTTCCTTGGTATGTGGATTTTTATTTGGAAACGCTAGGGGCTTTTTAGGAAGTGGGGTTGGAGGAGCGCATGGTCTCTTTGTTTCGAATTGGATATCGGCAATTTTGGGGAAGTTTGGTGCTGCCTTGTTGCTTTTACTGGTAACTGTTGCTTACGTTATTTATATTCGACCGTCTAGTTTACATGGGTTTGAAGTTGCGCTTCGAAAGTTGATAGTTTGGATAAAGTCTGTAATGCATCGGGAAAAAAATGCCAATCAGGATGATGAAGTTATAGATGAGAAGCCTGAGGAGGCTACCGTGCCGATTACTGTTCCGGATAAAGAGCATGATAGCAGCAGCGTATCGGTAAACGAGGAAATTACAGAAGACGATAATTCCGATTCTTTTGAGTTAGCATCTTCAGTGGAAAACATGGAAGAGCCGATTCAAGATCTCGATTTTTCTGTAGAGGCAAGTAGTAGTGAAAATCTTGTTGATGGAAAAGAAAATGTTGGTGATAAGGAGAACGTTGATGATGAGGAGAAACACAACGGAGTAGAGTTTACCGTTGAGGCGAAAAAGGAAGAAGAGGTTTCGGCTGCTCAGGTTAATAAGCAGGAATTGTACGATCCCAGTTTGGAGTTATCCCACTATCAACGGCCGCTTTTAGAATTATTGGAAGATTATAGAAATACCACTTCGCCAACCAGCAACGAATTACTGGTCGAAAATAAAAACAAGATTGTTGAAACGCTCTCGAATTATAAAATTCAAATTGATAAAATAAAGGCCACTGTTGGTCCAACGGTTACCCTTTACGAAATTGTTCCGGCACCGGGAATCCGAATAAGCAAGATTAAAAATTTGGAGGACGATATTGCGTTAAGTTTGGCAGCATTAGGAATACGTATTATTGCTCCAATTCCGGGTAAGGGTACAATTGGAATAGAGGTTCCAAATCAACACCCGGAAATAGTTTCGATGCACTCCATTATTAAGTCTCAGAAATTTCAGGATTGCAAGTATGAGTTGGCAATAGCGCTTGGAAAAACAATATCGAACGAAATATTCATTTTGGATTTGGCCAAGTTACCTCACTTGCTGGTTGCCGGAGCAACCGGCCAGGGAAAATCCGTGGGGTTAAATGCAATTATTACCTCGTTGTTGTATAAAAAGCATCCTGCCGAAATAAAGTTTGTGCTTGTCGATCCTAAAAAGGTAGAGTTAACCCTTTATAGCCGTTTGGAGAAGCATTTCTTGGCCAAGCTACCCGACTCCGACGAAACTATAATTACCGATACCCAAAAGGTTATAAATACGCTAAACTCTTTGTGTATTGAAATGGATAGCAGGTACGAATTGCTAAAGCAAGCGCAGGTTAGGAACATAAAGGAGTATAACGAGAAGTTTATTGCGCGTAGGCTGAATCCGAATAAAGGACATCGATTCTTACCGTACATAATAGTAATAATCGATGAGTTTGCCGACTTAATAATGACTGCGGGTAGAGAGGTGGAAATGCCAATTGCGCGGTTGGCACAGCTAGCCAGGGCTATAGGAATTCATTTGATAATTGCCACGCAACGTCCTTCAACAAATATTATTACAGGTGTAATTAAGGCTAATTTCCCGGCCCGAATAGCTTTTAGGGTTTCGTCGATGATAGACTCCAGAACAATACTGGACCATCCCGGTGCAAATAATCTTATTGGACGAGGCGATATGCTGGTTTCGGCAGGTAGCGATATGGTTAGGGTGCAATGTGCTTTTGTTGACATTCCGGAAATAGAGCGAATTACCGATTTTATTGGTAATCAGCAGGGATTTGCCAGTGCATTCTTATTGCCTGAGTATGTACCGGAAGGTCAGGATAATCTGTTAGAGGTTGACTTGAAGAAGAGGGATGAGTTGTTTGAAGATGCAGCCCGGCTTATCGTTCAATCGCAAATGGGTTCAACTTCGCTTATACAAAGGAAATTCTCCATCGGATATAATCGGGCAGGTAGAATTATCGACCAGTTAGAAGCGGCTGGTATTGTTGGCCCATTCGAAGGTAGTAAAGCGCGACAGGTGTTAATTGTCGATGACTTGTCGTTAGAGCAGCTCTTGAACAATCTGAATAGTTAGTGCTGAAAAAATGCTATCTTTGCACTCCAAAGTTTTGGTATGTTATTTGGAATTACTTGGTTATAGTTCAAAAGTTTAGAATTGTATTGCGTATAATGTAATTATCAAAAATAGAATCAAATGAGAATATTCAAGTTGTCTGTGTTTTTTTTGCTTATTGGAGTGCTTGTTGCGAATGCGCAGGATGATGAAAGGGCAATAAAGGCCGTTAAGGAGTTTAGCCAGAAAATGCAAACGGTAAAAAGCATTTCTGCAAATTTTACCTTTACACTCGAAAATCTTCAGGAAAATATAACCGATACTCATCAAGGCAAAATTATTTTGAAGGGGAATATGTATTGGCTGGAATTAATGGGCATGGAACTTTTTTTCGACGGAAAAACAAAGTGGCAATATATTAAGGATGCAAACGAAGTAACCATTTCGACTCCAAATGGTGGTGATGGTGGATTTATGGATGATCCAACAACTCTTTTTAGGGATTACGATAAAAACTTTAAGTCGAAGTTTAAAGGGCAAAAGCAAGTTCGTAACAGGGTTATTTACGAAATGGATTTTTATCCGCGTAATCTTAATTTGCCGTATTCTTCGGTAAAGTTGGAGTTCGATAGAAATTCGTTGGAGCCAATTCTTATCCGTTATCAAGGAAAGGATGGAAATAACTACATTATTAAGGTAAAGAATTTTAGAACAAATATTCCCGTTCGGGACGATCGGTTTACTTTCAATGCTAAGAAGTTTAAGGGTGTCGAAGTTGTCGATATGCGCTAGTTAGCAACTCTTAAATTTTGAGATGTTCAAAATATCACCAATAACAGTATGGCTTACGGGTTTACCTTCGTCGGGTAAAACTACATTGGGAACACTTTTGGTTAAGTCCTTAAAAGAAAAGGACGTTGAAACTGTATTGCTCGATGGCGATGATGTAAGAAAATTGGTATGCAGCGATTTGGGTTTTTCCAATAACGACAGGTTTGAGAACATTAGACGAGCTGCATCCATTGCAAGGTTATTGAACAATCAGGGCGTTGTTGTTGTTTGTTGTTTTGTTTCGCCTTTGGAATTAATGCGACAGAACGCCAAAAAAATTATTGGTGACAATTTATTCTTTGAAGTTTTTATCGATGCGGATGTCGAAACGTGTAGCAAACGGGATGTTAAGGGGCTATACAGCAAAGCTCGCCAAGGGGTAATATCGGATATGACTGGGATTTCTGCACCATACGAAGTTCCTGAAAATCCTCGGTTAACCATTAAAACTTCCGAGACAACTGTTTCGGAGGCCTTTGAAATTCTGAACAAGAACGTAGAAATTTGGTTAAAAGAGTGATATGTAATCTGCATTGAATTTTATTGGCAAATAATACCTGAAAATTTAGGATTATATGAAGTTGAAGTTTAATCATTTAAGAGAACTTGAGTCCGAATCGATTTTTGTCATCAGGGAGGTTGTTTCTCAGTTTGAAAATCCTGTAATGCTATTTAGTGGAGGTAAGGATTCCATTGTGATGTACCATTTGGCACGAAAGGCTTTTTTCCCTGCAAAGGTTCCTTTCCCTTTAATGCACATCGATACGGGACACAATTTTAAGGAGACAATCGATTTTAGGGATTGGCTGGTAAAGGAAACTGGAGTTCAGTTAATAGTTCGTTACGTTCAGGATTCTATTGACAAAGGTAGGGTTGTAGAGGAAACTGGCTACAATGCCAGCCGCAATAAGTTACAAACGGTTACTTTGCTCGATGGTATAGAAGAGTTAAAGGTTGATTGTGCAATGGGCGGTGGCCGTCGCGACGAGGAGAAGGCGCGTGCAAAAGAACGGTTCTTTTCCCATAGAGACGAATTCGGACAGTGGGATCCCAAAAATCAACGTCCGGAGTTGTGGAATTTGTTTAATGGACGGAAAAATATAGGTGAGCATTTTAGAGTATTCCCGATAAGTAACTGGACAGAGATGGATGTTTGGCAGTATATATTAATGGAGAATATTGCTCTTCCTTCGCTCTATTTCTCTCACGAGAGGGAGGTATTCGAACGCGATGGTGTACTGTATGCCAAATCGCCATTTATTAAGATGAGGGATACGGAGAAGATTGAGAAGAAGATTGTACGTTTTCGTACCATTGGCGATGCAACATGTACCGGAGCAATTGAGTCACCTGCCGATACGCTGGAGGATATTATTCGTGAAGTTGCGGCAACACGTGTTACCGAACGTGGCGGTCGAGCCGACGATAAACGTTCCGAAGCAGCCATGGAGGACAGAAAAATAGAAGGTTACTTCTAGTTTTCTATCAATTTAGGGGAAGTAAAAACAACAATTATTTTTTGATTTTAACTTTGATTTCTGGAGTATAAACGTTTATGGAAAATACATCTTCTAATCAAACATATTTGGATATGGAATTGCTCCGGTTTACTACAGCCGGTAGCGTTGACGATGGAAAAAGTACATTAATTGGCCGACTTTTGTACGATTCAAAAGCTATTTTTCAGGATCAGCTCGAAGCTATTGAGAAGGCCAGCATAAAAAAGGGTGAGGAACATATAAATTTAGCGCTGGTTACGGATGGCCTTCGTGCCGAACGCGAGCAGGGAATTACTATAGATGTTGCTTACCGTTACTTTCATACACCTAAGCGTAAGTTTATTATAGCCGATACTCCGGGGCATATCCAGTACACCCGAAATATGGTTACAGGCGCATCAACGGCAAATGCGGCGGTTATTTTGGTTGATGCCCGCCACGGTGTAATAGAGCAAACCATTCGTCATGCCTACATCTCGTCGCTTTTAAGAATTCCCCATGTTATTGTTTGCGTTAACAAGATGGATTTGGTCGATTTTAAGCAGGACGTTTTTACTCAAATTCAGGAGCGTTTCTTGTCTTTTTCCGATCATTTGGATTTGCACGATGTTCGTTTTATTCCTATAAGTGCGTTGTTGGGCGATAATGTGGTTGAGCGTTCTAAAAATATGGATTGGTATCAGGGGCCTACGCTTATGTACTTGTTAGAAACCATATATATATCCAACGACTATAACCTTTTAGATGCACGCTTTCCTGTACAGTACGTTATTCGTCCTCAATCTGCCGAATATCCCGATTACAGAGGTTATGCCGGTAGGGTTGCCAGCGGGACATTTAAGGTGGGGGATAAGGTAAAAGTTCTTCCGTCGGGTTTTTCTTCGGTTATCAAAGAAATCGATTTTTGGCAGGATTCTCTCGATAGTATAACCGCACCTCAGTCGGGAACTATAGTTTTAGAAGATGATTTGGATATTTCTAGGGGATGTATGATTATTCCGGAAGAAAATGGGATTAAACAAGGACAGGATATCGAGTTGATGGTTTGCTGGCTTAACGAAAAGCCCATGCAGGTTGGCGGAAAATATGCGGTTAAGCATACTACAAACGATTTACGTTGCCTTGTTAAAGAGGTAAAGTATAAGGTGAATATCAATACGTTAGATAAGGATTACGACGATAAGAATGTTGGTTTAAACGATATTGCCTGCATTACCATACGAACAACCAAACCTTTATTTTACGATTCGTATAGAAAAAATCGTATAACGGGAAGCCTAATTCTTATTGACGAGGCTACCAATATTACCGTTGGAGCCGGAATGATAAACGATTAAATTTTTGCTTTTTGTTTGGCCATCTCAATAATCAGGGCATGGTCAAAGGCAAGTTCGGGTAAACTATCAATAGGAAACCAGTTGGCCTTTTCGGCATCATCGCCGGCATGTAGCGTTGCGTTATCGGGAGTGGTAGTTCCCCAAAATGCTACCGAAATATTTCTATCGCGAGGATCTCTGTCTATTCCATCGAATGCAAAGAGTTGAGTGAGATTAACCCTTGTTAGTCCGGTTTCCTCCTTAAGTTCTCTTTTAGCGGCGTTAACCAGTAACTCGTTTATTTCAGGGAAACCTCCGGGAAGAGCGTAACCTCCTTTAAACGGTGGATTTAATCGTTTAACTAAAAGCAATTCGGGTACAGAATTCTTGTTTATCTTGAAAATAACTGCATCTACAGTTACAAGCATTCTGGGATATTTGTAACAGAAATTATTGTTCGTCATGGGTATCTTCCGAATTATCTGAGTTCTTCGAACGACGCTTGTCGCGAATGGTTAGAGCAATCCAAACGGCTATGGCAATTATTATAAACGATATTAGTACCTGATTCCCTATCATTGGTGCATAATTAAGACTAAATAATACGTTTTATAATTCTTAACTTATGGGAATAGTCTTTCTTTTGTAAGTCGAATATTCCTTGATGGTCGAATTTATCGATTCTAACGTAACCCGAACTATGTATTATTGTCTGATTGCCGGTTAAAATTCCCACATGTATAATTTCATTTTCATCGTTATCGAAAAAGGCTAAGTCGCCGGGTTGTACTTGGTTAACAAATTCAACATCCGTTCCAATTGCCGCTTGTTGTTTGGCGTCGCGGGGTAGGCTAATTCCACATATTTTAAAAACAACTTGGGTAAGTCCGGAACAATCTATGCCAAACGGCGATCGTCCGCCCCATAGGTAAGGTGCGTTGATGAATTGCTTTGCAACTTCAATTATTCTGTCGTTGATGCTTGCAGGAAGTTGAATTAATGGGTTACCCAAGCATTCAAAATCTTCTTTATTAATCCTAAAAATTCCGTTGTTAAAGTTAGGTAGTTCCGATCCCGGACATATAATAAAAGAGAATGGGTCGTTTTTTTGCTTCACTTTCACTATGGAAGCGTTAATTATTTTGGAATCGATATTGATATTGTTGGTTGGTACAATTGAACGGGAGTCAATCCATCCCGGGTATTGGTCGAATGTACTGGTTATTCTGTACCAGTTTTTAAACTTTTCAAGGATTTCTAATGTTTCTCCAAATAAAAGTTGATTAACCATTTCGCTAGTTTCGCTGGGTTCCTTGCGTACCGATGCTAAACTTTTTATTAGAGTTCCTTGTTCCATAAGTTGAAAAATGAAAAGGGTAAAAGTATTTTCAATAGGTAAAAATATGAATTATTTATAAATCTTATTGATATATGAGCGCATGCTTTTTATGAGATGGGATGTTTTTGGCTCGGAATTTTACACAAAATGAGGGAATAGCCCTGTAATATAGATTTATAGTATTTTGTTTAATAGCAGTATCAATTTTGTATCTTTACAATTCATTTAAAATTCAGACGAGCATATGCAAAAAGGTTGGAAACACAGGTTTACCTTAATAAATTTTATGAGGTTTTTATACATTTTTGGAGCGTTTGTGGCTGTTTTGCTTTTATTTCCTCATGGTGGAAAGTTTGGTTACGAATTCCGTAATGGAAAGCCTTGGATGCACGACGACCTTTATGCGCCTTTCGATTTTCCTGTTTACAAAACCGAAACGGAACTGGTACAAGAAAGAAACAATATTTTAAAAAATGCCAAGCATTTTTATCGGCTCGACTCTACTATTAGCGTTGCTTCTGTTGGAAAGTTCCGAAGCGATTTTCGGAATATTTGGGATGGATATATAAATCAAAGCGTAAATGTTCAGTATATTTCTACTAAGCATAAGGATGCAGTAAAAAAGACGATAATTAGTAGAGCGGTAGATATCCTAAATGAAATATATGCCAAAGGGATATTCGAAAAGTCGAATCTTGAAATTGAGCGGGAATCTAACTCTGAATTTTCGCTTGTTGTAGGAAATAAAATTTACGATTACAACTATACCGATGTTTATACTAAGGTTTCAGCAATAGATTACTTGAAGCGCAAGGTTGAAAAGTTAGATATTTCTGTAAAGGATACCGTATTTCTAAATGTTTTTAAGTATGTCGATTTTCAACCGTATATAAAGCCGAATCTGTTTTTCGACGATGGCTTAACCCAAAAGTATAAAACGGAATTACTGTCAAATATTTCGCTTACACATGGGTTGGTGCAGGCCGGTGAGCGAATAGTTTCGCAAGGCGAAGTGATTTCTCCCGATGTTTTTCAGGAATTAGAATCGTTAAAAAGGGAATACGAAAATAAGTTGGGTTCTCGTAAAACCTTTGCCATAATGTTTGGAAACGCCATTCTCGTTTTTTCGTTGTTTGTATTGCTTGTGCTATTCCTTTTAAATTTCCGTCCCGAGGTGCTTAAGGAAACTTCGAAGTTGTTGTTTATACTGATGATGATATTGTTAATGGTGTTTATTACTTCGTATGTGGTCCGAAAGGATGTTTTCAATATCTATATAATTCCTTTGGTTATTGTTCCGATTTTTATAAAAACCTTTTTCGATTCCCGTTTAGCGCTATTTGTGCACATGCTCATTATTTTTATGATAGGGTTTTTAGTGCCTAATAGTTTTGAGTTTGTATTTATAAACTTTGCGGCAGGTGTAGTTGCAATTATCAGTTTAACAAATTTTTATAGACGTGGACGCTTGTTCCTTACGGTTAGTTTGGTTTATGTAACGTATGTTTTGCTCCACTTAGGGTTGGTAACTGTTGAGGAGGGGACTCCGTTGGCCGAAAAAGGAACTACGTTTCTTTGGTTTGCCATAAATGCTTTGCTTTTACTAGCTTCGTACCAGTTGGTTTACTTATTCGAGAAACTGTTTGGCTTTTTGTCCGATGCCACGCTAATAGAACTTTCCGATACAAACCTAGATTTGTTGAGAAAATTGGCCGAGGTTGCACCTGGCACTTTTCAACATTCGTTGCAAGTGGCTAATTTAGCTGAGAGTGCAGTAATGCAGGTTGGCGGAAATACATTGTTGGTTCGGGCAGGGGCATTGTACCATGATATAGGAAAAATGGCAAACCCATTTTACTTTGTGGAGAATCAAGTTAACGATTACAACCCACATCGCAACTTGGATTATGCCGAAAGCGCTAAAATTATTATTAACCATGTAACCGAGGGTGTAAAAATTGCTAAGAAGGCCGGCTTGCCTCAGCAGATTATCGATTTTATACAAACACATCATGGGACGTCAAAAGTCAGGTATTTCTTTCAAAAACAGCGGGATAAATATAGCGACGAAGAAGTTGATGCCAAGCAGTTTACTTATCCGGGGCCAAAGCCGATGTCAAAAGAAACGGCAATTGTTATGATGTCCGATACTATTGAGGCGGCTTCCCGAAGCTTAAAGGACATAACAGCGGCTAAAATAGATGAACTTGTGGAAACGTTAATTACCAGACAGCAGAGCGAAGGACAATTCGAAAATGCGGACGTTACGTTCAAGGAATTAACGGATATAAAATCGATATTCAAACGGAAGTTGGAGAATATTTATCATGCACGAATAGAGTATCCCAAAGAGAGCAATTAAGCGCTTATAGGGTAATTTTAATTCCCATAATACAAATATCGTCGAGTTGGTCGGCGCCGTGCATGTGCGTTTCGAGTGTGTTAAGAAGTATTTCGCGTTGTTTATCCATCGAGTTTTCCGAAATTAGGCCGAGAGTATTGATTAGGCGTTGTTGGCCAATTTTTTTTCTTTCGGAGCTCATTTGATCAGGATAACCGTCGGTGAACATGTATATTGTTGTATCTGAAGTTAGGTCGAATTCAACGTTAAAGTATGCTTGTGCTTTTGCAGGTTGAAAACCACCTGCGGTTCTTATACAGTAATTGAGTTTGGACAGGTTTCCGTTTTGAACAACTACTAAAGGTCGTCCTGCTCCGGCGAAATATCCTTTTTTGTTCAATTTATCAATCTTAACAAATGCTAGGTCGATGCCGGCATGTAATTTGGAATCGGATTGGTCTTGTTTCAAGGCCTTTCGTAATTCTCCATTCAGTTTTTCCAGGATTGAAGCAGGATCGCTAATCCTCCATTCATTTACAATTTTATTTAAAAGCGTGTTTCCAATTAGCGACATAAATGATCCGGGAACGCCATGTCCCGTACAGTCCATAACAGCAGTATAAACAAAATTATCGTATGTGCTAGTCCAGTAAAAATCTCCGCTAACAATATCCTTGGGAAGGTAAATAACAAAGTGATCGGTGAAAAGATTTTTTAGGGTTTCTTCTTTAGGAAGTAATGCTTTTTGGATAGTTTGAGCATACTCAATACTACTAACCATACGGTGATTTTTATCCTCTATTATCTGCTGCGATTGTTCAAGAATGAGATTTTTCCTTTCAATTTCGTCACGTTGGGCCAGTATCTCTTCTTGTTGTTGCATTAACTCTTCGTTTTTCTCTACAATTTCATATTGATGTTTATTTAGATTTGCATTTTTTTTGCGAATTTGTACCAAGTAGTAAAAAGTTAAAATAACTATTACTACAGCAAAAATTACCAGTGCAATCAAAAGGTTTCGGACAACGGATTCTCTGTGTATTTTTTCTTGATATGTGGCGTCTCGTTTGGCTTGCTCTATCTTTATTTGTTCTTGTTGCCTTTCGAATTTGTACATTAACTCTGCTTGAATCGATTTTCTTGTATTGTCTTCGTTGAACAAGCTGTCGCGGGAGGTGATGTATAATTTGAAGTTTTTATATGCTTCAACCGGTAAGTTTAGTTTATCGTAATCCTCGCTGAGTTCTTTATGTATGTTACTGATAAGTTCCTTCATCTCGCTTTTTTGTGCGAGTAACAATGCCTTTTTGTAGTGTTTTATCGACTCCTTGTAGTTTTCTATAGTTTCATAATACTTGCCATAATTTAATTCGCACTCGGCCAAACGACTTGTGCTTTTAATCGATGTAAAAACATCTTTGGCCATATTAAGGTACTTTAGCACCTCATTGATATTCTCTTTTTCGATATTAATACCTGCAATTTCGTTGTAAATGGTTCCCGTACCATCAAGGTCGTTAGTTTTTGAGGTGTAAACAAGGGCATTAAGGTAATTGTCGATGGCTTTGTCCAGGTCTCCCTTTTTTCGGTATGCTTCACCAATATTTAAGTATGAAATTCCAATACCTTCAACATCGTTTAGTTCTTCTTCTATTTTTAATGAATGGGAGTAGTATTCTAACGCTTTATCGTAGAATTTTTGGTAAAGGTGTACAATTCCAATATTATTTAAAACGCTCGAAATGCCTTTTTTATAGTTTAATTCCTGGTAAAACGACAAGGCTTTAAAGTAGTAATCCAAAGCAGATGGGTAGTCTCCTCGCAAGCGATAAACAGCACCAATATGATTTAATATCAAGCCTTGCTGTCGTTTATCGTTAATATTTTTGTAGTATTCTAACGCAGAATAAAATTCAATAAGCGATTTTGCGTAGTCGCCTCTCAAGCTGTATATCGATCCACGTATCGTTTTTGAGATGGCAATAAAGTCTAGGTGTCCAGAATTTTTAAATATGGGAAGGGCTTTATCTATTTGGTTAAGGGTAGAATCAAATTCATCAATGCTATAAAGCGAGTCAATTGAGGAGATAAGGGCTTTTGAAAGGTTTATATTGTGAATAGTATCGTTATTACTGTTGTTTGTTTGTCCTAATAATGTTAAACTTAAAAGGATAAAGGCGATAAAAAAAAGGAAAATACAATTTTTTTTTAGGCGCATCATTGAATATAGTTTGCTAGCATTCTCTACAAATTTAAAAAAATAACTCTACAGACCTAATTATTGTGGTAAAGACTTTAAATTTTATTGATATTCAGTATCTTATGGATGATGGTATTTGAATTTGTATTTAATCTTTTCTGTTATATTGTTTACATGTAATGATTGATTATTGTGGTAAAGTCCAAGTTTTTTTACAATCTCCGCCACATATTGTGGATATTTATACACAACATTTATAGTTGCTTTGTTTTTGCGCTTTTGATCGTGATTTATATTTGTAACATTTTCAGAAAGATATGATATTTATTGAAGTCTTATGTCTCTTTGGCATGATTATGTAATAAGATATGATGTCCCAAACACATAAACAATAATGCTGTTGCCACCAGCAGCCAGGTTGTCCGGAGCACCACACTTACTGTCAGCCATGCATCGAATCCACCAATTAGTCCCAGATCCCGACAGTATTCCCGGACAACTTTTTTTTATTATCTTAAACAATAGGTTAAAACCCTGCAATTTCATTGCAGTTACTTTCAGTTTCTATAAACTTTTAACTTTAGTATGAATAAATTTCTCATCAATTTCTTTCTCTTTTATTGTGAATTTCATTCACTAAAGAAACCTATGGATTTTCAATCCATAGTGGTTTAGTT
>ERZ795053.2265-NODE-2265-length-23549-cov-24.718566_pt1 | contig 23549 bp, 19 predicted proteins | sample MGYA00375137_ERZ795053 | MGnify/ENA primary metagenome ERZ795053 (study PRJEB30182, sample SAMN05720284) | activated sludge metagenome | isolation source: Anaerobic digester | place: Hong Kong | collected 2014-12-17 ...
GCGCACGTTGACGCGGCTGTTGGTCAGGTTACGAACGGCTTGTTCCGGCGCAAAGCGGGCCGACACGCTCTGGCTGTCGACGGCTTCGGCGGCTGGCAGCGGGGTGGGCGCCGGGGTATAGGGGGGCGGCGTCCACACGGCGCCGTTGCCCTGAATCTCGGCCAGGCTGAGTTGGTTGAGCCCCAGCGCAATGGCGATACCGCTGCAACTGGCCAGCGCCAGCAGGGCAAAACCCAGCGCGAAGCCCGGCCAGAAGTAGGAGCGGCGCGCGCGCCCGTCCGAAGTCGGCGGCAGTGGTACATTCTCTTGTGGGGCCGGCGCCTGTGACTGGATCATCCGCACGCTTCCATGATTCGCTGCGTTTACAAAAAAGAGCGGCCAGCCCGTACAGGCTGGCCGTACCAATCATTCAGACGTTCACACGCAGCGTGTGGTTCCCGCAAAATCGACGGTGGGTTCAGGCGTGCGCGGCTTCCTTGAAGTCGCCCAGCACGCGCAGCACGCCGACCGCGTTGCCTTCCATGTCGAGGCTGGAATGGGTCAGCAAAACCTCTGCTTCCTGGCCGTCTTCCAGTTGCAGGCGCATCTTTTCATGGCGATACAACTCGACCATAGCTTTGCCGCTGCTGAGTTGCTTCGACTTGTAGCTAATGCGCGCCGGGCTGACCTTGTGATTATCGTTCATCGTGACGATCGTCACCTCGTCGAAGACCGCCACGGGTTCCTCTTTGCCGGAAAGATACAACATCGCCTTCATTGCGTGTTCGTTCTCCTCTGGATTTGCGCTGTTGCGCCACATTGCATGGTTGATTTGATTCTAGCAAAGGCGCAACCATCATCCAAACCGGTTGCGGGTCAAAGTGCTATTCCGCTTGCAGGCTCAACAGGTAGGCGACGATATCGGCGATCTGCGCCGTCGACAGCGTGTCAGCGTAGACCTTGGGCATGAGGTCGGGCGTGAATCCTTCAACCACGTGCGCGTTGGGCTCCATGATGCTCTGGTAGAGATAGAAGGGCGCCGATTCGCCCGGGACGCGATTTTCAGCATGGCTGCCCACGCCATACCAGGACGGGCCGACCAGCGTCTGGCCCTCGACCAGCGAGTGACAGGCGATGCAGCCGTTGGAGACGGTGAGTTGCTCGCCGTTGGCGGCGTCGGCACCCTCCAACGCGGCTGCAAAATCGGCCGGCAACTGCATGGCGTCGGCCGGCGCTGTCTCGGCAGGAGCTTCCGCCGCGGGCGTCTCCACAGCCGCGGCCGGCTCAGTGGCCGGCGCTTCCGGGGCAGCTTGCGTCTCGGTTGCAGCCGGCAACTCTGTTGCGGTTGGCTTGGCCGTCGCCGTTGGCACCGGTGTCGCAGTTGCCTCCGAGGTTGCGGTCGCCTCCGGCGTGGCACTTGGCTCTTGCGTCGCGGTGGGCGCCGTCGTGGCCGTTGGCGGCAGGGCGGTGGGTTCTTGTGTGGCGGGCAGCGGCGTGGCAGTTGCCGTCGCTTCGGCCGGCGCCGCCGCGGCTGACCATGGCGTGTAGACGGGAATGGGCGTGACGTCGGCAACGTCGGCGGTTGGGGTGGCGCCGCAACCCGCGAGCAGCGTGGCCAGCGCAAGCGTTGCGACGCCCGTGCCCAGCATGTGTACGAACGAATCTGTGCGGTTCATAGTGAGCAGTTCAATAGTCTCCTGGTATGTTCGGCATGTGCAATAATTCACAAGCGCAAGCGCCATTTTTGATCGGTGTGGCGCTGCTGTCAACAAAGCGCGCATCGCGTTGCGCCAACATGCCAGGTGCAGCGACTCGCCTTCGGGGGCAGGGTACATGCGGAGTAGACATTACATCACCCGCCGGTGGGGCGCGCTACACTTAATGTGTTATCCGTGCATTATTGACGTGGGGAGTTGGCGATGAGTATCGACGTACAAGAATTCAAGAATGCCCTGTCGAACTGGGCATCGGGCGTGACGGTGGTGACGACGCACGCGGATGGCCAGCCCGTGGGCATCACGGCCAGTTCGCTGACGAGCGTCAGCCTCGACCCGCCGCAGATTCTCATTTGCGTGTCGCGCAAGCTCTTCACCAACCAGGCAATCGCGCAGAGCGGCGTCTTTGCGGTCAATATCCTGGGCACGCGCCATCTGGACTGGGGCATGCGCTTTGCCGGCATGGTCCCGGAATTGGAGGATCGCTTCGCCGGCATCGAAACGCACACCGCGGCGACCGGTTCGCCCATCCTGCCCGACGTCATGGCGTGGCTCGACTGCAAGCTCAGCCATTCGTTCGACGGCGGCGACCACACCATTTTCGTCGGCGAGGTGCTGGCCGCCGGCGCCGGCAACGAGAGCGAGCCACTGCTCTATTTCAAGCGCAACTGGCGCCTGTTGGCGGAGCACCCGGTGCAATTGCCGGCCCAGGCAACGGCCGGCAGCCGCTGACGCCATTTCCACCACAAGGCCACCGCACAAAAAAGCACCGCCGCGATCGCGGCGGTGCTTTTTTGTGCGGTGTGTCTGGCGAAGCGCTGGCGTACGCTTCGATACCTATCCCTGCTGCTGTGGCTGGATTGCCGAAGCCGGCGGCACACTCACGCTCTTGCGCGGGATGATCACCCACAGCACCAGGTAGATGAGTACGCCGGGCAGCCCGCCGGGCAGCATCAGGAAGATGAAGAGCAGGCGGAACCACAGCGGGTCGATATCGAAAAAGGCGCCCAGGCCGCCACAAACGCCGCCTACGACCCCGTCCTGCCGGCGCAATTGATTGGTTGAATTTCCCATGACTCGTTTCTCCATTCCTATTTGGCGGCGCCAGTGGCGCCGGTTCAATCTCCTCGTCATCCTACATCCAACAATACGGACAGAGGCGGTGAAAGTCGCGACAACCTGACACCCAAGGGCAGCGGTTTACGACATTTGCTGGTTGCCCTCGCACCCCGAATGCGAGTATTCTGTTCTCACCGCTCTGGAAGGCATGCGCCGACGAAGTCAGGGAGCACCGGAAATCCGGTCCCCAGGCGGCACCTCCTGAGTACACCTGTGACGTGGCGGGCGCTCTCCGAAGAAGCAAGGAGACGCCCGCCACGACGTTTCCCCACCTGATATCTCCAATCCATGTGAGCCGGATCACTGGTCGCACGCGGCCCGCTGTGGTACACTGCCGCAGGAAATTGGCTCATTACCCGTAACCTGACATCGGAAGTGCGACCATGAATGTACGTGTCTACGCCACGCTGCGCCCGATTGTGGGCGGCAAGGAGGCCGACCTGGCTGTCGGTCCTGGCGATACCTTCCGCCAGATGATCGACGAGATGCTCGTCCGCTGGCCGGGGCTACAGCGTGAATTATTCGACGCCAAGGGCGAATTGCGCTCGAATATCCATATCTTCTTGAACGGCCGCGATGTGCGCTACCTGGGTGGGTTGGATATGCCCATCCCCGACAATGCCGACGTGTGCATCTTCCCGCCCGTGGGTGGCGGCCAGGCCCGGCGCATATGAGCGTTCAGGTCGAGCACGATTACTATGGCGTCCCGCTCTGGTTGATGAAGGATTACCTGGCGCAACTTGGCGGCCAGGAAGTGACCGAGGATGTGATGATGGGCAGCGGCTGGCGCGCCGAATTGCGCAAGGCTGCCCGCCGCTCGATTGGCTCGCTCAGCGTCGGCGGCACGACGGCCGTCTTCTCCGGCGAGCAAGCCGACCTCGACGCCCTCTTTGAGCGACTTCACTGGAAGACCCTGCGCGGCGGAGGGTGACCGCGACCTCGATTCATGACACACCAGCGTAGTCCGGCGAGTGTCCAGGCTTTGACTTCGGGCTGGCGCCGCTACTTCCCTTTCCTTGCCATTGTACGCACCTATCAGACGGCATGGCTGCGCCCGGACGTGCTTGCCGGCGTGACTGTCTTTGCCGTGCTCGTGCCCTCGGCGCTCGCCTATGGCGAACTGGCGGGACTGGCACCGGTGGCCGGTCTCTACGCGGCAGTGGGCGCGATGCTGGGCTACGCGCTCTTTGGCAGCTCGCGCCAGGCGATCCTGGGACCGGACGCGTCGCTGCCCCTGTTGATGATGGCGGCCATTGCTCCGCTGGCAGCCGGCGACATGGCGCGCTATGCCGCGCTGGCCGCGACGACTGCGCTCCTTGCCGGTGCCATCTGCGTGGCAGCGGGCTTCCTGCGTTTCGGCTTTATCGCCAACTTTATTTCGCAGCCGATCCTGACCGGCTACATGGCGGGTATTGCCCTCACCGTCATCGGCGGGCAGTTGGGCCGGCTCTTCGGGATCAAGGTGCAGGCCGATCTCTTTTTCGGCCAGGTGCTCGAGGTCGTACAGCGGCTGGGCGAGACACAGTTGCTGACCTTCGTCATCGGCGCCGCCAGCATTGCCTTGCTCTTCTACGGGAAGCGACGCTGGCCGCGCTGGCCAGGCCCGCTGCTGTTGATGGCGGCAACCATTGCGCTGGTAACGCTGCTCAATCTGGACGAACGAGGCGTGGCGGTCGTAGGGTCGATTCCGTCCGGCATGCCGCAGATCGCGCTCCCGCGCTTTTCCGCGGGCGACTTCTTTGCGCTGCTGGTACCGTCGCTCAGCATTGCCCTCATCGCGTTTACCGACGTGCTGGTCAACTCGACCTCGTTTGCCGCCAAGAACAAATATCGCGTCGACGCCGACCAGGAACTGATCGGGCTGGGCGCGGCAAACATCGGCAGCAGCCTGCTGGGCGGCTTCCCGGTGTCGAGCAGCAGCGCGCGTACGGCTGTTGCCGACAGCATGGGTGGCCGCACACAGGTCGTGGGGCTGGTTGCTGCGCTGCTTTGCGTCGTCTTTCTACTCTTCCTGACGGGGCTGCTGACCAATCTGCCGCTGGTTACGCTGGCGGCGATCCTGATCGTGGCGGTGTGGGGGCTGATCGACTTTGCGCAGTTGCGCTGGCTCTATAGGGTGCGGCGCAGCGAGTTCTGGCTGGCCATGCTCGCGGCCTTCGGCGTGTTGACGGTTGGACTGTTGCAGACGATCCTGCTGGCCGTGGTGTTGTCGCTGCTGGGTGTGATCGCACGCATGAGCCGGCCGCATGACGCCGTGCTGAGCCACGACGCCGCGCAGGATCTCTTCGTCGAGCGCGAGATCGACCCGCGCACGACCGACGTGGAATTGCTGCCGGGGCTGATCGTCTACCGCTTCGACGCGCCGCTCTTTTTTGCCAATGCGCCCTACTTCCTCGACCGCGCACGCGCCTTGATCGATTCTGCCGAGCATCCGGTGCGCTGGTTCCTGATCAACGCCGAGCCCATCGTCGACGTCGATGCTACGGCCGCCGCCATCTTCATGGAGTTCGACGCCGAGATGGACGAGCGCCACATCCAGATTGCGATCGCCCGTGCCGGCGAGCCTCTGCGCGCCATGCTCGACCGCACGGGCGTGACCGAGCGCATCGGCGAGGCGTTCTTCTTCCCGTCGCTGCACAGCGCGATTCAAGCCTATGAAATCTCGGCTACGGCCGCGCCCCCAGTGTCAACGCCACCGGCACCGTGAAGCCATTGCGCACAACCGTCAACTGAATCTGCTGGCCGGCCGCAGCGTGGAAGACCAGGTAGCTGTTGAGGTCGCGGAAGTTCGCCACGGCCTGTCCGTCGATGGCGATCACCAGATCGCCGCCACGCCCCGTATTCGCGTTGGCGCCGATGAGCCCGGCAGTGGCCGCCGGCCCGCCCGGCACCACGGAGAGGATGTAGGCGCCTTGCGTCTGTGTCAGCCCGTAGAGCGACAGTTCGTCGAGCGAAACCTCCTCGTCGAAGCTGACGCCCAGGTAGGGATAGGTGTAGCTGCCCTCGGCGATTAGCGATGGAACGATGCGGTGCAGGGCCGCAACCGGAATGGCAAATCCGACGCCGTTGTTGGCGCCGTTCGTGCTGGCGATGGCCGAATTCACGCCGACCACCGCACCGTCGAGGTTGAGCAGCGGCCCGCCGGAGTTGCCGGGGTTGATGGGCGCGTCGGTCTGGATGACCTGCGGCAGCGAGTAGCCGCCCTGGCCGTTGCTGCGTTGCGAAGGCAGGCTGCGCCCCAGCGCGCTGACGATGCCCAGCGACATGGAGCCCTGCTCGCCAAAGGGGCTGCCAATCGCCACGACGAACTGGCCGACCTGGATGTCGTCGGGCGCGGCCAGCGGCAGCGGCGTGATGCCGGCCGGCAGATCGTCCACCTGTAGGACGGCGAGGTCTGCGTCGGCATCAACTCCGGAGAGGCGGGCGGCGCGCCGCTCATTGCCGGCGAAGACGACCTCAAAGCTGCTTGCCCCTTCGACGACATGATGGTTGGTGACGATGTGGCCGGCGCCGTCATAGACGAAGCCGCTGCCGCTGCCGAATGGCGTCGCAATGTAGACCGTGGCCGGATTTGCCTGGCGGTACAGTTGGATGAGCCGTTCCTCGAGCGCCACACTATCGCCCGTGCTTTGGGCCAGGCTGCTTGTGGGCAGCAGCACGTTTGCTGCGGCCGGTGCAACTTCGGCGACCTGTGTCTGCGTCGTGGCGGAATCCAAGCCAAGGAACGGCAGCGCCGGCGCGTTGCAGGCTGCCAACAGCGCTGCCAGCACGAGCAGTATCGTCAAGCGAGCGATGTGCCGGTGGGCTGACGAAAGTGCAATGGATTGTCTGTTCATATCTCCAAACCCTGTTCTGCGTGTTTCTCCAGAAACGCACCCTGGCGCTGCACCGTTCCGTGCAGCGCCAGGGTATTCTTGCGACAAGTCCAAATGGCAGTCGCCTGTGTGAGCCGGTCGCGGCCGGTGTCGCCGTTACAGGTTTTCGTCGACCGGTGCGGTGGGCGCGCTGCCCTGCGGCGCAGTGGCGTCATCGCTGCCCGGCAGCCCATGATGGCCGCGCGATCCGTGCCCGCCATGTCGCTCGGATTGCGGTGCGTTCAGGATCAGGTCGGCCTGCTCCTGCGTCAGCACGCCTGCATCTACGGCCGCCTGCGTGGCCTCTTCCAGCGAAAAGTACTCGCCGCCTTGCGCGAATTCCTTGAGCGCCCCACGCGCTGTCATCAGATCGGCCTGCTCCTGCGTGATGGCACCGTCGGCCACAGCCTGGGCGAGGCCGGCCTCACGTGCAGCCTGCTCCGCTGCATCGAGTTCGTCGACGGTGATGCCGAGCGCGTCGGCCAGCAGGGCGTCCATGTCGATGGTGCTCGCCTGGCCGCGCGGCGGGCGGATGCCCAGGCCCCGGCCTTCGCCGTTGCGGATGGCGTCAGCCTGTTCCTGCGTCAGCAGTCCTTCGGCCACCGCCTGGTCCAGCGCAGCGCTGCGTGCCGCTTCCTGCGCGGCATTGAGTTCGTCGATGGTGATGCCGAGCGCGTCGGCCAGATTTTGCCCGCGGTCGGTGTCGTGGGCGCCCTGACCGCGCAGCGGCGAGGTGGGCTGGGTGGGTGTGGGGACGTCACTGCCCTGCGCAGGTGTCGCCGGTGCGCTCTGGGCAAAGGCAAGCTGGGGGGCTGCGCCCAGTACGGTCAGGGTCATGGCGCCGGCGGCCACGCCGCTCAATAGCCAATGCTTCCACTGAGGTTTGCGTTTCATAGGTGAACTACTCCTTTACAGTATATCTTGTCGAAGTGATCGAATGGATTGACAGTCATATCCGCCCGGGAGACTTGCCCGGATGGCTTCCATTGTGGCGGCCAATTGTAAGAAGTGTGTGAGGCGGATGCGCGGAGAGTGTACGAAACCTGTGAAGATTTCGTCGGAAGTTTGTTCCCGGCTGCTGCGTGCCTCTGCCGCGAGGTGACGATCTTCATGTAGATTCCTGGACACTTAACCAGTGACATTTCACGGTTTGTGCGGTATTGTAAGTCGTGTTACATTCGGTGTATCGGCTGTTTCGGGCCATTGTTTCGCTTCCCCATTTCAGTTCGCTGAATTGCAGAGCATTGGAACCGCTGCGGTTCATCCAAAGATGAACCAGAGATAGGATAGGTGCTGGCATGACCCAACTGACCACCCAGGCGCAGGCAATTCCCACTGACCTCGCAGAAAAGAAAAGCTCGTCCAAGAACCTCAAGTTTGTTATCGGCGGCCTCCTGTTGATTGGTCTTGTGGTTGCGTTGATGGTTCAGGCAACCATGTCGACAGGCGCCTACTACATGACCGTCGGCGAACTCAACAGCAAGGGCGCCGGCATCGTCGGCGAACGCGTGCGCGTCAGCGGCACAGTCGTCGACGGCAGTGAAGATTGGCGTCCCCAGGAAATCACGTTGCGCTTCTCCATTGCCGATGAGAACGGTGCACAGTTGCCCATCGTCTTCTCCGGCCCGCGGCCCGATAATTTCCAGCGCGCGGCGTCGGCCATCGTCGAGGGCGAATTGCTGCCCGATGGTTCTTTCCAGGCTGAGACGTTGTTGCTGAAATGCCCTAGCCGTTACGAAGAAGAACCGGAAGAGGTTTTTGCACGCGCCAGCCAGTAGCCAATTGGCGCGGATCAAGGCTGCCACTCACTGGAGCTTCGTCGCCTCATCGTGGCGTCGGTCGCTCCTGAATTCAACCATCGGACCCATCGCATCTTCGCGTAGACGCTGCCAGGCGACGCCAGCCGTTTGCCTGGCACGCTGCACGGATACTGCCAAGTAGATTTGCCTCAAGAAATGCCTACAGTCTCTCGAATTCGCCATGCTGCTTTGCGTATCAGTTCAATCGTTTTGGTGCTTGCCGTTGCCTTCCTGCTCCCGGTAGGGAGTCTCCTGACGCCGGCTGCATCCGCCCAGGACCAGGGATTGCGCGAGTCGCCGCCCTTCGATCCTGCCCAGGTGACGATTCCGTTGACACCGCCCTTTGCGGCGGCGGGGCGCAGCAGCTACCTGGCCAACTGCGCGCCCTGTCACGGCGAGCAGGGCATGGGCGACGGCCCGACCGCGGCAGATCTGCCCGGTCCGCCCACGGCATTCGCCGATCCGGCGGCAATCTGGGAACTCAGTCCGGCCATGCTCTTCCACACGACGAAGTTCGGCCGGCTGCAAAACATGATGCCGCCCTGGCAGAATCAACTTGGCGACGGCGAAATCTGGGACACCGTGGCCTATGCCTGGAGCCTGCATACCAGCGAGAGCGACGCAAACGCCGGGCAGGCGCTCTATGCCGAGAGTTGTGCCAGTTGTCACGGTGAAGGCGGCGCCGGCGATGGCCCGGACGCCACACGCGAGATCAACGACTTTACCGATCTCGCAACGACGACGTTCCGCAGCCAGGCCGAGTGGCTGGCCGGCTGGCAGGATGCACACGGAGATATCGGCGCCGACTGGTCGAAAGAGCAGAAAGACAATACACTCGAGTACATTCGGTCATTCAGCTACATTCCGCCGTGGGTCTCACCCTACCGACCGGGCGATGGCGTCATCACCGGCACCGTCACTTTTGGCGGCGAGAGTGCACCCACCAAGATCCAGGATGGGCTGGTTTTCCTCGATGCCTATCTCGGCTTTGACCAGGTTGCGACCTTCACCACGACGCTCGGCGCCGACAACACCTTTGTCTTTGAGAACCTGGGAACCAGCTCCGACCTTGCCTACCTGGCGACTGTCGTTGCCGATGGCATCAGCTACAGCAGCCAGCTCGTGCAGTTGAGCGCCGAACAACCAACGGCCGGCACAAATGTGAATATCTACGGTGTAACGGAAAGTCCCGACAACATCCGCGTCAACCGGCTCCACTGGATCCTGGACTCACAGCCCGGTGCGCTGGTGGTGGCGCAGATCTATCTGCTGGGCAATAGCGGCGAGCAGACCTTTGTCGGGCAGACCGTCGAAGGTGTTGACGTGCCGGTGACTGCCGCGATTCCAGTGCCGGCCGATGCCCAGGAACTGACGCTGGAGAATGGCTCACTGGGCGATCGCTTCTGGCGTGTCGGCGACATGCTCTATGACACCATGCCCATCGTGCCCGGTGACAGCACGCAACAACTCATCGTGCAATATGCGCTGCCCTACAACGGCACCAGTTACGACATGAAGCAGGGCTTTGAGTACCCGATCGATTCACTGTCGCTGTTGGTGAGCAACCTGCCCGACCTGCGCGTGGACGTGCCGGCCATGACCTTTGACAGCATTCAGAACTTGCAGGGCAGCGAATACCAGGTCTGGCGCCAGACTGACCTTGCCCCGGGCCAGGTCGAGGTCAAGATGCAGGGGTTGCTCGAACGCGGCGGTGTGGACCCGCGTGCCGTGAGTGCCAGCGGATCGACCGGCGACATGGCGACCGTCTCACCGCCCATGGAGAGTTGGGTTGCCTGGGCCATGGCGGCGGTCGTTGCGGCGATTCTGCTGGCGCTGGTTGGCTTTGCGCTTCAGCGCGGCACGCTATCGACGGCTACGACGCGCCAGGACTTGCAGACGCTGCGCAATTCGCTGCTTACCCAGATTGCAAGCATCGATGATGTGCACGCGCTGGGGCAGATGGGAGATACGGAGTGGCTGCGACGGCGCGCCGAACTGAAGGCTCAACTCGTCGACGTCATGCGGCGGCTGGAGTCGAGCCGCAGCGGGCACAAGTAAGGTGTGTACTGCCTGATGCTGGCTGGTTGCCCGGTCAACTGACCGGGGCGCAAACTGCCCAGGTACATGATGAATTCGATTGCATCGTCATGTACTCTTTGACGGCTGATCCTACCGGTCATTCGATGGAAACGACGCATCGTATCGATGCGCTGAAATTTTCAGAACTTATCGTTGGCGTGAGGAGATGGAAATGAAGAAACTCCTGGTTCTATTGATCATCTTGTTGTCTGCGGCCCTGATTACGGGGTGTGCCATGGCGACAACGACGGGGCCGGTTGGCCCTCCCGGAGAGCCGGGTCCTTCCGGCCCGCCAGGTCCCGTGGGACCCATCGGCCCTCCCGGAGAGCAAGGCCCCGCGGGACCGATGGGCGAACCAGGCCTGGACTACACGCCGGCTGCCTTTGTCGGGCGCGATGCCTGTAAGGAGTGTCACGCCGACCTGCACGAGGCCTACATGGGCACCGGCCATGCATGGGCGCTCAATCGGATCGTCGATGGCCAGCCACCCGCATACCCGGAATCCGAAGTGCCCGCACCGCCCGAAGGCTACACATGGGACGACATTCTGTACGTCATCGGTGGCTACGGCTGGATGGCGCGTTTCGTCGACAAAGAAGGCAATCTCATCACGGGTGACGAGGCTGCGCTGACGCAGTACAATCTGGAAAACAAGACGCTCAAGACCGATGCCGGTTTTGTGGCCTTCCATGCCGGCGAAGAGGTGCCATTCGATTGCGCCCAGTGTCATACGACAGGCTACATTCCCAAGGGCAACCAGGATGGCTTGACCGGCCTGATCGGCACGTGGGTCGAGGACAACGTCGGCTGCGAGAACTGTCACGGCCCGGGCAGTAACCACGTCAACAGCCCGTACCTTGTCTCCATGCCCGTCTTGCGCGACGCCGAAAGCTGCGGAACCTGCCACAGCCGCACGAGCATGAACGTGGTCGAGGCCCACGACGGCTTCATCGACCACAACCAGCAGTATGCGGAGGTCTTCTCGTCGAAGAAGCGCGTCATGGATTGCGTTGACTGCCACAACCCGCACGAGTCGACCAAGTATGGCGACGGTGTCGATGTCAAGGCCGACTGCGAAGGATGTCACTTCGACCAGGATAACTACCAGAAGATCAACGACCGCAAGCATGCCGGCTGCGTGGACTGCCACATGCCGCGCATCACGACGAGCGCCGTTGCCAGCACCGAACGCTTCAGCGGCGACATGCGCACGCACATCTTTGCGATCAACCCCAATGCCAAGTCTCAGTTCAACAAGGACGGCTCAGCGGCTTCGCCCTATGTCGCCGTCGAGTTTGCCTGCAAGGGATGTCATAGTGAGCTTGGTCGTGCGCCGGTACTGGAGGACGCACGCCTGATCGAAGTCGCGACCGGCTTCCACGACCGCGACCTGGCCGGCAGTGAAAACGAGCGATAGGCGGGTGAGGCTGCCCATGCGAACTCTTCTGCGAACCGGACTATTGGCCGGCACCTTGGCTGCCCTGGCGTTGTTGGCCGGAGCGTTTCTTGCCCCGGACCCGGTGGCGGCACAGACAATCCCGCCGCTGCCGACACCCGTGGGCATGGCGGACGCTGAGTGCCGCGGCTGTCACGGCGACAAGACTGACGTGCTGACCCTACCATCGGGCGAGACGCTGCCGCTTGGCGTTGACCTGCCGGCGCTCGATCTCTCGCCGCACTCCGTGCACAGCGATCCGTCGGTGTCATGTACATCGTGCCACATCAATGACACGCGCTATCGCTATCCGCACCTGGAGAATCCGGCGCAGAGCGTCTATGAGTTCCACGCGGCAGTGTCACAGAATTGCGAGAGCTGTCACTATCCCCATCTGCCGTTCCATGAAGAAGTCGATGCCGCGCAATATGATCCGCCGACATGCGCGGATTGTCACGGCAGCCACAACATCGCGCGCGTCGAGGAGATGGCGAACGTCATGCCCGACAACTGCGTGCGTTGCCACACCGATCGCTCACGCGATTGGGTCAAGGATTTCCTGGAGCCGCGGCCGGGCTTTGGCGACGGCGCCGCAGCCTATGCCGGCAGCATGCGCTGTGCCGGCTGCCACGAAGACAAATACTTCACCTGGACGGAGACCCTCCACGCCAAGATCATCCAGAATCCGGCCACACATCCGGAAGCCGTCGTCGGTGACTTCTTGACCGAGGATCCCGATCTGACTTTCCCGCTGGACGATGTCACCTATACGATCGGCAGCCGTCTCCGGCAGATGTATCTGACCCAGACGGTCAGCGATACCTTCCACATCCTACCTGCCCAGTGGAATGTTGCGACGGAAGAATGGGTGCCCTATCACCCCGAGGACTGGCAGGAGAGTGACTGGCGCGACGAGTGCGCCGGCTGCCATGTGACCGGTCTCGACACGGCTACCGGCACATTCCGCGAGTTTGGCGTCGGCTGCGAGAGCTGCCACGGACCGGGCGCTGCGCACGCTTCCGACCCGGAAAATGTCAAGCCGTTTGCCGCCGTCGACGCCCAGGTTTGCGGCGCCTGCCACAGCCGCGGCACTGCGCCGGATGGCCATCCCTTCCCGACGACGTACAAGCCGGGCGACGCGCTGGTCGATCACTTCACCTTCGCCACCGACGAGTCGTCCGTGTGGGCCGATGGCAGCGCAAAGCTGAATCATCAGCAGTACACGGACTGGCAGATGGGCAGCACCATGCAGCAGGCGCCCGACATGAGTTGCATCACCTGTCACAATGTACATGAAGCTGGGCCGGGGCCGAGTCAGCTCAAGGACGTGGAAGAGAACGCACTCTGCATCTCGTGCCACGCGCCGCAGGCTGCGATCGTGACGCATACGCCGTTCCACGAGGCCGCTCTGGGCAAGCGCGACTTCAACTGTTCCGACTGTCATATGCCGACGATGGCGACGAGTGCCGTTCCATACGACATTCACAATCACTCGCTGCTCCAGCCGGACCCGCAGGGCACGATCGATCATGGCGGGCTGGAAGCGATGCCAAATGCCTGCAACAACTGTCACATGCGACCGGGCGAAGACCCGGCGTGGGCGGCACAGACGATCGCTTATGCCAAGGAACTGGCGCCACCGGTTGCGGGTGGATTCTTTGGCCCCGGGCCGACACCTACTTCGCCGCCCCCGCCGACACCGATGGCGGCAGCGGGCCAGGCGCCGATCGTTTCTGACGAGATGGAAATCAGGGAGTGGATTCGCTGGGCACTCTTCGCCATGGCCGGATTCATCGGCTTCATGGTTTTCGCGTGGGCGTTCTACAAACTTCGGGCAAGAGGGGAATCACATGCTTAATTGGCTGAGCCGGTTTGGTGCCTGGATCGATCGGACGGCGCGTCGCTCGTGGGCGGGCATCACGCGTTTCTTCTGGCCCGATCCGGACTCCTCCATCTGGCGCCGACTGTTACCGTATGTGACGATTCTTGGCGCGCTGGCGGTGTCGTTCCTGATCGGTGGCGCCGGTTGGGAATTGACCAACAGCAATGAGTTTTGCGGGCTGGTATGCCACACCATGCCGCCGGAATACATTTCCTACCTCAATTCGCCGCATAACCGCGTAAAGTGTGTGGAATGTCACATCGGTCGCGCCACCATCGCGACCCAGTTCACGCGCAAGGCGCACGACATATCGCATGTCGTCAAGTATCTTGGCACGGGCTATGAAACGCCGATCTATGTCAAGGGGTTGCGTCCGGCACAAGATATCTGCGAGCGCTGCCACAGTCCGGAAAAATTCTCGTCCAATAGCCAGATGGTCATCAAGCGCTATGACGCCGAGAAGAACAACGAACTGAGCGAGACCTATCTATCTTTCAAGACGGGTGGCGGCACGGAACGCGAAGGGCTGGGTAAGGGGATCCACTGGCACATCGAGAATGACATTGAGTACATCTTCACCGATGACAAGAATTTGCAATTGGAGATCCCGTGGGTCAAGGTGACCTATGCCGGTACGGGCGAGACTGAGATCTTCACCGACATCGAGGCAGACCTGCCGCCCGACTTTGTCGAGAAGAACCAGGACAACATGCGGCAGATGGATTGTGTGACCTGCCATAACCGCAATTCGCACGAGTTCAAGACGCCCGATCAGGCGCTGGACAATGCGATGGCGCGCAACATCATCTCGCCGGAAATCCCCTACTTCAAGCAAAACGTAGTTGCCATCATGGAACGTGAATATCCCACCATGGGGCATGCCGACAGTGCGCTTGATGGGTTGAAGAATTACTACAAGGCGAATTGGCCGGACTATTACGCCGCCAATCCGGAAAAGGTGGACGCTGCAATTGAGGAGACCAAGCGCCTCTACAGCGAGATGGTCTATCCAAACATGGAAGTCACGTGGAATACGCACCCGAATAACGCCGAGCACAAGGATTGGCCGGGGTGCTTCCGCTGCCATGATGGCAAACATCTGAACGAGCAGCAAGAGAGCATTCGTATCGAGTGCAACCTCTGCCACAGTATCCCGGAGAAGGCGCCGAGTGACGGCAGCACTGCCTACATGCCGCTGAGCGACCCGTTCGAGCCGGAATCGCATGTCGACAGCAACTGGATTGCGCGCCATCGCTTCGAGTTTGACAGCACGTGCGAAGGCTGCCACGACGTCTCGAACCCCGGCGGCACGGACGATTCCAGTTTCTGTGCCAACAGCGCCTGTCACGCCACCGAATGGAAATTCGCCGGTCTCAATGCGACCGGCATTGTCGAGTTAACCAATCAATTGCCGGAGCTTTTACCGAGCTATCCGGAGGCGGATTTGACCTGGGATGACCTGGTCGGCCCGATCTTGTCGGCGCGGTGCGTTGCCTGTCATGGCGGCACGGCGGGTTTATACCTGGATACGTACGAAGGTGCGATGGCTGGCGGCAACCTCGGCCCTGCAATCGTGCCCGGTGACGCCGATGCGAGCCTGATCATCCAATTGCAGCGCGAGGGCCATCCCAACAGTCTGCCGCCTGAAGAGCTAGACTGGATTATCCAATGGATCAATGCAGGAGCACCCGAGTCATAATTATTTATGCGTACCGCGTGTTGTTGATTGCAGCATGCGGTATCGCCGTCGGCCTTGCACTCTTTGTCAGTCGCCCGGCTGCAGCCCAGGTGTTGCAGCCGGTTCCCCCTGATTCAGCCTGCAAGCTCTGTCATATTGACAGCACCGAGACCATCACGCTGACGTCTGGAGAGACGCTGAACGCCGGTATCGATCCGGTTCAACTGGACGATTCGGTGCATGGCGTGCATGCGGCAGCGCCGGTCTTCTGCACCGACTGTCACCGGCCGCAGCAGCGCTATCAATACCCGCACCAGGCGAACCCCGCAGAGAGCCTCAGCGAGTTCGAAGCGGAGATCGCCGGCAATTGCCAGCAATGTCATACGACGGAAGAATTGCACAATCCTGGCCATCTTCAGGCCAAGGATAATCCCAACGTGCCTAACTGTGTCGACTGCCATGGCGGACACGACGTCGCGCCGGCCGCCGCGTTCGAGGCGGACCCGGTGGGAACCTGCCAGACCTGCCATCAGGAAATTGCAGACCCGCACATCGCCGAGGTCCATGCCGAAATTGTCTCCAATCTCGGACCGAATCAAACCTGCCAGACGTGTCACGCCAGCACGCCACAGTCCGAGGACGCCAAGTGCCAGACGTGCCACAGCCTGTTGAACAGTGCCTTGACGTTGCCTTCCGGCGATACCGTCGACCTGCACGTCAACCCGGCGGATTTGGTCACCTCCATGCACGGCGAACAAGTGATCAACGGCCAGCAATATACGACGCTGCGCTGTACCGATTGCCACAAGGAGCAGGGTCTGTGGGGCTTCCCCCACCAGCCCATCGATGCGCAGACGCGCCGCGATCTCACGATCAACATGCAGGCAGTTTGCCAGGACTGTCATACGGACATCTTTGACCGCAACGCCGACGGCATCCATGCCCAACATATTGTCGAGGGGAATCTGGAGGCGGCCACGTGTGAGGATTGTCACGGCAACCACGCCATCCAGAATCCTGATGAGCCGCGCGAGCGAGTATCGCAGACATGCGGCAACTGTCACTCGACCATCAACGAGCAATATGGCGGAAGCGTCCATGGCGCGGCGCTGCTTGGCGAGGACAACCCGGACGTGCCCATCTGCACCGACTGCCATGGCGTGCACAACATCCCTGACCCGACGACGGCCGAATTCCGGCTAAGCTCCCCGTACATGTGCGGGCGCTGCCACGCCGACCAGGAGTTGATGGACAAATACGGCATCTCGACCGATGTCTTTGATACCTACGTCGCCGATTTTCACGGGACGACCGTCACGCTCTTCGACCACCAGTCGCCCCACGAAGAATCGAACAAGGCCGTCTGCTATGACTGCCACGGCGTCCATAACATACTCCCCGCCTCCGATGAGAACTCGCAGGTCATCAAGCAAAACCTGCTGGTGACCTGTCAGCAATGCCACCCTGACGCCAACGACAATTTCCCGAATTCGTGGACCAGTCACTTCAAGCCTTCCATCGAGCACAACCCGCTGGTCTATTTTGTCGATCTCTTCTACCTGATCGTGATCCCGGCGACAGTGGGCGGCTTCCTGCTATTCATCGGATCTGACATCTTCCGGCAAGTGCGCGAGCGTTTCCAGCGCAAGTCAAAGGAATCGCACGATGAGTAATTCAACGGGCAAATACTGGCGCTTTGACGTCTTTCAGCGCGTGGAACATGCGCTTCTGATCACGAGTTTCACGGTATTGGTCATCACCGGCCTGCCCCAGAAATTCTCCAGCCAACCGTGGGCCGAATTCATGATCATGGCGATGGGAGGCATCGAAGTCGTACGCATCATCCACCGTGCTGCGGCCGTACTCCTGATCGCCGAGACGATGTATCACTTCGGCGTGCTGACGTACAAGGTGTTCGTCAAGCGCGTATCGCTGACCATGTTGCCGTCGATGCAGGACGCCAAGGATGGCATCCAGGCGCTCACCTACAATCTGGGCGTTACCAAAGGCGCACCACGCATGGGGCGCTACAATTTCGGCGAAAAGGTCGAATATTGGGCGGTGATCTGGGGCACGCTGGTCATGGTGATCACCGGGTTTGCGCTGTGGAATCCGATTGCGACGACCTATTTCCTGCCCGGCCAGTTCATCCCGGCGGCCAAGGCGGCCCACGGCGGCGAAGCATTGCTTGCCGTGCTATCCATCATCACCTGGCACTTCTATAACGTGCATCTGAAGCAGTTCAACCGGAGCATGTTCACCGGCTATATCAGCCATCATGAGATGGCTGAGGAGCACGCGCTCGAACTGGAACAGATTCAGAAGGGACAGTTGCCGCCGCCGGCGCATCCGGACGGTCTGCGCCGCCGCCAGCGCATTTTTGTGCCGCTTGCGGCCGTGATGGCGCTGATAACCATCGTGGGGCTCTACTTCTTCATCACGTTTGAACAGACGGCCATTACCACGGTGCCGCGCCAGACTACCGATATCTATGTCCCACTGACGCCTGCTCCGGACGCGCCCGGCGGCTGAGTTGACAGCGGCGCAGTGGCGATCCCTGCCCGCCACGCCGAACAGTTTGGTAAAGAACGGCAGGCTACGGCCCTGTTCTCGCAGCCGCTTAATACGTGGTTGATGGGGACAATACGGGCCGTCAATTGCGGTTGCGCCAGAGCGAGAAGTGGTGTAAGATTGTAAGCGGTCTTACCCCTGAGATCAATCTCCTGGCTCTGTTTGCACATGCTGTGCGGAAGCAGCAGTAATGCGAATTGGGAGCGATTTGACCAGCATTTAGAAACCAAAGAAAGGAGGAGGAGGCAAGAAACGAACAAACTGTCGGATTTGTTTCTTTTTTTCTCAAGCCCATGCAGATGGGCAACGACGTAACCCGAAGGGGGGTAACTGAGTGAGAAAGAGCCTGTTTTTCGTTTGTGCGGTAATGACAGCGATGCTCGTCCTGGTGCTGGCTGCAGGTACGGCCAGTGCTGCCGCGCCGGCGCAGGCTGAACCTACCGAACCCGCACCAGTGCAGGTGCCTTTCCTCGACGACTGGATGGCCTCTGGCCATGCCGACGCCGCAGCGGAAGCATTCGTGCACTGGAACGAGGATGATCCGGCCGTGGTGCCTGAAAGCTGTGCCAAGTGTCACAGCAGCACCGGCTACCAGGATTTCCTGGGCGCCGACGGCACCGAAGCCGGTGTGGTGAACGCACCGCATCCCGTGGGCACGGTGGTTGACTGCGTCGCATGCCATAACAACGTGACCGTCACCAAGGATAGCGTGGTCATGCCTTCGGGCCTCGAGATCACGGGTCTGGGCGACGAATCGCGCTGCATGGAATGCCACCAGGGTCGTGAGTCCAAGGTGAGCGTAGACAAAGCCATTGCTGACGCAGCGGTCGATGCCGACACCGTCAGCGAGAATCTCAGCTTCCGGAATATCCATTACTACGCCGCAGCCGCTACCAAGTACGGTACGCTGGCCAAGGGTGGCTATGAATATGACGGCAATAGCTATGACGCCATGTTTGCGCACGTCGAGGGCTACGAGACCTGCATCGACTGCCACAATCCCCACACGCTGGAACTGGACCTGGAAGGCTGCGCAACCTGTCATGAGGGTGTTGCTTCGGTCGATGACCTGAAGAACGTCCGCATGGCCGGCTCGGCGGTCGACTACAACGGCAACGGCGATGTGGATGAAGGTATCTACTACGAGTTGCAGGGTTTGCAGGATTCGCTGCTGGCGGCTATGCAGGCTTACAGCGGTGAGGTTGCCGGCTCAACGGTCGGTTATTCACCTGACAGCTATCCATACTTCTTCATCGATACCAATGCAAGTGGTACGCTTGAAGAGGATGAGATCAACGGTGACAACCGATTTGCATCCTGGACGCCGCGCCTGCTCGAGGCTGCCTACAACTACCAGACCTCGAAGAAGGATCCTGGCGCCTATGCACACGGCGGCAAGTACATCATCCAGTTGCTGTTCGATTCGATCGCCAGCCTGAATGAAGCCGTTGCCGAGCCGGTCGACATGGAAGCCATGCGCCGCATCGATGCCGGTCACTTCGCTGGGTCGGAAGAAGCCTTCCGGCACTGGGACGAAGAAGGTGTCGTGCCTGGTTCATGCGCCAAGTGTCACACCGCCGGCGGTCTGCCGCAGATGTTGGCCGAGGGCGTCGTGACATCGGCGTCGCCGTCCAACGGCTTCCAGTGCGCAACATGCCACAACGATCTGGTCGAGTTCACCCGCTACGAGGCTGGCGCGGTCAAGTTCCCCAGCGGCGCCTCCATCGACAGCGGCGATCCCGACACGAACCTGTGCATGAACTGCCACCAGGGCCGTGAGTCCGGCGTTAGCGTCGACGCCGCAATTGGCGACGCCGCCCCGGATGATCAGGCCGAGGGTCTGCGCTTCCTCAACCCGCACTACTTCGCAGCCGGCGCCACGCGCTGGGGATCCGAAGCCCATGGCATGTATCAGTACGAAGGCAAGGAATACCTTGGCTTCTTCGACCATGGCGACGGTGACGTGAACCAGTGCAAAGATTGCCACAGCGCGCACGGTCTGGAAGTCAAGACCGAAGCGTGTGCCGAGTGCCACGAAGAGATCGAAGATGGCGCCGAGTTGCAGGACATCCGTTACACCCTCACCGACTTCGACGGTGACGGCGATGACGAGGAAGGCCTGGCGTACGAGATCGAGACGATGGCCGAAGACCTGTATGCCGCCATCCAGGCGTACGCTGCAGACACTCTGGGCACGCCGATTGCGTATGACGCGCATGCCTATCCGTACTTCTTCATGGACGGCAACGCCAATGGCGTCGTCGATCCCGAAGAGGCTGTCCGCGACAATGGCTTCGCTGGCTGGACACCACGCCTGCTGCGGGCTGCGTACAACTACCAGTGGGCCAGTAAGGACCCCGGTGCGTTTGCGCACAATGGCCAATACGTCATCCAGTCCCTCTATGACAGCATCGAGGACATTGGTGGCGATGTCTCGGCCATGACGCGGCCGTAGTCGAGTAAAAGTTCCCAATTGCTTCCGCCGGTTCGAGGCCGGGTACGCTTCTGTGCCCGGCCTCGTTCTTGCCGAAGCATCGCCGCCGGCATGTCGGCCCCTGCCGATTTCCTGGGTTTATGCCGTCAGACTTCTGTGCGTGGAAACCTTAACAGATCAGGTGAAAAGTGATCTTGAAGTGCTTTCCATGCGCCAGATTGTGGTATAATCCCTGCTGCAAAACCACCGAGAACACCGCATGGTGAGCAGGTGGCTCGCAGGCTGAATCGACCATCGCCGGCCACTGTGTCTGGATTGTTCATCGGCCGAGCTGGACCCGGTACGATGATCAGGAAATGCTACCAATACTCCAAACCATGAATCGAATGACTGCTCGAATCCGTTTTCTCTTTCTCCCCGTCCTGGCGTTGCTCTTTTTGTTCGGTTTTGCTGCAAGCGCAATCGCACAAGATGGTGCGTCGCCCGCATCGACTGTATCGCCGAATGATGTAAAAGAGGTTTCCAAACAACTATGGTGTCCGCTTTGCAGCGGCGTGCGGCTCGACGCCTGCGAACTCAAGGCGTGCGAGCAAATGCGCGATGTCATTGCCGTCAAACTTTCTGAGGGTGACAGCGACCAGGAAATCAAGGACTATTTCGTGGCTCAGTACGGTCCGCAGGTGCTGGGCGAACCCCCGCTGGAGGGCTTCAACTGGCTTGCGTGGATTCTGCCCGTTGTCGTCATGATTGGCGGCGGTGTCTTTTTGTGGTTCCGCGCCCGCAGCATGATCGGCGGCAGAACACAGGAAGCAACTGCCGGCGCTGCCACTTCTTCCGCAGCGTCAGACAGCGAGGACGAATATGGCCGGAAGCTGGACGAGGAGTTGAAGCACTATGACTGAGATGACGACAGCCGGACCGGAGACCGTCACGACCCCTCCGGTTGAAGCGCCGTCGAACAAGCGCTCCGTGCGCATGTGGCAGGCGCTATTTGTGCTGATTCTGCTCGGTTTTGTTGGGCTGCTTGCCGCTCGCCTGATTCAGACCAACGAGTCGGAACAGCGTGCCAGCGGCGAGGCGCCTCCCTTCACCTTCACCACCTTCGAGGGCGAGACCATCAGCCTGACCGACCTGAAGGGTCAGGGTGTGGTGCTCAACTTCTGGGCGAGCTGGTGCGACCCATGCCGCGATGAAGCTGCTCTGCTTGAGGCGACCTGGCGGCGGGAACAGGGCAACGGCATCGTGTTCCTGGGGCTGGACTATCTAGACCAGGAGCCGGCTGCCAAGGCCTATCTTGCCGAATTTGACATTACCTACCCCAACGGGCCTGATTTGCAGAGCGCCGCCGCGCGTCGATATGGTATCAAAGGTGTGCCTGAGACGTTCTTCATCGACGGCGAAGGCAACATTCAGGAGATCGTCATCGGCCCGATCGTCAGTGAGTCGCGCATGGATGAGTTGCTGAACAAGATCCGCCCCTAGCGTTCAAACGATTGAAGGTGCAGGCGTCACAGCCCGGTATTCGACGTTGGCACCAGAAGGTCTGGCTACGAGTTTTGCTTTCGATTGCTGAGGACTCCCATGATTTTTGATATTGGTCACTTGATTCTCATGACGGCACTGGTGTTGGCGGCGTTTGGCATCATTGCCGGTTACTTTGGCGGCCAACGACGCAATACCCGCTTGATCACGAGCAGTTTCAATGCGGTTTATGCCGTCGCCGTGCTGGTGGCGATTTCTGCCGGCATCCTTTGGTACGGTCTCTTCACCGATGCCTTTCAGTTGAGCTACGTGTGGAACCATTCCGAGCGGGCGCTGCCTACGTTTTACAAGTTTTCGGCGCTCTGGGGCGGCCAGGCGGGCAGCCTGCTCTTCTGGTGTTTGCTCCTGTCCGGCTTCAGTGCCGTTGTTGCGTTCGCCAACCGCCACAAGCACCAGGTGTTGATGCCCTACGTCAACGCCGTGTTGCTGACGACCTCGCTCTTCTTCCTGATTCTGTTGGTCTTTGCCACCGACCCCTTCAAGCGCGTTGGCTTTGTGCCGCCTGATGGTCAGGGGCTCAATCCGCTCTTGCAGAACTACTGGATGATTATCCATCCTGTCATGCTCTATTTGGGCTATGTGGGTATGGCGGTCCCCTTTGCGTTTGCGGTCGGCGCCTTGCTCAGCAAGCGGCTTGGCAACGAGTGGGTGCGCACCGTGCGTCGTTGGACGCTCATCCCCTGGCTCTTCCTGTCGCTGGGTATCATCATGGGCAGCCAGTGGGCGTACATGGAACTGGGCTGGGGCGGCTACTGGGCATGGGATCCGGTGGAGAATGCCAGCTTCCTGCCCTGGCTCACGGGCACCGCATTCCTGCACAGCATCATCATCCAGGAACAGCGTGGCATCCTCAAGGTCTGGAATGTCGTCTTGATCTGGCTGACCTACTTCCTGGTGATTCTCGGCACCTTTACGACGCGCAGCGGCGTGTTGGAGAGCGTGCACAGTTTCGCCCGCAGCGATGTCGGCCCGTACTTCCTGGGCTTCCTGATCATTATCGTCTTCGGTTTCCTGTGGCTCCTGTTCGACCGGCTGCCTCTCCTGCGCGGCGAGCACCAGATCGACTCCTATTCGAGCCGCGAGGCGGCGTTCCTGGCCAATAACTGGCTCTTTACAGGCATTGCTTTTGCGACGCTGTGGGGCACATTCTTCCCCATGTTCAGCGAGATCCTGACCGGACAGCGCATCAGTGTGGCGGCGCCCTTCTTCAACAAGGTCAATGGCCCGCTCTTCCTTATGCTGCTGCTGCTCATGGGCGTCGCTCCCCTTTTGGGCTGGCGCCATACCAGCCTGTCAGCCTTCCGCAAGCAATTCACCATCCCGACGATCATCGCACTGATTACGGCGGCGCTCGTGTTTGTCTTTGCGCGCAGCCTGTATCCGATGATCGGTCTTGCCATTTGCGCCTTCGTCACGGCCACCATCGTCCAGGAGTATGTGCGCGGCGCCATGGCCCGACGGG
>ERZ795053.2266-NODE-2266-length-23548-cov-16.645639_pt1 | contig 23548 bp, 17 predicted proteins | sample MGYA00375137_ERZ795053 | MGnify/ENA primary metagenome ERZ795053 (study PRJEB30182, sample SAMN05720284) | activated sludge metagenome | isolation source: Anaerobic digester | place: Hong Kong | collected 2014-12-17 ...
TGGCGCTGCCTAGAAAAAGCCTGCCACGAAGCCACGAAGGACACAAAGGGGCACGTAGTTGGCCGACTCTACGTGCCGGGGACGGGCTAACCCAAGTCTGGGCTGGAGAAGTGATCTTTAGCCCGTCCCCGGCACGTAACCACACGATATCCGGTTGACCAACTTCGAGATTCTTCTTTGTGCCCCTTTGTGCCCTTTGAGTCTTTGTGGCTGCTGTTGATTATCTCAATGAAAGGATGGCGTTGCATATGAAGGCGATCGTCCAGGATATCTACGGCGGGCCGGAGGTGCTGCATTTCGCCGACGTTCCCATGCCGGTGCTGCGTCCGCGCGATCTGCTGGTGCGCGTGCAGGCCGTCTCCGTCAACCCGGTGGATACGAAGGTGCGCGGCGGCGGCCCGGCCGGCACGCCCGTCGCCCAGAGTCCCATGATCGTCGGCTGGGATGCGGCGGGCGTGGTGGAGCAGGTGGGGCCGGAGGTGACGCGCTTTCGGCCGGGCGACGCGGTCTTCTTTGCCGGCGATATCACGCGGGCGGGCTGCTACGCCGAGTACGTGGCCGTCGACGAGCGCATCGTCGGGCACAAGCCGGCGTCGCTCTCGTTCGAGGCCGCGGCCGCCGTCCCACTCACGGCCTTGACGGCGTGGGAAGGCATGTTCGAACAACTGGGCATCGACCCGCTGGCGCCTTCACGACCGATCCTCATCGTCGGCGGCGCCGGTGGCGTGGGCTCCATCGCGGTGCAGATCACGGCGCGCGTGGCCGGGCGCCATGTGGTTGCCACCGCCTCGCGTTCCGAGTCGGCCGACTACGCGCGCACGATGGGTGCGGCGGCGATCATCGACCACCGCCACGACTTCGCCCCGCAGGTCGCCGAGCTGGGACTGCCCGGCTTCGACCACATCTTCAGCACGGCGCGGCTGGAGAATTTCGGCCAGCTTGTGTCGGTGCTCAACCCGCTGGGCAGGATCTGCCTGATCCTGAGCGGGCCGGCTTCGCAGGCGCTCGACGTGAGCGGCCTCATGGCGATCCGCGGCACGGTGACGTGGGAACTCATGTTCACGCGGCCGCGGCTGGAGATCGCGCCGGAGCGCCAGGGGCAGATCCTCGACCGCGTGGCCGACCTGCTGGATGCCGGGGTGCTCGTCAGCACGCAGACCCAGGCCTTCTCGTGGCGCGACATGGCTGAAGCGCACCGCAGGGTCGAGACCGGCCATACAATCGGGAAGATTGTGCTGACGGTGGACTGACACCGTCGCGGATGGGCTCATCAATAGCAGAGACCGGACTTCGTGCGAAATCCGGTCTCTGGGAGGGTGTTGCGCAGGCCGGCGGGCTAGGCAGCCGGCGCCGGCGGCGATGCGGGCGGTGCGGCAGACATCCCTTCGAAGTACGCCAGCGCGCTTTCCTGGAAGAGCACCCACAGCGCATAGACGCCGATGACGGTGCCGATCGGGAAGTTGATCAGGCTGAGGATGCCGATGATGATGGCCAGGATGCGGCCCCATTCCTTGCGCCGCAGCAACCCGTAGCCGGCGATCATGCCCGGCAGGGCAAGCACGACGAGGATGCCCGAGACGAACATGCCCACCAGGCCGAGCACGGCGACCGCCTCCGCCTCGCCGGAGATTACGCCGATCCCGGTCAGGAAGAAGAGCAGGAAGCCGCCAAGCAATGCCATGAACGCATTGGAGACGATAAGGACCCAGCCCAGAATCGGTACGTGCTGTTCCATATCGCGCAGTGAAAGTTGAGTAAACATAGTATCCCCCTCTACTTCATCGGCCCCGTTATTTTGGTACGGTGGCCGAAAATTCTTACGCTGTCTATAGAATAGTACGTTGAAATGCCCGCCCGGTTTCAGGCATGTCCATGGAGAAAGAGGTAGCAACCGTGCAACAACCCTACCTTGCCGACGACGCCTTTCTCGCTGACGTCGAGCAGGCGCGCGGCGAAGCTGACCGGCTCCACATCTGGTGGCTGGGGCAGAGCGGCTTCCTGGTGCAGTGGCAGGGACATCACCTGCTGTTCGACCCCTATCTCTCCGATTCGCTGACGCGCAAGTACGCGGCGACGGACAAGCCGCATGAGCGCATGACCGGCCGCGTCATCGCGCCGGAAGGCCTGGGCTTTGTCGATGTCGTCACGTCGTCGCACAACCACACCGACCACCTCGACGCCGAGACGCTCGTCCCGCTGCGTGTAGCCAATCCGGCGCTGCACCTTGTCATTCCGGCGGCGAACCGTGCCTTTGTCGCCGAACGTCTTGGCTGCGAGCCCGGCTGGCCGCTGGGTCTCGATGCCGGGGAGACGGTCACGGCCGGCCCGTTCGCGATCACGGCGGTCCCGGCCGCGCACGAGGCGCTGGAACGCGATGAGCAGGGGCGTCACCGCTACCTCGGATATGTTGCGCGCTGCGGCCCGTGGACGATCTACCACAGCGGCGATACCGTCCTCTACGATGGTATGGTCGAGACGCTGCGTGCTTTTGCCGTCGACGTCGCGCTGCTGCCGATCAACGGCCGTGCGGCGGAGCGCCGTGTCGCCGGCAACCTGGATGGGCGCGAGGCGGCTGAGCTTGCACACGCAATTGGCGCCGGCGTTGTCATCCCCTGTCACTACGACATGTTTGCCTTCAACACCGCAACGCCGGATCTCTTGATTGCGACGTGCGCTGCGTTGGGGCAACCGTACCACGTCTTGCGCAACGGCGAGCGCTGGTCCGCGACCGGCTGAGCGCGGCCCGGAATGGGCTGGTACAACCGGCTCTCCTTACGGTGTTCGTTGATCCGCCTCTACGTGGACGGCGACTACTGCATATCGTCGGCGCGCCGGGCAAATTGTTACGCCATTTTCCTGATGGTTTGAGCGGCCGATGCCCTCTATAATGGAGGTGTCGCCTGAAGACATGTTCAGCCGGGAGCTCGCAACTTGCAGTTAACACCTCTACTTCCCATCTACTTCGTCACCGTCGGCGTGACCTTGCTGGTTGCGTTGCAGACGTGGCAGCACCGGCGCACCCCTGGCGCTCGCCAATTGACCTTTCTCATGGTCGCTGCGGCCATCTGGGCCTTTGCCGACGGCATGGCGCTGGCGTCGACAACGCTACAGGGGAAGATCGCTTTTTCCAAGGTCAGCCACATCGGTATCCAGACCGTCCCCGTCTTCTTTCTCCTGTTTGTCCTCAGCTACACCGGCAACGAGCGGGTGCTCAACAGCCCATGGCTGCGGCTGATCTGGGTGATCCCGCTGCTGGCGCTCGTGGCCGTCTTCACCAACGAGCGGCACTCTCTATTCTGGACCGACGTGAGCCTGGTGCAGACCGCCTACGGGATCGAGGACGACTATGCACATGGCCCGCTCTTCTGGCTCTCTGCGGCGAATCTCTATGTGCTGATCTTTCTCGGCACGTTCCTGCTCCTGCGTAACGCGGCCGGGAGCGTCCGTCGCTATCGGTTGCAGGCCGTCGTGATCCTCATTGCTGTGGCGATTCCCTGGGCAGCGAACTTTGTCTACCTTTTCGATCTCTTCCCGTGGCCGTGGCTCGATCTGACGTCGGTGGCATTTGCCCTCTCCGGCATGTTGCTGGCCTGGGCGATCCTGCGGCTGGGGCTGTTGCGCATCGTGCCCGTGGCGCGAGCCCAACTGGTCGAGCGCATGAGCGAGGGCATGATCGTCATTGACACGCGCGGCAATATCGTCGACATCAACCCGGCCGCAATGGCCCTGTTGCAGATCGCTGAGGCCACGTATGGCGGCCCCCTGTATGCGGCCGGCGAAAGCGGCGCATTGCTGGCACGGCAGGTAGGTGTGGCATGCAAGGAAGGCACGAATGTCGAGGTCGCACTGCCCAACGGCATGTCGGTCGAGGTTCGCTGCGCGCCGCTGAGCGCGTTGCACGGCCGGGTGCAAGGGACGCTGCTCCTGCTGCACGACATCACGGATCGAACGCGCGTCGAGATGGAGTTGCGCAGCAGCGAGGAGCGCTACCGGACGCTCTACACCAGGACGCCCGCCATGCTCCATTCCATCGACCGCAAGGGGCGCATCATCAGCGTGACCGATTTCTGGCTCGAGAACATGGGCTACGAACGTAGCGAAGTGATCGGCCATGAAAGCACCGAGTTTATGACCGAGGCGTCGGCCCGTTATGCGCGCGAGGTGGGCCTGGCCGAATTCTTCCGCTCGGGTGCGACGAGCGATATTCCCTATGAGTTCGTCCGTCGCGATGGAACGATCATCGAGACCCTGCTTTCCGCCGTCGCCGAGCGCTCGCTCGACGGCCAGGTCGTGCGTTCGTTGAGTGTCTTGCAGGACGTGACGGAGCGCAACCGCGTCTGGCGCCGCCTGGAGGAGAGCGAGCAGCGCTACCGAACGCTGATCGACTCCGCCCCGTTCCCGGCCATTGTGACCTCGATCGAAACCGGACGCGTGCTCTACAGCAATGGTTCTGCCCGCGAACTCTTCGAAGTTGACGGCCTGCCGGTCGACAGCATGACTGCGACCGACTTCTACGCCGACGGCGACAGCCGCCGCCAGATGCTGGCTGAACTGGCGAAGGAACGCCAGGTGACCAATCGCGAGATGCATGCGCGCACCGCTTCGGGCCGCGACCTGTGGCTGCTTCTTTCGGCGATTCCCATCGAGTTTGACGGTGAGGCGGCTGTCTTCAGCATCTTCAATGACATCAGCGATCGCCGCGCCATCGAGCAACAACTGCGCGACAGCGAGCGGCGCTATCGCCTGCTTGCCGAGAATGTCTCGGACGTGATCTGGATGCTCGACTTTGACCGGCATGTGGTCTATTGCAGCCCTTCGGTCCTTGGGCTGACCGGTTATAGTGCCGATGAGACGATGATGGCGGCGGCAACCGACTTTGTCACCCCCGCGTCACAGCCACGCTTCACGGCGGGGCTGCACGAGTTGATGGCGGCTGTGGAGCAGGGCATTCAGCCGGGCACCCTCACGCTCGAGATCGAGGTGCCGCGCAAGGATGGCGGCACCGTTTGGACCGACACGTCCGTGAAAATCATGTATGACGGCGACGAAGCCATTGGCTACCTTGGCATTTCGCGCGACATCTCCGTGCGGCGCGAGGCGCAGGCAGCCATGCGCGAGGCGAAGGAGACCGCCGAGGCTGCCACGCAGGCCAAGAGCGAATTCCTGGCGAATATGAGCCACGAAATCCGTACCCCCATGAATGCCGTCATCGGCATGACGAGCCTGCTGCTGGGCACGAATCTGAGCCAGGAGCAGCGCGAATTTACCGAGACCGTGCGCAACAGCAGCGACGCGCTGCTGGCCATCATCAACGATATCCTCGATTTCTCGAAGATCGAATCCGGCAAAATGGATCTGGAGCAGCATCCCTTCGACCTCATGCTCTGCATGGAAGCCGCGCTCGATCTGGTTGCCATGCAGGCGAATAAGAAGGGGCTGGAACTGACCTACTCCGTCAGCGGTGATGTGCCGGCGCATGTGGTCGGCGACGATACCCGTCTGCGCCAGGTGCTCGTCAATCTCCTCACCAACGCCGTGAAATTCACCGAGCGTGGCGAAGTCAATCTACGCCTGCACGCCGAACCGGTCACCTTGCCGGGCTCGTCAGGGGATGGGTGCGCTCCCGCAGAAGGCCCGTGCGAGATGCTCCTGCAATTTGAGGTGCAGGACACGGGAATCGGTATCCCTGCCGATCGCCAGTCGCGCCTGTTCAGCTCATTCAGCCAGGTCGATACGTCGACCACGCGGCGCTACGGCGGCACCGGGCTGGGTCTGGCCATCTCGCGCCGCCTGGTCGAAATGATGGGTGGCACGATCTGGTTGGAGAGCGATGGCATCCCCGGCCACGGGACAACATTCCACGTGCGTCTCACGCTACCCTGTGCAAGCGTGCCGGTCAACGGGGCGGCTGCACAAGGAAGCGTGCGACAGACAACCCTCTCCGTCAAGCGGGTGCTGGTCGTCGACGACAACGCGACGAACCGGCAGATCCTGCTGCTGCAACTGCGCCAGTGGGGGATCGAGGGCGTCGCGGCCAGTTCGGCAGCAGAGGCGCTGGCGACCATGGCAGCGCAGCCGTCATTTGACGTCATCCTGCTTGACTTGCAGATGCCGGACGTGGATGGCATCGGCCTCGCCGGGCAGATTCTCAGCCGCTGGCCGGAGACCGCGCCGCGCATGATTCTGCTCACATCGATGAACTACGATGCGCGGGAAGTTGCCAAAGCCGGTATCTCTGCCAACCTCTACAAGCCGGTCAAGCCCGCTGCGCTCTACGAGAGCCTGGCGCAGCCGGTCAACGCACCGCGCACGGCATCGGCAGAGAGCGCCACCACAAAGTGGGATGCCACAATGGCCGAACGGCGCCCGCTCCGTATCCTGGCCGCCGAGGACAATCTCGTCAATCAGAAGGTCATTCAGACGTTGCTGGGCCGCTACGGGTATCGGGTCGACCTGGCCGGCGACGGCTTGCAGGCCGTGGAAGCCGTGCGGCGCCAGCCCTACGATGTCGTGCTCATGGATGTGCAGATGCCGGAGATGGATGGCGTCGAAGCCACGCTAGCCATTCGCGCAGAAATGCCGCCCGAGCGCCAGCCCTACATTATCGCCATGACGGCCAACGCCTTCGACGACCAGCGCCGCATCTACCTGGAGAGCGGCATGAACGACTACGTCAGCAAGCCCGTGCGGCCGGCCATGCTTGTGGCGGCGCTCGATCGCGTGCCTGAAACCCACGTGGTCACATGAGCTAGAGGGCGACCCGCGCATCGGCGATGGCCGGGGCGGCCGCAAAGGCGATGCCGTGCTGGGCCAACTGCTCCTTGCCCCGCAGGGTCAGATCCGTCGTGAAATCAAACTGGTCGCGCGCATCGATGGGATAGGCCTTGAGCTGATACTTTGTCCCCCACGGCAGTTCGCTGGCTACGATGATGACCGGCTCGTCGATCCGTACGTAGACGCTGGTTAGCGCAACGTCGTGCAACACCTGCTTCACGTAACGCCCGTCGTGGTCGGGTTGCAGGAAGAAGTTGACGACGCACATCAGCAGCGGCGAACCGTCGTTGCCGTTGTAGATTGCGGACGTCCACATTTTGAGGTGCGGAATGGAGACCGTCGTGGCATCGGGCGTCATAATGTCGACGGTGCGCATGCCGATGCGCCGGACCTCGCCGTATGCCCCATCGATCTCGATCCAGTCGCCCAGGCGATAGGGCATCTCGTAGAGCGCCACGATGCCGGCAACCAGGCTGCTCACGTAATCCTTCAGGGCGAAGCCGAGCATGATGCCGAGCGCGCCAAGCAGCGCCACGAAGTTTTCAAAGGACGGCTCGATGACCAGCGGCACGATCAGCCAGAGCGCAACGACGAGCGCGACCAGCCGCACGACAGGGACGGTGGCCAGCACGTAGAGCCGGTTGCGCCCGTGCAGCCGCTCGGCCAGCCACGGCAGCAGATGCTGGCTGATGACCACCACCGCCACCGCCACGCCCACGATGAGAATGATCTCCAGGAGCGCGCCCTGGTCGAGCGGTTTGATAAACTCGGGAAGCGAAACACTAAGATCCATGCAACTCTCCTGTCTGCTGATTCTGCCCGTACGCTAGAAGCTGTCGATGAGATAGCCATCCTCTTTGAGCACCTGGCGCACCACCGGGTAGCCAAGCGCCGAGACGCGCCAGCAATCGTCGCCGGCATCGACCAGCCCGGCCGATTGCAGGGTCACCATGGTCTGCATGATCTCGTTGGTGGAGAGTGGCAGAAGCTGCGGCAGTATCTCGGTGCTCAGCCCGCCGTGCAGCAGCAGCGTGTGCAGGACCATCGTCATCTCGCGGCGTGGCAGTGTCGACGGCAGCATCGGGTGCTTCACCCGCTCCCACGGCGTCACCCAGATGGTTACTTGCGCCGTGCTCTCCTCGTCCGGCGGCTCGACCTGGATGTCGGCCTCTGCCTGGAGGCTCTGGCGCCAGATGGTCGCGCTGACGCCCGGATTGCCGTGGCTGTATACGGCCAGTTCCTCGAGGAACCGGCTCGACTTGTGCGTCTTGCCGGCGTCCGGTTCGAGATCCGGCGGCAGGACATAGGCGCCGTCGTCAGCCTGCCGGAAGACAAATCGCTTGCGTCCTCCGCCTTGCACCGACCCCGCAATCCACATCGCCAGGCGTTCGCGGTCGAAGGCCTGCAGGGCATAGGTTTGCGGCATGCGGCCCTGCCAGACATAGCGCAGATAGGACCACGCCCAACTATCGCACCCGATGACGCCGTGCGGATACTCGTGGCGCCAGAGCCGGTCGAAGAGGGTGCGCACGAGGGCGAGGCCGGACGTGTGGCGCAGGTAGAGCTTTTCCAGCGCCGGCAGCACCCACGGCCGTCCGTCGCTGTCGGCGAGCGCTTCGAGCCAGTCGAGATCCTGCGCCAGAATCTGCTCCGGCGTGGGCGGCTCGATCAGGCGCCAGCCGCGCTCGGCCTGCCAGGCGCGCAACGCCTCCTGCCCGCCGGTATGGGGCGGGCCGAGCACGACGACCGCCGGCTGCTCGTCATTGTCGCGATCCAGCCAGGGCTGCAGGCACGCTCTCAGAGCATTGCCGGCCGCGGTGTCATCAAGGAGAGGCACGGTGCGCCGCAACAGCAGGTCCGGCAGCGCGTGCAGATTGTCGATCGGCTCGAAGACGCTCTCGTCATCGCCATCGCGCCGGCGCAAACTCTCCCAGAAGCCGGTCAGTCCGGTGCGTACCGTCTGTTGCACCGTGCCGGACGGCGCGGCAAAATCGGAGGATCGAACGTATTGCCAGGGCGTTTCGGTCGTGGTCGGGGCGCTATTCTCTTCACTCAACAGGCATCGCTCCTGGTTGTGGCGGGTCTGGCTGATGGCCCTGCGCCGCTTGACCTGGCCCATGCAGCGCGTGGCGTCCTTGCCACCAGTATAGATCAAGTGTGCCGCACGAACCATCGGATTGCATCGAGCTTTTGACGAAACGTTTTGACTGGGGTAGCATTTCCCGGATTGACGCGTACCCCAAACAAGAAATCCTAATTGAGCCTGACTCATCTGCTCAGCCATAGATCGCAAGACAGCCAATGACCCGTTCGCATCCTGTTACCCGGCCAAGCGTCGCGTTCCAGCCGGAGACGCGCAACCACTTCTACGCCGGAATCATAGCCGTTGCCGACATGCTGGCGACGACGTTGGGGCCGACCGGCGGCCCGGTTCTCTCCTACGATACCACCCGCAAGAAGGTCGAGGCCATCGACGACGCGGCCACGGTGCTGCGGCGTATGATCAGCCTGGGCCGGCCCGACCTGGACATCGGCGCCATGCTCGTGCGCGGCATGGTGTGGCAGTTGGAGCAGCGCATCGGCGACGGCGGCACCGCGGCCGTGCTCCTCATGCGCGCGCTCGTCGAAGAAGGCATGCGCCAGATCACGGCGGGAACCAATGCCATGCGCCTGGTCGAAGGCATCCGCCAGGGCGCCGAGCTCGCGCACGCCACGCTGCGCGAGCAGGCACGCAAGGTCACGGGCGAGCGCGGCCTGGCGACCGTCGCGCGCACCGTCATGCAGGATGACGACCTGGCCGCGGTCCTGGGCGAGCTGAGCTATCTGCTCGGCGCCGACGGCCACCTGCAGGTGGAATCCTACGTTGCGCCCTACCTGGAACGCCAGTACATCGGCGGCGCGCACTACGGCGCCAAGATTGCCAGCATGTATTTCTACAGCGAACCCGAACGCCAGCGCGCCGTGATCTCGTCGCCCGCAGTGGCCGTGCTCGATAAGGGCGTGACCGAGGCTGAGCAAGCCGTGGCGCTGCTCGAAGCCACCGTCAAGGCCGGGCGCAAGACGCTGCTGGTCATCGCACCCGATTTCAGCGGCCCCGGCCTGAATCTGTTGGTTGCCAACCACGCCCAGCCCGAAGAAAAGCGCAAGGTCGCTGTGCTCGCCGTCACGCTCAGCGCCGTGGGCGACGAGCGGCGTCTGGCCTTGCAGGATCTGGCACTCATGACCGGCGGCGTCATCCTCGGGGACATCGGCCAGCACCAGGCGCGCTCGGCCGAGGCGGAGGACCTGGGGCGTGCCACGCGTGCCGAATTCGCCGACAAGGGGCTCGTGCTGACCATGGATTCGAGCCGGCGCGCGCAGGTTCAGGAGCAGATCGCCGAATTGAGCAACCGGCTTGCGGGCATGGCCCACGACGACGAGGATCGCCCCGTGCTGACCCGCCGCCTGGCCGCGCTGAGCGGCGGCATCGGCGTGCTCAAGATCGGCGCGCATCATCCGCCCGCGCGTGAACTGCGGCGCGCCCAGGCCGAACGTGCCTGGAAAGTGCTCTCCGCGGTGCAGCGGGGCGGTGTGGTGGCCGGTGGCGGCGCAGCGCTGCTGCACTGCCAGCCCGCCGTGCTCGACGCGGCTAGCCGTACCGCCGACCCCGATATCGCGCTGGGCATGCGCGTCCTGGCCGCCGCGCTGGCTGCACCGCAGCGCCAGATCCTGGAGAATGCGACCGTTTCCGCGCCGGCCGTCTACATCGAACGCCTGCTCGATGGCGGTGCGGGTGCGGCCTACGACGTCTTCGCCGGCCGCGTCGTCGACGCCTATGACCACGGTCTGCTCGACGCTGCCGACGTCGTGGCGGCGATCCTGCGTTCGGCCGTCAGCGGCGCCACCATGACGCTGAGCACTGACGCTATCGTCTATCACCGCAAGCCGCAGCAGAGCTTGACACCCTGAGAAATCCCATGCCGATCGTTCTTTCTTTGACCCAGCGTGACGATGCCTTGTGGGCGCTTGGCCCGGAAGGTCTCTACGAATACAGCGACGGTGAGTTGGCCCCGCTGCCGCAGCCGGATGCCCAGCCCGCGTGTTGTCTGTCCGTCGGCGACCGCCTGCTCGTTGGCGGTGCGACGCATGGCGTGGCCTACGCCGGCAGCGACGGCGCCTGGCAGGCAAGCTGGATGGATGGCGTGCAGGCTTCCGTCGTCTGCATGGCCGCCGACCCGGACCAGGCGCACAGCGGCGTCGTGCTGGCCGGCAGTTCCGGCGGCGGCATCCTGCGCACGACCAATCGCGGCCGCCACTGGAGCGTCTGCAATTTCGGCCTTTTCAACTTCGACGTGCTGTGCATGGCCTGGGCGCCAATCCAGCCGGCCGGGCAGTGGCCGCCGCTCCAGGCCGTCTTTGCCGGCACCGAGGGCGGCGTCTATCGATCGCCCAATGGCGGTCGCGGCTGGAAGCAGAGTGCCGGCCTCAACGCTCCCGTCATTTCGCTGGCCGTGGCGCCCGATTTTCATGGCGGCGGCGCCGTGCTGGCCGGTACGGAGGGTGCGGGTCTCTGGCGCTCGGAGGATGGCGGCTTCACCTTTGCCGCGGTGCCCGGCGCGCCGGAGGTGGTCAACGCGCTGGCGGCCTGGGATGGCGGCTGGCTGCTCAGCGACGCCGAAGGCATCTGGCGCTCCGACGACGGCGCGATCTGGTCACGGCTGGACGGCATCGGGCCGGCCTTTACGTTGTTTCCCACGCCGGACGGCTTGCTGGCTGGCGGCATGGATGGCGTCTTCTGGGTTGACAAGCGTTGAGTTGAAGGAGTCGCACGCATGGCTCACTTTGCCGGTTTCCGCCCGCCCATCGCATTTCACACCAACATCCTGACCATCTTTCCCGGTTTTCAGCCGTGGAGCCTGCCCAAGCTGGCGCGTTGGGCCGTGGAGAATGGCTTTGCCGGGTTGGAGGTCGGCCCGGCCGTGCCGCTCAAGGCCGCCGACTTTGCCGAGGCGCGGCGCATCGGCGCGGCGATCTTCTCGCTGACCTACGGGCGCAATGTCCTCGCCGCCGACCCGGACGAGCGCGCGATCCATCAGCGCAACGTCGTCGAGCGGCTGCGCTTTGCCGGCGGCGAAGGTATCCCGCTGGTGGTGCTGGCGACGGGGCGCATACCGGGCAAGAGCCTGCGCGCCAACCTGCCCAACGTGGTGGAATGGTTCGCCGAGACCGTGCTGCCGCTGGCGCGCGCCGGCAACATCACCGTCGCCGTGGAGAATTGTCCGGCGGTGGGCAACATCGCCACCAGCCCGGCCATGTGGCACGAGCTTTTCGACAAGGCGCTGCCTGAGTTGATGCTTGGCTTCGATCCCAGCCACCTCGTCTGGCAATTTGTCGATCCCTACGCCGCCGTGCGCGAATACGCCGGTAAGGTGCGCCACGTTCACGTCAAGGATACGGCCATCGACCGGGCGCGGCTGGCGCGCGAGGGCATTGACGGCGACGGCTGGTGGCGCTACACGCTGCCCGGCTGGGGCGAGCTGAACTGGGCGACGCTGCTGGCCGAGTTACAGCGCGTCGAGTACGCCGGCTGTCTGAGCATCGAGCACGAGGACGCTGTCTGGGATCGCAACGAGGGGCAGATCCTGCAATCGCTGCTGCTGAGCAAGCGCTACCTGGAGCAGTTCCTGGCCGGCCCGGTCGACGTGCCCGCGGTCGAAACCATCGCGCCCGACAAAGTGGCCGGCGTCAAGCCGATTTAGGAGGGGCGAGTTGCGAGGGGCGAGGGGCGATTGACGCCGCTGCGGCGACGGTTATTCGGACCCCACAAGGTCCCTCACCCCATCATCTTGTCATCTTGTCATTCTCACTGATCCAAGGACAACCCGATGACCTCCTCAATCCGCATCGCCTTCATCGGCGCCGGACGCATGGCCAACCATCACGCCGGCTTCTTGCAGCAGGAGCCGGACGTCGCGATTGTGGCGGCGGCGGATATCGACCGGGCGCGCGCCGAGGCATTCGCGGCAAAGTGGGGCGGCACGCCCTATCCCGACCACCGCGCCATGCTCGATGCCGGGGGAATCGATGCCGTCTACATCTGCACGCCGACGGGCAGCCACGCGCTGCTCGGCCTCGACGTGGTGGCGCGCAACCTGCCGCTCTTTGTGGAGAAACCGCTCGATCTCGATCTCAAGCTCGCCGCCCGCTTTGTTGAGGCCGCCGAGCAGCGCAAGCTCATCACCATGACCTGCTTTCAGTGGCGCTATTCGCCGGGCTATCGCCGCGCCCAGGCGCTGATCGACGGCGCACCCGTCGCGCTGGTGACACTGCGCTGGTACTGGACGCGACCGCCCATTCCGTGGATGTGGGATCGTACGTTGGCCGGCGGCCAGCTTGTCGACCAGAGCATCCATCTCGTCGACGTGGGCCGCGGGTTGGCCGGCGACATTGCGACGGTTTACGCGGCCTACAACGAGCGGCAGGTCAACCAGGATCCCGAGTTTCACAACTGGGATGCCTACGCCGTGACGCTGCGCTTCAAGGGCGGCGCCGTCGGCACCAGCGCCAGCACCTACGCCCTCTTCCCGGAGATCCAGGAGCCGCCCTCGGCCGATTTTGCGCTGCGCGACCGCCTGGTGCGCGTCACCGATCGCGGCGCGGCGCAGTTCACGCCGCAGGGTGTCGAGGAGTGGCCGAACGACGAGCCGCTGCACGCCGGCGTCAACCGCGCCTTTGTGGAGGCGTTGCGCAAGAACGACCCGTCGCTTGTCGCCACGCCGCTGCGCGTCGGGCTGGAATCGACCGCCGTCGTGCTGGCGGCCAATGCCTCGGCCGCGACCGGCCAGCCGGTCGATGTCGCCGCGTTCCTCGCCGCCAGTGTATGAGCGCTGCGTGGGTGGATGAACATCTCGGTACGCCCGAGTTCTATGCCGACCCCTATCCCGTGCTGCGCCGCCTGCGCGAGGAGGCGCCGGTCGTGTGGAGCGAGCGCATGGGCGGCTGGCTGGTCACGCGCTACGCCGACGTAGTCGCCGCGCTGCGCGACCCCGCACGCTTCTCGAATGCCGGCCGCGTCCACTATCTCCTCGACCAACTCACACCGGAGCAGCGCGCGGGCACGGACCTCCTGCAACGCCACTATGCCGTGGGTGTGGGGCACGCCGACCCGCCCGAGCACACGCGCCTGCGCCGGCTGCTAACCCCGCTCTTTCAGCCGCAGCGGCTGGCAGCATTGACGGCGCGCGTGCAGGCTGTGGTCGATCAGTTGCTCGATGCGGTCGCCGGGCGCGATGCCTTCGATCTCGTCGCCGCGCTGGCGTACCCGCTGCCGGCCATCGTCGTGCTGGAGTTCCTGGGCGCGCCGCCGGCGGACATGGATCATTTTCGGCGCTGGGCACTGGACATCAACGGCCTCTTTGCCGGCGGCGGCCGTCTTCGGCCGGAAGCGGTGGCCGTTGCCCAGTCCAGCCTGGTGGAGATGCGCGCCTATCTCGACGACCTCATTGCCGAGCGGGTGCGCAATCCGTGCGACGATGTCATCTCGCTGCTGGCGGCCGATGCGACCCGCGACCGGCTGGACATGGCTGAGCTTGTCTCCACGTGCGTCACGCTCTTCGTGGCCGGCCACGAGACGACGGCCAATCTCATTGGCAACGGTATGGTCGCGCTGCTGCGCCATCCCGACGCGCTGGCACAGGTGCGCGCGGACTCTGGTCTCATGGCGCCGGCCATCGAGGAGATGCTGCGCTACGATGCGCCGGTCGCGCGTGCCTGGCGGCTGGCCCGCGCCGACGTCGAACTCGGCGGCCGGCTCATTCGCCAGGGGCAGATGGTGCTGCTCATGCTCGGCGCCGCCAATCGCGACCCGGACCAGTTCGCCGATCCGGAGACATTCGACGTGACCCGCACCGAGAACCGGCACCTGGGCTTTGGCTACGGTATCCACTTTTGCCTGGGCGCGCCGCTCGCCCGCATCGAGGCGCCCATCGCCATCGGCACCTTGCTGGCGCGCTTCCCGGCCCTGGCGCTGGATGAGAGCCGGCCGCTGCGCTGGCGCCACGATATTGCCCTGCGCGGCGTCGAGACGCTGCCCGTTACCACAGGAGGAATCGCCCATGTCTGACACCACGCTCACGATCGGCCTGGTCAGCATTGCCCGCCCGACCTTCGACGTGCCGCTCGCCCAGTCGATTGCCGACGGCGTCGCCGACCGGCTGGAGGCGGCGGGCTGCACGCTGACCGGCTCAGGTCGCACGCTCATCATGGATACGGCCGCGCTGGCCGCGGTGCAGGATGCGCTGGCCGCCGCGCCGCCCGACCTGCTGCTGCTGCTCCAGGCCAGCTTTGCCGACAGCAGCATGGCCGTGCTCCTGGCCGAGGCGGCCCACGCGCGCCGCGTGCCGGTGCTGCTGTGGGCCGTGCCCGATGCGCGCGAGGGCGGGCGTCTGCGCCTCAACAGCCTGTGCGGCATCAACCTGGCCGGCCACGCGCTGATGCTGCGCGGCGTGCCGTACGATTATCTCCTCGCCTCGCCCGACGCGGCCGGCGCGTTGGATAAAGTGACGCGGCTGGCACGCATCGGCCGGGCGCGGCGCGCGCTGGACCAGGCGACCATCGGGCTGGTGGGCGAACATCCCGCCGGCTTTGACACCTGTGCCTACGACGCCGGCGACCTGGCCGATCTCTTCGGCGTGCGTGTCCAGCCCGTTGCGCTGGCCGACACATTGGCCCAGGCCGCCGCCTCACCCGACGGCGCGCGCGATGCGTTTATCGAACGCGTCACGGCGCTGGCGCCCAATGTGGCCGAACTCGACCAGGTTGCCGTGCGCGGCACCGCCGGCGTCTATCACGCCCTGCGCACGCTGGCCGACGACAGCCAACTCTCGGGCGTGGCCGTGCGCTGCTGGCCCGAGTTCTTCACCGAACTGGGCTGTGCGGCGTGTGGCGCCATGAGCGTGCTCAACGAGGAGAAGTGCCCGGCCAGTTGCGAGGCCGACGTCAACGGCACGGTCACCTCGCTGCTGCTCCAGGCGCTGAGCGGCGCACAGGCCTTCATCACCGACCTTGTTTCCATCGAGGCGGAGAGTGACACGGGCGTGCTCTGGCATTGCGGGCTGGCGCCGGCGAGCATGGCCGACCCGGACGGCCCGATCCTGGGCACGATCCACAGCAACCGCAAACTGCCGCTGCTCTTCGAGTTCCCACTCAAGCCCGGTCGCGTCACGATTGCGCGCCTGCATCGCACTGCGCTGGACAATGGCGCGGCCGGCTACCAGCTCGTCATCGGCGGCGGCGAGATGGTGCGCGCGCCCAAGAGCTTCACCGGCACCTCCGGCGTCATCCGCTTTGACCGGCCGGCGGCGGAGGTCTTCGACACCATCATGCGCGCCGGGCTGGAACACCACGTCAGCATCACCTACGGCGACTACCAGGAGGAACTGCGCGGCTTTGCACGGCTGGCGGGGCTGGCTGTGCTGGAGTTGACGGCGCCATAGCGTCGCAACGCGTCCCGCGATCTTGCGGTGAGGAGGTAGAACCATGTGGCGTCCGGCAACATCCACAGAGTTGATGCCCTCAGATCTTGCCGAGAATCTGGCGCAACTGCGGCAATCGTCCTTGCGCCGGCTCATCGTCGCCGTCGTTGGCCTTTACCTCCTCATGCAGTTGGCGCTGTCGGCGACCTGGCCTTCGCTCTTCTCCTGGCCGGTCGTGCCCGTCGTCGCTATCGTCTTTGGCAGTTCGGCCGCGGGGCTCTTCCTGACCCGCGTTCATGTCGATCTGGCTCACGTTATCTGGCAGATCGGATTGTCGACGGCGGTGGTCCTGGCGGCGCTGACCTTCCAGCGGCCGGAACCCTTGCTGCTGCTGGCCTTTCAGCCGTTCATGTTCGCCGTCATCATGGGCTGGCCCTGGGGTGGGCTTGCCTGGCTGCTCGTCACCGCGCTCGTCGCCGCTGTATTGCGCGATGGGGGCGTTGAGGGATTCACGTTGGCCTACGCCGTGGCTATCGTTTTTGCCGGCGCGCTGGGCGGCGTGCTGGGGTGGGCAGCCATTGGCAACCTTGTGACCGTGGCCCAGTGGCTCCATGACGCCGATCGCCAGTCGCGGCAGAACCTGCAGGATGCTCGCCAGCACCGGTCGAAGTTGTTGCAGGCCGTCAAGGAACTCGACCAGGCGAATTACCGCCTTGTGCGCATCAACGCAGCGCTGGCGACGGCCCGTCACACGGCCGAGGAGGCGCTGCGCTTCAAGGCCGAGTTTGTCGCCAATGTCAGTCACGAATTGCGCACCCCGCTCAATCTGATCATCGGCTTTAGCGAGGTGATGATCCTGTCGCCCGAGAGTTACGGCGGCCAGCAGTTGCCCGGCGCCTACCGTGCCGACATCAACGCCATCTACAATAATGCCAGACATTTGAAGGCGCTCGTCGACGATGTTCTGGACATGGGGCGCATCGATGCAGGCAAGCTGGCCTTCACGCGGGAGCCGGTTGAGATCCAGGAGTTGTTGCTGGAAGTCGACGGGATCGTCGGCGACTACATTGCCGCCAAGGGCCTTACGTATGCCCGCGAGGTCGAGCCGGGGCTGCCGGCGCTGACGATTGACCGGGTGCGCGTGCGCCAGGTTTTGCTCAACCTGCTGGTCAATGCCGTACGCTTCACCGAGAGCGGCTCGATCCGGCTGGAGGTTGCGCGTAGTGACGGCACCGTTCGCTTTGCCGTCTTTGACAGCGGGCGTGGGATTGGCGCAGAAGAACTGTCCCACGTCTTCGAGCCCTTTCACACGAGCGGCGGCGATGGCGGGGCCAGGTGGTTCGACGGCAAAGGCCTGGGTCTCCCGATCAGCAAGAAATATGTAGAGATGCACGGCGGCAAGATTGGGGCGGAGAGCGTGGCCGGGCGCGGCAGTACGTTTTGGTTCACGCTGCCGGTGGCCGGCAACGGAGCCGGGCAGCATACCGAGAGTCGCCTGGTTGAGGAATTGCGGTCAACGCCGCGCCCGTTGTTGGTTGCCGCCGTAGGTGATGGCGCCGTGATGTCCAGGCTCCAGCGCAGCCTGGACGCGTATCAGATCGAGCATGTCGCCGATCTGCGCCGGGCGGTGGCAGTGGCCGACGAACTGGAGGCCGTTGCGATCGTCACCGATGAAAACCGGTTGCCTGCCGCAGATGTGGTGGGGGCACTGCCGCAGCCCACAGTGCCGGTGATAGCCTGCCAGGCGCTGAAATCTACCCGCGAGGAGTCGCTGCCCGACGTCGACATCACGCTGACCGAGCCGGTGCCCGCGTCGCAGCTATTGGCCTTTTTCGATGGGCTGCCTCCGGAGCAAATCCACACCGTGCTGATTGCAGACGAGAATCCTGACACGGTGCGCCTGTTGCGCCGTGTTCTGCGCGCCCGGGTCGCCGCCGGCACGCTCCTCGAGGCGTACAACGGCGAGGAGGTCTTGCAGCGCCTGCGTGACGAACGGCCCAGCCTGGCCCTGGTCGATGTCGCGCTGTGCGATGACGGCGGTGTGCCGGTCCTCACGCGGATCGCCGGTGACGCGACGGTGCGCCCGCGCTGGCTGGCGGCCCTTGTCCCGGCGCCGGCCCTGTTGAGCCAGGGGCGCGAGGTGACGGTGACGCTGCCTGCTGACCTGACGCTGGATCGAATGTCGGGATTGCTGCGCGCGATCTGTTCGGTCTTCGTTGCCCAGGAAACGGACGCCGCTACTGCCATTGGGCCAGAGCCGCAAGCAGCGCTTCCTGGCTGACCGGCTTGGTGAGGTAGCCTGCCGCGCCGAGGCTCTGGCCCAACGTCGGCTCGTTGACGACGGAGCAAAGCAGCACGGGAACGTCACGCGTCTCCGGCCGTTGTTTCAGATCCACGAGGATCTCCCACCCATCCTCTTCGGGCATCATGATATCGAGCAGGATGGCGGCAGGTCGCAACTCGGCCAGGTGCTGGCGCGCCTCGGCGCCGTTTTTTGCCCACACGATCTGCCAGGGCTCGCCGGCCAGATAGCGGCGAAAGAGGTCGGCCAGGCCCTCATTGTCGTCAATCATCAACAGCGTCTTTGGGCGCAGGGCCGGCCACGCGAGCGAGATGGTCTGCCTGCCGCCATCGTCATGCCGGGCCAGGGTTCCGCCCATCGCTTCCATGATCTGTGCCGCCAGCGCCAGACGGCGTCCTGTTTCGCTTGCGGGTTCAATCGGCGCCTGCGCTCCGAGTACCGGGCGGGCGGCAAATGCAAAGGTCAGGCGCACATGCTCGTCATCGGAGGAACCTGTCACGTCGACCGTCCTGCTTGCCGTAGAGGTGACGGCAAAGGTGAGAATGTTGAGCAAAGCCTGCCGCAGCATGACGCGGTCGGCGCGCACGGGCGACAGCGAGTAGAGCGATGCAAGTTCGATGTGCACCGTATGCGACTCTGCCAGCGGCTGGATCACAGGCTGGAGATCGTCGAGCAGCGTGCTCAACTGAATCAGCCGCCAGGTGACCGGATGGAATTGCAGTTGCTCGCTCCGGTCGACTGGTTCGCCGTCGTCGAGCGCATCGCCGGATGAAGCGCCGGCGATTGTGCGCTGCTCCTCGGGCGGCACCTGCTCCCAGAGCAGGTTGGTCACGGTGTCGAGGGCGCGCGCCTGATCGCGGAAGAATTGGCTCTTGCCCAGCGCCAGTTGCTGCATGGCCTCCGAGGGGCTGAGCCGCTCGATGTAGCGTAGCTCCAGCAAGGAGTAGATGCGCCAGTCGGGCGACTGTGCAGGCATTCCGGGCTGCGGGCGCAACGACTGGATGGCATCCAACAGCAGACGGCGCAGGGCCTGACTGCGCTGGAAGCTGTCGGCTTCAACCGTCACGGCACCGACAAGGACATTCATCAGCGGGTGCTGTTGCAGGTGATGGGAGTCATAGAGGTGGTTGTATGCATCATGCACCCACTCTCCGAAGCGCTCGCGAGCACGGTCAAGCATGGAACGATTCGCCGGAAATGTGGGAGTTGCGCGGGACAAACATGGGAGCCAACCCCTTTTCGTCAGGAATATACTGCGCTACACTGAGTTTACCGCACCTACTGTAGAGAAAAGACTCCCATTGTGTCAAACGGCTCGCCCGTTTACGCCAGCGTTGACCGCGTCAATTCGATTCACCTGTCTTGAGGAAAGGAGCACCCAGTATGTCGAGTAACAATGGCATCTCCCGGCGCGAGTTTCTGCGCACCGCCTCCATGATCGCCGCCGGCGGTGTCCTGATGGCCTGTGCGCCGGCCACGGTTGCGCCGGCGGCCGGTCCGACGGCGACACCGGCCCCCTATGTGAAGGGGGACATCCGGATTGTGCCCAGCGGGGTGCAACTGCCGACCGAGAAGGTGACGTTCCGCTGGCTGGACAGCGGCGACACCAAGGCGGTCTTCTGGAAGCAGTTCTTTGCCAAGTACCAGGAGGCCTACCCCAACATCACGGTCCAGTATGACGGGCTTCCCTGGAACGAAATCGGCAAGATCGTGCCGCTGGGCATCCAGAACGGCAACCTCCACGACGTCTTCAGCATCCCGCAGGGCATCACCAACGCGCAGGCCTATACCGAAGGCTGGCTCATGCCCTACGACGATCTGCTGCCTGACCTGGCGGAAATCAAGGCGAAGTATCCGCCAGGCTCCTTTGTCGAAGGCATCAACGTCTTTGACGGCAAGACCTACTGCCTGCCACACGCGACGAGCAAGCGCACCTCGACGATGCTGCTCTACAACCAGGATTATTTGCAGGAGGCGGGCTACGATCCCTCCGCCAACGTGATGACCTGGGACGACTACCGCGCGGCGGCCAAAAAGGTGACCGAGAACGGCAAGGGACAGTACTATGGCGTCATCATCGGCGGCAACCAGCTCAACCGCTGGGGTGCGGTGGTGCGCGACCTGGCGACCTTCGCCGGTGTGCCCACCGTGGGCAGCACCCTCGACGACATGAACCTGCTCACCGGCGAGTATAACTTCACAACGCCGGAGTACATTGCGGCCATGGAGTTGTTGCTGGCCATGCGCGATGACGGCAGCTTCTTCCCCGGCTACCTGTCGATCAACGCTCCGCAGGCGCGCGCCCAGATCGCGCAAGGCGGCGCCGGCATGATCCTGCAGGGGCTGTGGTGCCTGCCGCAATGGAAGGCGGAGAATCCGGAGTTCAACTGGAATACCGCGCACACGCCGCTGGCCGACCCTGCCAACGTCATGCCGCTGCATGTCAGCGTTGCCGTCGGCACCGAAATGTGGATCTACGCCAAGAGCGAGCTTGCTGCGATCGCCGCCGACATCATGCACTACTGGACTTCGCTCGAAGGCCAGCTTGCCTGGAACAAGGTCGCCGGTGTCTCCGATCCTGGCTACATGGTCGAGGCGATGGAGACGGCCAGCGACGACCCGCGCGAATTGAAGGCGCTCGAAACGCAGAACGGCATGTATCGGGTTGGTCCGTCGCCGTTGATTCGCAACCTGGATGTGGCCATGGTCAACCAGGAGTTGCGCGCCGTTACGCCCAACTTCAACGAGGTGATCCAGGGGCTCATGGCCGGCCAGATCGAGGGCGTCCAGCAGCAGTTCCAGGACTTGCAGGATCGGGCCAACGCCGAACTCGATCGGGCGATCAAGGCTGCCCAGGACAAGGGGGCCAATGTCAGCCGCGACGACTATGTCTTCTCGAACTGGGATCCCAAGAACGACTACACTGAGGCAGACTACGCCGCTGCGTAGTTGACGGCTTGGATCGATGCCGGGGGCGGTCAACCGCCCCCGGCAGATGCCAGATTCTGGAGGCAAAGACGGCATGGCAGTCCGACAAGCGACCGAGTTGCAGAATGCAGCAGCCGAGCGGCGGCTTTCGTCGAGCAAGAGCCTGTGGCAGCGCATGTGGGCAGCGCGCTGGTGCTATCTATTCATGCTGCCGGCCCTGATTCTCTCGGCACTCTTCACCTTCTATCCCATCGTCATGTCCTGGTACTACTCGCTCTTTCAGTGGTCGGGTTTCACCGCCGACAAGACCTTTATCGGGCTGAGCAACTATCTCGAGGTTATCAGCGACAAGTATTTCTGGGATGCGTTTGTGCGCTCGTTCCTTTTCATGCTCGTCAGCATGCCCATCAAGCTGACGCTTGCCTTGCTGATTGCGATCGTGCTCAACGACCAGGCCATGCGTGTCATGTCGCCGGCCTTCCGCACCATGTTCTTCTTGCCCGTTGTTACGACCGCCGCCATCATCGGCATCATGATGACCTTTGTGCTCAGCCCGTTTAACGGCCCCATCAACAAAACGCTGATGACGCTGGGCATGATCAGCGGGCCCATCGATTTCCTCGGCAACCCGCGCCTGGCACTGTGGACCGTCGTCGGGGTGGAGATCTGGAAGTGGCTGGGCCAGCCCATGATCTACTGGCTGGCTGCCCTGCAAGTCATCCCGCAGTCGCTCTATGAGGCGGCCAAGGTCGACGGCGCCAATTGGTGGCGCCAGTTGCTGCACATCACATTGCCGCTGTTGATTCCCTTTGCCATCGTCATCGTGTTGATCACGGCGGTGAGCACCCTACGCGTCTTTCCCCTGGTACAGACGATGACGGGGGGTGGCCCCTTCTTTGCGACCGAAGTCATGGAAGTCTACATCTATCGCACCGCGTTTGGCAGCGACATGGGTGGCATCGGCGTGCCGCGTCTGGGCTATGCGTCGGCCGCGGGTGTCGTGTTTGGTGTGTCGATCATGGCGCTTGCGCTCTTGCAGGCGTGGGGCGTACGCAATATGCGCGATGTGCGCAGTGCCATGGAGACCAGTGGCGAGTGAGAATGAGATCATGAGTGTAGCGAAGCTCGACAACCACACCGCAGCTCCACCCGCCCGGCCGCGGCGCAGGATGCGCGCATCGGTCATGCGCGCCACCATCGTGAGCATCATCCTGATCCCCATCTGCCTGTTGTGGATCTACCCGCTGCTCTGGATGGTGAGCGCATCGCTCAAGACCAATGCCGAGATTTTCGGCGGGCTGAGCCTGCTGCCGGCTGAGCCGCAGTGGCAGAACTATACGCGGGCATGGGAGCAGGCGCGCATCGGCCAGTACTTCCTCAACACGGTGGTCATTACCGTCTCTTCGGTTATTCTGGTCGTGGTCGTCACCTCCATGATTGGCTTTGTGCTGGGACGATATGCATTCCCCGGCAAGCGCGCGATCATTGCGCTCTTTGTGGCAACGGTCTTTCTGCCCACCGGCTATACCATCATTCCGCTTTTTGAAATGGTGAATCGCCTGGGGCTGGCCGACACATTGTGGGGCGTAATCCTGGCGCAAAGCGGCGGCGCCCATGTCCTCTATATCCTGCTCTTTGCCGGTTATTTCAGCCAGTTGCCGCGCGAGCTGGAGGAGGCCGCCATCATGGATGGCGCGGGCTTCGTGCGCGTCTTCGCCCAGGTGATGCTCCCGCTGGCCACGCCGATCATGGCCACGGTGGTTATCCTCCAATTCATCAATTCGTGGAATGACTTCTTGCTGCCGCTGGTGCTGACGCTCTCCCGGCCGGATCTGCGCACGCTGGCGGTCGGTATGTACGCCTTCCGCGGCGAGTATTACGTGGATTGGAGCGGGATGGCTGCCGCCGCTTCCATCAGCCTGCTGCCCGTCATTCTCGTATTTCTCTTCATGCAACGCTACTTTGTCGAAGGCATTGCCGGCGCCGTCAAGCAATAGCCCGTCATCCAGAAAGGCACATCCCGTGTCACGCCCGAACATCCTCTTCATCTCCACCGACCAGCAGCATCACACCGCGCTGGGCCTCACCGATC
>ERZ795053.2268-NODE-2268-length-23536-cov-7.296878_pt1 | contig 23536 bp, 25 predicted proteins | sample MGYA00375137_ERZ795053 | MGnify/ENA primary metagenome ERZ795053 (study PRJEB30182, sample SAMN05720284) | activated sludge metagenome | isolation source: Anaerobic digester | place: Hong Kong | collected 2014-12-17 ...
GACTGTTACCCCGACGGCGACCCCGACGGCCACGCCGACTGTTACCCCGACGGCGACCCCGACAGCTACCGAGACTGTTGCCCCGCCCGTGCCCAGCTCGAGTGTGGCTGGCCCGGTGGTTCCCGTGGAGCCTCCTGTGGTGCACAAGCCCGTCAAGAAGGCCAAGAGACTGCCGCACGCAGGAGCGTGAGTCGGCTGCTCAGCTAAGTGGTGGCGACGAGATCGTCGTATGCCGACTTGATCAACTCGGCGATCCGCTCGGGGTCCGGCACGAGTTGAGCATCTGCCGACACCCCGATTGACATGGTGCCGTTGTATGAGTAGATGCACAGGCACAAGGGCTGATCACCTGATGCGGGCGCCCAGCCGAGCATGCGGGAGACCTCAACGCCCGCAAAGGAGATAGGTGCGCGCGGACCGGGCACATTCGTCAGGACGCCGGTGCCCTTGTTGGCAAAGAAGTTCGTCAGGGCAACGGCGATCTGCTTGGGGGATTCAGCCACCAACCATTGCAGTCCGCTGGTCAGGACAGGCACTGCTGAGTGCTTGATCCGGAGCATCCGCTGTTGCAGAGCAGTGAAGAGCTCTCCGGGATCATCCATGCCCAGAGGCATCTCCAAGTAGACGAGCGCAAAGTGATTGCCGAGCTCGGCAGGAAGTTCTGCGTCAAGGGGTTGGATGGAGACAGGCACGAGCCACTGGATCTGCTCAACCAATGAGTCGTGTTCGTGCAAGTAGGCACTTAGTGCCATGGAGATCACTGCAAGCATGGCGTCGTTGACGGTGCCTTGATGGCGACGCGCGGCTTCCTTCAACGGTGGCAGCGGCAGATCGCTTGCCCAGGCGACCTGCTTTGCTTGACTCGGCACGCCCGACCATGAGGTCTTGGTGGCCGCGGAGGCACTGAGCAATCGAGTCAACTCCGAGCCCGTGTTGACCGTGGCGTTGTCTTCCTTTGTGAGTGACTCGATGAGATCTATGACATTGCTGGGGTTGACCAAGAGATCGATGCCAGCAGTAACCCCCTCCTTGAGGGCATTTGGGTCGACGAGTGCCTGCAGGGTGCGAACAGGTAGGGACAAGCTGGCCTTGGTGGCGCTCAGGCCAAGGTCGAATCCATCGCTGACCCCTCGCCTGACTACTGCGAGTGCACCGTCGATCAGCGGATGTCGGCCCTCATCACCTCCGCGCCCAACGATCTTGGGCATGGCATCCCCAACGTCATCGCAAAGCCCCAGGGTCACCTGCACAAGCCTGATGCCATCTGCGACGCTGTGGTGGAAACTGCTGAGGAGCACGGGGCGCTCTTTGCCGTCCATATCGGTGACCCCATGGATGACTTCGATCTTCCACAACGGGCGGTCACGAGGGAGTGGTACGGCGAACTGCGCGCCGACGTACTTTCGCAACGCCTCCCCGTCTGCGTCAGTCAGCGAGGTGTGGGTGAGATGCCTGCCCAGGGAGAAGTTCTCGTCTTTGACCCACTTCCAATGCCCCTTGTCGGAGACGGGCCGTTGGGAGAACACCGGATAGCGCTCCACAAGCCGCGTGGTCAGGACTTGCTCCACCACTGACCAGTCGGGCTCTTCGTCGAGCCACATCAGGGCGCGCACGATCATCAGATTGTTGGGGCGATCCATGTGTAGCCACAACTGATCTTGGGCAGCTATCTCGTGCGCATCGGTCGCTGGGTTTTTCATGCGTTGGCCCTCCATTGGGTCAACCGGGGAGATGATGACTCGGATCGGTGGCGGCCATGATCCGTTCCCCGATGTCAGCAAGTTGGGTCAACTGTTCGCGGGTCAGTGGATCGATCACGAGCTGGCGGACCAGCGCCACATGGCCAGGTGCGGCTGCTTCAACCATCGCGAGTCCTTCGGGGGTCAGTTGCGTGTGAGTGGTGCGGCCATCATGCTCATCTGGTAGGCGGCACACCCAATTGCGTTTCTCAAGGCGGGTGACGACTTGCGACAAGCGGGAGAGGGATCCGTCAACAGTTGCGGCGAGGGTACTCATCTTCATCTTGTGATCTGGGCTGTTCGACAAGACCGTGAGCACGCTGAACTCGAAGTGGGTCAAATTGGCGTCTCGGCGTACTTGAGCATCCAATGCGTGCGGCAAGCGCATCATTACGCTCACCAGGGCAAACCAAGCCCTGCGCTCCTCGCCATCGAGCCAAATGGATTCGTCGTGGATTTCACTCACATCCCGATGCTATGTGGGTTTTACGGAACGCCGCTTCAGGTCGGAGTCCTGAATATACTGGTTCTGTGAGCTCTCTGCGGGGTTTGGCTGGTGTTGACCTCGGTCGACGGCGCGTGGAGTTGTCTGAGTCGGAGATGACCTACTACGCCCTGATGATCGCAGGGGACAATGCCTCGAGCTTCGACGTGCTCTTTGAAGACGGTCAGCCTGCATGCCCTTCATATGCTCTGCCGCTGTCGGAATGGGCGATGCATGAGTTGGTGACTGCTGCTGACTTCGATCACACCCGCACGATGCTTGCTGGGCTCACCTTGACCATGAAACGCCCATTGCCCACGGGCGGCTGGCTCGATATGGCAGCCCGTGTACCCGTCGTCTGGGACACCGGGCGAGCGGCACTGGTAGACGTTGAGGTTGCCAGCGAGTATTTCACCGTCCACTTCGTGGTCTATGTGCCAGATGGTGGTGGATTCGGTGGGCCCGCCCCTCCGCGCAGTGAGACATTCGGTGAGTGTCGTCCTGATTTTGTCTTGCCCTTGGCTCACGCGGATACAGCCGTCTACCGCAAGGTGCGGCCAGATGCCACCGAAGCTCCTGATCCCGGACAGACCCGACCCGTGCAACCGGGACTGATCACCTTCGCTCGGGGGCTGGTCTCGCTGGTGCAGCATCACCACCTTCCAGCTGAGCGGGTGCATGAGATGCGAGCGCGGTTCGTCGCTCCTGCTCGCCTGGGGGAGCCTCTGTCCCTTCATGGATGCGATGACGGCAGGTTCGTCGTACGCGGAGAGAAGGGCGTCATCCTCGACGACGGTCGCCTGACCGTGTCGGCCACTGCCATGAGTTGATCTTGGGCGGGTTAGATTGCCTGCATGATTCTGGATCGATTTAGGGTGACCGACCAAGTCGCCATCGTCACTGGGGCGGGCCGCGGCATTGGTGCCGCCAGTGCAATTGGGTTGGCCGAAGCAGGAGCCGACGTGCTGATCTCAGCCCGTACGACGAGCCAGCTCGATGAGGTCGCCGAGCGGATCAGGGCCCTGGGGAGACGCGTCCATGTGGTTGCGGCTGATGTCAATGATCTGGATCAGGCAGCTGCTCTGGCCGATGAGGCGGTGGATCATTTCGGCAAGCTCAATATTGTGGTCAACAACGTTGGCGGCGCATTGCCCAACTCCTTCGTCGACACCAGCGTCAAACAGCTTGAAGGTGCCTTCCACTTCAATGTGAGTACGGCGCACGCGCTCACGCAGGCGGCCATCCCGCATCTGCTGCGCAGTGATGACGCCTCTGTGATCAACATATCGTCGGTCGTAGGGCGTGCGGCTGCCCGAGGCTATCTCGCCTACGGCACGGTGAAGGCTGCCTTGGCGCATTACACCAAGTTGGCTGCCTTGGATCTGAATCCCCGTATCCGGGTCAACGCGATTGCCTGCGGGTCGATCATGACCAGTGCCTTGGAGATCGTGGCTTCTGACAAGAACCTGATGGCGGAAATGACTGGGGCGACTCCTCTACGTGAGGTGGGCATACCTGAAGACATCGCGGCGGCTGTCGTCTATTTGTCCAGTCCCGCCGGCCGCTATCTGACTGGCAAGGTGCTTGAAGTTGACGGTGGTTTGCAGGTACCCAACTTTTCGATGCCGATCCCAGACGTGGAGTCGTGATGCCCAAGAAGCGAGTAGTGGTTTGGGCCACGGGCACGGTCGGTACGCATGCGATCGTGGGTGTGGACGCCCATCCGGAGTTGGATTTGGTTGGGGTTTGGGTCTCCGATCCAGGCAAGGTGGGGCAAGACGCCGGTGAGCTCGCAAATCTCGGACGCTCGCTCGGCGTGGCCGCCACCAATGACAAGTCCGTGATCTGGGAATTGGCTCCAGACGCGATCGTGCACACAGCGATGACCGACGACCGCATCTTCGAGGCCATTGCCGACCTCACCGAGATGATCCGACACGGCATTGATGTGGTCTCCAGTGGGCCAGTGCTGTTGTGTTATCCCAATGGCTTGGGCCTGGACAATCTCGTCGATGAGATCAATGCGGCAGGCGCCACTACAGGCGCATCACTGTTTGTGAACGGCATCGATCCCGGTTTTGCCAATGATGTCTTGCCCCTTGCGATGACCTCCCTGTCACAGCGCATCGACCTGATCAAGGTCAGTGAGATCGCTGACTACGCCACCTATGTGCAGCCAGTGGTGATGCAGGATCTGTTCGGGTTCGGCAAGCCTCTGGACGCTGAGGTCCTGATGTGGCAACCCGGCATCTTGAGCAGTGCGTGGGGCCCTGTGGTGCGGCAGATCGCGGCCGGCCTTGACGTCGACCTCGACCCAGAGTTGGAGGAGTACGTCGAGCGCCGTCCAGCAGACAAGGACATCTCCACTCTCAGCGTCGATATTGGGGCTGGCACGATGGGCGCGGTGCTCTTCAGGGTGATCGGCAAGGTCAACGGCCAACCCCGCGTGATCCTCGAGCACGTCACGCGCACCGCGGTCGATGAGCATCTGGACTGGCCGGTGCCCAATGCCGGGGATGGCTGCTATCGGATCGAGATCGAAGGTGAGCCGATGATGACCGTGGAGTTCAGCCATCACGGTGAGCACGGTGATCACAACATCTCAGGGATGATCGTGACTGCACAGAGACTGATCAACTCGATCCCGGCTGTGATTGAAGCTGAACCTGGCCTGGTCTTTGCAAAAGACCTCCCGATGATCACCGGTCGCGGCCTGGTTGCGCATTAGCCAGCGGCACCCTATGCGCAGTCACAAGGTACGGCGCCACAGCGCGGACATCCGTCGGCATAGCGCTGCACAGCAGCACTGAGGTCGATGCCCATCTGGTTGGCCAAGGACACCGTCCAGGCGATTACATCGGCGAACTCGTGGGCCTGCTGCTCGGGGGTACCCTTCCGGACTGCCTGGGCGAGCTCACCCACCTCCTCAGCCAACCACGCCACCGTGCTGGGCACGCCGCGCGCGCGATCGCGGGCGCCATAGGTCTGCTCGATGACTGCTTGGAGTTGGGTCAAGTCCATGCCGAGCACGCTACGCCTTGGCGAATTGTCAGTGGTGTGGTCGGGTGATGATGGTTGACTATGGCAATGGACAACGCAGCCGAACAGCGGGCCGGAGTCGGCGATTGGACCGAGCCCGGTGTCTACGAGGTGAGCCCCGGCGTACACCGGATGCCATTGCCCCTGCCCATGGATGCACTGCGTGCGGTCAATGTCTACATCACCGAGACCGATCAAGGACTCGTGTTGATCGATGGCGGTTGGGCGATCCCGCAGGCGCAGGAGCTGTTCATCAGCGGGCTCAAGGAGTTGGGCTACACCCAACGTGACATCCAGCGCTTCCTGGTCACCCACGTGCATCGTGACCACTACACCCAGGCATATGTCGTTGGGCAGGAGACCGGTGCAGACGTGAGCTTGGGCATCGGTGACAAGGCCTCGCTGGATGTGATGCATTCAGACACTCTGACCCAGGATCCGAATGTCGATCGCCTCCTGCAGGCTGGTGCTGACGAGGTGGCCGAAGCCTGGCGCAAGCTTTTTGAGGGGCATGTACGACCGAGCACGGATGACTATGGCTATCCCTCCACCTGGCTGGACAGCGACTTCACCATCGACCTGGGCACTCGACAGTTGGCCGCGGTGTCGACACCGGGTCACACCCAAGGCCACTATGTCTTCGCCGACATCCAGGCAGGTGTGCTTTTCGCAGGTGACCATGTGCTCCCCACGATCACCCCTTCGATCGGTTTTGAACCTGCTTGGGTTGAGCAACCCTTGAAAGACTTCTTGGAGTCGCTTGTGAAAGTGCGTGCACTCCCCGACATGGCACTCCTGCCTGCCCATGGCCCGGTTGCGGTCTCATCGCATGATCGAGTTGATGAATTGCTCGCGCATCATGAGGAGCGACTGCAGCAATGTGTTGAGGCGGTGGCCCAAGGGGCGAGTACGGCGTGGGAGGCGGCGGCCTTGATCCCTTGGACCCGGCGCAACCGCACCCGTGATGAGTTGGGCCCCTTCGACCAGGTGATGGCGGCGTTTGAGACCCTGGCGCACCTGAACCTTCTCGTTTTGCAGGGGCGGTTGAGCAGTGAAGACAATGGGAAAACCCGACTATACCGGTCTGCCCCATTTGGGATAAAGTAGAGCGATTTGCGTGCCTCTTCCCGGCTGACCTCGTCATATTGGTTGAGAGGCAAAGCCAGGGAGGCGAGGATCATGCAAATGCGTTCGCGATTGGGAGATAGCGTCAACGTCGAAGTCTTGGGCCAAGTGGTCAAAGGCGTGGTGGTGCGTGAGACATGGACCGAATCGGTCGGCGACATGCTCGTGGTGTCGGTGACATCAAACAGCAGCCCGGGACTTCGAGTCAGCGTGCCGCCGGCTGTTCTGCTCGAGGATGCCCTCGTCTGATCGGGGTATTGCCTGCGCGGGTAAACGCTTGGGTAGAGTGGTGGCGTCCGACAGGGGAGTGCTGAGGGCTCGGGGAGCCGAGCCGGTGGTGCTGAGAGTGCGTGATGGCGCAGACCCTAGAACCTGCACTGGGTCATGCCAGCGAAGGAAGTCGAAGGAGCTCCCTCGTGACTGTCACCACCTCCCGCCGCCTTGCGGCCATCTGCGCCACCATCGCCTGCTTCGGCCTGCTCACCGCTTGTGGGCAGGGTGACCAGGCCGAGTCGTCTTCGCCGTCGATAACCATCGCCACCCACGACTCTTGGGCGATGGACAAATCCGTGATGGCCGACTTCACCCAACAGACCGGCATCAAGGTGAAGATCGCCAAGCTCGGTGATGCCGGCGAGATGACCAACAAGCTCATCCTCACCAAGAGCGCCCCGATTGCCGATGGAGTCTTCGGGCTCAACAACCCACTGCTTGTGCGAGCGCTGGAAAACGGCATCTTGACCGAAGCTGACGTGGATGTGCCTGACTCGGCGTACGACGAGGCAAAAGCGATCCGCACAGACCTTGCGGCGCCGATCGACTTCTCCGATGTCTGTCTCAATGTGGACAAGGCTTGGTTTGCGGCCAAGGGCAAGCCGGCTCCCAGCGGGCTTGCGGACTTGACTCGACCGGAATATCGCGGGCTCTTCGTCACCCCAGGAGCAGACACTTCGTCTCCAGGTCAGGCTTTCCTTTTGGCCACTGTCGCGGCCGAGGGCAAGGGCTGGCCGGCGTACTGGGAGAAACTGATGGCCAATGACACCAAGGTGGTGTCTGGCTGGACCGAGGCCTACGAGACGGACTTCTCCGCAGGGTCGGGTCAGGGGACCCGCCCGATCGTGGTGTCCTACTCATCATCGCCGCCATTCACCATCCCGGCCGGTGGAGAGGCGCCAACCACTGCGGCCCTACTCGACACCTGCTATCGCGACGTGGAATACGCCGGCGCCCTGCAGGGCAGCGAAAAGAGCGCTGAAGTCGAGGAGTTCGTGCAGTTCATGCTTGGTCGCAAGTTCCAGCAGCAGTTGCCCGAGCAGATGTATGTCTACCCGATCGACAGTGCGATCAAACTCCCTGCGGCATGGGCCAAGTGGGCCCCGACTGCTGTCGACCCACTGGTGTTGACTGAGGACGAGTTGGGCGATACCCCAGAGCTGGTCAAGGCCTGGCGCGAGATCGTGACCCGATAGGACCACGACCATGCATGGGCAGCGGGTACTGCGGATTGCATGGGCTGCGATCCCGCTCGCGGTGTTGGTGGTCTTCTTCTTCTACCCCGTCGCAGGCATGCTTGGGCGCGGACTTTGGCCGCAAGGAGTGTTTGCGCCAGCGGACTTCATCGCCTCCCTGTCAGGCGGCCGCGTGGGCCGAGTGGTGTGGTTCACGCTCTGGTCGTCAGCAACGGCCACGATGCTCGCGGTGCTGTTGGGGGTGCCAGTGGCCTTCGTGCTGCACCGCCTGCGCTTCCCAGGACAAGGCCTGCTCCAGGCCGTGGTGTTCGTGCCCTTTGTGATGCCTACGATCGTGGTTGGCATCGCCTTTCGGCGTCTGCTGATGGAGGGCGGCCTCTTGGGTGGACTCGGTCTGGATGGCAGCCCGGGGGCGATTGTGGCCGCGATGGTCTTCTTCAACATAAGCGTCGTGGTGCGGAGTGTAGGTGCGTTTTGGGCTGATCTCGATCCACGACGTGGCCAAGCTGCGATGAGCCTGGGAGCCAGCCCCCTCCAAGTGTTCACGACCATCACGCTGCCGGCACTCCTGCCGGCGATAGTCGCAGCCGCAGGTGTGGTCTTCCTCTTCTGCGCGACTGCCTTCGGCATCGTGCTGATCCTGGGCGGCCTGCGCTATGCAAACCTCGAGACCGAGATCTACCTGCTCACCACCACCCAACTCGACCTCACCGCTGCAGCGGCTCTTTCGGTGCTGCAGTTGACCGTCCTGCTCCTGCTGCTCACCTTGACCTATGTCGTACGCCGCGACCGGGCGCCGGTCGAAAGGCATCAGGAGCACTTGTCCAAGGTGAGTTGGCGACAATGGCCGGTGCTCCTGCTGACGGCCTTTGTGCTGGCCTTCCTCTTGTTGCCCCTGGTTTCGATGGGTGTGTCGTCGCTGCGGCGGGAGGGTGCATGGACCTTGGCCAACTACGCGGGATTGCTCACCACTGGCGTTGGCGATGTCTTGTTGACCTCCCCAGTGTCGGCTTTGATCACTTCGCTGATCACAGCATTCACGGCCAGTGCCATGGCATTGTCGCTGGGGATGATCGTCGCGGTGTTGGTGACCCGCAGGCACCCCACTCGAGCGGGTCGCCGGATTGCGGCTGTCTTTGACGGGATCTTCATGCTCCCTTTGGGAGTCTCCGCGGTGACTGTGGGCTTTGGTCTGCTGATCACCGTCTACGGACCCCCGATGTCGCTGGGGGGATCGTGGTGGCTGGTGCCGATTGCCCAGTCTCTGGTTGCCTTGCCGCTCGTCGTACGAGCCATGGCGCCGGTGCTCAGCTCGATCGATGACCGGCAACTTCAGGCCGCTGCTGCGCTTGGCGCGTCTCCATCGCGAGTGCTGCTGAGTGTCGAGTTGCCACTCGCATGGCGCTCACTCGTTGGCGCGTTTGGATTCGCCTTCGCAGTCTCCCTTGGCGAGTTCGGTGCCACGAGCTTCCTGGTCCGGCAGGGCAATCCGACCCTCCCAGTCGTGATCTACCAACTCCTGGGCCGTCGCGAACCGGAAAACTTCACGATTGCGCTGGCCGCTGCCGTTCTTCTGGCGGCGACCACCACCACGGTGATCTTGGCAGCCCAACGGCTGCGCCCGAGCACGGTTGGGGTCCGGTGATGGGCGGCCTGGTCGTTGACCACTTGAGTGTCTGCTTCGACGATGTGGTGGCAGTAGACGAGGTGAGCCTGTCACTGCCGCGAGGCGAGGTCTTGGCCGTCTTGGGGCCGTCTGGGTGTGGCAAGTCAACGCTGTTGCGAGCTATTGCGGGTCTGGTGCCAGTGGATTCGGGTTCGATTGCCTATGACGGGATTGATCTGGCAGCGGTGCCTACTCACAAGCGTGGGTTTGCCATGATGTTTCAAGACGGTCAGTTGTTTCCGCACCTGGATGTGGCGGCAAATGTGGCCTATCCGTTGCGGCTCCAGCGATTGCCCAAAGCTCAGATCCGAGCACGTGTCGCGGAGTTGCTGACCCTCGTCGACCTAGCGCATCAGCAGCAAAGGCGCCCCGAGACTCTCAGTGGGGGCGAGCGTCAACGAGTTGCCCTTGCTCGTGCTCTGGCAGCCAACCCCCGAATGGTGCTCCTTGATGAGCCGCTCAGCGCCCTGGACAGCGAGTTGCGGGAGCGACTGGCCGGCGACCTCAAAGCGATCTTGGCGAAGTCGGCTACGACTGCCGTAATGGTGACCCACGACCAGGAAGAGGCCTTTGCGGTTGCCGATCGGCTGGCGGTGATGCGCAATGGGAAGATCGTGACTCAGGGTGCTCCAGATGAGGTCTGGCGGCGTCCGCCTGATGCCTGGACCGCGAGATTCCTCGGCTATGCCCAGGTGCTAACCCATCAGGAGTTGAGCGCGCTGGGGCTTGATCGGATTGTGCGGGTGAAGGACTTCGACTCCTTGGCGATCAGGAGGTCGGCCTTGGTGGTCAAGACCGGTGGGGGCATCACGGGGGTTGTGAAGTCAGTCACCGCGACACCAGAGCAGGTGCGACTGCAAGTGGAGCTGCCAAGTGTCGGTCTCGTGCCTGCAATTGCGCATGCGAGCACAGATATCCGTGTTGATGCCGAGGTGGCGTTGTGGCTGGATGAGACCAAAACAGCGGTGATCAAATGTCGCGATCTGGGGTCGGCCCCCTAAAATCGCCTCTTGTGAAGCGTCGCGCATATACGGTCATGGTGGCCACGGCTTTGATGATGGGCATCTTGGCCTTGTCCACCTCTCTGGCCTTGGGCTATCCCCTCCGTGACCCCGAAGGCTTCTTGGGCCCGGCCTGGGTCCGTCTGCCGATGCTCTTGTTGGCTGCCTTTGTCGTCGACGTCGTCCCCCGTACCCTCTGGCGCAGCCGGTTTCGGCTGGGGCGGTTCAAAGACGAGGCCAGCCAGCTCATCCGGGAGCACTGGACGCGTGAGCGGATCGTGTTGGTCGTGGTCGGCTTGGTTTCCTTCTATGTCACCTATGTCAGCTACCGGAATCTGAAGAGCTTCTTGCCATTCGTGCGCACGGGTGACATCACCGCCAAGGGTGACCGGATGCTGCACCGACTCGATGAATGGCTGATGTTTGGTCACGACCCAGCGGTGTTGCTGCACAACCTGCTGGGCACCGGTGTGACGGCCCACCTGTTGTCATATGTCTATTTGATCTTCCTGCCGATGGTGCCGATCTCGGTGACCATCTGGGTGGTGTGGTCGCGCAATGTTTCCTTCGGCTACTGGTTCGTCACCTCGCAGTGCATTGTCTGGACCTTGGGCACGGCCAGCTACTACATCATCCCCACGCTGGGGCCGATCTTCGCCTATCCGTGGTTCTACCAAGGTCTTGCTGACACCGGAGTCTCGGCACTGCAAGACTCGCTCTACTACGGACGCCAAAACATCTTGCATGACCCATTCGCCGCAGGGGTGAACTCCGTTGCGGGCTTCGCCTCATTGCACGTCGGCGTCACCTTGCTGATGGCTCTGGTGGGTCAATACACCCTTGAGCACCGTTGGATCAAGGCCGTCTTGTGGGTCTACATGGCAGTCACCGTCTTGTCGACCTCGTACTTCGGATGGCACTACATTGCCGATGACATTGCCGGAGTCTTCATAGCGGTAGTGGCCTGGTATCTCGGTGGCATTGCGACGGGGCAGAAGTTTGATCGCCGCCTACGTCACTCGCATCCCACAACCACCACTAGCACGGTGCCTGTAGAAGCGCCGAGTGAAGCTGATCAGGACGCGCGCACTTAGCGTCCTTCACAAATTACATCGCTGTAGTTTGTCAATGCAACACGCCGGTTAGAGCAAGCAAATTTGTGAAAAGTGTTTCCAATGTGACCAATGAGCCCTACTGTGGTTTCCCGTTGCTTGTTTTCGGCGGAGGGAAATGGTCTTGCGACCCACACGGACTGGGCTTGCTTTGACCCTGGCGATGGTGATCGTCGGGTCAGGCAGTTCGATCGCGATGGCGGACAAAGCGCCACCGGCGCTCCCGACTCAAGGTCAACTGGATGCCGCCTCAGCCGCAGTCAGCGACAAGCGGGCAGGCTTGGAGCAGATTGAATCTGATCTGGTCTCAGCGAACGCTCGGGTGTTGGGCGCAGCTCATGATGCCGAGATTGCAGCCGAGGCCTACAACGGGGCTCGATGGCGTTTGGAACAAGCTCGTGCAGAGCACGAGGCCGCCAGCGCGGGCCTCGCCCAGGCCAGACGAGCCGTGACAGAGCAGCGCGATCAGATTGCGGTATTGGTCGCCGACAGTTACCAAAGGGGCTCCGGTCTCAATGCCGCCACAGTGCTGCTGAGCAATGAGGGCCCTGAGGGGGTCATGAACAGGCTCGGCGTGGCTCGGGCGGCTGGCGACTCGATGCAGGCCAAGTTCTTGGTCTTCAAGCAGGCCAAGGCCGAGGCTGACGAGGCCGAGCGCCGTGCAAAGCGGGCAGAAACGGCCCAACAAGTCCTGGTTGCAGAGGCTCGTACGGCACAGTCGGTGGCCCAGCACGCAGCAAGTCAGGCCCAGGACTCTGCTGCAGCCCTCAAGTTGCAGGAAGCGGGCCTGGCCGAAGAACTGACCCGAGCCGAGAACATCTCCGCGGACTTGGCTCGCCAGCGGCAAGTTGGTCTGGCGCGGCAAGCTGCGCAACGGGCAGCCGAGATTGAGAAGGCTCGTCAGTCGGATGAACGTCCGTCCGCGCCCGCTGAGTCCGGCCCAGATTCAAATCGTCCAGAATCCAATCAGGCTGACTCTGACAAGGCTGCCGCTGATGACGCCCCACCAGTTGTGGCTGACCCGCCTCCAGCCGGCTCTGGGGTCAGCGCTGCGCTCAACTATGCGCGTTCGAAGTTGGGCTTGCCCTATCGCTGGGGCGCGTCAGGACCCTCGTCGTTTGACTGCTCGGGTTTGACCATGATGGCTTGGCGTGCTGGCGGCAAATCCTTGCCTCACTACTCAGCAGCGCAATATTCAGCCTCAACGCCGATCTCGAGAGCTGCGCTTCGGCCCGGCGATCTGGTGTTTTGGGGCTCATCGCCGCGATCAATCCACCACGTGGCCCTCTATATCGGCAACGGGCAGATCCTGCATGCCCCCCGCACCGGACAACCGGTGCGGGTGGACAGCATCGACTACTGGATCGCGCCGCGATATTTCGGCCGACCATAGACCACGTCAGTGGTCTTCGTGGGCCTCGTCGTCTTCGAAGCGCTTGAAGCTGGCCTTGATTTCGGCCTCTGCCTCTGAGCGGCCGACCCAGTTGGCGCCCTCGACGGACTTGCCAGGCTCGAGATCTTTGTAGACCTCGAAGAAGTGCTGGATCTCCAGGCGGTCGAACTCCGAGACATGCTTGATATCGCGCAGATGCTCAAGGCGCGGGTCGTGTGAAGGGACGCAAAGGACCTTGTCGTCGCCGCCAGCCTCATCAGTCATCCGGAACATCCCGATGGCACGGCACTTGATGATGCACCCAGGGAAGGTTGGCTGCTGCAGGATCACCAACGCATCGAGCGGATCGCCGTCCAGCCCCAAGGTGTCGTCGATGAATCCATAGTCGGCGGGGTAGGCAGTTGAGGTGAACAGCATCCGGTCAAGTCGGATCTTGCCGGTCTTGTGATCAACCTCGTATTTGTTGCGCTCTCCCTTTGGGATCTCAACCACAACGTCGAATTCCACGACACTTCCTTTCAAGAAATGGATTCATCATTTAGGTGGTCCCCCACCTGCAGGTGCATTGGCTTCCGGGCTAGTGTCGCGCACATTGGCATCACAAGTCGCATCGGTCTAGGAGGGTGGATGCGTGACAAACGCCACTGGCTCGTCGAATTGCTGGTGATCGTGCTTCTTCTGGGCGCTTTCGTGACCTGGAAATTTGATCTCCTGGATCGCTTCGGTGGGGCCGACCCAGCGGCAGCGCCAGTGGATGTCGCACCGCCAGACAAGGTGCAACTGCCACTTGCCGCGCCAAGTCGCAAGCTTGCCCGACCCACGAAGGCGGGTCAGTTGGATCCCGCACGAGTAGCAGCGGCGGTGTCGGGATTGATCGACCACAAGGTCCTCGGCCCTCGGGTGTCGGTGCGGATCACGGATCCGGCCTCTGGAGCCACGATTTTCCACCAAGGCAGTTCACGGTTTACGCCAGCATCGACACTCAAGTTGGCCACTACCGTCGCCAGCCTGCAGGCGCTTGGTCCGATGGCGACCTTCAAGACCAAGGTGGTGCGGGATCCGCAAGCGAACCAGATCATCCTGGTCGGAGGTGGTGATCCCTACCTGGCCAGCACCCCTAAGGCGGATCAGGCCGCCTATCCGGTCGGCGGCAACCTTGCTGACCTGGCCAAACAGACGGCACAGGCGCTCGGTGCATCTGGGGCAGGCCCAGTGCATTTGCGTATTGACGACAGTCTGTTTGCCGGCCCTTCGATCAGTGCTGACTGGCGACCCAACTATGTGCCCGATTCGGTCGTCTCGCCGATCAGCGCATTGTGGGTTGACCAGGCCCGGCTGGGATTCGGATTCTCGAGCGATCCAGCCCTCCAGGCAGGGCAGAGGTTCAAGAAGCAGTTGCTGAAGTTGGGCGTACAGGTCGTTGGGCCAATCCGGCGTACAAATGCGGCCCCTGACGCAATCGAATTGGCCAGCGTCGATAGTGGTCCGGTTGGCGAGATCGTGGAGGAAGTCCTAGGCGTCAGCGACAACCAAGCAGCCGAGGTCTTGGCTCGTCATGTGGGTCTCAAGGTGGCCAATGATCCGAGTTTCACAGGCGGGGCCAGCGCAGTCCAACAGGTCCTGTCCAGCTTGGGGGTCAACACAAGGGGCAACTCAACCTTTGACGGCAGCGGTCTGTCGCGCGCCAATCGGTTGACCTCAGTCTCCCTGGCCCAGACCTTGCGCCTGACAACAGAGTCGGGGCAACCGAGGCTGCGCTCGTCAGTGACTGGGTTGCCCGTGGCGGGCTTCACCGGCTCCCTGAAATGGAGATTCGGGGTCGGGCCAAGTGAGGCGTTGGGAAGGGTGCGAGCCAAGACCGGCACCTTGACCGGCGTACACGGGCTGGCCGGGGTGGTCACGACAGCAGATCATGCCCAGATGGTCTTCGTGCTGGTTGCTGACCGAGTGGCCCCAGACAAGGGCGGGCTGGCCCAGATGCAGTTGGACAAGATTGCCGGGGCACTGGGCGCTTGCGCCTGCGGCGTAGGGTCTCGACCATGAGTGATCCTGACGCCAGCAGCACTGAATCGATGATCGACTGGGATCTGGCGGTCAAGGTTGCAACCAAGGTCGTGGGAGAAGGGCCGGTCGTGACCCGGGCAGAGGCCCACGATGCAGTCGCTGAGTTGCGAGCGGGCGCCGAGCGGTCCACGCCACTGGTGCGTGAGTTCACCGGACTCGTTGCTGCCGAGCGCACGGCCCCAGTGCTGGTGGTTGACCGGCCAAACTGGGTACAGGCCAATGCTCAAGCATTTGCCAAGATCCTGACCCCGATCGCTGCCAATCTCCTTTCAGAGCGTAGTGGCTCACCCGGCATGGGCCTTGGGGCCAAGCTGACCGGGGCCGAGGCTGGTCTGATGTTGGGCTTCATGGGCTCTAAGGTGCTGGGGCAATTCGACCCCTTCCATGAAGGGCCGGACGAGCATGGGCGGCTACTGCTCGTGGCCCCCAATGTCGTGCACATCGAGCGCGAACTCGGCGTCGACCCCCATGACTTCAGGCTGTGGGTGTGCCTGCATGAGGAGACACATCGGGTGCAGTTCACCGCAGTGCCGTGGATGGCCGACCATTTGCGGAGCCAGATGGAGTTGGTGGCCGGCAGCATCAAGGGTGATCCGGCGCAACTCGTAGGTGACCTGACCAAGAAGGTCGTTGACCTCTTCACTGGCAAGACCGATGGCAGCCTGATCGACTTGATGACCACTCCTGAGCAAAAGCAGGTGATTGACCAGATCACTGGTGTCATGAGTCTCCTCGAGGGGCATGCTGACGTGGTGATGGATGGGGTCGGGCCCGAAGTCATCCCCACAGTCGCCTCGATCCGCAATCGTTTCACCCAACGCCGTCAAGGGGTGGGCACGCTCGACAAATTGCTGCGCCGACTGCTGGGCATCGACCAGAAGATGGCGCAATATCGCGACGGGGCAGTCTTCGTGCGTGCCGCTGTCGACAAGGTCGGCATGGATGGATTCAATGCCGTGTGGGAGGAGCCAGCGAACCTCCCCAGCAAAGCGGAGATCCTTGACCCCCAACTCTGGATCTCCCGCGTGCACGGCTGATGGCCCTGCACCCAGCCGTCGCGGCCAGCCGTGTAGCCGTACGACGTGCACTGGCCGGGCTCGAGCCAGGAGCGACCTTGCTGGTGGCCTGTTCCGGTGGCGCAGACTCACTGGCCCTGTTGGCGGCGGCAGTCTTCGAGTCACGTACGACGAATCTGAGGGTGGTCGGGGTGACCGTCGACCACGGGCTCCAAGTCGACTCTGCCGATCACGCGGCCGCCGTGGTGGCCCAGATGAGCGAATTGGGTGCGGTCGAAACAGCATCGGCGCGAGTGAGGGTGGATGCGCCGGGCTTGGGCCCGGAGGCTGCTGCGCGTCGGGCTCGTTACGAAGTCATCGAAACGATGCTTGAGCACTTCGATGCCGAGATCTGTCTGCTCGGCCACACTCAAGATGATCAGGCCGAGACTGTGCTGATGGGCTTGGCCAGGGGGTCCGGGGCGCGTTCGCTCGCTGGGATGCGGCGTAGTTTTGACCACTTCCGTAGGCCCTTCTTGGATCTGACTCGACAACAGACCGAAGCGGCTTGTGAGGCTCAAGGGATCACCTGGTGGACCGACCCCCACAACGATGACCCTGCATATACGCGGGTCCGGGTGCGCAAGAGCCTGATGCCTGCTCTCGAGCGGGAGCTGGGCCCGGGGGTTGCGGCCGCGCTGGCGCGGACAGCCGATCAGTTGCGATCAGACGCGGACTTCCTCGACGACATGGCCGCCGAGGCCTTGTCTGCGATCTCGACCGAGGTCGGACTACCAGTTGCGGATCTGGGCCAGTTGGCTCCTGCGATCAGGACGAGAGTGCTGCGGATGGCAGCGGTCGAAGCCGGTGCGATCGCAGCCGAGCTGTTTGCCGCGCATGTTGGCGAAATCGACCGTCTGGTCACCGATTGGCGGGGCCAGGCGGGAGTGGATCTGCCTGGGCATCTGACCGCCAGACGCGTGGCGGGAGTCCTGGTGTTCATCCCCAAGTCCAGCTTGTAGGGTGACCGACATGGATGCTGCTGATGTCGATGGCGACCTTGTTGAAGTGCTCTTCACCGAGGAGCAGATCCAGCAGAAGCTAGCGGCCATGGCCATGCAGATCGAGGCTGACTATGCCGGCAAAGACATCTTGCTGGTCGGCGTACTCCGTGGTGCTGTGATGGTGATGGCAGACCTGTCGCGGGCGCTCGGGCGCCATGTCGAGATGGACTGGATGGCGGTGTCGTCATATGGGTCTGGCACGAAGTCTTCTGGTGTGGTGCGCATCCTCAAGGATCTCGACACCGACATCAATGGCCGCCATGTGCTCATCGTGGACGAGATCATTGACACCGGGCTCACCCTGCGCTGGCTGACCTCAAACTTGGCTTCGCGTAATCCCGCGTCCGTGGAGATCTGCACGCTCCTGCGCAAGCCGGAGGCATTGCGCACCACCATCGATGTCAAATATGTCGGTTGGGACATCCCCAATGAGTTTGTCGTCGGCTATGGCCTTGACTATCAAGAGCGCTATCGCAATCTGCGTGACATCGCGACGCTGTCGCCCAGCGTCTATTCCTGAAGACCCATTCCCAAGACCCCGGTCTAGCCGACTCATGTGAGCGGCGTCACTCTTGTCCGGTTTGCAACGTTTAGCGGATGTCTGGAGTTGCCACGCCGGGGAGGTGAGTGTCGTGCTTGATTCAATCCGAAGCAAGACCGTCTGGGTGTTGTCCGGTGGCGGTGCCCAAGGTGCCGTCCAGGTCGGAATGATGCGTGCCTTGATGGAGTCAGGTCATGCCCCCGACGCTCTGGTCGCAACCTCCGTCGGCTCTCTCAATGGCGCCTTCTTCGCAGTCGACCCCACTTTGGATCGCCTCGATGAGTTGGCCGAGAAATGGCGCTCAGTGTCGGTCTCCTCGATGTTTGGCACCAAGCGTGATGTCGTCACCAATGTTGCGCGGCGGCGCCCCTATCTATTTGGCAACGAACGCCTTCTGCAAGTGATCACCGACTGGTTGCCAGCGACTCGACTCGAAGACCTTGCTGTCCCGATGCGGATCGCAACCACCCATCTTGAGACCGGGCGTGCGGTCCACCATGACGCTGGAGATGTACGACGATTGCTTGCCGCTGCATCAGCCGCGCCGGCCTTGCTCCCACCTGTGCAGTTGCCGCACGGGGAGACCGGGTTGGAGGAGATGCATGTTGACGGTGGGCTGGCCGAGAACTTGCCCCTGTCCGGGGTACTTGGGCTGGATTGCCTCGGCAATGGCCCCGTGCACGTGATCACCCTGGATGCCACTCATGCAGCGCGACCCCGCCAATTGCGGACTCCGGTCGACGCTTTGGTGGCTGCCTTGGCTGCCACTTTGGCCGGACAGGTCGAGTTCCCACTGCCTGACCCGAAATTCCAGATCACTCGGGTCAAAATGGGGGGAGTGGTCGGGATGCTCAATTTCAGTCGGACGGCCGAATTGATCGAGCGTGGGGCCCGTGCCGTCGAGGAATCCATCGGCCGAAGCTACGTATTGAGTGCCTGATTGGGCACCGACCTATGGGCTATGGCTGCACAGCCTTGATGAACCTGACAATATTGGCCGGTGAAGAAATTTCTCCGTAGTCCCTGGCTGTGGATCGTCGTAGCCGTCCTTGGCGTGCTGATCGCATTGCAGTACTTGGTGCCCAATGCAGGGTTCAAGGAGGTGAAGACCTCCACGATGACCAATTACATCAAGAAGGGTGAGGTCAAGTCGATCACCTTCATCGACGGGGGCGACCAGCAGATGCGTGCGGAGCTTCGTGACGGCAAGAAGGTCTTGGCCACTTGGGTCGAGGGGCAACAAGTGGGCCTTGTCGAAGAGGTCCAGAAGCAGGTTGATGCCGACAAGATCGACACCTTCAACGTCAAGAATCCCAAACCCAGTCTCTTGGGGACCATCCTGACGACTCTGCTGCCCTTCGTCCTGATCGTCTTGCTCTTCTTGTTCTTGATGAACCAAGTCCAAGGAGGCGGCGGTCGGGTGATGCAATTCGCCAAGTCGAAGGCCAAGTTGATCACCAAGGACATGCCGAAGACGACCTTTGCCGATGTGGCTGGCTGTGAAGAGGCAATCGAGGAGCTTCAAGAGATCAAGGAATTCCTCCAGGAACCAGGCAAATTCCAAGCCGTCGGCGCCAAGATCCCGAAGGGCGTGCTGCTCTACGGTCAGCCCGGCACTGGCAAGACCCTGTTGGCCAGGGCTGTTGCTGGCGAGGCAGGGGTGCCCTTCTATTCGATCTCTGGCTCGGACTTCGTGGAGATGTTCGTCGGCGTCGGTGCTTCCCGCGTGCGCGACCTGTTTGAGCAGGCCAAGAGCAATGCACCCGCGATCGTATTCATCGACGAGATCGATGCTGTGGGTCGTCACCGTGGTGCTGGCATGGGTGGTGGGCACGATGAGCGTGAGCAGACCCTCAATCAACTTCTGGTCGAGATGGATGGCTTCGACGTGCATGGCGGGGTCATCTTGATCGCGGCCACCAACCGTCCCGACGTGCTCGACCCGGCACTGCTGCGCCCTGGCCGCTTCGACCGACAAATCCAGGTCGATGCACCAGACCTGCTAGGTCGCGAAGCGATCCTCAAGGTGCACGCTCGCGGCAAGCCGATGGCTGCTGATGTCGACCTCACCGCAGTGGCTCGGCGTACGCCGGGCTTCAGCGGCGCCGACCTGGCCAATGTGCTCAACGAAGCGGCGTTGCTGACTGCTCGGCTCAACAAGACCGTGATCGACAATGCGTCAGTCGACGAAGCCATTGACAGGGTGATTGCCGGACCGCAGAAGCGAACCCGACTGATGAACGAGCAAGAAAAGCTCATGACGGCCTACCACGAGGGCGGCCATGCGCTAGTGGCCGCAGCGATGCCCGGCAATGACCCCGTGCACAAGGTGACCATCCTGCCGCGCGGTCGCGCCCTGGGCTACACGATGGTGCTGCCAGACGAAGACAAATACAGCCAGACGCGCAGCCAGATGCTCGACAAACTGGCTTACATGCTCGGCGGCATGGCTGCAGAGGCACTGATCTTCCATGACGTCACCAGTGGTGCTGGCAATGACATCGAGAAGGCCACGGCCCTGGCCCGGGCGATGGTCACCCAATACGGCATGACTGAGCGCTTGGGTGCGATCAAGCTTGGCGACGACAATGCCGAACCCTTCCTGGGGCGCGACATGGGGCACACCCGCAACTACTCCGAAGAGACCGCGGCCGCCGTTGACGATGAAGTGAAGAAGCTGCTTTCCTCCGCCCATCAGGAGGCCTACGACGTGCTCGAGGACAATCGTGATGTCCTTGACTCATTGGTCCGTGAACTGATGGACAAGGAGACCCTCGACAAGGGGCAGATCGCCGCGCTCTTCGAGCCACTGCGTAGGCGTCCGGCCCGCCCGGCATGGACTGGCTCGCCTGACCGGAGCCCGTCGGCCATCCCGCCGATCGAGATCCCCGAGAAGGCTTCAGTCAGCGATGAATGAACACTTTGCTGATGAGTCGGGGCCGATCGCGCCGATCGCCTATGACGGTGCCTCATCAGTCGGTGAGTTCGATCATGATCGGGCTGCGGCTGCCATCCGAGAGCTCCTGATCGCGATCGGAGAAGATCCTGACCGAGAGGGCCTGCGGGACACGCCAGCCAGGGTGGCTCGGGCCTACGCCGAGATCACTGCGGGCCTGCATCAAGACCCAGAAGACGTGCTGAGCACCACCTTCGACATCGGTCACGACGAGATGGTGCTGGTGCGCGACATCGAGCTCTGGTCGATCTGTGAGCACCATCTGGTGCCCTTCACTGGAGTGGCGCACGTCGGCTACATCCCTGCCGAGAATGGCAAGATCACGGGCCTGTCCAAGCTGGCCAGACTGGTGGATGTCTATGCCAAACGACCGCAGGTGCAAGAACGATTGACCACCCAGGTTGCTGACGCACTAATGGTGATCCTTGAGGCACGCGGTGTGATCGTCGTGATCGAGGCCGAGCACCTCTGCATGACCATGAGGGGTGTGCGCAAGGCGGGTGCTCGCACAGTCACCTCGGCTGTCCGTGGGCTGATGCATCGCTCGGCGACCCGATCCGAGGCGATGTCCCTGATCAACGCAGCCAGATGAACCCAGTCTTGATGGGCGTGGTCAATGTGACCCCGGATTCCTTCTCAGATGGTGGCAGGTTCGCGGCCGCTGATGCGGCGATTGCTCAAGGACTGCTGCTGCGTGAGCAGGGTGCCGACCTGGTTGATGTAGGGGGTGAGTCCACGCGACCTGGCGCCACCAGACCCCTTCTGGCCGAGGAACTTAGCCGAGTGATCCCGGTGATTGACGCACTGGTGGCCGCTGGAGTCAGGGTCTCGGTCGACACCATGCGTCACGAGGTGGCCGCGGCTGCCTTGGCCTCGGGGGCCAGCCTGATCAATGACGTCTCAGGGGGCCTGGCCGATCCCGACATCCTGAAGGTGGTCGCCGATCACGAGGCACCCTTCGTTGCGATGCATTGGCGGGCCCACTCCAAGACCATGCAAGACCGAGCCGACTACGCCGATGTCGTGGCCGACGTACGTCGTGAGTTGAGCGAGCGGGTGGATGCCTGCCTCGGGGCTGGCATCGCCGCTGAGCGGCTGATCTTGGACCCTGGCTTGGGTTTTGCCAAGACAGCTGAGCACAACTGGGAACTCCTGCGCGGCCTCGACGAGCTTGGACAACTCGGATTTCGGCTCCTAGTCGGGGCCAGCCGCAAGTCCTTCCTGGGCAGCCTGCTGGCCGGCCCTGATGGCACTGTTCGCCCGATCGATGATCGGGAGGCGGCCACGGTTGCCCTGACCACGATCTTGGCGCAACGTGGCGTGTGGGGGATCAGGGTGCACGATGTGCGAGCCAGCCGAGATGCCCTTCAGGTTGTCGGGCGGCTGCGTCGCTGAACCAGACCACGGGTAGGGTCAGGATGGATGAATGCTGGAGATCTACTCGAGATTCGCGGGATCGAGGTCCACGCGCATCACGGCGTGTTCGAACACGAGCGTCGTGACGGGCAGGTGTTCGTGATTGACCTGGCTTTATCGGTCGACACTCGGGCTGCAGCCCATCACGATGATCTTGCCCAGACTGTCGATTACGGGGGACTGGTCCAAGATGTGGTGACCTGCGTTGCCAACGACCCTGTAGACCTGATCGAGACACTGGCACAACGCATTGCAGACGTGTGCATGAGTCGTGACTTGGTCTCTGCAGTAGCAGTGACCGTGCACAAGCCCCATGCCCCGATCCAGGCGACCTTTTCCGATGTCGCCCTGACCATAAACCGGAGCCGAGATGACTGAAACTCCCAATCCTCACGCGATCAATGCCGACACCCTGACCGGTGAAATGCACCCGATCCGAAGGGCAGTCCTGGCGATCGGATCCAATCTGGGCGAGCGTTTCCTCAGCCTCCAAGGTGCGGTCAACTCTTTGGCAGATACCCCGGATGTGTGGGTCACCTCGGTATCGGCGGTCTACGAAACCGTGCCAGTGGAGTCGCCAGAAGATGCCAAGGACTTCTTGAACGCGGTGGTCCTGATCGACACCACGTTGTCATCACGCACCCTGCTGGAGCGTTGTCTGGCGATTGAGTCGGCCTTCGGCCGGGAGCGTGATCCAAGCGTCCACAATGCGCCACGCACCCTTGACGTCGACCTGATCGTGGTTGGTGATCGCCGGATCAACGATCCTGACTTCGTGCTGCCCCACCCCCGGGCAGGAGAACGGGCGTTCGTGCTGCAGCCCTGGTATGACATTGAGCCAGACGCCGAACTCCCAGGTGTCGGGCCGATCGAGGGCCTGTTGGAGGCCGCTGATCGCTCCGGAGTGACCAAGCTTGAAGACCTGGTCCTTGAGACCCCAGACTCCTGATCGCGAGCCACCAAGCGGCAATCTCCAACTGACCCGGCCAGCAGCACTCGCGGCTTCAGGCGTGATTGGTCTGCTGCTTGGATGGGGTATCCGGCCCCTCGCCTTGAGGCTGGGCTGGATAGAGCCGAGTGTCTCTTGGTCGGTGATCTTCCTGGTCGGATTCGTCGCCCTCATTGTTGGCGCTTCGGCCTGGCTCACTCGGCGTACGCTGCGTCGAGACCGGCTTGCTCTGAGCGCTGAGCAGGCGGTCAATCGACTGGTGTTGGGCAAGGCTTGTGCCTTGGTCGGGGCATTTTTCCTTGGCGCCTTTGTCGGCTATGCGATTGCCCAATTGGGGGTTGCTGATGTGGCCGCCGGGCCACGGATGCTCCGGTCGCTCGTGGCGGCGGCGGGAAGTGCGCTGATGATGGTCTTCGCGCTTCTCTTGGAGCGCGCGTGTCGTGTGCCCTGAGCCGTGCTCCAAGCCATACGCTCATCGCATGGCAGCTGCAACTCCTCAACGTCGTCGTCAGCGCAGTGTCCG
>ERZ795053.2273-NODE-2273-length-23498-cov-8.716589_pt1 | contig 23498 bp, 18 predicted proteins | sample MGYA00375137_ERZ795053 | MGnify/ENA primary metagenome ERZ795053 (study PRJEB30182, sample SAMN05720284) | activated sludge metagenome | isolation source: Anaerobic digester | place: Hong Kong | collected 2014-12-17 ...
CGAACTCGATATGGGACCTTTCCATTACAAAGATTGCAGTAAGCCGCTGACTAACAGCGTCGGACTGCCCACAGCTCATTATTTTGAAAATATAGATCCGCAGCCTATGCCCGTCATTACGACAGAGATAGCAAGCGGACGTTTTGAAGATGACATCCGCCGTATGCGTATGGCGGCTCATCACGGCGCAGACCATATTATGGTTATAAGAACTGCAGGTCAAAGTCACTTTGACGGACTTATCGAAGGCACGCCACAAGGCGTCGGCGGAGTGCCTATAAGCAGAAAACAAATCCGCGCGCAGAGAAAAGCGCTTGATATGATAGAAGAAGAAGTCGGCAGACCTATTAACTATCATTCATACGTTTCGGGCGTGGCGGGACCTGACATTGCCGTAATGTTTGCCGAAGAGGGCGTAAACGGCTGTCACCAGGATCCTCAGTATAACGTAATTTACCGCAACATAAATATGGTGCGTTCTTTTGTCGACGCGTGCGAAAGCAAAAAACTTATCGCGTGGGCGAATATGGCGCAAATCGACGGAGCGCACAACGCGAACGCAACGGCGAGAGAAGCGTGGAAAGTAATGCCCGAACTCATGGTTCAACACGCTATTAACGCGTTATTTAGCGCAAAAGTCGGAATCAGCAAAAGAAATATTTGTCTTTCGACAGTACCGCCGACGGCAACCCCCGCTCCTTGCGTTTATATGGATTTACCGTACGCTGTAGCTTTGCGCGAACTGTTTACGGATTACCGTATGCGCGCGCAAATGAATACGAAATATATCGAAGCGTCCACCCGTGACGCGACCGTTACTCACGTACTCAATATGCTTATCAGTAAACTGACGAGCGCGGACATTCAATCGACCATTACCCCCGACGAAGGCAGAAACGTGCCTTGGCATATTTATAACGTGGAAGCGTGCGACACGGCAAAACAAACCTTGCTGGCGTTGGACGGACTTATGGATATGGTAGAATTGAAACGCGGAGGCGCGCTTGACGATAAAGCGAGAGAACTGAAAGAAAGAGCAGTATTGTTCTTGGAAGAAATGCTGGAAATGGGCGGATATTACAAAGCCGTGGAAGCTGGAATGTTTGTAGACAGCGGTTATTACCCCGAGCGCAACGGCGACGGAATAGTCAGACAAATGAACGGCGGCGTTGGCGCGGGCACAGTTTTCCCAAGAAAAAAAGCGTATATGGCACCAGTTACGGCGCACTTTGGTTACAATAACGTTGCGCAGTACGATAAAAACGCAGTCGATAACCCGAGCAAACTCATCGACGGCTGCACTTTGGAAAAAAGAGAAAAAATCGTTTATATCGACGAACTTGACGAAACGGACAACTGCATTGAAAGAATGAAAGAAAACGAAAAATATCGCGGCGGCAAATGGCTAAAACCCGAAATGGAATGGCTGGCTGACGGCACGGTGCTTATGACAATGTTCTTCCCAGTTTCAAAAAATATCGCGGAAGCGGCTGCGCTTGAAGTAGCGAAAAAATTCAATTTGTCCGATGCGGAAGTTATTAACAGAGAAATAATGCAAGCCGAAGAAGGCACGAGAATAGAACTCAAAGGCAAAGTGAATTTTGACATTGATATGACAAAACTTGAATTGCCTATCGAACCCGATATTATGAGCGACGAAAGTATCCGCGCTGATATCGAAGCGCATCCTATGACGGTGGTTTGCGGAACGGTCGGACAGGACGAGCATTCCGTCGGACTGCGTGAAATTATCGACATCAAACACGGCGGTATCGAAAAATACGGAATAAAAGTGCATTATCTCGGCACGAGCGTACCCGTGGAAAAAATCGTCGACGCTGCGATAGAGCTTAACGCGGACGCAATTTTGGCGTCCACTATCATAAGCCACGACGACATTCACTATAAAAATATTCAAGCGATAGACAAAATCGCGCGTGAAAAAGGCGTAAGAGACAAGCTTATTTTCGTGTCGGGCGGAACGCAAGTAACGAACGAGCAAGCGGTCAAACACGGCGCGGACGCGGGCTTTGGCAGAGGCACGCACGGAAACCATGTTGCGACGTTTTTGGTAAAACGCAGAAAAGAGCTAAAAGATAAAAAATGAAAATAGACGTTTTGGTAGCGGAAATAGGTTCGACGACAACGATAGTCAACGCGTTCGACGGCATTGAAAACGGCAATCCCGTTTTTTTGGGACAAGGCGAAGCGGCGACTACGGTTTTGGACGGCGACGTATGCATTGGATTGGGTAACGCTATCGAAAGCCTGCGCGTAAGCCTAAAAACCGACGAAATCATCTACAGCAAAATGCTAGCCACTTCTTCGGCTGCAGGCGGGCTGAAAATGACCGTTCACGGACTTGTTTACGATATGACAGTACGCGCGGCGAAAGAAGCGGCATTAGGCGCGGGCGCAATAGTCAAAATGATTACGGCGGGCAAACTGCGCCAGTCGGACATCGACCAGATAAAAAAAATCAAACCGAATTTGATTTTGCTTGCGGGCGGAACCGATTACGGTGAAAGAGAAACGGCGCTTTATAACGCAAAAATGCTTGCCGATATGGATTTTGACGCGCCGGTATTATACGCGGGAAACGTTCAAAACCGCGAAGAAATAAATAAGATTTTCGTTGAAAATAATCGCCATTGCGTTTGCGTGGAAAACGTGTATCCTCAGCTTGATATATTAAATATCGAGCCGACAAGAAAACTTATTCATAAAACATTTGAAGAAAATATCGTAAAAGCGGCGGGAATGGAACGAATACGCGAAATGGTGAGCGGACATATTATTCCCACACCCGGCGCGGTAATGGAAGCGACTATAATGCTTTACGATATTATCGGCGACCTAGTTACCGTCGATATCGGCGGAGCGACGACGGACGTTCATTCCGTGACCGACGGAAGCGACGAAATCGCCAGTATTTCGCTAGACGCCGAACCGCGCGCAAAACGCACGGTGGAAGGCGACCTTGGTATGTATGTCAACGCGAAAAACGTGGTCGAGCTAGTTGGCATTGACAAAATCGAAAAAAAACTTGGTTGCGATACCGCAAAAATGCTAGACGAACTCAAACCTATTCCCGTTGACGCAGAACAAACAAAATTTGTGGAAGAGCTTGCGTACGAAGCGGGCAAGATAGCTTTGACAAGACACGCGGGACGTATACGGTACGTTTTTGGCAGTAACGGCAGACAGCCGATTGCGCAAGGCAAAGATTTAACAACCGTAAAATATCTCGTCGGAACGGGCGGTGCTTTGACAAGACTGCCCCGTCATCGGGAAATTTTGCGAAAACTCGCGGATATAAACGTTAATAAAACTATGTTGTACCCAAAACCCGAAGCAATGGAAATATTGGTTGACAACGATTATATCATGGCGTCTTTGGGCGTAATGTCGCTGACTTATAAAGACGCGGCGGTAATACTACTCAAAAAATCGTTGGGACTATAAAGGAAAAAATGAATCCTACTTTGAACGTAAACTTAATTAAACTCAAGGCGAGCGCCGAGACTTTGGTAAAAAAACTGTCGGAAAATAATATTACGACGGCTTTTGTAACAAAGGTTTTTTGCGCTGACAACAAAATGACAGACGTTTTAAATAAAACCGACTGTGCTTTTTTGGCGGATTCACGAATTGAAAATTTGATTAAATACGGTGAAACGAAAAAACAAAAAATGCTCCTTAGACTGCCGAGCATAAGTGAAGCGGAAAGAGTGGTAAAATATTCAGACATAAGCTGCAATTCGTCAAAAGAAACGGTCATGGCTTTAAACAAAGCGGCGGCGGAACAAAATAAAATTCATAAAGTTTTGCTTATGATAGACTTGGGCGACCTAAGAGAAGGCATTTTTTACACAAACACCGCATTGATAGACGGCTTTGTCGAGACGGTAAACGAGTGCCGCAATATTCGGTTGGCCGGGTTAGGAACAAATATCACTTGTTACGGCGGAGTTTTGCCTACGGAAGAAAATATGGGCGTTTTGCTTAATATCGCAAAACATATTGAAGAAAAGTACAAACTAAAACTTGATATAATAAGCGGCGGTAATTCTTCCAGCATATTATTTTTAGACTCTGGCAAAATGCCAAAAGGAATAAACAATCTGCGCTTGGGCGAATCGCTCGTACTAGGAGTGGAAACCGCAAAAGGAAGCAGAATATCCGATACTTATGACGATGCGGTAACGCTTACCGCCGAGATAATAGAACTTTACGTTAAACCCAGCTACCCTATAGGCGAGCAAACCGTAAACGCTTTCGGCGAAAAGGGCGTATACGTTGACATCGGCGACAGAACAAGGGGAATTTTGGCGGTCGGCAGACAGGACGTCGATTTTGAAGGATTGATACCTGTCGACGAAAAGCTGACGATAATAAGCGCAAGCAGCGACCATTTACTCGTTGATTTTACCGACGCGAAAAACAATTACAAAATCGGCGACACGGTAACTTTTAAACTAAAATACGGGGCGGCGCTCAGAGCGTTCACAAGCCCGTATGTAGATAAAAAATATATAGAATAAAGGAGAAGAGCGCAAAAAAATATTTTATGCGCGACAAAAACTATGAAGGTCAATTTGAAAGGCAGAAGTTTTCTGACATTACTCGATTACACTCCCGAAGAAATCAATTATTTATTGGATTTAGCTACGGAACTTAAAGCTAAGAAAAAAGCGGGAAAAATCGGCGACAGAATGAAAGGCAAAAACGTAGTTTTGCTTTTTGATAAATCCAGCACGCGCACGCGTTGCGCATTTGAAGTCGCGGCATATGACGAAGGCGCGCACGTTACTTTCCTGACAAACAGCCAAATGGGCAAAAAAGAAAGTTTGGAAGACACGGCAAAAGTATTAGGTCGTTTTTACGACGGTATCGAATACCGCGGATTCAGCCAGGAACTCGTAACGGACTTGGCAAAATTCTCGGGCGTACCCGTTTGGAATGGGCTTACTGACCTTTATCACCCCACGCAAGTACTGGCTGATATAATGACAGTAAAAGAACACATCAAAAAACCCTTAAATAAGATAAAATTCGTTTACGTCGGCGACGCTAGAAACAATATGGGTAATTCTTTAATGATCGGCTGCGCAAAAATGGGTATGCAATTTGTTTCACTCGCTCCAAAAGCGTTGTTCCCCAATGAAAAACTCGTTAACGAAATGAAAGAACTTTGCAAAGTGACGGGCGGCAGCGTGACGCTTACCGATAATATCAAAGACGTTGAAGGCGCGGACGTGCTTTACACAGACGTATGGGTATCGATGGGCGAAGAAGCGCAGTTTGAAGAAAGAATAAAATTACTCGCTCCTTATAGAATTGATATGAATATGGTAAAAACCACGAAAAATCCCGACGTTATTTTCCTGCATTGTTTGCCGAGTTTCCACGATTTGGAAACGTCAGTTGGTAAAGATATTTTCGAAAAATACGGTTTGAAAGAAATGGAAGCTTCAGACGAAGTTTTCCGCAGCAAACACAGCGTTGTTTTTGACGAAGCCGAAAACCGTATGCATACGATAAAAGCGGTTATGGTTGCGACAATCGGGAGATAGTAAATGAAACTTGTAGTGGCGTTGGGAGGAAACGCGTTGGGCAATACTCCCGAAGAACAAAAAATGCTTGTTAAGTCAACCGCAAAAGCCATAGTTGATTTAATCGAGCAAGGACACTCGGTCGTGGTAACGCACGGAAACGGACCGCAGGTAGGTATGATAAATCTGGCTTTTGAAACGGCAAGTAAATCCAGCGAAAACGTTCCCGCTATGCCTTTCCCCGAATGCGGAGCAATGAGCCAGGGTTATATAGGATATCACTTGCAAACGGCCTTGCAAACGGAACTCAAAAACCGCAATATATCTAAACCCGTTGCCGCTGTCGTAACGCAGGTTGTCGTTGATAAAAACGACAAAGGTTTTACAAATCCGACAAAACCTATCGGCGCGTATTGCGACAAAGCGAAAGCAGAAAAACAGGAAAAAGAAAGCGGCTATGTTATGCGTGATTTTGGCGCGAAAGGTTTCCGCAGAGTAGTGGCGAGTCCTTTGCCCGTTGACATAGTGGAAATAGGCGCGGTAAAAACGTTATTGAATAACGACTGCGTTGTAATCACGGTAGGCGGCGGCGGAATACCCGTCGTTAAAGAAGGCAACGAATACGAAGGCGTACCCGCAGTTATAGACAAAGATTTTGCAAGCGCGTTGGTAGCGAAACTTATCGACGCGGACGAACTGGTCATTCTTACCGCCGTAGATAAAGTGGCGGTTGATTTTGGAAAACCGACTCAAAAAGACCTGGACATACTGACGGTTAGCGAAGCGGAAAAATATATGAACGAAGACCAATTCGGCAAAGGTAGTATGCAGCCAAAAGTTACAGCGGCGGTCAACTTTGTAAAAAGCGGCAAAGGAAAACAAGCGATAATAGCAAATCTTGAAAAAGCCGAATTAGCTATAAAAGGCAAAAGCGGAACGAAAGTTATAAACGGCTAAGGAATTTTAATTTATCAAAACAGCTATATTAAAAATAGCTGTTTTTTTTATACGGCGCAAATTAAAATAGTTGCATTTCAGTAAAATTAGGTCTATTATATTTACATAAAGACTTTTTTAGAAGGTGATTAAAAAATGAAACTATTGCTAGCTGTCATTATGAAAAATGATGATTATCGCAACAGGGTTTTGAATGAATTGGGAAAATACGAGACTACAGGCACGGTAATACCTACAACGAGTATGCGTAACGCGATTACTCAATCTTGTGTAGAGCCTTTACCAAATTTCGGCGGACTGAGACAAATTTACGAAAACGACCGTTCGCTAAATACTACGATTTTGGCTGTTATCGAAGAAGAAGAGCTCGAACAAGTAAAAACATTAATCAGAAATGTGAGCGTTAAAAATCAAGAGAATGAAGGCATTATGTTTGCCGTACCCGTTATGTACTTTGAGGAGTTAAAAGACTAATTTATGAACACCCTGCTTGTTTTGGGTCTTGCCTTGGTGGCTGGGCTCTTTTTCACCAGAATAATGAAACTTATAGGTTTGCCCGACGTTACCGGCTATCTGCTTGCAGGATTGCTCATCGGTCCGTATGTACTAAACCTTATGACGGAAACGAATCTTGAAACGTTAAATATAATCACAACGTCAGCGTTGGGATTTATCGCGTTTTCAATCGGTTCTTCCTTCAAAAAAGATACTTTGCGTCAAATGGGCGGAAAGATAATCGTTAACACGCTATTCGAGTCATTAAGCGCAGTTATAGTTGTCGACCTTATTTTGTGGCTACTCGGCGTAACGGGACTTGTAGATATTCCGTTGCCGTTAGCTATCGTCTTGGGCGCAATTGCCGCGGCAACCGCTCCTGCCGCAACGCTAATGGTTGTCAGACAATACAAAGCAAAAGGTATCGTCACCGATACTCTTTTACCGATAGTAGGCTTCGATGACGCCGTAGGACTTATGGCTTTCGCTATATCTATTCCCATCGCAAAAGTTTTGATTTCGGGCGGACAACCGACTTTTGTCGAAATGTTTTTAGAGCCGCTTGCACAAATCAGTATATCGCTGGCGGTGGGCGCAGTTTTGGGTTTGGTTTTGGCATTATGCTCAAAACTCTTTAAATCGCGCGTAAATAGAATTACATTGATTATCGCCGTTGTTTTTGCGGGACTTGCTATTTCGCAAATACTTAACAAAACGCCGTATAATATTTTACATTTATCAAGCCTGCTCGTCTGCATGATGATAGGAGCAATTTATTCAAACGTATTCAAAGAAAACGAAGCTCCGTTAAATTTGCTGGAACAATGGACATATCCTTTGTTTATGCTTTTCTTCGTAATAAGCGGAGCGGAATTACGGGTCGATGTTATTTTGTCGGTAGGTGTTATCGGGGTTGTTTACATTGTTGCCCGTTCGCTCGGCAAATATTTCGGCGCGTCTTTGGGCGCGAAAGTCGTCAAAGCTGATAAAAATGTCGTTAAATATCTGGGCTTCGCTTTGTTACCGCAAGCCGGCGTTGCGATAGGTATGGCGACTTTGGTTGTGACAATGATACCTGAATACGGCGTGCAGATAAATACGGTCATACTTTGCGCTACGTTTATTTACGAATTGTTCGGACCTATGCTTACAAAAATGGCTCTCACCAAAGCCGGTGAAATTGAACCGGGTACTTCCCGTCCCACGATTTTTGCTAGAAGAAAAGATAGAATTCGTCATCATAAAGATAAAATCGAACCGTAAAAATTAAAAACTTTAGAACCGCCGCGTAATAACGGCGGTTTAATTTTCTCTTTTTTCATAGGTTCAAAAAATGCGATTAACGAAAAAACATTTAGTGAAAAATAATCAATATGGAATAACAAAAAATGAAAATCAGTAGAAAAATTTTTTTAGTAGGTTTGATTAGTTGACAAGTCCAAATTTTATCGTTAAAATACTTATACTGAAAAATATTTTTTTGTGCCAGTATTTAGCGGAAATATTTTCTTAATAGACAACTTAGGCGTACCAAATATCAAGCGTTGGGAAAGCCTTTTTTTATTTTTAAAATTGACTTACATATATATTTTTAAACCAAAAACGGAGAGAAGATTATGCGTAAAGTGGCGGTAATTATGGGCAGCGACAGCGATTTGCCCGTTATGCAAAAAGCGATAGACGTATTAAAGGAATACGATATTCCTTTTGAGGCGCACGTATATTCTGCGCACCGCACGCCCGAAATTGCCCGCGAGTTTGCTTTAAACGCAAGGGAGAAGGGTTTTGGCGCAATTATTGCGGGCGCGGGTAAAGCCGCGCACCTTGCCGGGGCTCTGGCGGCGAACACTACCTTGCCTGTAATCGGAGTCCCTATAAAATCAAATACTTTGGATGGGTTGGACGCTCTGCTGTCCACCGTTCAAATGCCGAGCGGTATTCCGGTCGCAACCGTCGCAATAGACGGAGCGTCGAATGCCGCTCTTTTAGCTGTCCAAATACTGGCCGTGGAAGACGCCGACTTAGCGGAAAAACTAAGTAACGCAAGGAAAAAAGCGTCGTTGTCCGTATTAGAGAAGGACAAACTTTTATCTGAAAAAAAATAATTTCATAAAGGAGTAACAAAATGAACAACCTCAAACTCGTTTACAGCGGCAAAACAAAAAACGTTTTCGCGCTGCCTAACGGCAACTACCTTCTCAAATTCAAGGACGACTGCACAGGAGAAAACGGAAAATTTGACCCAGGCTCAAACTCAATCGGTCTTACTATCGAAGGCGTAGGCAGAGTAAACTTGCAAATGACCAAGTATTACTTTGAAAAACTTAACCAACTGGGCATCAAAACTCACTTCGTTTCCGCTGACTTAGACGAATGCACAATGGAAGTAAAAGCTGCGAAAGTTTTCGGCAAAGGTTTAGAAGTAATTTGCCGCAGAAGAGCAGTAGGAAGCTTTTTCCGCAGATATGAAGAATACATAGCAGAAGGCGCGGAACTTCCTTATTATGTTGAAATGACTTTCAAAAACGACGCTAAGGGCGACCCGTTGGTAACAAAAGACGGTCTTAGCATTCTTGGCATCATGAACGAAAAACAATATGAAGCAACAAAAGAAATGACACAAAAAATCGCTGCCGTTATCGCTAAAGATATGGAAGAAAAAGGTCTTGAACTTTACGATATTAAATTCGAATTCGGTTACGTAGGCGACAAAATTATTTTGATTGACGAAATCGCTTCGGGCAATATGCGTGTTTACAAAAACGGCAAATACATTGAGCCGATGACTTTGTCAGAACTGTTCTTTGCTAAATAATTTTTAGTAAGGAGTAGAAAAATGAGAAAAATAAATGAAGAATGCGGATTGTTTGGAATAATAAGTCAAAAACGCGCAAACGTTGCCACTTTTACTTATTACGGACTTTTCGCTTTGCAGCACAGAGGTCAGGAAAGCGCGGGCATAGTCGTTAACGACAACGAAACGAATGAATTTCGCGCGCACAAAGACCTTGGCATCGTCGACGACGTTTTTACAAACGAAACTATCGATTTTTTGGGCGAAGGCAATATGGCTCTTGGACACGTTCGCTACGGCACAGGTCACAACAGCCGCAACGACGCTCAGCCGTTAGTTGTAAATCACACTAAAGGCAGAATGGCGATTGCTTATAACGGCAGTATCATCAACGCGAAAGAACTCCGCGAAGAGCTTGAAATGAACGGAATGATATTCCATACGACAAGCGACACCGAGATAATGGCTTATATGATAATACAGGAAAGACTCAAAACTAATAGTCTGGAAGAAGCTGTCGCTATCGCTATGGAAAAATTTGTCGGAGCGTATTCACTTGTCATTATGTCGCATAACAAAATAATTGCTGTTCGCGACCAACACGGCATTCGTCCTCTTTGTTACGGCAAAACTGCTGACGGAAGCTACGTTGTCGCTAGCGAAAGCTGCGCATTGGACGCCGTGGGAGCAAAACTTGTTCGCGACGTTCAGCCCGGCGAAATTATTGTTTTCAGCGCGGAAGGAATTAAAAATGTTACCGCAAACTGCGAAAAATGCAAAAGAGGTCTTTGCATTTTTGAATACGTTTATTTTGCGCGTCCCGATTCCGTTATCGACGGTTATTCAGTTCACCGCGCAAGAATGCGCGCGGGAGCTTTTTTGGCGGAACAGTACCCCGTTGAAGCGGATATCATTATCGGAGTACCCGATTCGGGCGTAGACGCGGCGATAGGTTACTCGCACAAGAGCGGCATTCCGTACGATATCGGTTTGATAAAAAATAAATATATCGGAAGAACCTTTATCGACGCTGGACAAAAATTCCGTGAAAAACGCGTAAGAATAAAACTTAACCCCGTTTCGGATGTAGTCAAAGGCAAACGCGTTGTTATGGTTGACGACAGTATCGTTCGCGGCACGACCTGCGCAAAACTCGTAAAACTTCTCAGAGAAGCGGGCGCGAAAGAAGTGCATTTGCGTATTTCATCACCGCCGTTTATCAATCCTTGCTACTACGGCACGGACATAAAATCAAAAGACGTTTTGGCGGCGTGCAACTATACTTTTGAAGAAATCCAAAAAATGATAAACGTTGACAGTTTGGGATATCTTAGTTTGGAAAACTGCAAAAAAATGCCTTGCGACGAAGACAAGGGTTACTGCACGGCATGTTTCGACGGACTTTATCCTACGGAAATTCCCAAAGAATAACAAAATTATTCACAAGCAAATATAACTAATAAAAAATTAGAAGGAAGAAAAAATGAAATCGTTTAGCGCAAGCTACAAAAAAGCGGGAGTCGATATAACAGCGGGTTACAAAGCGGTAGAACTAATGAAAAAACATATCGCGAGAACGACAACAAGCGGAGTTATCGGCGATGTCGGCGGATTCGGCGGATTGTTTGGTCTTGATTTATCGGGTATCTCTAATCCCGTTTTGGTTAGCGGCACCGACGGAGTCGGAACAAAATTGAAAATAGCTTTTTTGATGGACAAACACGACACCGTGGGTATCGACTGCGTGGCTATGAGTGTAAACGATATTATTTGCGCGGGCGCGAAACCGCTTTTTTTCCTTGATTACATCGCTACGGGCAAAAACGTGCCCGAAAAAATGGCAAATATCGTCGCCGGTATTGCGGAGGGTTGCGTGCAATCCGAATGCGCTCTTATCGGCGGCGAAACAGCCGAAATGCCCGGCTTTTACCCCGAAGATGAATATGACCTCGCGGGTTTTGCCGTAGGCGTAGTGGACAAAACTAAAATACTCGATAATAAAAAAACGATTGAAGGCGACGTTATTATTGCTTTACCAAGCAGCGGAGTGCATAGCAACGGTTTTTCTCTTGTCCGCAAAGTTTTTAATATAGAAAAAAAGGGCAACATAAACAAAATTTACGATGAACTCGGCGGAAAAACACTTGGCGAAACGTTGTTGACGCCTACACGCATTTACGTTAAACCCATGGTAAAACTATTTGAGGTAGTTAAAGTAAAAGGCGTATCGCATATTACTGGCGGCGGTTTTTATGAAAATATTCCGCGCAGCGTGCCAAACGGGCTTGCGGCAAAAATAAATAAAAACGACGTAAAAGTTTTGCCGATTTTTGACCTTATCGCAAAACTAGGAAAAATATCGGAACACGATATGTTCAACACTTTTAATATGGGCGTGGGCATGAGCGTGACGGTATCAAGAAGTGACGCAGACAAAGCATTGGCGGTTTTGCGTGAAAACGGCGAAAATCCGTATATAATCGGCGAAATCGTAAAATCCGACGAACGCGTAATTATTGGTTAAGGAAAATAAAAAATGAAAGCAAAAATAGCTGTTTTGGTATCGGGCGGCGGAACTAATCTCCAAGCTCTTATAGACAGCGTAAAAAAAGGAATAATTCATGACGGTGAAATCGCGGTCGTAATTTCCAGCAAGGATAGTGTTTATGCCTTGACAAGAGCGGACAATTACGGTATACCGCGTTTTGTCGTAAAAAGGAAAGATAATACGCAGTCCGAATTTGAAACGGCAATCATAGAGATTTTACAAAAATTTGATATAGACTTAATTGTGCTGGCGGGCTTTTTGTGCGTTTTTTCGGAGAATTTTACAAAACTTTACACAGACCGAATAATAAACGTTCATCCGTCGCTTATACCTAAGTTTTGCGGGAAAGGTTTTTACGGAATTAGCGTTCACGAGCAGGTACTTAAAAGCGGCGACAAATATACGGGCGCGACTGTGCATTACGTAAACGAAATTACCGACGGCGGCAAAATAATAATGCAAAAAAAAGTACGAGTCAAAAAAAACGACACGGCGAATAGTTTGCAAAAAAGAGTTATGGAAAAAGCGGAATGGAAACTTTTGCCAAAGGTAACGCAAAAACTTTGCGCGGAAATAGTTAAAGGAAAAAATATTTAATGACTGACTTAAAAAATTATTTACAAAGCAATACATATCACGGAAGGGGTATTATCGTAGGATTGACGCCGAGCGGAAAAGCCGCGGTAGCGTATTTTATTATGGGAAGAAGCCTTAACAGCCGAAACAGGGTTTTTGAAAAAGAAGGCGAAAACGTTACTATTTATCCGTTCGACGCTTCCAAAGTTTCCGACCCGTCTTTAATAATATACTCCCCTGTTAAAAGAATAAACGACACGGTAGTGGTTACCAACGGCGACCAGACCGACACGATTTGCGAGTTTTTAATTAAAGGCGATAAAAACGCATTTACAAATGCTCTTAATACAAGGCGTTATGAGCCAGACTCGCCCAACTTTACCCCGCGAATAAGCGCATTACTCGACTTGAACGAAAATTTTAGATACTCCGTTTCCATTTTAAAAAGCGAAGGACAAGGCGAAAAATGTTTTCGTTTTTGTTTTGATTACGAAGCGGTTAATGGCACGGGGCATTTTATACATACATATATGAGCGACGGCAATCCTTTGCCCACATTTATGGGCGAACCTGTATCGGTGAATATTGACGACGATGTAGATAATTTTTCTTCGCTTATATGGGAAAACCTAAATAACGACAACAAAATATCTTTGGTTGTGAAGTTTTTTGACTTATCTAACAAAACTTCTCAAACCAAAATTATAAATAAAAATATAAAATAATTATGAAAGAATTTGAATTAAAATACGGCTGCAACCCAAACCAAAAGCCTGCGAAAATATTTATGGCGGACGGCAGCGAATTACCTATCGAAATATTAAGCGGCAGACCAGGCTACATAAACTTTTTAGACGCGTTAAATAGCTGGCAGCTTGTCAAAGAACTTAGCGAAGCTACTGGACTGGTTGCGGCGGCTTCCTTTAAACACGTAAGCCCGACGTCGGCAGCCGTGGGCAAAATTTTGCCTGAAAAACTCAAAAAGGCGTGCTTTGTCAGCGACATAGAAGGGCTTGACGATTCGCCTGTTGCGTGCGCTTACGCGAGAGCGCGCGGCACCGACCGCATGAGCAGTTTTGGCGACTGGGTTGCGCTTTCCGACATTTGCGACGAAACTACGGCAAAAATTATTAACCGCGAAGTCAGCGACGGAATTATCGCGCCGAGTTACACAGATAAAGCTTTGGAAATACTGCGCGCGAAACGAAACGGCTCTTATAACGTCGTGAAAATTGATAAACAATATAAGCCGAGCCAAATCGAAAGAAAACAAGTTTTCGGCGTGACTTTCGAGCAAAAAAGAAACGACCTGGTTATTGACGAAAATCTATTTAAAAATATCGTCACTATAAATAAAAACATTCCCGATTCGGCTGTAACCGATATGATAGTTGCGCTGATTACATTAAAATACACGCAGTCAAATTCCGTCTGTTATGCTTACGACGGACAAGCGATAGGCGTGGGCGCGGGACAGCAGTCGCGCATACATTGCACACGGCTTGCGGGACAAAAGGCGGATTTGTGGCACCTTAGACAGCATGACAAAGTGATAGGTCTAAAATTTGCCAAAAACGTCACGAGAGCGGAGAAAAATAATATTATCGATATTTATCTTTCGGACGACGCTGAAGAAGTCTTGGGTGAAAACGTGTGGCAAAATTATTTTGCCGTTAAACCCGAAAAATTTACACAGCAGGAAAAGCGGGCGTATTTAGATAAAATCAGCGGAGTGACGCTGGGTAGCGACGCTTTCTTCCCGTTCGGTGACAATATCGAAAGAGCGCGTAAGAGTGGAGTTTCTTTCGTCATTCAGCCGGGCGGCTCGGTAAGAGACGACAACGTAATTGAAATTTGCGACAAATACAATATGGTTATGGTTATGACGGGTATACGCCTGTTCCATCACTAGGAGAAAAAATGAAAGTTATGGTTGTGGGCGGCGGCGGAAGAGAACACGCCATCGTCAAAAAATTGCTTGAAAACAAATCGATTGAAAAAATATTCGTCCTTCCGTCAAACGGCGGAATAGACAAAATCGCCATTGGCATTGACATTAAAGCGATTGATATAGACAATATCGTCAATTTTGCCGTAAAAAACGAAATAGATTACGCCGTGGTTGCGCAAGACGATCCGCTCGTTTTGGGACTCGTAGACAGACTTAACCAAGCAGGTATTGATTGCTTCGGACCGACCAAAAACGCAGCCATTATCGAAGGAAGCAAAGTGTTCGCAAAAAATTTTATGCAAAAACACAACATTCCGACTGCGCAATACTGCACTTTTGACACGGCGGAAGAAGCGGTTAAATATCTAAAGCTCAGCGATTTTCCCGTTGTGATAAAAGCCGACGGCGTGGCGGCGGGCAAAGGCGTTACGATAGCAAACGACATTGAGCAGGCAAAAGATGCGGTAACGTCGATTATGGACGACAAAATTTTTGGTAAAAGCGGCGACAAAATAGTAATAGAAGAATACATGCGCGGCACGGAATTTACTTTGCTGGCTTTTTGCGACGGCGAAACCATAAAACCCATGGTAAGCTCTATGGATCACAAAAAAGCTTTCGACGGCGATATGGGGCTTAATACCGGCGGTATGGGTGCAATCGCGCCCAGTCCCGTTTATAATGAAAAAATACGGCAGGAAACTTTGGAAAAAATCGTTTACCCGACTTTGGCAGCATTCAAAAAAGAAGGCATCATTTTTAAAGGCTGTTTGTATTTTGGACTTATGGCTACCGATAAAGGCGTAAGGGTTGTGGAATACAATTGTCGTTTCGGCGATCCCGAAGCGCAAGTGGTGCTGCCGCTACTCAAAACCGACTTATTCACAGTAATGAAAGCGACCACAAACGGAACGCTTGATAAAACGGAGATAGAGTTTTACGACAAATACGCGTGCTGCGTAATAATGGCGTCAAAAGGCTATCCGATAAAATATGAAAAAGGCTATGAGATAGAAATAGATGAAAAAGTCGAGCCGTATATCTTTTACGCGGGCGTAAAAACGGTTGATAATCGGCTTGTTACTAACGGCGGCAGAGTGCTGGGTGTTACGGCGGTTGAAGACAGTTACCTTAAAGCAATAAATAAAGCGTATGAAAGAGTAAACAAGGTAAAATTTGAAAATATGTTTTACCGCAACGATATAGGCAAACGCGCGTTACAAAAAGACGAGGAGTAAAATGCTAAACAGATTATACGTTGAGAAAAAAAGCGGATTTGATAATGAAGCGAAAAAATTATTCGCTGAAATAACTGAGATTTTACAAATAAAATCCTTAACTGGGTTAAGATTACTCAACAGATACGACGTGGAAAATATTGATAAATCTATATTCGACAGAGCTGTAAAAGAAATTTTTTTCGAACCGCAAGTCGACGAAGTTTATTTTGATTTGCCCGTAACTAACGGTCACGTTTTCGGTGTGGAATATTTGCCCGGTCAGTACGACCAAAGGGCGGATTCTGCCGAGCAATGCGCGCAGTTTATCTCGCAAGGCATCAAGCCTCAAATACGCACGGCAAAAATTTATATTTTGGAAGGTAAGCTTACCGATAAAGAAATAGGTGTCATAAAAGGATATTTAATTAATCCCGTCGAGTGCAGAGAAGCCGACTTGTCAATGAAAAAATCGCTCGAGTTAAATTACGACGCGCCGAAAGACGTTGAAATCTTTACTGGATTTAATAAATTGGATAAAAAAGGTTTAGTAGATTTTATAAAAACGCACGGGCTTGCTATGGACGCGGACGACGCAATATTTACTCAAGATTATTTCAAAAGCGAAAACAGCGAGCCGACTGTCGCGGAAATAAAACTTATCGATACTTATTGGTCAGACCATTGCAGACACACGACATTTTCCACCGTTATCGACGAAGTGGAGTTTGAAAGCGAAGAAATAGAAAAGGCGTACCAAGATTATTTACAACAAAGAGAGTCGGTAAATAGAACGAAGCCGATTACTCTTATGGATTTGGCTACTACCGCAATGCGCTGTATGCGCGCGCAGGGAAAACTGCCGAACTTGGACGTTTCCGACGAAATTAACGCTTGCACGGTAAAAATAAAAGTTACTGTCGACGGCGAAAAACAAGACTGGCTGTTATTATTCAAAAACGAAACGCACAACCACCCGACGGAAATCGAACCATTTGGCGGAGCGGCTACTTGTCTGGGCGGCGCGATACGCGACCCCCTTTCTGGCAGAGCATACGTTTATTCGGCTATGCGGCTTACGGGCGCAGGCGACCCGCTCGCAAAAATTGAAGACACCGTAAAAGGAAAATTGCCCCAAAGAAAAATCGTCACAACTGCTGCGGCTGGATACAGTTCTTACGGCAATCAAATAGGTCTAACCACAGGTTTGGTGGATGAAATTTATCACAGCGGATACGTGGCAAAACGTATGGAAATCGGCGCGGTCATAGGTGCGGTGCCAAGTAAAAACGTCGTACGAAAAACGCCCGACAGTAACGATATCGTAATTTTATTAGGCGGAAAAACGGGCAGAGACGGTATCGGCGGAGCGACGGGTTCGTCAAAAGCGCATACCGAAGATTCTATCAACGCGTGCGGAGCGGAAGTTCAAAAAGGCAACGCGCCCGAAGAACGCAAACTTCAACGCTTTTTCCGCAATGAAGCAGTTTCCACAATGATAAAACGCTGCAATGATTTTGGCGCGGGCGGCGTGGCGGTAGCCGTGGGCGAGCTTGCGGACGGGCTTGATATCGACCTTGATAAAATTCCAAAAAAATACGAAGGGCTAAACGGCACGGAGCTTGCGATAAGCGAATCGCAGGAAAGAATGGCTGTCGTTGTTAATAGCAACGACGCGGAAAAATTCATAAGCTTAGCGGAAAAAGAAAATTTGATTGCCACGGTAATAGCGAAAGTTACAGACGAGCCTCGCCTTATTATGCGTTGGCAAAATAAAAAAATAGTCGATATTTCACGCGAGTTTTTAAATAGCAACGGCGCGCAAAAACATATAAAAGCGAAAATCACTAATCCCGCTAATTACGAAAAGTCTATTCCGACGAGTTTTACTGCGGGAATCAATAATCTTGTTAACGAACTTAACGTTTGCTCAAAACGCGGACTTATCGAAAGATTTGATTCTACAGTCGGAGCGAACACGGTTTTGATGCCATTAGGAGGAAAAAATCAATCTACACCGCCTCAAGTAATGGCGCAAAAAATAGCGTTGGAAAAAGGCGATACCGACGATTGTTCTATTATGGCGTGGGGATTTAACCCATTTATAAGCGAAAAAAGTCCGTATCACGGAGCGTATCTCGCGGTAATTAATTCTGTTGCGAAAGCAGTCGCCGCAGGCGCGGATATAAATCAGACATATCTTACTTTCCAAGAATATTTTGAAAAACTCGGTAATTCTCCCGAAAAATGGGGCAAGCCGCTAGCGGCATTGCTGGGCGCGAATAAAGCTCAGTTTGATCTAGGTATCGCGTCAATCGGCGGAAAAGATTCTATGAGCGGCAGTTTTGAAAATATATCTGTGCCGCCGACTTTGGTATCTTTCGCCGTCGGTATGGGAAAGGCGAGCAAAATAGTTACGCCCGAATTCAAAAAAATCGGAAGCAAAGTGTTTTTGCTTTCACCCGAAAAAATGGCGAATGGATTGCCGAACGCTGAAAGTTTTAAAAAGAATATAGGTATCGTGTCAAAACTTATCGACGAAGGAAAAGTTTTGTCCGCTTATGCCGTATCTTACGGCGGCGTAATCGAAAGCGTTTTCAAAATGTGTTTGGGTAACGGTTACGGATTTAATTTCAGTAATATAACGCTTACAAAATTATTCGGTTACGATTACGGCGCGTTTATTTTGGAGACGGGTGATAATGAAAATGTCGGTGAATTTTTGGGAACTATAACGAAAGAAAATGTTATAAGTTACGCTAATGAGACGGTTTTGATTGACGAATTGCTTGAAAGCTACGATAATAAACTTGAAAGCGTGTATCCGACAAAAACGCCGTCAAAAAAAGAAATAATCGAAAAAATATCATATAATACGACAAAAAAAGTCAAAGCGGCGATAACCGTAGCAAAGCCAAAAGTTTTGATACCCGTTTTCCCAGGCACAAACTGCGAATATGAAACGGCGAAAGCTTTTGAAAAAGCGGGCGCGGAAACGGAAATATTCGTCGTGAATAACCTTAACGCGCAAAATATAACTGAATCGCTGAATGCTTTTGCCCGTAAGACCGCCGAATCCCAAATACTGGTTATACCCGGCGGTTTCAGCGGCGGCGACGAACCCGATGGCTCGGCAAAATTTATTACTTCATTTATGCGAAACGAACGCGTGACGCAAGCTATTAACGAATTGCTCGATAAAAACGACGGACTTATGTGTGGAATATGCAACGGTTTTCAAGCGTTGGTAAAACTCGGACTTTTGCCTTTCGGCAAAATAATATCGCCTAGCGAACAAAACCCGACGCTAACTTATAACGATATTTCCAGACATCAATCAAGGATTGTTAGGATCAGAGTTGCAAGTAACTTATCGCCTTGGTTTAATAAAGTGAAAACGGGAGAAATTTACAACGTTCCTATTTCACACAGCGAAGGAAAATTCGTCGCTAGCGAAAAGTTGCTGCAAGAATTGGCAAATAAAGGTCAAATAGCAACCCAATACGTTGATCTGTGCGGCGAACCAACAATGAACGCCGACTTTAACCCTAACGGCTCGGTGTGGGCGATAGAAGGTATCACGTCCGCAAACGGCAGAATTTTGGGCAAAATGGGACACAGCGAGCGTATTGGAAAAAATCTTTATAAAAACGTCGCGGGCGAATACGATATGCGTATATTCGAATCCGCGGTTGAATATTTTAAATAAAATCGAGGTGAATTTTTAAATGGCTCAAATTTTGGACGGAAAAACGCTCTCGAAAGAAATTGAAGCGGAATTAACGGAAAGAGTTAAAAAGATTACGGCAAAAGGACATTCGCCGAAACTGGCGATCATGATAGTGGGCAACGATTACGCGTCGCAGACTTATGTCAAAATGAAAATGAACGCAAGCAGGCGTATAGGCGTGGAGCCGATAGAATTTCATTTTGACGAAACCGTTACGACAGAACAAATATTAAAAACTTTAAAAGAGCTAAATAACGACAAAAACGTTGTCGGAATAATGCTGCAGCACCCTATTCCAAAGCATATCGACGAAAGAAAAATCGACGATTCGATTTTGCCAAGTAAAGATGTGGACGGACTTAATTCCGCTTCTTTTGGAGCGATGGCATTGGGACTCACGGCGTTTGCGCCCGCAACGGCGTTATCGATAATGACAATTTTAAGGCGGTACAAAATACAGATAGAAGGTAAAAAAGCCGTCGTTATCGGCAGAAGCGCGATATTGGGCAAACCCGTTTCGTTAATGCTCCTCAACGACAATGCGACCGTTACTATTTGCCACAGCAAAACGGTAAATTTGCCTGAGATTGTTTCGCAAGCCGATATCGTGGTTGCCGCTGTCGGAAAACCGAAATTCGTAAAAGCGGAATGGATAAAAAAAGGCGCGGTAATAATAGACGCGGGTTATAACGAAGGCAACGTGGGCGACGTGGATTTGGAACACGCGGCGGAAAGCAGTTCGGCTTATACGCCGGTACCGGGCGGAGTAGGACCGATGACTATCGCGATGCTACTGGAACAAACCGTAATTGCCGCGGAAAAAGAATTTTTAAATAAATAAATTTAATTTTTTTAGTTTTCCCATTTATATATAAAAATTAAAAAGACCGATTGATAATCAATCGGTTTTTGCTTTTTTAAGGCGCCTAAAAAAATCTCTTAGTTTATTAAAATCAAAAAAAGCGAGAGTTAAAAATCTCGCTTTTATAGTTAATAAATATAAAGAAATTGCTGCGGCTAATCCTTTCCATGTGCCAAAGGTTATTGATGAGATGTTAAAGAATCATGTTAAATCCGCTTGAATATTATAAAAAAATTTTAGTCAACTTTCTTTGCCCGAGCCTGTGCTTTCAAACGCAGTTCGGTATTTAATATTTTTTTGCGTATTCTGATATTTTTCGGAGTGATTTCTAAGATTTCGTCGTCGGCGATAAATTCCATCGCTTCTTCAAGGCTTAGTTTTTTCGGCGGTTCAAGACGCAAAGCGTCGTCCGAGCCTGAAGCGCGCGTATTAGTCAAATGTTTTTTCTTGCATACGTTTACCACGACGTCTTCGTTTTTCGGATTTTCGCCCACTACCATACCCTGATAAACGTCGGTATTAGGTTCGATAAAAAGTCTGCCTCTGCTCTGCGCGTTAAAAAGTCCGTATGTGACAGCTACGCCTGTTTCGTATGCTACAAGTGAACCGCTTACTCTGCGAGAGACTTCGCCTTTGTATGGCATATAATCGTAAAATATTGTGTTAAAAACGCCTTCGCCGCGAGTATCAGTCATAAACTGGCTTTTGTAACCGAATAATCCTCTTACGGGTATGGCAAATTCCATTCTTACCCGAGTTGCGCTAAGGTTTTCCATTTGCAAAAGTTCGCCTTTACGTTCGCCCATGCTTTGGAATACCGCGCCAGTTTTGTCGGTGGGCACGTCCACGACGAGTTTTTCGATAGGTTCGTATTTTACTCCGTCAATCGTTTTGTACAGCACTCTTGGAGGTCCGACCTGAAACTCGTAATTGTCGCGGCGCATATTTTCGATAAGAATTGACAAATGCATTTCGCCGCGACCGCAAACGCGGTAACTGTCGGTGGAATCCGTATCGTCGACCTTTAACGAAACATCTTTTAATGTTTCTCTAAAAAGTCGGTCTCTTAAATGTCTTGTAGTAACATATTTGCCTTCTCGCCCAGCGAGAGGACTATCGTTGACCGAAAAAGTCATCTCGACGGTGGGTTGCGATATTTCCACGAATTTTATCGGGCTAATGTCTTTCGGCGAGCATATAGTATCGCCAATACCCACGTTTTCCAGTCCCGATACGCAAACGATATCCCCCGCAATCGCTTTTTCCACGGGTCTGCGCGTAAGACCGTCTATTTGGTACAAACTCACTATTTTTCCGTTTTTTATTTCTTCGGGATTGTTGTAATTTAAAAAAGCCGCTTGGTCGCCCATTTTTATTTCGCCGCGTTCTATACGTCCGATAGCGATACGTCCGACAAAATCGTTGTAATCGATTGAGCTAACGAGCATTTGAAAAGGAGCGTTAAGTTTTACTTCCACGGGCGGAAAATGATTCAAAATTGCCTCGAAAAGAGGTGTTAAGTCATCGCCTTGTTTGCGCCAGTCAGTCGACGCTGTGCCTTTTTTGCCAGAGCAGTAAATAATAGGACTGCTGAACTGGTCTTCGCTGGCGTTTAATTCCAATAATAAATCCAAAATCTCGTTTTCGACTTGATTGAGCCTTGCGTCGGGACGGTCGATTTTGTTTACGACGATAATGAGTCTGTGTCCCAGTTCAAGAGCTTTTTGCATCACGAAGCGCGTTTGCGGCATAGGTCCTTCGACGGCGTCGACCAAAACCAAAACGCCGTTAACCATTTTTAAAACTCTTTCGACTTCTCCGCCAAAATCCGCGTGTCCCGGTGTGTCTACGATGTTTATCTTTACGCCTTTATAAAATACCGACGTGTTTTTTGCCAGTATGGTAATACCGCGCTCTCTTTCGAGATCGTTGCTGTCCATAACTCTGTCCATGACTTGTTGATTTTCTCTGAATATTCCGCCTTGTTTCAACATTTCATTAACTAAAGTTGTTTTGCCGTGGTCTACGTGCGCTATAATAGCCACGTTTCTTAAATCTTTTCTTGCAGTCAATTTCTTATTTTCTCCATGGTTTGCGTCATTTATCTTACGCAATTGATTAAATATTAACAAAAAAAGTGAAAAGAACCTATCTTTTCACGCTAAACATTATACTAGCACCGCCGCGACGTTTTGTCAAACAGATTAAAGCTTGCCTTGCTTGATTTTAATAAATTTTAGTGATATAATTTTTTTATGAAAAGCGCAAGAATAAATTACAAAACCGAGATGCGCAAAGCGGCATTAAAATTTTTGACGGAAAATGTCGACACAACGGTAACCGCCAAAGACGTTTTAAATTATTTGAATGAAAAGGGTTTATACGTTAACATAACTTCGGTATATCGTTATCTCGATACCCTTTGCGAAACAGGCAAACTGAATAAATTTGTCGCGCAAAAAGGGCAGCTGACAGTTTTTCAGTACGTCGGCGAAAACAAATGCGGCGAACACCTGCATCTCAAATGCTCTGATTGCGGTCAGCTTATTCATCTTGACTGTGATTTTATGAAAGAAATTTCCGAGCATTTAACCAAAAATCACGGCTTTGAGCTTGACTGTGAAAATACCGTAATTTACGGAAAATGCGACAAATGCGCGAAACGGACTAAATAGTCCGTTTTTATTTACTAAAAAACTTTTCTTTGTCAAAAATTTAATTACAAAAATTATTTTATTATTTTAAAAAATTTTAAGAAAGTCGCGGCAATATTTGACAATTTGCGGATAGACTATTATAATTGAAAACGCAAA
>ERZ795053.2274-NODE-2274-length-23490-cov-5.400427_pt1 | contig 23490 bp, 22 predicted proteins | sample MGYA00375137_ERZ795053 | MGnify/ENA primary metagenome ERZ795053 (study PRJEB30182, sample SAMN05720284) | activated sludge metagenome | isolation source: Anaerobic digester | place: Hong Kong | collected 2014-12-17 ...
ATATTCACGGAATTCAACACTATCTATCTGGCCCGGCTCAACATTATCAATTCTTTTAAGCTGAAATTTAACAAGATGTCCATTTTCAACCGCTGTTTCAGGGTCAGAAAGAACTTCTGTTGTAGCAGTGCGCTCTCTTGAAATATCAATTTCATTTTGAACATCTAACTCTGTTATTTCACATGCTGCTTCATCAACTTTAAGTCCCTTATATTCACCCAGTTCAACTGTAGGCATAAGTTCGAAAAAAGCTTTATATTTAAACGGTTCGTTTCTCAGCACTCTGTCATAATGAATTTTAGGCTCCATTATAGGCATAAGTTCCTTTTCTTTAACAGCGTCAAAAACCGTACTTTTTGCAAGATTTTCCGCTACCTCTTCATCAGCATATTCCCTGAATTTTGTTTCAATCATCTGAACAGGAGCTTTTCCCTTTCGAAAACCGTCAACCTTGGCATTTTTTCTTATTTTTTCAAAAACAGACTTGTATTCAAGTTCAACTTTTTCTACAGGTATTTCAATTTCAAGCTCAACTATAGCGTTTTCGTGCTTTTTTTCACTTAGAATATTCAATGTACCATACCCCTTTTAAAATATTGTATCAGCAATTTCTATTTATATTCATTTATAAAAATGTATAAAAATGTTTATGCTAATTTTAATATAGATTTTCAGCAATGTATATCAAGTTTAAACTATAAATTGACAATAAGTATATGAGTCAAACATTTTTTCCGATTATGTCCTTTTTATACTCTGATCAGATCATGATTCAGCAGGGAGATCTTAGTGAAACAGAGAAAGGAATTTGAAAATTTCCGGTATTGCGGTCAGTTTCTTTTCCCGACAACCGGTTGCTATAAAAAAAAAAGACTGCCTCAAAAAGCAGTCTTTTTTAATGATGAGCGGGAAACGGGATTCGAACCCGCGACGTCAACCTTGGCAAGGTTGCACTCTACCACTGAGTTATTCCCGCAACTGCGAGTGAAGGGAGTCGAACCCCCACGCCGAAAGACACTAGATCCTAAGTCTAGCGCGTCTACCAGTTCCGCCACACTCGCGTCAATAAATCACATAGATATATCTGCCCTTATTTTTGTCAAATAAATTTCGAAACGATTAGAATTTTTGTCCCATTTGGTTGAATAAAAAATTTTTTGGCACAAAACCTTTCATATCAGGGGAGCTGTTCAAGGCGATACGGAGTAAAATCAATCAAATCAGCTGAAATAGTGCCATCTTCATCCATCTCGATCAGCTTGCACTTTACACGATAATAGAGGCCACGGGATATATTTCGGAGTTTACGTTTAAGAACGGGATTTTCCTGATAATCTTTTATGCTAAAGCGGAGATTAATATTTTCCATATCGTAGAAAGATATTTCGTTATAGTTTAAGTCGCAATACTGTAAACGCAAAACAAAGGAGACATCCCTGTCTCTGTAAGTTTCGAAGTCTTTTTTTACTGTTGTCAGGCGAAAATCCTTTTCAAAATCCTCCGACACAATCAAAGTAGGCAAACAAAAAAATAGCAAAATAACAAGACAAAACAGCCGCAAAACCAAATACTTTTTTAAGATATGAACGATTTTCATTAATGACTCCGGAAAGTACTAGTTACTAATGAATCGGTCCATTCTTGTATTGTTTAAACTGTTTATCAAAATTATTTCGATTTATTGCACTATGTTGAATTCGGTAGAACAGATATTCAACAAAAACCCACACCATCAAGCTGGACCAAAAAATTATAACTGCCTGCATAATTGTGATTTTCATAACGGACTCCTTTGTACTGTCTTATATAAAGCATTTTGCGTGCCACATTTACGATTTTCTTAACAATTTGTTTGTTTATTTCCATATTATTAAGGATTTTTCTCAACATTTTTCTCTTATTGTTTACGAATAATTCGCAAAAATCAGAGAAAAAGCCTATTTGGTCTATACGTATCATTAATACAACGTACATTATATAAAACAACACAGGGCAATTATCAGACACAATAAAACCAATCAGTAAAAATTTGTGAAAAATAATTGTACTTTTATCAGCAACAAAAGATTATGATTTAATTGGTATTTTTTAAAACTAATTCGATGTTCGGAGTCTATCTTGAAAAAAATCCTTATTTTCACCCTCTCTTTTATCTTGGTTAGCACCATTTCCGAGTATGCCTTTGGAGAAACAGCCCGCAGATATATGATAATCACAAACAGTGTCTTCTGCAAAACTGCACCCTCTTCCGACTCGACAGACATGGAAGCCGACATTGGGTTTGGATCTGTTATCCTGGGAGAAAAAGTTATTCAAAACGAAACAGATTTCGATTATATAAAGCTTTCCGGAAAAGAAGATTGTTACGTTCCGTTAGAAATGACAATAGAAGTTCCGCTAGTTTCTTTTTCCTCTGAGAAAGGAGCCCTTAGCAGTGAAAACGGAAAAGATCTTCCCATTTTTTTTGTACCTAATGATCTTATGCCGATTAACAAGATGTACAGTTTTGGAGATAATCGGGTTCTTGCCAAAAAATCGATATTGAAAGATCTTTACGCGATGCTCTCTGACGCAAAAAAAAACGGACATAAATTTTATGTGGCAAACGGCTTTAAGGATCTTCAGGTTAGAATAAAGGAGTACGAAGAAGCGATCAGGTTAAACCCTAAACAGACCTTGGTACCAAAACCGGTTCACTCCTCATCGGCGACTGGTCTGGTTATCGACCTGACAGATAATGTAACAGGTTCCAATTTTGAGTACGAATTGAAAAATGATCAAGCATGGAAATGGATATATGAAAACTCTTCACGTTACGGATTCAGAACAAGCGGCAAATCTTTCCGATTTGAATACAGCGGTGAAAAAAGTCGACGAAAACCCAAAACAGATAAGATTTTTGATGAAGCGATTAACAAGCGCATTGAAATTCCCTCTTTATGTACTGTTCATGTACTAAAAAACTCTACGAACAAAAGGGCAAGTTTCATCTGGGTTCACCACAACGAAAAATCGGCCGGTAAAACCCTTAAATATGCACTTTCAAAATATGGTGGCCACAGCATTTATATTATAAACGGAGACAAACGCAATGTCTATATCCCATACAACCGACGAAGTTACTTTATAGACCCAAACCGGATTTACACCCCCAAGGGAATCGAGAAATACCTTGATAGACATCATCGAAAACTGAATAAAAATGGGCGCCGCTCCGTTTATAAAAAAGCAGAGAAGTTAAAAGATACGATTCTCTCTTCAATTGACTGGACCGAAAAAAAATATCTAATAGCCCTTCATTCAAGCCGTCCGGGATCAGATTTTTCAATTGAAGAGTTTAATGCTAAAAATTCTTATCTTACTTACACTAATCCCGACCACAACCCTAAAAACCTGTTTTTCACCACATCTCTACAAGATTATTATTTTTTCAAAAGTAGAGGATATAACGTAGTTTACCAAAGGTCCATCGAAGATGATGGTTCTTTAAGTATATATGCGGCAAAAAACAACCTACCGTATATAAATATAGAGGTCGTAGAGGGAGATGACAAGTTCCAGCAAAAAATGCTTGATCTGGTAATCGAATGTGTTAACCAACACTTTAAGGAAAAATCCCTTTAATGCAAATCGTGAATACTTTTTAGAAAAGTATCCGTGAAAATATACTCCGGGAGGAACAAATGAGAAGTGATCAATTTAAAACAGGTATTGGTAAAGCTCCGCACCGCTCATTACTTAAAGCCAGCGGACTTTCAGACGAAGAGATAAGGCGCCCCATTATTGGTATTGCTAACTCGGCAAACGAGATTGTGCCGGGTCATATACATCTTGATACTATAGTCGAAGCAGTAAAAAAGGGAATATTGGCGGCTGGCGGTACCCCTCTTGAATTTACAACTATCGGGGTCTGCGACGGCCTTGCTATGAATCATATCGGAATGAAATATTCTCTGGGTTCACGTGAATTGATTGCCGACTCTATCGAAATAATGGCAATGGCTCAACCCTTTGACGGGCTTGTAATTGTACCAAATTGTGATAAAATTGTGCCAGGTATGATTATTGCTGCTGCCCGATTAAACATACCTACAATCATGATTAGCGGAGGCCCCATGCTTCCTGGAAAATATGTTGGGGAAAGTGTTGGCCTTGATAATGTTTTCGAAGCTGTTGGCAAAGCGGCAAAAGGCGATATGACCGAAGAGCAGCTCTATTCACTTGAGTGCTCAGCTTGTCCTGGTGTTGGTTCTTGCGCAGGGCTATACACCGCCAATTCTATGAACTGCCTAAGCGAAATTCTGGGTATCTCTTTGCCATATAACGGTTCAATACCAGCAATACATGCGGATAGGATCCGTCTTGCAAAAAAAGCTGGTGCACAAATCATGGAACTAGTGGATAAACAAATTAAGCCACGTGATCTTATCACTAAAGATTCAATTTACAACGCATTGGCAGTTGATATGGCTATTGGTGGCTCATCAAATACTGCTTTGCACATACCCGCCATATCTCACTATGCTGAGTGTCCGATCACACTAAAAGATATTAACCAGGTTGCCGAAAAAGTTCCGCATCTTTGCTCACTGGCTCCAGGGGGAACAGATTATATAGTTGATCTGCACCGAGCTGGCGGTATTCCATCTGTTGTAAATGAACTCATGAAGCACGGACTTATTAGGGAAAACTGTATGACTGTAACAGGAAAAACCATTGGGGAAAACTGTAAAAACAGTCCAATAAAAGACACATCAGTGATTAGAACTTTCGAAAAACCTGTACATAAAGACGGAGGGCTTGCTGTATTAACAGGAAATATCGCCCCGGATGGAGCAATCGTAAAGAAAGGTGCTGTTGATCCTTCAATGCTGAAACATTCGGGACCTGCCAAGGTTTTTCATTCTGAAGAAGATGCTGTTGATGCAATAATGACCGGCAAAATAGTAAAAGGTGATGTTGTTGTAATTCTTTATGAAGGCCCTAAAGGCGGACCAGGAATGCGCGAGATGTTAACCCCCACAGCAACCATTGCAGGTATGGGTCTGGATAAAGAAGTCGCTCTTATTACAGACGGCCGTTTTTCTGGCGCAACGAAGGGCGCCTCTATCGGCCATATATCTCCGGAAGCTGCATCCCGAGGACCAATTGCCGCCGTAAGAACTGGAGATATTATCGAGATTGACATTGATAACAACTCGCTGAATGTAAAATTATCTGATGAAGAGATACAAAAAAGAATTGCGGAGCTTCCGGAGTATGTCTCACCGATCAAACGGGGATATATGAATCGTTACTCAAAACTTGTCTCTTCGGCCGATAAGGGAGCAGTTTTTGAATTATAGAAAATTACCAAAATTAAACTTTGGATAATTACTATAATTATTTAAGTAATTCCGTTTATATGCCTACTTTAAATTGATTTTCGCCAGTTCATTGTTGGCAGATAAAATAATAAAGATTACCAAAAATAATAGCCGTTTGTCCAAATTTAAACGGCTATTTTTTTATTTCACACCTGCAAGTGAACTCTTAGATATCTCCTCCTCAGAATCAGGCGTGCATATATTTTACAAATTATGGTTCAAGACAAGGGTTTAATATCACAATTAAAGGGGAAAATCGCCATCCTGACAGATTTTGATTTACGGATTACCCTTTTAAAAATCAGTGATTTGTTTCTCTTTCCTTTTTTTAGATAATCCTTAAGAGAATAGAGCCTACGCGGAAGCTCTCTAAGTGCCGCCTGAACTACTGCGCTAATATCTTCCCGTCTTACCGCATAGTATTTAGCGTAAAATTCAGGGAAGATAAGAGTATTGATAGGCATCAAGAGCAGATGAAATCTGTTATTATTGCTGTATTCATCAAAGTCAGTCCACAAACACATCCCCTCCCAAAAACCCGAGGCAAAAGTTAAACCTTTCTCGCAATAATCACTCCACATCTCAATATGTAATGAGAATTTTTTACCCTCTATTGCAAGTGAAAGCTCTTTAGCAGTTTTAACCAAAAAATTCTTAAACCCAGCAACATTATCCCTGTTTTTTTTATCCCAACTGCCAAGACCTCGCTTGATTAGATATTTTATCCATATTTTTTGCTCAATCATGTAAGGATTAGTTGCAACAGCCGATAAAAAACCATAATAGAACAAAAAATCCGCTGGTTGATGAAAATTAGATTCTAGCTCATCTTTGATACTTTTAAGAATATTTTTTTCCATTACTACCTCCGTTTGACCACCAGGTCTTTATATATAAACTGGATTTTTCTGATTTTGTTAAATTTTTTTTAAAAAAATTGCTTAATGTAAGGTTACTATTATCACTCTTTTTATCAGGAACTTCGAAAAAACGCTCAAAATTATCGCTTGTTATTGATTATTTTTTTCGCGAGCTCAAAAAAGCGCTAAAATTTAAGCTTTAAAGACAGCTTCAAATTTCAGCTTAGTAAGCGATATTTATGGCTTTATAAAATGAATTTTTCGCAAGTTCCTTGTTAAAAGTTAATTTTTAGATGTTGCCTATCACTATTTAAACTAAAAATGTTGACTATCATCGAACTTGATATTTTCTTTATCTTAATCTCATAATAACTTGGCAAAGAAAGAATTGTATATATAAAAAGTTAGAATCATTCTTCTCTCAAGAGAACTTTGCCAAAGAGTACTTAAGAAATTTAACCGGAAATGATTAGGTGTATGAATAAAACACAAAATATAAAGAAGGTACTTTTACTTGATGATCAGCAGATGATCCTGACGACCCTTTCAAGAATGATTGAAATTTTAGGCGGTACTGTTACCACTTCTACTGATGGCAAAGATACTCTAGAACTATACAAAAACTCATTTGAAAAAAATGATCCTTTTGATCTACTTATACTTGATATTTCAATAGACAACGGTATTGGTGCAGATATAATTATTGATGATCTGTTAAAAATTGATCCGGATGTAAAAGCCATTGTTTCAAGCGGAGATCCTAACCATGATGCAGTTATAAACTACAAAGAAAGAGGTTTTGCTAGTGTACTTCTTAAACCCTTCACAATAGACAAACTAAAGGATATTCTTGACGGTTTAGATTAAATAGATTATTCACACAATACTTGTTTATTTTACTTCGAGACTTTTAATATCATCTTCTTCAAGATGTTCTTTATACTGAATCATATACAGCCTGTAATAACGACCTTTCTTTGACATTAAATCGTTATGCGATCCGGACTCTGTTATTGATCCATTTGAAATAACCACTATTTTATCACTGTGACGTATTGTGGAAAGTCTGTGAGCAATAACTATGGAACTTTTTTCTTTTAGAATACGGTTTAATGCCTTTTGAATTGCATGTTCAGTTTCGGTATCAATATTAGATGTCGCTTCATCCAGAATGAAAATAGCGGGGTCATATGCCACTATGCGCGCAAAAGATATCAGCTGTCGTTCACCAAAAGAGAGAGATTTGCCTTCTTCCGAAAGTATGGTGTCGGCTTTATACGGCAATTTTTCAATAAATGATGTGCAACTTGCGTAATTACAGACATCTTCAAAAGACCTTCCGCCTGCAGGTTCCCGACCTAGAAGTATATTGTAACGTACCGTATCCGAAAACAGAGTAACATTTTGCTGAACAACACCGATAAGTCGGCGCAGAGATTTTTTACTGATACTGTTTATGTTAATTCCATTAATATATATAGCACCCTTTTGAATCATATACATTCGGCTAAGCAACTTGATTATCGTACTCTTTCCGCATCCAGTCTCTCCTACTATTGCAACAACTTCCCCATGAGAAATTTTCATGGAAAAATCTCTAAGAACCCAGTCTTCCTCCCTATATGCAAACCATACATTACAAAATTCTATAAAATATTCTGATTTTTTTGCAACGAGTTCTCGACAACTGCCACTTTGACTACAATCATACTCAGGCTCTTGATCCATAAGTTTAAAAACCCGATCAGCAGATGCAAGAGCGGATTGAACTATTTGAATTTTCTCGGCTATGTCCTGTATAGGTCTGAAAAATTTCTCAAGATAGGCTATAAAGACTACAAGAGTACCCAAGGTTATAAACCCCCGAGCTACATCATTTGATCCTAGATATATTATATACCCCATACCGCAATATCGCAGCATACTGATCATCGGAGTAAATACAGAATTTATAAAAACCTGACGAGATGACGCATTACGATAATTTTTGCTCTCCTTGTTAAATACATTAAGAAAGGCACTCTGCTGTTTGAATATCTGAATAACCGCAATTCCAGAAAGTGTTTCGGACAATCTTCCATTGACAACCGCAAGAGCCTCCCTGACACGAGTAAATGATCGACGCATCTTTTTACGAAAAATTGCCGATATGAAAGCCGCGACAGGAAGCATTGCCATAGTCACAAGTCCCAAACGCAAATTTATAACAATTAATACAGCAACAATACCGGTTATTATCGCGATATCCTTGATTATATTAACAAATACCGCGGCAAAGAACTCCTGTATGTTTTCGATATCATTACTTATTCGGGTAACAATTTTCCCTGTTTTATGTTCTTCAAAATAACGAACTGGAAGATTAACAACTTTTTTATACAAAGCCATGCGTATATCATGGATAACATGATTGCTTGAATAGCTTACAAGTAACAACTCTGCATAAGCTGTAATAAAACCGACAACAGTTAACCCAATGATAATCATGAATATTATAACAACACTTTCTATGTCATGGGCACGCAATTGACGAATAGCATCCCTGTTTAACGACACAAGATTGCGGTAAGGAACAAGATAATATCCCTCCTTTTTTATCATTGTTTCGAGTAATGGTCCACTATACTTATCACTCGAAACCAGATAAAAAAGCTCAAATAGATCTTTATTTTCTGCGATTATTTGACGGTTCTTCTTGCTGAGTTCACTAATTGAACCGTAATCGACTAGAAGTGACCCATCACTGAACATTTTGATTTCATTTGATAGATTATTTGTTTCAAAAAGAGCTGCATCTTTTTTTGTTATGTAATAATAACGCCTGCCGATATGCTTGTCTATTGCCTGCCTTGTTAATACCGGTACAACTAACTCGGCACATACCGCAACTATACTTAAAAATAGAGCGCCGATAAAGAAAAAGCGGTATGGTCTTACAAAAAAGGCAACTTTTTTATATAATTGAATATTTGTCATAATCTGTTCTGTACCAGCTGCCTTGTATAAATATCAGAATATAGCCCTTTTTGCTTTACAAGCTCTTCATGTGTACCCTTCTCGGCAATTGTTCCCTCATCAAGAACATAAATTATATCGCAATTCGAAATGGCTGATACCCTGTGTGAAATAATCACCATTGAACCCGGTATTTTGAGAAGAGAATTATATACCGATTTTTCTGTTTCGCTATCAAGCGCAGAGAGTGAATCATCAATAAGACAGAGAGGTGCCGGAGACAAAAGAAGTCTTGCAAGAGCTACCCTCTGTTTCTGTCCACCCGAAAGATTGACCCCCTTTTCACCAAGCATCGTGTCCAGTTTTTTTGGAAGATCATTTACAGTATCACTCAATTTAGCATCACTACAAGCGATTCTTAACTGCTCTTCTTTATCATTACTCGATCCGAAAACTATGTTCTGTCTAAGTGTATCCGCAAACAGAGTGTTTTGTTGCGGTGATGACTTGATATGAGACAATATATACTTTACTGGAAGATCTCGATAATTTTGTCCGTTTAACAGCACAGAACCAGTTGAAGGGTCATAACGCCTAAGCAAAAGATCCGCAAGGGTGCTCTTACCTGAACCGGTTTTGCCTGTAATACCGATTCTACAGCCATAAGGTATTATCATAGAAATATTTTTTAACGCGGGATGAAGCGCCTCTGGATAAGTAAAGCTTACATCTTTAAGTTCAAACGTTGGCTTTGGTAAGTACTGAGGCTCGGCTATCAATGGTTTATCTCTAACAACAGCATTAGCATCCAGCGCGTCGTTAATTCTTTTCATTGAGGCGCGCCCTCTTTGAAAAAGATTCATTACCCAGCCTATTGCCATCATAGGCCATGCAAGAATGGATATATAGCTAAAAAAAGCTGTAAACTCTCCCAGTGAAAGTTCCCCCATAATAGTCATGGTTCCACCGCGAATACCTGCAAAAGCAGCCGCTATGCCAGTTACAAGAGCCATTAAAGGGAATAAGGCCCCCCACACACGCATAAGAGAAAAATTCTGATCACAAATTTTTACAGAAGACTTTTCGACTGAACGGATACTCTCATTTTCGAGTGTAAAATTTTTTATAAGTACAATACTAGAAACATATTCTTGCAAACGCCCTGTCAAATCAGAAAAATATTCCTGAACGCGAGTAAAACCACCGAATATTTTTTTCCCTGCGATTATCAAAAAAAAGGTAATTACTGGCAAGGGTATAAGAACATACATGGTAAGGCGGGAATTCATTGAAAACATAAAAACTACTGATAGTATCGTAAGAAAAATTCCATCACAGGCCGAAACCACTCCCATACTGAACATCATACGAATTGCCTGAAGGTCATTTGTAGCAAGAGCTATAAGAGAGCCTGTTGAACGTCTGTCAAAAAACGGCTGATCCATATATAAATATTTTTTATAAAGATCATTTCGAAGTTGCTCTTCGATATAAAATGATGTTCTGACCAGAAGCATACGCCAAAAAAAACGAAAAATTGCCATTCCCAGAGCAAGAAGAAGAATATGTGAAAACCAGATATGTATACGACTAGTATCTAGAGCAAAAAGATCATCGATCATTTTTTTCACGGCACGAGGAATAAAGAGCTGAAAGATATCAACCAGCAGAAGAGAAATTATACCCGCTGCGAAATAGTAGCGCCTTTTAAGAAGATAATAGAGAGGACGTCGAAATAGTGTCATATCCTATTATTAAACAGCTTATAAAATTGTAAACCAATTTAGCATAAAACTAATTAAGCCATATTGAAGTATTAACTTCGATATGGCTTAAATAATTAATTACAATCACCAATGATTACTGCTAATCTAATTATTTTTTATCGATTCGCTCAATTCGTAACGCAATATGGCATCCATAAATTTGTCCTTTGGATACCCCTTCATAAGCCTTCCATTGATGATCAAGGTCGGTGTAGCACTGATCTTCAGCTTTTTGGCAAGATCAAGATGTTTTATGATTCTTTCAGAGGGCTTGTCAGAATTAAACATCTCAATTAAAGCTTTTTTCTGTTCATCACTCTCTGCAACAATTTCAATAATCTTATCTATATGCGCACCGGAAGAGGAAAGTTCGGATACTTCATCAAATTTTTCATAAAATTTTTCAAAAATTTTGGGATAAATATTTAACATATCCGCAGCATAAAACAGACGTGTTACTGCGCAAATACCATTTATAACTATTCCGGATTTTGCCGGATCACAATCGCTGTTTAAAGGGTAATAGTATTGTTTAAAATTTATCTTTCCTTTATACTTTTTTACTAAAACTTTTTCGATCATGTTAAAATTACGACAAGCTGGACAAAAAGGGTCTGTAAAAACATGAACAGTTAAAACAGCATCTTTTTTGCCAACAACAAACCCAGTTTCCGGATAATCAATTTCAAGAATCTCTTTTTCTTTATATTTCTCGACATAGCCTGTCAGTTTTTTGTTAAGTTCTGATCCTTCACTGCTTCGCTCTTCGAGATAAAGAGAAAAAGCAACAACAAATATAAACAGTATCGCAGTAAAATATACGAAGGTACCTGTGGAAAATTTACGATCATCATTTTTTCCAGAAATCTTAGCAAATCCAAAAAGTGCTTCCTTGAAGCTCATATCACCCGATGCACGCATTTTGCGATATGCCAAGATTACTACGGCAAGAATAGCTATATTTACGACATATGTCATGACACAGTATTGACAAAATACCTGAAGATAGACAAGAAGCGCTCCAAGAACAATATCGAAAAAGATCCCAGCAACACTAATGGGTATCATAAGGTACATGAATGTTTTCCAGTAGCGCTCACCAGACTCGCGAAACAGATGCAAAGAAAGAAATATCCATAAGTAGAAGAAAAAACCGTAAGATGCGATCGGAATTCCAAAAAACATAGAATAGGGCGATGAAGAAAGTTCGGAACAGGAGCCTTGTAATCCGTCACCACAGGCTAAAAACTCAGCAGTTTTTTGAGGAATATAGTGATCAGCAAGAAGAATAACAGCCAAAATCAATCCAACAAATGAGAAGATCGATAAAAGAATATATGTTTTGTTCATTTTTACCACCTAGCAAGATTCCAAATATGAAATTATTAGCTATTATTTATTTACAGTGTGTCAACACATAAATTTCATCAGATAACTCAAAAACCATAACGATACAATAACATTTTTTTGATTATTATTACGCAAACGCGTGCATACACTAGAAACTTCGAAACATTATCATACTTCAGAGGGTAATATCGTTTAATTGATATTAATATCAATTTTAAGTTTATTAGTTGTCATTGGAAAGGCATTACACTATTTATGAGTGATGATTCCATAATTACAAATATATAAATGTTATACAAAGGGTAACTATTTTGAAATTATCTTTTTTTAAGACTTTCAAAGAGCTGGCAATAAACACATCCATTTTAGCCATATTTTTTGTTTTTATTTGCACCATAACCCTTATATTATATTTGAGAGTCAGCACTCTTGGCGAAAATGATGATCCCGGGTTCATCACCAAGAACCCCAACGAATACCGGGAAATTGATGCTATTCCGATATTGCTTTACCATGATATAGACGGCAATGGTCCTTACTCTATCACAAAAGAACAGCTCAGAAAACATTTTGAATTTTTTCGATTAAATAATATCGATGTTATATCTTTAAAAGAACTTATTAGGCTACAACATGAAAATCGCAGCCCTGAAAACAAATCGGTCGTTATAACAGTAGACGATGGTTATATTTCCGCATATACCAAAATACTTCCCCTGATGCAGGAATTTGATTATCCTGTTACGCTTTTTATTTACACTAATTTCATTTTTGAAAAATCAGATAAACACATGACCTGGACAATGCTGAAAGAGATGGAAAAGTACGGATTTGACATTCAGTCGCATACCGTATCACACGCTGATTTGGTTAAACTTATCGGAAAAGGGGACACTGAATCTCTCAATTCGATCGAATACGAGCTAACACAATCAAAGAAAATTATTGAAGACAAGCTTGACAAAGAAGTAACCTTACTCGCATTTCCATACGGATATTACACTCCTAAACTTTTGGATATGGCGCGAAACTCCGGCTATATTAAAACATTTTCCACAGATTACGGTGCAAATATTTCATTACACAGTAACTACTGTTATAGGCGTCACCATATAAAAAAAGATTTCAACGAAACTAATTTAAAAAAAATAATTCAAATGAGATGATAAAAAAAATAACCATCATAAGTTGAAATAAAAGATTATCTTGACTTTACTGACCTAAAAAATATCTGTATCCACATGATTAAATATGATTTACACACGCACTCGCAATTTTCTCCAGATGCTGAAGATACTGTTGACCTGTTATGCCTTACGGCTATTAAGAAGGGAATCACACACCTCGCGATTACCGATCATTTTGACGCTCATAAAGATGATACTTATCCTTTTTATTACAATTACGAAAAACAGAGTATCGCGATTGATAACGCACGTGTTAAGTACAAAGATAAACTTACCCTGTTGAAAGGCATTGAATACAGCCAACCCTATAACACACCAGAAATTTTTGCCCAGACCATAAAACTTGAGTTTGATATTATAATCGGCTCAATTCATAAGATAGGTCATTATAACGATTACGATAAAGACAATGATACAAAATATAAGAAGTATTTCACAAATATTAAGCGGATGATTGAACATGGCGGCTTCGATGTATTAGGCCATATCGATTTTCCAGCTCGCTATTATTCAGGTTACTACTCACACAGCAGGGAATTGGAAGATGCTGTAAAAGCACTATGTAAAAGCGAAGTAATACCGGAGATAAATAGCTCTCCTTTACGCAGAGGCATGCCTTTTGCAATGCCGGACGAATTGATATTGCAGATGTATACCGACTTTGGAGGACGTTATATCACTACCGCGTCAGACGCTCACAATGCCAATGATATTGGTGCCGATTTTGATTACATTCAAAAACTTATCAAAAGGTTTAATCTGCTCCCCGTCTATTTTAAAGATCGTAAGATGTTTGAATAATATCTCACAACACCACTCGTCTGAAACATAAAACAAGCAAAATATTGACAAAAAGGTTTTTTAATAATATCTTTAGTTTAAATAAGCCATGAGTTCGGCTAATAACGAATCTGTACCCAGATTATCTGGGTTACAAAGCCTATAAAATGGATAAATTATGATAACCGAAAAAAAAATACTAATAGCTGAAGATGACGAATCTTCAGCCGAACTGCTCCGAGCAGTATGCGAAGAACATGGTTACACTACCGACATAGCTTCTAACGGTAAAGATGCATACAAAATGTACAGACAAGACAATTACCCACTTGTAATAACCGACCTTGAGATGCCTGATATGTCGGGACATGATCTAATTAAAAACATTAAAAAAATAAATGATCGTCAGGTAATAATTGTCTCTACCATGCATGCCGACTCGGAAACAATAATTTCTGTTATGCGAGAAGGTGTTTACGACTACATCATTAAACCTATTAATTTGACAATTATCATCCAGCAGATTAAACGAGCATTTGAGGCTGATGAGCTTTATCGCTCAAGAGAACTAATTGAGCAAGAACGGATAATCAAACTGGAAAATCAGCTCGAGTGGGTACAATGGAACAAGGAGATTATTAACCGAGACAATGACAGAATTGACACAGCACTTTTTGACAGTCTTAACAATAGTTTTAATCAGGGAGCCGGCTTTGGAGCTCTTCTAAGCCTTATTAATCTTGTTGCTTCTTCAATAAAAAAAGAGGGGGATCACTATGTAGTGCCTTCCGATATTTTTGATCTTATCAAATCAAACGCCGCCATTGCAGAAAAAACTTTGAACTTCTTTTCTGACCTATCACTATTAATGAAAAACGATATAAGCATAAGCAACTCCACATGCATGGATATTTACGACCTTCTTTTAGAGATTGTTAATTCCGATAATATTAAAAACTTATCCAATTTAAGAGGCCATACAATTCTTCTGAGTAATATTCCGGCTGATATTAAAGACACAGTCTGCAAAATCAATCCAAGATACATATCTACCGCAATAAACGAGCTTTTTGTAAACGCTTTAAAATTTTCGACTTCTAATTCTAAAATCACCGTAATGCTTCGCTACTCGGGTGGAAAATTTCTAATATCAGTACTCAATACGCCTCAACCTACTAAATCAGATATTATAGGAATACCACCAGAATACCAGAATGTGGTTTTTGAACCTTTTTTCAGACTTGTTAAGGTAGTATATGAAGATTATGGAACTTTGGATTACGGTCTGGGTCTAACATTGGTAGACAAAATTGTCCGGAGCCATGGAGGCCGTGTAGACATAGGAAATGTTATTGATCATACAGATCCATCACGCGATCCAGTGACTAAGGTTCTCGCTCAGATTGTTTTGTAAACAAGGGGATTGAATTTTAGACAATAAAAAAGAACCCTTGCGGGTTCTTTTCTTATCTAAAGAAAACTTGTTTAATCAGTTTTTATCTTTATCAACAATTTTGCCTTTTTCGATCCAAGGCATCAAAGCTCGAAGCTTAGCACCAACCTTTTCAATTGGGTGCTCCATCCAGATAGCTCGCTTGGCTTTAAAAGAAGCCTGCTTTACTTTATTTTCAAGCATCCAGTCACGGGCAAATTCCCCCTCCTGAATACGACGCAAAACTTCTTTCATCTTTGGCTTGACCGTCTCATCAATAACGAATGGGCCTGTTACATAATCACCATATTCTGCAGTATTTGAAATTGAATAACGCATATTTGTAAATCCACCCTCGTAAATAAGGTCTACAATAAGCTTCATCTCATGGATACACTCAAAATAAGCCATCTCTTCCGGATATCCAGCCTCTACAAGAGTTTCGAAACCTGCCCTCATAAGGCTTGTTACTCCACCACAAAGTACAGCCTGCTCGCCAAAAAGATCTGTTTCGGTCTCGTCTTTAAAAGTAGTCTCAATAACTCCAGCACGAGCACCACCGATACCATTAGCATAAGCAAGTGCCAAATCAAGAGCCTTACCGCTGGCATTTTTTTCGATCGCTACTAGACATGGTACCCCTGCCCCTTTTTGATACTCGGCACGAACCATGTGTCCCGGACCTTTAGGAGCAACCATTACAACATCAACATCAGCCGGAGGATTAATCTGACCGTATATTATATTAAATCCATGAGCAAACATAAGCATTTTACCCGAAGTCAGGTTTGGTTTGATGTCAGAGTCATAAACCTCCCCCTGAATTTCATCAGGTACAAGTATCATGATCATATCGGCCCATTTAACTGCTTCACCTACTTCACGCGGAGTTATACCCGCTGCTTCGACCTTTTTCCATGACGGACTACCTTTACGTAAACCGACTGTAACTTCAACGCCGGAATCTTTAAGGTTATTTGAATGACCGTAGCCTTGGCTACCATAACCGATAATAGCTACTTTTTTACCCTTTAAAAGACCAAGATTGGTATCAGATTCTCTATATACCTTCATAAATCCCCCTGATTGCATTTTTTTACTACTATCCCTGAAAAGGTGAAACCGTCAATAAAATAATCCAGCTGCTTGAAAAAAGTTAAGTATTTATTAACAAACTTTAATATTACTTAAGTCTCTTTATCGAAAGATAGATAATTTTAAATTGTAAAAATTTATTATAGATTATTTTTAATATTAGCTTGACTAAGACAGTTTATGGGATTTTATGATAAATATCAGTACAATATAGAGCAAAGACAAACATAATGGTATCATATGGATCGTGAACTTCGCAAACATTTTTTAAACTTGCTCATATACTCTTCCCTAAATACTCAACAACTGAATTATTTGGGCGAGCAAATAGACAACAGCTTTAACCTTTATCGGGAATCCGGCTTCGGAGATACAATCCCTATCCCCCGTCAATCGGCAGCAAAAATCCTTGTTAACTATTTCACTGCCGAAGAGGATATTGTGAACTTGTTTACAACCCTTCTAGCAAATCAAGGTAAACGGTTTTACAACTCAGAACTACGACTAAACGGATATGAAGATTTTATAAAGTTTTTGGCAAAAAAAAAGTGGATATTTGATAACCAGGTTTTTCAGTTTTTTAGAGATCCTTTTTTCGAGAATGAAATAAACGTATTAAAATCAATACGCATAATCGATTTACGAAAAAAAGACGAAATAGATTCTTTGCTAAAAAAAATAGAGGACGTTACCCAAACCCTAGGCGACAAGGATCTTGAGTGGAGCGTAAATCTTCGACTTTATGACCTTGACAGGGAGATTAGCCAACTCATTCGCAAAATAATCGGAATGCTTCTTATTAGGCAAAATCTTCAGTCTATAACCTTTGATATTTTTACATGTCTTAAAGAACTGGCTATAAACGCAAGCAAGGCAAACTATAAGCAGTTGTTTGACAAGCTTGTTACAAAACCTGAAGGCATAGATGCCAATAAAAACTACTCACTATTTTTAAAAAGATTCAAGGAAGAAATTGCTGAAAACGGAAATCGCAACCTAATCAAACTTGCTCAACAAAAAGACCGCTATATAAATATCACTTTCCAATCCACTAACCAGGGTATTGGAGTTTGGGTAACAAACAGCCAAAACATAACTGCGGTAGAGAAAAAAGCTATTCTCAAGAAACTTGGCTACAAAAAGACAGATATCTTTGCCTATGCCGACGATAAAAATAGTGAAGGTGCTGGACTAGGCATTGGCTTGGTATTGTCTCTGCTTCGGATCTATTCTGATGAGGATATCCCTCTAAAAGTTGTCTTTTACCCTAACTTCATAAAGATTGGTTTTTTTCTGGACAGATCCCTGACCGCGGCTCGACTACAGGAGAAACTCGAAACTCAAAAGGAACAGAATTAAAAAAGACCCTTTGCACAATAAAAACCGTCCGGACGTTATGCACTTTTTATTTTTTTATGTTTACAAATTCACTATTCTTAGTTTAAAGATATTTATATTAATTATTTTAAAAAGCAGTTTAACTTTTTTATTTTTGTCTTTTCCCTTCTTTACTATCTTGCAATCGACAAAATTTATAGTCAAAACTGTTATGTAAAACATATTTTGTTACCCATTTTGCTCCTCCTAATACAAAAGCAATATAGACTTAACATAGTTCCACTGCATTCAGATCATGGTCACCCTAAAGGTGACCATGTCTTTATCAACTTTCTTCGTAAAAATCACTTGAAAATCAGCCTACCGATTCTTAAATGATCACATCTTTTGTTTTGGACTATAGCGAAAGACGATTTGCAACCTTGCTTTTTTAAGGATATACATATATGAAAACCTACGAAGAGATAAACCGAAAAATCGCATCTAAAACCGCGGTGGTCATGAACGCGGAAGAGATAATTGATTATGTAGAAAAAAAGGGTCTCGATAAAGCTGCCGAAGAAGTTGATGTTGTTACAACAGCGACCTTTGGACCTATGTGCTCATCAGGATGTTTTCTGAACTTTGGCCACTCGTCTCCAAAAATTCGAATTACAGAAGCCTGGCTAGACGATGTGCTTGTGTATTCCGGAATTGCTGCCGTGGATGCATTTCTTGGAGCGACTCAGCTTAGGCATAATGACCCTGCAAATATGTATTACCCTGGAGACTTCCGCTTCGGCGGGGCTCATGTAATAGAGAAGCTGGTTCGCGGAGAAAAGGTTCAGCTGTTTGCATTATCTTACGGAACCGACGAGTACCCATGCAAGGAACTGCGCACATACATAACTATAGATGATCTGAACCAGGCGCAGATGGTCAATCCACGAAACTGCTATCAAAACTACAACATAGCCGTCAACTGTTCGGACAGATCTATATATACCTATTTTGGCCATCTTAAACCAAATATGCAGAATTTATGCTACTGCTCAGCTGGTCAATTATCTCCTCTTCTTAATGATCCTTATTATAAAACTATTGGTATTGGCACTCGCATATGGCTTGCCGGTTCCCACGGCCACATCTATGCCGAGGGGACACAACATTCACCCGACTGTTTACGTAGCGAAAACGGTGTGCCACGAGAGGGAGCGGGCACCCTGTCACTTACAGCTGACATGAAAAAAATGGATCCGGAATATGTTAGAGCAGTTAGTCTAAAAGGATACGGCGTTTCTCTTTCCTTAGGTGTCGGAGTTCCAATCCCTATACTCAACAAGGAAATACTAAAAAGCACAACTGTCCGCGACAGGGATATTTATGCTCCATTGATTGACTATTCCAGCGACTACCCCCTCGCGACAGGAAGAATACTTACCGAGTATAACTATGAATCACTAAAAAGCGGCGAAGTAGAGTATAACGGGAAAAAAATTGAAGTCGGCTCCATCTCATCATACAGCAAAGCCCTTAAAATAGCCAATCGATTAAAAGAAGAGATCAGTGTTGGAAGTTTTACACTCGCTGAACCACACACCCCACTTCCGGTAACAGGATCAATGAATCGAATGAAGATACAACAGGAGCGCTAAATGATTACAAGAAAATATCTTCTTAAATTTCCTGAGAAAGCAGTTGGCAAACCTTTGATATATCATCTGGTCAAAGATTACGATCTTACAGTTAATATTTACCGGGCAAAAATTGACCCCGATGATATTGGCTATATGGTTTTGGACGTCTCTGGTCGGGAATCAGATATTGAGCGTGCCAAGATTTTCTTTGATGAAAACGAAATAATCGTAACCGAAACCATGAATGGTATGAGATGGGATAAAGAGAAATGTGTAAGTTGTGGAACATGTATTACACATTGCCCATCTAATGCCCTCTATATTGTTGACCGAAAAACTATGGAAGTCTCTTTTAACAATGAAAAATGTATAGAATGCATGAACTGTATAAGCCACTGCCCTTTTAAGGCATGCAGCTCAATTTTTAGTAGTTCCATATCAGAATGACTCCAGAAGAGAATAAATTCACATATAAAGACTCCAATTTTACAATACATTGCTCCTTTTTCTCTGAGGCAAAAGATGAGATAATTTCTCAACGCACAATACTTGAAAAATACCTAGAAAAAAACCCCAATTTTAAATCATCATTAACGCCATTAACACCTACCAGAGATGCGCCATTAATTGTTAAAACCATGTGTGCCGCGGCTGAAATATGTAATACCGGCCCCATGGCTGCAGTTGCAGGAACAATAGCACAGTTTGCCTGGCAAAAAGTCTTCGATATCGCCACTAATGATAAAATAATCATCGAAAACGGTGGAGACATTTACCTGTCTTCCAATTCACCTATATATATCGGTATTTTTGCAGGTAAAAGCATTTTATCGGGGAAGCTCGCTCTCAAGATTACTCCTGAAGAGACTCCATTAGGAATATGTTCGTCATCCGGAACCATGGGGCATAGTCTTAGTATGGGAAACTGTGATCTAGCAACTGTTTTCGCAAAAAATAACGCTATCGCTGACTGTGCAGCCACTATGGCCGCAAATATTGTAAAGACAGTAGATGATTTGGAAAAAGCAGCTGATTACCTTAATTCAATAAACGAGGTTCGAGGTGGTCTTATTATTAAAGACGACCGAATAGTCATTGTTGGGGAAACTCCTGAAATAATTAAAAACAGCGACAAAAAATTAACAACTAAAATAACAAAAGCCGAAGGATCAATTTTTTCATTTTGAAATAATGAATAACTATTACGATTAACCTTTTAGGTAAGTCTTTAGTTAAAGCTCTTCTTTAAGTTGCTTATTCAGTTTGTTATTCTATTATTTTTGGCACTACAAAATGTCCTCGATCAAATTGAGGAGCGTTATGCTTTATATCATCATGATTCAATGAGGTTCCAATTTCATCATCACGAAAAACATTAACATTATCAATAATATGATCCGTAGGCTCGACCTCGGAAGTGTCTAGAGTATTAATTTTCTCAACATACTCAAGAATATCGGATATCTGTGAAACAAACTGCTTTTTTTCATCTTCATCAAGGTGAAGTCTTGAAAGCTCCGCCGTACGCTCAACAATACTTATATCAATTGACATCTGTTCTCTCCATTTAGTTTAACCGGTTATCATTTACTCTATATACTCGCCGCGCGAGTGGCAGTTCAACTATTTTTTTCTCTTTTTCACCAGTTATTTGTGCCTTAAAGCTAAAACGTTTAAATCGAGCGGGAGGTGCCTCGAAAATTACCACAAAAATCAAGCGGTCTCCTGGTAAAATTCGTGAAAAACTGTATGGAGTAGATTCTCCGGCAATATCCATGCGATCAAAACTTTTTTGAAAATCATGATAAAGCCGGAAATTCGTCAAAGCAGAAAGATCAGCAACACCTAAAACACGGGAAAGTTTTTTTAAATCTTCTTTACCGAGTGCGGAAACATTGTAATCACCAAAACTCAATGTAAAATCACCAAGAGAAATAATTTGCGACCCGCTATTTTTTACCGTAACCAGAAACGGATACCACGGGAAAATTCTCTGATTAGAAGCAAAAACACCACCGTAAGGTTTACCATGATTTAATCGACTCCATTTTTTAGAATCAAGGTACTCAACGGTTATATCGCAAAACATCGAATGCGTTACACCCACCTCTCCTTCCGTGGAATATATCATGCTTTCGGGTACGATTTCCGATTCCAGACAGACCCCACTTGCGCACGAAAATAGCGTAAATATAAAAAAAGATGCCATAAGGCATCTTTTGAAATATCTGTAAAAATGCATTGATTAACGCTTTGAAAATTGAAAACTCTTACGGGCTTTCTTATGTCCGTATTTTTTACGCTCAACCTGACGCGCGTCCCGAGTAAGAAACCCTGCGGCACGAAGTGATTTTTTATTCTTTTCATCAGACTGAACCAGACATCGAGCAATACCCAGACGAACAGCACCGGCTTGTCCTGTCCAACCACCCCCTTTAACAAATACTTCGAAATCGAAGTTCGCAAGAGAGTCAGTAGACTCAAGAGGCTGTCTAATTAGTAGTTCAAGAGTCTGACGACGAAAATATTCGTTTATTGGCTGACGATTTATTGTAATCTTGCCGGTACCCTGACTCATGTAAACACGGGCTACAGACTCTTTTCTTCTGCCGGTTGCGTATATTTTGGTTTGTGCCATCTATGATACCTCTGATTATAATTCAATATTTTCAGGCTTTTGAGCAGCATGTGGATGCTCACTGCCCGCGTAAACCTTAAGATTTTTATACATCTCACGGCCGAGACGACCTTTTGGAAGCATACCCTTTACTGCATGCTCTATTACAAATGCAGGATTAGTTTCCATATATTTTTCAATATTTGTAAACTTTATACCACCCGGATACTGAGAATGGCTAAAATATTCTTTCTGCACACTTTTTTGACCAGTAAGTTTAACTTTTTCCGCATTAATAATTATTACGTTGTCACCCATGTCAAGATTGGGAGTAAATCCAGGCTTGTTTTTTCCCCTTATTATTGAGGCAACCTTGGTTGCAAGCCGTCCCAGAACCTTGTCCTGAGCATCAACAACATACCACTTCTTCTCTATATCGGAAGCTTTCATGCTATATGTTTTCTGAATCATGCCTTGATTCTCCTGAAACTATTTGTTTTACAGCCTGTCGAACATAAAATCCGCTCGAAAAATTACGGATGAAGCGACATGTTACTGTTTGATTTACTGTATGATTGGGGGTATACAGCAAGAACACAAACTAAACCCGCACTCTATTATGTCAAGATTAATTAACTCTTTTGCGCAAAACAGTATCACCAACTCACTTTCCTGTTATAAAGCTATAAAATTTCTGTTTTATATTCCACTTTATCATCCGATAAGCAAACATATAATACAAAAAATTATATTGTTATAGGCTCACTATAATTTGGAATTTATGTACCATTTAGTACTTATCAGAAGTTCACTATTTTTAAGTAATCGGTATAAGAAAATGATTTATCACATACATGAAGAGACCCCAAACAAGCGCCATATATCACAAGCTGCCGATATCTTGTGTTCAGGAGGAATACTCATATACCCGACAGATACTGTTTATTCATTTGGATGCGATTACTCAAACCGGGAAAGCATAGCAAAAATAAACAGACTTATCAATAGAGATCCAAAGAAACCGCTTTCAATTATAATTAACGATATTAGTGTAATGCATAATTACGTGCGTCATGTGTCAAACGAGGCATTCAAAATTATTAAAAAAACCGCACCTGGTCCATTCAC
>ERZ795053.2275-NODE-2275-length-23487-cov-10.228406_pt1 | contig 23487 bp, 20 predicted proteins | sample MGYA00375137_ERZ795053 | MGnify/ENA primary metagenome ERZ795053 (study PRJEB30182, sample SAMN05720284) | activated sludge metagenome | isolation source: Anaerobic digester | place: Hong Kong | collected 2014-12-17 ...
TCGTCATCGTCATCGTCATCGAATGACGAATCTGATCCGCCGCTGACGATCTGCATGTCGTTGTCCGGTGTCGCCACAACGCCTGGCAGCAGGGTCCAGTAGTCGCGCAGGATCTCACCGGTACGGGGATTGACGATGATCTCTCGCTGGTATTCATCGCTTTTGGCGAAGATGCGCCTGCGACCAAGCAGTGTGCGTGTGACGGAGATCGAGGTGTATCCCTGCGCGCGCAGTTGCGCGCGGATCGCGCTGACGATGTCCTGTGCGAACGCAGGATGGGCCGCGGCAACCGCCGCGACCGCCGTCATCAAGAAGTGCCGTCGTTTCATCGGCGCCGCCCCTGCCCGTCCATTCGGACCGCTGTGGCCACTATCGGAAATCCGCGTAAGCGGTGCAAGACCCGGACAGCCCGCCGCCCGTCGTGAACTCAGTCGTCACCGCGGTCGCCGCCCTTGTCATCGTCGCGGTCATCGCCGCCGCCGTGCCCGGAGTTGTCGTCATCGCGATCACCGCCGCTGCCCTTGCCGCTGTTGTCATCATCATCATCGTCGTCGTCGTCATCGTCGTCGTCATCATCGCTGCCGCCGCCGACGAAATCCCTGCTGCCCCTCTCGACCTCGATCCCCGGTGAGACATCGAGGCCCTGGCCAGCGTAGACCTCGCTTTTCAGGACGTCGCCGGTTTCCTTGTCGTAGACGACTTCAAGCCTGTCGGTGCCGTTCGACGCCTCGGCCTTGATCTGCGTCGGCCCGACCTTGACCTCGATGCTGGTGTAACCCTGGGCCTGCAGTTCCGAAATCACCTCGTCGGAGGTCAGGGCAAGCGCCGGGCCGGTCGTGGCGACGACGCCGGCGGCAACAAAGGCGGCGGTGGCCGCGGTCATCAGAAAGGTTCTGAACATCCCTTTGGTCCTTCTATCAAGGGCTACCCCGTCAATCGGATGCGGGCGGCACCCTGGCCGCCCGAACCCCACTGGATCAAACCTGGCAATCGGCGTGTTCAGCGACATCGCCCGCATCATCGCAGCCCGAACCGCCAGGAATGCGCGGCTTGCTGCGACCGGAACCGGAGGAATCATCGTCGTCATCGCTGCTGCCGCTGCTGCCGCTGCTGCCCTTGCCGCTGTTGTCCCTGTCGTCGTCGTCGTCGTCGCGATCGCCGCCCTTGTCGTCGTTCGCATCATGATCGGGGCCGTCATCCGATCCGTTCTTTGCAAGAAGGATCGTCGCATCGTCCGACATGCCGGACAGGGCAAGCGTCACAGCATCGGCTTTCGAAGCAGGTGCCGCGTCAAAATGGGCGAGCGCCGGCTGGCCAAGAACAATGGTGCATACAGTCAACATCAAAACGCGTTTCATGATCTGATTTCTCCTTGAATGGCGCCGCTCATCCGACGCGAGGCCATGAGAGCCCGCAAAGCCCGTCGTGCAAATCTGTCCGAGGTTTATCTGCGGGTCACTAAACCGGGGGTGGAACCGCATAAACCAGGGTTTATGCGCCGGATCGTCCGGTTATCGACAGCCTGCGAAACGAAAAGGCGCCCCGAAGGGCGCCCTTGAGGATCGGAACGGAAGACCTTCTCAGGTCTTGATCTCGAAGCCGAGGTGCTTGGCGACGGCGAAGATATCCTTGTCGCCACGGCCGCACATGTTCATGACGATGATGTGGTCCTTTGGCAGGTCGGGCGCGATCTTCATCACATGCGCAAGCGCGTGCGATGGTTCGAGCGCGGGGATGATTCCCTCCTGCGCGCAGCATAGCTGGAATGCACCCAGTGCCTCCTTGTCGGTGATGGAGACATAGTGCGCGCGGCCGGTGTCGTGCAGCCATGCATGTTCCGGCCCGATGCCCGGATAGTCGAGCCCGGCGGAGATCGAGAACCCTTCCAGGATCTGCCCGTCGTCATCCTGCAGCAGGTAGGTGCGGTTGCCGTGCAGCACGCCCGGCCGTCCGCCGGTCAGGCTGGCGCAATGTTCCATCCGCTCATCCACGCCCTTGCCGCCCGCCTCGACGCCGATGATGCGCACCGAAGGGTCGTCGAGGAAGGGGTAGAAAAGGCCCATGGCGTTCGATCCGCCGCCGATGGCGGCCACGACGGTGTCGGGCAGGCGCCCCTCGCCTTCCTGTTCGGCCAGCTGCCAGCGCACTTCCTTGCCGATGATCGACTGGAAGTCGCGCACCATCGCCGGATAGGGATGCGGGCCCGCGACGGTGCCGATGCAGTAGAAGGTGTCGCGCACATTGGTCACCCAGTCGCGAAGCGCGTCGTTCATCGCGTCCTTCAGCGTGCCGCGACCGGATGTGACGGGCACGACCTCTGCCCCCAAGAGCCGCATGCGGAAGACGTTCGGGGCCTGGCGTTCCACGTCATGGGCGCCCATGTAGACGATGCATTTCAACCCGAACTTGGCGCAGACGGTCGCGGTCGCCACGCCATGCTGCCCCGCGCCGGTTTCGGCGATGATCCGGGTCTTGCCCATGCGGCGGGCAAGGATGATCTGGCCCAGGACGTTGTTGATCTTGTGCGCGCCGGTATGGTTCAGCTCGTCGCGCTTCATGTAGATCTTGGCGCCGCCCAGATGCTTCGTGAGGCGTTCGGCATAGTAAAGCGGCGAGGGCCGGCCTACGTAGTGCTTCCAGAGCCAGTCCATCTCGGCCCAGAAGGTCGGGTCTGTCTTGGCCTTTTCGTACTCGGCCTCCAGATCGAGGATCAGCGGCATCAGCGTTTCGCTGACGAACCGCCCGCCGAAGATGCCGAACCGCCCCTGTTCGTCGGGTCCGGTCATGAAACTGTTGATCAGGTCCTCGGCCATGGTCGCCTCCTCTTACTTCAGATCGCGTTTATAGCCAATGTGGGATGGGGTAAAGCCGAGCCGTTCGTAGAACCGGTGGGCGTCGGGGCGGGCCTTGTTGGTGGTCAGCTGCAAGAGCCCGCAACCCGCCGCGCGGGCGCGATCCTCGGCGTCGCGCATCAGCGCCGCGCCGATCCCCTGCCCCCTGAGACCGGCGGCGACACGCACCGATTCCACCTGCGCCCTTCGGGTGGCCCGCAGCGACAGGCCCGAGATGAAGGTGATCTGGTAGGTGGCGATGACCGGCCCGTCGTCTTCGCCGACGATCAGCTGGTTCGCGCCCTCGGACTGCATCCGGCGAAAGGCGGCCAGATAGCCCGCGTCGTCGCCGCCCTCGCGCCGGGCGCCAAGGCTGTCGTCGCCCAGAAGCGCCACCACGGCGGGCACGTCCGCCTCGGTCGCCTGGCGAAAGCGGATCATGCCTGCGCCGCCTTGCAGAAGGCGCGGATCATGCCTTCGTCCTTCACCCCGGGCGCGATCTCGACGCCGGAGGAGACATCGACCTGCCGCGCGTTGGTCGACCGGATCGCCAGCGCGACGTTCTCGGGCGTCAGCCCGCCCGCCAGCATCCAGGGGCGCCGCCAGACCCGGCCCAGCAGGAGCCGCCAGTCGAAGGCCAGCCCGTTGCCGCCGGGCAGGACGGCGTCCTTCGGCGGCTTGGCATCAACAAGGATCTGGTCGGCGACAGTCTGGTACAGATCAAGCGCGGCCAGGTCGGCGGCATCCGCGACGCCCACCGCCTTCATCACCGGCAGGCCGTAGCGCGCGCGGACCTCGGCCACCCTTTCGGGGCTTTCGCCGCCATGAAGCTGCAGCATGTCGAGCGGCACGGCAGAAGTGATCGCATCCAGTTCGGCGTCGGTCGCATTCACGCTCAACGCGACCTTTGCGATGCCCTCGGGCACTGAAAGCGCCAGCGCGGCGGCATCGGCAAGAAGGATGTTGCGGGGCGAACGGGCGAAAAAGACGAAGCCCACATAGCGCGCGCCCGCATCGGCGGCGGCGGCGACATGGGCGGCTTCGCGAAGCCCGCATATCTTCACGGCGGTGGTCATGCGCAGGGCTTAGACGAAAATCGCGGGGCACACAAATCCCCCCGCCCCTCCGGGGCCCTCGCCGGCAGGCTCAGCGTGTCCCCTTGCCGTCGATCAGGGCCAGAACCTCGTCTTCGGGTTCGTTCTTCTGGGTCTTCAGCCTGTCGACCTCGCGCGCCAGACGGCCTGCCTCGCGCTTGTGCTGGGTCGCAGCGCTTCTGTGCTTTGCCTCGCGCAGCCATTCCCAGACGAAACCGATGCCAAGGCCTGCAACGATGCCCGCGAAGATCGCAAGAAACAGCGGCACCTCAAGCGCGAGACCGAATCCGAAGAAGCTGTCCACCTCGGAGGGCAGAAGGCGCAGCAGCACTGGATCGCGGTTGGCAGAGGCCACGGCCAGCAGGACAAGGCCCAGAAGGGCCAGAAACAGCCATTTCACGAAGCGCAGCATCAGAAGCGATCAGCCACCATTCAGTCGGTCGCGCAAGAGCTTTCCGGTCTTGAAGAAGGGTACATGTTTTTCGTCCACATCGACCGAGGCGCCCGTGCGCGGGTTACGGCCCTGGCGCGAGTCGCGCCGCTTTACCGAAAAGGCGCCGAATCCGCGCAATTCCACCCGATCGCCGCGTGCCAGCGCGCTGACTATTTCCTCGAAGATCGTGTTCACGATCCTTTCGACATCACGTTGGAACAGGTGCGGATTTTCTTCGGCGATCTTCTGGATCAGTTCGGAACGGATCATTCAACCCCCCTGAGCGTACGGCTCGCAACGCGGCCGCCGACGTTTGTATTTTCCGAGGACTATAGGCGGAAAATCCCCTGCGACAAACAGTAAAGCCTTTGGAAAGGTTCGCGTTCCCGCCGCTTGGGGCGCGAATCCTGCGGCAGGGGACGCCCGGGGTGCCTTGCCGCGCTGCAGAACCACCGGCACGGCGATGCGGCACGGGCCCGCCGCAGGCAGATGATTCGCGCACAAATGCAAAGGCCCCGCGCGGCTGCGCGGGGCCTTGCCGGGGCCGTGGCCCCCTGTCTTACTTGTTGCCCTTGAGCGCGGCGCCCAGGATGTCGCCGAGCGACGCGCCGGAATCCGAGGAGCCGTACTGTTCCACGGCTTCCTTCTCTTCGGCGATCTCGCGCGCCTTGATCGACACACCCAGCTTGCGGGTCTTGCTGTCGACGTTGGTGACGCGAACGTCGACGTGGTCGCCCACCTGGAACCGCTCCGGCCGCTGGTCGGCGCGGTCGCGGGCAAGGTCGGACCGGCGGATGAAGGACTTCATGCCGTTGTAGTCCACCTCGATGCCGCCATCCTCGATCGCGGTGACGTTCACGGTGATGACCGAACCGCGCTTCACGCCGTCAACGGCGTCGGAGAACGTGTCGGCATCCAGCGCCTTGATGGAGAGCGAGATGCGCTCCTTCTCGACGTCCACCTCGGTGACCGCGGCCTTGACCACGTCGCCCTTGCGGTAGGACTGGATCGCATCCTCGCCGCGCTGGTCCCAGCTGAGGTCGGAAAGGTGCACCATGCCGTCGATGTCGTTCTCGAGGCCGACGAACAGACCGAATTCGGTGATGTTCTTGACTTCGCCCTCGATGACCGAGCCCGACGGATGCTTCTCGGCGAAGACTTCCCACGGGTTGCGCATCGTCTGCTTCAGGCCCAGCGACACGCGGCGCTTGGCGCTGTCGATTTCCAGGACCATGACATCCACTTCCTGCGAGGTGGAGACGATCTTGCCCGGATGGACGTTCTTCTTGGTCCAGGACATTTCCGAGACGTGGACAAGGCCCTCGACCCCGGCTTCCAGTTCCACGAATGCACCGTAGTCGGTGATGTTCGTGACGCGGCCCTTGTGGACCGAGCCCAGCGGGAACTTCGCCTCGACCGAATCCCACGGGTCGGACTGAAGCTGCTTCATGCCGAGCGAGATGCGGTGGGTTTCCTTGTTGATCTTGATCACCTGGACCTTCACGGTCTCGCCGATGTTCAGGATCTCCGACGGGTGGTTCACGCGGCGCCACGCCATGTCGGTGACATGGAGAAGGCCGTCGACACCGCCCAGGTCAACGAACGCACCGTATTCGGTGATGTTCTTGACCACGCCATCCACGACCTGACCTTCGGACAGGTTGCTGATGACCTCGGCGCGCTGTTCGGCGCGGCTCTCTTCGAGGATCGCGCGGCGCGAGACGACGATGTTGCCCCGGCGGCGGTCCATCTTGAGGATCTGGAACGGCTGCTTCATGCCCATGAGCGGGCCGGCGTCGCGCACCGGACGCACGTCAACCTGCGACCCCGGAAGGAACGCGACAGCGCCACCCAGATCGACGGTGAAGCCGCCCTTGACGCGGCCGAAGATGGCGCCATCGACGCGCTCTTCGCTGGCATAGGCCTTTTCGAGACGGTCCCAGGCCTCTTCGCGGCGGGCTTTCTCGCGGCTGATGACGGCTTCGCCGCGGGCGTTCTCGACGCGGTCGAGATAGACCTCGACCTCATCGCCCACCGCGATCTCGGGGGCCTGGCCGGGGGCTGCGAATTCTTTCAGATCGACGCGGCCTTCCATCTTGTAGCCGACGTCGATGATGGCCTGGCCCGCCTCGATGGCGATGACCTTGCCCTTGACGACAGACCCCTCGTCCGGGGTGTCGATCTCGAAGCTTTCGTTCAGGAGGGCTTCGAATTCCTCCATGGTCGCTTTAGCGCACATGCGTGTTCAGTTCCTTTTCAAGCGATTTGACTGGCCATGCGGTTGGCTCCGCCGGTCTTTGCTGGCCCCACGACAAAAAGCCGCGTCGTCCGGACGACTGCCCGGCGCTCGGCGACTCCTGCCTCAGGATGGGGGCGCTATAGCGGCAAGCGCCCAAGGACGCAAGGAGATTGGGGCATCCGGCCCGCCGGGCGGCGGCTGCCGGGCCGCCTGCGTCAGGACCGCCCTTCGATCCGCGCGGCGATGACCGCACGCGCGGCGTCGACCGCTTCCTCTACCGTCATCTCGCTCGTATCCAGCACCAGCGCGTCCGGGGCGGGTTTCAACGGCGCCACCGCCCGTTCCGCGTCCCGCTTGTCGCGCTCGATCACCTCGGCCAGAACCTGCGCCTCGTCGCCGCCGACTTCCAGCCAGCGGCGGTGGGCGCGGACTTGCGCGCTGGCGGTGACGTAAAGCTTCACCTCCGCCTCGGGGCAGATCACCGTGCCGATGTCGCGCCCGTCCAGGACCGCGCCGCCTTCGCGGCGGGCGAAGGCGCGCTGAAAGGCGACAAGGGCGGCGCGCACCTCGGGGATGGTGGCGACGCGGCTGGCGGCCTGGCCGGCCGCGAGGGTGCGCAGGTCGGGGCGGGCCAGGTCCGCGTCCGACAGGGTTTGCGCGGCCCGGACCGGATCGCCGCCCTTCGCCCCCACGGCACGGTAAAGAAGCCCGGTGTCGAGATGGGCAAAACCGAACTGTGCCGCGACCGCGCGGGAGATCGTCCCCTTCCCCGCCGCCGCCGGCCCGTCGATGGCGACCGTGAAGATCACGCGCCGTCCCGCGCGATCTGCGCGCCAAGGCCCGCCATCAGCCCCTCGAACAGCGGGAAGGAGGTCGCGATGGGCGATCCGTCATCGACGCTGACGGGCTTTTTCGCGGCAAGGCCAAGGACGAGGAAGGACATCGCGATCCGGTGGTCGATATGGGTCTTCGCGGTGCCGCCGCCCGGCACGCCGCCCGCGCCCATGCCGTGAACGATCAACGTATCCTCGTCTTCCTCGATCCTGACGCCCATCGCCTCTAGCCCGCGCGCCATCGCGTCGATGCGGTCGCTTTCCTTGACGCGCAGTTCCTTGACGCCGCGCATCACCGTCGTGCCCTCGGCGCAGGCGGCCACGACCGACAGCACCGGGTATTCGTCGATCATGCTTGCCGCGCGGTCCTCCGGCACCTCGATCCCCTTGAGCGCGGAAAAGCGCACGCGCAGGTCGGCGACGGGTTCGCCCCCTTCTTCGCGCGGGTTTTCAAAGGCGATGTCGGCCCCCATCTCGACCAGCGTGGTGTAAAGGCCGTTGCGGGTGGGGTTCTGGCTGACGCCGGGCACCAGGATGTCGGAGCCTTCGACGATCAGCGCGGCGCAGACCGGGAAGGCGGCCGAGGACGGGTCGCGCGGCACGGCGACGCTTTGCGGCTTCAGTTCCGGCTGGCCCCTCAGGATGATCACCCGGCCTTCAGCCGTATCCTCGACCGTCAGGTCGGCGCCGAAGCCGCGCAGCATCCGTTCGGAATGGTCGCGGGTCGGTTCCTTTTCGATCACCACGGTTTCGCCGGGGGCGTTGAGCCCCGCCAGCAGCACCGCCGATTTCACCTGGGCGGACGGCATCGGCACGGTGTAACGCACCGGCACCGGTTCCGCCGCCCCGACGATCGTCATGGGCAGCCGGCCGCCCTTGCGCCCGTAGGACTGCGCCCCGAATAGGGCGAGAGGATCTGTCACGCGCCCCATCGGGCGCTTGCGCAGGGATGCGTCGCCGGTGAAGGTCGCGCTGATGGGCGAGGTCGCCATCGCCCCCATGATGAGCCGCACCCCGGTGCCGGAATTGCCGCAGTCGATCACGTCGGCCGGCTCCGCGAACCCGCCGACGCCCACGCCGTGAACCGACCAGTCGCCCGCGCCCAGCCGCGTCACCTCGGCCCCGAAGGCGCGCATCGCCTTCGCGGTGTCGAGCACGTCCTGCCCTTCGAGAAGCCCCGTCACCCGCGTCTCGCCGACCGAAAGCGCGCCCAGAATGAGCGAACGATGGGAAATCGACTTGTCCCCCGGCACCTCGGCCACGCCGCGAAGCGGACCGGACCTGCGCGCGGTCATCGGAATGGGTTCGCCATGGCCGGACATTCGGAGCTCCCTTCAAGATCTGCCCCGCTGATAGCGCAAGCGTTCCGAAGCGTCCATGGGCAGCACCGCGATGCGAACCGCCGATTTCGTCGGCGTTTCCGACCGACCTGAAAGCACGTCCTTGCGACTATGGAGCTACACTCCACCCCATAAGAGATACAATGGCGCAAAAGCGTTGACCCCGGGGAAACCCGACCCTAGGGTCACGTCAACGTGATTGTGCGCGACAAATTGATGCAGTCGGCAGGGCAGTTTGGAGATTGCGGAATGACCAACGGGCCATTCGGAGGGGCGGCGATGCGTACCGTTCATGCAGGACGCACGGGGCTTTTCGCGGTTCTCGCGGCATTCCTGACCATGCTGATCGCAGTGACGCAGCCCGCTCTGGCCCAGGACAGTGCCAATTCGATGCCCGGCTTCGACCATGTGCAGGTTGGCGGCATCCCGTTGACCGGACGCCACGCCGAGATCTTCTGCGAAGCCTGCCATGTCAACAACACGACGAAAGGCACGCCGCGCGACTGCGTGTCGTGCCACAACGGCGGCATCGCGCCCGGCAAGCCGGCATCGCACCCGCCGGTCGGCAATTCCTGCCAGGATTGCCACACGACCCGCAACTTCCGGCCTTTCGCCTTTGACCACAGCGGCATCACCCAGGACTGCGCCACCTGCCACAACGGATCGAAGGCACGCGGCAAGCCCGCCAACCACATCCCGGCGACCGACCGCTGCGACAACTGCCATGTCACGACCAACCGCAAGGACGTGCGCGTCGACCACCGCGACGTGATCGGAAGCTGCGCGTCGTGCCACAACGGCACGACCGCGCCCGGCCAGCCCGCCGACCACATCGAGGCGCCGGACGACTGCGCCTCCTGCCACGGCACGCTGACCTTCGCCGGCGCCTCCGTCGATCACCTGCTGATCGACCAGCCCTGCGCGAACTGCCACAACGGCACCACCGCCATGGGCAAACCCGTCGATCACATTCCGGCGCCCGAGACCTGCGATACCTGCCACACGCCCTTCTTCGAGCGCAGCTTCGCCGCCGTCGACCTTGACCATGACGCGGTTCCGGGCGCCTGCGTGTCGTGCCACTTCGACGGCAATCCCTGGGGCGCGGAATCGCAGCCGCCAAGCCATCCGCCGGTGTCGCAGGATTGCGCCGAATGCCACAATACCCTGGCCTTCTCGATCGGGCGGACCTTCGACCACCAGGAAACGATGGAACCCTGCGCGACCTGCCACTTCGGCGGCAACACCTTTGGCGCGCCCGCCCAGCCCGGCGACCACATGGCGACCTCGGATGACTGTGCGGCCTGCCACGGATCGACCGCCAGCTTCACCGCGAGCCTCGACGTGGATCACAACGAGGTCATCGGAACCTGCCAAAGCTGCCACTTCTCGGGCAACACCTGGGGCGCGCCGACGCAGCCCGGCGACCACATGGCGACCACCGACGATTGTGCGGCCTGCCACGGGTCGACCGCCAGCTTCGGGTCGGGCATCGATGTGGACCATAACGAGGTCATCGGAACCTGCGAAAGCTGCCACTACGCCGGCAACACCTGGGGCGCACCGACCCAGCCGGTCTGGCACACCGAGACGACAACGGATTGTGCCGCCTGCCACCTGTCGACGGACGATTTCGCCAGCGTGAGCCTCGATCACGACGAAACGACGCTGAACTGCGCAAGCTGCCACGTTCCGGGCAACAACTGGGGCGCGCGCCAGCAGCCGGGCTTCCACGCCGTCAGCCTGATCACATCGAACGACTGCACGGACTGCCACAATGCGGGCGAACCGCCGACCCCGATCATGAACCATTCGCTTGTCGTCGATAACGGCGATTGCGTGGACTGCCACTACGGCTATCCCGGCGAAACGCGCGACCCTGCCGATGGCAACGCGATCAGGGGAAGCGCCCATTCGTCCGGCGACAACTGCCTTGGCTGCCATTTCTGATGGCACGGGTGGCGGCCCCGGCCAGAACCGATGCCCTGTCCCGCGCGCGGGGCAAGGCCACCAAGAAGGGAACGCGTCGCAAAGACCGACCCACTCCTGTCATTAAAGGGGACAGAGCATGAAACGGATCACGAGCATCGGCCTGACGGTCCTGGCGCTCCAGATCGGGCAGGCAGAGATTACCGCAGCACAGACAGCCGCGCCCAGTGCCGCGGTCGAGAACCTGATGCAGCAGGCCCAGCAGGCCATCGACGCCGAACAATACATCCACGCGGTCCAGCTTCTGACCCGCCTGACGTCGATGCCGGAACACGCCTACAGTGCGCGCGCGCAGGAGCTTCTGGGCAATGTGCGCGAGGCGAACGGACAACTGGCGCATGCCAAGGCCGAATACGAGACCTATTTGCAGAAATACCCCAACGGCGAGGGCGCCGCGCGTGTTCAGGCGCGGCTGAACGCGCTGTTGTCGGGTGCGACGCCGATGCCGCCCAATCCCCCTGCCCCGGCGGTCGCCGCCACGGCGCCCGCGCAGACTGCCGCCCCGCGCGCGGCCGCCCCGCGCCGCAGCGCCGCCGCGACGGCGGCGGCGGCGGACGCCGCCTCGACCGGCACGACGGTGAAGGATCGCGGCCTGTTCACGCTGACCTATCGCTACAACGAAGGCACGACCGAGATCACGGAACTGACGCCGACACCGGAAACACCGGCCGAGGAGGACGACGTCTTTGAAAACGCGCTGGTGGCCGGGCTGAACTTTACCCGCACCATCGACAATGCAGAGCGGCGCATCCGGCTGACATTCGCGGGTATCGCGGATCACGACTTCGAGGACAACGAAAGCGACCTGCGCCTGTCGGAAGCTCTGATTTCCTTCGAGGACAAGGCATCGGGCCGGGTCATCACCATCGGCCGCCAGAAGCTGGACCCGCGCGCCATCGCCTACCGGACGGACGGCATCGCGCTGAAATGGCCGACGGGAAGCGGCGTGACGGTCGGGGCGGTTCTTGGCCGCGTGGTCGAGAGCTCTCGCGACGATTTCCTGTCCGGCGACCGCTGGCTTCTGGGCGCCAGCGCCACCTGGGAAGACCTCGGCGGTGACGGCGACCTGACCGTCTATACCGCGATGGAACAGGACGGATCGCTGACCTATCGCCACGCGCTTGGCGTCGAATACGAACGCAGCTTCGACGACTTCAGCCTGTATGCGAACGCCGAGTACGACCTGAAGTTCCAGGAACTGAGCCGTGTGCTTGTGTCGGGGACGGCAAGGCTTGACAACAACGCGCGGGTGACCGGGCGGGTATCCTATTACCGCAGCCCCACGCTGAACATGCAAAACGCCCTGATCGGCCAGAGCGTCGACACGGTCGAGGAGCTGGTCGCGCTCTTTGGCGAGGACGCGGTCGAGGATCTGGCGCTTGACCGGTCGGCCAAGGTGACGACACTCGGGCTGACCTACTATGGCAAGCTGAACGAAACCTGGGATCTTTCGGTTGACGGGACGCTTTACCACAACAGCGGCACGCCGGCGTCGACGACGGGCACCCCCGTCGCGGCCGTCGATGACGACGGGGTGCGCGGCTATTATGGCCTGCGTCTCACCGGGTCGGACGTCTTCATGGAAAATGACCGGGTCAACCTTGGCCTGCGTTTCGCAGACGCGCAGGACAGCAGCCTTTACGTCGCCGACGGATCTGTCCGCATTCCGCTGGCCGAGGACATCTACCTGAGCCCGCGCCTGCGGGTCGGTTACCGCGATCTGGCGGACGGCCAGGAGACCTTCGTCATGCCTTCGGTCAATTTCCGCTACCGGATCGACCGTTCCACCAGCCTGCAATTCGACGCCGGCGGCCGCTGGTCCGATCGCGAGACCTCGACCATCAACCAGAAGCAGCGGGAATTCTATTTCCTCGCCGGGGTGTCGAAGTCGTTCTGAGACGGGGCGCGGGGCGCGGCCGTCAGCGGCAGCCGCCCAACGCCCAGTTGCGCAGGTGCTGCTTGAACTCGGTCCCAAGCGGATGGGGTTTGTCGAGCGCCCTTTCCGCCTGTTCGCCGAGATAGAACTTGGCCTGGTCGCAAATGCGCGTCGCCGTCCATTCGTGGCAGTTCGAACACTGCTGCCCCTTCCACAATTCGTCGGGGATCCCCTCGAACGGTGGGAAAAGCGGCTGCGAGCTGATCAGTTCCTGGATCGAGCGGCCGATGATCTGCGGCTCGCCGCGCTGGATCGGCGCGGTGAAGGTCACAGCCGTCGGGTCCGCAAGCCCCGCCGCGGGCGCGGCCTCGGGCTTGCGGGCCAGCGCGGTCAGAAGCGCCTCGGCCTCGGTGCGATGGGCGCCCTGCGGGAAGGTCCAGAGGTACAGTTGCACCTGGGTCTTGTCGCCGCTGTCCTTGACCGAGACCCAAAGCGTTTCCTCGGCATTCGAGGCGGGGGCGGACGACGCGGTCGCCGGCGCCGGCGCTGCGACCGGGCGGAAGTAGAAATCGGCGGTCAGCGAGGAGCTTTCCCAGGGGGTCTGCGCGCCGCCGGTGGTTTCCAGGACCTTGACGCGCACCTTCTTGAACAGAAGTTCGATCGATTCCCGGTCCGCGTCGATCGCATTGGCCAGAGCGCTGGTATAGGGGCTGTTGCCCGCCAGCCCGTCCAGCGCGACGCTGCCCGGCGCGGTCGCATAGGCGATGAAGGTGCCGGTGGGTGCGTTCATCTCGGCCAGGCCCTGATCGTGGAAGCCCATCACGTTCGGAAAGGGGTTGTTGCGGCAGGAATCGAGGATGACGATGTTGGTGCGCACCCGCGCCGAATAAAGCTGCCGCAGGATCCAGCCCGCCTCGACGCCGACAAGGTCAAGATCGGCCTGGTCGCGGATCGCCGCATCGACCGGCAGCAGGTAGTTGTTGCCGAAGGACTGCACCGCGTGCCCGGCGTAGTAGAAAAGAGCGACCGTCTCTGGCCCGGCCTCGCGCAGGGCGCGGCCGAAATTGGCGATCCCCCGCTTCATCGCGTTCTGGTCGACATCGAGAAGCTTGGTCACCTCGAACCCGACGGATTGCAGCGTATCGGCCATCAGCGCCGCGTCGTTCACCGTATTGTCGAGCCCGCCGATCGCGGTGTACCCGCCGTTCCCGATCACCAGCGCGATGCGCCGCTCACCGTCGGGGCCGGTGCCGGCCCGGTTCGCAAGCACAAGTTCGGCCCGCGCACAGGTCACCGAAAATCCAAGAAGGAAAACCAATACGGCAAGAAGTCGAGACATCGACCCGGTCCTGTTTTGCGCTGGGTGCGACAATACGCCCCAAACGAACCCCGCGGCAACCGCCCGGTCCGGAAATTCCGCGACATGTGCCCCCCGGGCGGATTGCACGGCCCTCAACTTTCCGTGCGGCAAGGATTGTTTGGCAACGAGACAGGCCGCGGCTAACGTTTCCCCACAGGGAACGCGCCTGATTCGGTACGTCGGCCGCTTGGTCATTCGGCATCCATCGATTGCGTGAACCCGTTTTCTTCTTGGGCAACCCGCGAGGGCAAAGAATTGTTTGGCACCGGATTTTGGCAACTCGATGGCCGTGTCGCCGCCGCGATCGTGGCTTTGTGTCTGTTGGTCCTCGGGCCGGCGGCGCGCGCGCAGGACAACCCCTATGCCCCGGGCTGGGATCTGGACCCCGCGACGTCCTTCATCCGCTTCAGCTCGATCAAGAACGTCGACGGGCAGGACGTGGTGGAAACCCATTCCTTCGCCACGTTCGACAGCAAGATCGAGGCAGACGGCAAGGCCACGATCAACGTGAAGCTTGAATCGGTGGACACCCGCAACGACCTGCGCAACGTGCGCATGCGGTTCCTGTTCTTCGAGACCTTCAAATTCCCCGAGGCAGTGGTGACCGCCCAGCTGACACCGGAAATGGCCGCCGGTCTTGCCCCGGGGGGGCAGAAGCAGGTGCAACTCCCCTTCTCGCTCGACATCCACGGCGCGACCAACCGGCTGGTGACGGATGCGATCATCACACCCGACGGCAACGACCGCTTCGTTGCCACATCGGCGCGGCCGATCGTCTTCAACGTCGAGGATTTCCAGCTGGGCGACAACCTGCGCAAGATCGCCGAAACTGCGGGCGGCTTCAGCATCGTGCCGGAGATGAACATCACCTACCAGTTCACCTTCAACCGCCGCGCAGCCGGATCCGCCGCACAGGTCGCCGAGGCGGCAACATCTGCCGCGCCAGAGCCGGAGGTGGTTCCCGCGGCCTCTGCCGCGCTTGAGACGCAGGGCGAGTTTTCCTATGACGAATGCGTCGGCCGGTTCCAGATCCTGTCGGAGACCGGCAACATCTACTTCGCCTCGGGCAGCGCGCGGCTGGATGCGGAAAGCGACTTCATGCTTGGAACGGTGGTCGACATCGTCCAGCGCTGCCCCGGCCTTCGCCTGCTGATCTCGGGCCATACCGACGACGACGGGTCGAACGCCTACAACCAGTCGCTGTCCGAGAAACGGGCGCGATCGGTCGTCGACTACCTCGTGCGGCGCGGCGTCGACGCGCGGCGGCTCTTTTCGGCCGGGTTCGGAGAGGACAAGCCGATGGTTCCGAACGATTCCGCCTTCAACAAGGGCCGCAACCGGCGGATCGAGTTTTCGCTATACAAGTGACCGGAGACCGGCCGCGCGCCAGGGCGCGGCCGGACAGGAAACCGGTCCGGCACTGAGGGGGCAGGCCGCATGACAGCCGAAATCGGCCATTTCGCCATGATCCTGGCGCTGGGGATCGCGCTGGCGCAGGCGCTCTTGCCGCTTTATGGGGCGTGGCGGCGGAATCTGACGCTGATGGTCTTTGCCGACACCGCCGCCGTCGCCGGGCTGGCCTTCGTGGCGCTGGCCTTCGCGATGCTGCTTGTGGCCTTCGCCGATGCCGACCTTTCGGTGCTGACGGTGGCCAACAACGCCGACGCGACGATGCCGCTGCGCTACCGGCTGTCCGCGACCTGGGGCAACCACGAGGGGTCGCTGCTTTTGTGGATCCTGATCCTTGCGGTCTTCGGCGCCGCCGTGGCACTTTTCGGCCGCGCGCTGCCGCGCACGCTGAAGGCGCGCACGCTGGCCGTGCAGGGGCTGATCGCCGCCAGTTTCCTCGTCCTCGCGCTTTTCACCTCGAACCCGTTCGAAAGGCTGCATCCGGCGCCCGCGCAGGGGATGGAGCTGAACCCCCTGCTGCAGGATATCGGGCTGATCCTGCATCCGCCGTTCCTTTACCTTGGCTATGTCGGGTTCTCCGTCGTCTTCTCCTTTGCCGTGGCCGCGCTGATCGAGGGGCGGGTGGATGCGGCCTGGGCGCGGCTTGTGCGGCCCTGGGTGCTGGCGGCCTGGGTCTTTCTGACCATCGGCATCACGCTGGGCAGCTACTGGGCCTATTACGAACTCGGCTGGGGCGGATGGTGGTTCTGGGATCCGGTCGAAAACGCCAGTTTCATGCCCTGGCTCGTGGGCACCGCGCTTTTGCATTCCGCGCTGGTGGTGGAACGGCGCCAGACGCTGATCGTCTGGACGATCCTGCTCGCGATCCTGACCTTCTCGCTCAGCCTGATCGGGACATTCGTGGTGCGTTCGGGCGTCATCACCAGCGTTCACGCCTTCGCCACCGACCCGGCGCGGGGCGTCGGCGTCCTGGCGATCCTGGTGGTCTTCACCGGGGGGGCGCTGACGCTGTTCGCCGCCCGCGCAGGCGGCTTCGACCAGTCCGTCAGCTTCCGTCCGGTCAGCCGCGAAGGGGCGCTGATCCTCAACAACATCCTTCTGGTGGTCGCGACCGGCACCGTTTTCCTGGGCACTTTCTACCCGCTGTTCGTCGAACTGACGGGGCCCGAGAAGATTTCGGTCGGGCCGCCCTATTTCAACCGGACCTTCGGGCCGATCATGGTGCTTCTCTTCCTCGCACTTTCGGCCGGGCCATTCCTGCGCTGGAAACGCGACGAACTGCGCGCGGCGCTGTCGCGGCTGCGTTGGCCGCTGGCCGCGACCGCCGTCCTGACCCTCGCGCTTCTTGCGGGCCTTGGCCCGGCCGGGGCGGCCATCGGCACGGCCCTTGGTGCGGCCCTGGGGCTTGGCATCGCGCTTTGGCTGGTGCTGGGCGCGGCCTGGATCGTCGTCGCCCGCGTCCAGCCCTTCCGGCTGCCGGGCGCGCGGTCCCGCGCGCTCCTGCGCGGCACGCCGCTGGCCACCTGGGGCACGGTCCTTGGCCATGCGGGGCTTGGCCTTCTGGTCGCCGGCATCACCTGCGTGAGCCTTTGGCAGCAAGAGGTCATCGTCGCGCTCGCCGAGGGCGAAAGCACTACCGCCGGCGGCTATGTCTTCACCCTGCGCAGCGTCCGCGTCGAGCTGGAGGCGAATTACGAGGTCGAACGGGCCACCTTCGAGGTCAGCCGCAATGGCGCGCCGGTCACCACGCTCGAGGCGCAGCGCCGGTTCTACCCGATCAGCCGTAGGGTGACGACCGAGGCCGCCATCGCGCCGCGCTTCCTGTCCAACCTTTATGTCTCGGTCAGTGGTGGAGCCGCCGACGGCAAATGGGGCGCGCGCATCTACTACCACCCCTTCGTCCTGCTGATCTGGTTCGGCCCGCTGATCATGGCGCTTGGCGGCATCCTGTCGCTGGCGGACCGCCGATTCCGGGTGGGCGCGCTGGCGGCGCGCCCCGCCGCCAGGGGCACCCCGGCATGAGGCGCGCCGCCCTCCGACTTGCGCTTTGCGCGATGCTGGCCGCCGCCAATCTGGCGCCGGTCGCGGCGTTGGCGGTGCTGCCCGACGAAATGCTGGCCGACCCCGCGCTTGAGGCGCGGGCGCGCGCCCTGAGCCGCGATCTGCGCTGCGTGGTCTGCCGCAACCAGTCGATCGACGACAGCAACGCGGCGCTGGCCCGCGACATGCGGGTGATCCTGCGCGAACGCCTTGTCGCGGGCGACAGCGACGAAGCGGCGGTGGCCTTTCTTGTCGACCGCTTCGGCAGCTATGTCCTTCTCGACCCGCCGGTCCGGCCGCTGACCTACCTGCTTTGGGGCGGCCCGGCGCTTTTGATGCTGGCGACGGTTTTCGGCTTTTCACGGCTCTGGCGCCGCCGCGCCCGGCCCGAGCCCCCCCGGCTAAGCGACGAGGATCGCGCGCTGGCGGCGGCGCTTCTCAAGGATGGGGGCCGGGAATGATCCTTTGGCTTGTCCTCAGCGCGCTGGCCGCGGCCGCCGCCCTTGCCGTCGCCCTGCCCTTCCTGCGCGGGCACGCGGCGCCCGGGACCAGGGTGGCGGGGATCGAGGTCTTTCGCGAACAGGCGCGGCAGCTTGAACGGGATCTGGCCGATGGCGTCGTCTCGGCCGAGGACGCAGAGGCGACGCGCCGCGAGATCGAACGGCGCGTCATCGCGGCGGCCCGCAAGGCGGAAGGGGAAGATATGCGCGAACTGGGAACCAAGGCGCAGGTCGCCGTCGCGGCGGTCACCGTGGGCTGGGTCGTCGTCGGCAGCGCGCTGCTATATGGCGCGACGGGGCGGCCGGAACTTGCCGGAGCCGCCGCACCGCGCGCCCTGCCTCCCGCGTCGCAGCTGGCGCCGCAACTGGCGCTGCCCGCGCCGACCGGGTCGATGACGCCCGCGCCGGGCACTGCCGCCGCGATGGCCCCGGCAGCGCCGCTGGCCGATGTCGACACGATGATCGCCCGCCTTGCCGAACGGCTTGAGGCGGACCCCGACAACCTTGACGGCTGGAAGATGCTGGGCTGGTCCTACGCCGGGACCAGCCGGTTCGAGGACGCGGCCGGGGCCTATGCCCGCGCCGCCGCGCTGGCGCCGGGCGATGCCGACATCCTGTCGCTTCGGGCCGAGGCGCTGGTGCGGGCGGATGGCGAACGCGTGACCGACCGCGCCCGCGACGCGATCGCCGAGGCGCTGGCGGCCGACCCGCAGAACCCCCGCGCCCGGTTCTATCAGGGGCTGGCGATGGATCAGGCGGGCGATGCCGCGGGCGCGGTCACGCTCTGGCTCGATATCCTTGCCAAGGCGCCGCCTGACGCGGCCTGGACTGGCGACCTGCGCGCGCGCATCCGCGACCGCGCGCCGGACGCGGGGATCGACCTTGCCGGGCGGCCGGGCTTTGCCGCTGCCCCCTCGGCCGCCCCGATCGCCCCCGACCTGACCTCACCCGACCTCACGCCGCCCACCGCCAACGCCCCCGGCCCGACCGCCGCCGACATCGCCGCCGCGCAGGAGATGAGCGCCGATGACAGACAGGCGATGATCCGCGGCATGGTCGACGGCCTGGCCCAGCGGCTGGCCGAAGATCCCGACGATCTGGAGGGCTGGCACCGGCTGATAAGGGCGCGGGTCGTCCTGGGCGAGGGCGCGGCGGCGCAGGCGGCGCTGGATGCGGCCCGGGCGGCCCTTGCGGGCAATTCCGGCGCGTTGCAGCGGCTTGACGCGGCGGCGCGGGAACTTGGGCTGCAATGATCGACCCCGGCTTTTCGGCACAGATCGTCGGCGTCGTCTTCACCTTGCCGGCACCGTTTCATGCGCGCATGACAGGCCGGGGCGCGAGACCCGCAGCGACACCCCTTTCGGCCTGCGACGCGGCGCCGTGATCCAGATCAAGGACACCCCGCGCCCCAGGGCCTAAGGCCCGGGAAACGGAGGTGACGATGGATCTGACGCCCCTTCTGGAGTTCTTCGAGGAACCGGTTCTTGCCGCCCTTCTGGGGCTTCTGACCGGTGCGGTCTTCGGCTTTGCCGCCGAACGGTCGGCCTTTTGCCTGCGCGCCGCGGCGGTCGAATTCGCCCGCGGGCGGCTTGGCGAACGGATGGCGGTCTGGCTTCTGACCTTCTCGACCGCGGTGATCTGGGTTCAGGGCGCGCGGCACCTGGGTCTTTTCCGGCCCGAGGATGCGCGCATGATGGCAATCGCCGGGTCCTGGTCGGGGGCGATCATCGGCGGGCTGATGTTCGGGGCGGGCATGGTCCTGGCGCGGGGCTGTTCGGGGCGGCTTCTGGTCCTGGCCGCGACAGGCAACCTGCGCTCGGTCGTGGCCGGGCTGATCTTTGCCGTCGTGGCGCAGATGGCGCGTCACGGCTGGCTCGCGCCCGCGCGCCAGTGGCTTGCCGCGCTTTGGGTCACGCCGGGGGGGCGCAATGTCGATCTGGTCAGCGCCCTTGGCCTGCCCGACATGTCCGGCCTGCTTCTGGGCATCGCGATCGCCGCGCTGTCGCTGTGGCTGTCGTTTCGCAACGGGCTGGGCTGGTCGCGGCTTGTCTTCGCCTCGGGCGTGGGCTTCGCGGTGGCGCTTGGATGGGTACTGACCTATTCGCTGGCACAGGTCGCGTTCGAGCCGGTCAGCATCACCTCCGCCTCCTTTTCGGGACCCTCGGCGGACACGCTGATGTTCTTCCTGACCGAAAGCCCCGCGCTTGACTTCGACATCGGGCTGGTGCCCGGCGTCTTCGCGGGCGCGCTGGTTTCCGCCGCGCTGAGCGGGCGCCTGCGCTTTCAGGGATTCGACGGCGAGAGCCAGATGCGGCGGTCGATGACCGGCGCGGTTCTCATGGGGTTCGGCGCGATGCTGGCGGGGGGCTGCGCGATCGGCGCGGGCGTCACCGGCGGGTCGATCTTTGCCGCGACCGCCTGGCTTGCGCTGTTTTGCATGTGGATCGGCGCGACGCTGACCGACTTCGTCGTCGATCAGCGCGCCCGGCTTGCACTGGCCTAGAGGCCCGCGTTGTAGCGATAGCCCGCTTCGGCCCTCTCGGCGCGGCCCACCCCGCCCTCGGGCAGGTGGTAGCCCACGATCACCCGCTCTTCGGCGACCAGCCGGTCCAGAAGCGCGACACGGGTCGCCGCCGCCATGTCCTTGTCCTGGTCGGAGCCAGACGCCCATTCCGGGCGCTCGAACGCGACGTGGTGGTTGCCGATCGCATCGCCCAGAACGGTGACGGGAACCGGCCCGCCCTCGATGTCGAAGGACAGATGTCCCGGCGTATGCCCGGGGGTCAGCCGCGCGATCAGACCCGGCAGGACCTCCTCCCCGTCGGCAAGGCGGCGGACGCTGTCGGCGATCACCCCAAGCCGGCGGGCGGCGCCCACGGCGAAGGTCGTGCGCGCCTCGCCGATGGTGTTTACCGTGTCCGGGTCGGTCCAGTAGTCGAACTCCGCCCCGCCGATGGCGAATTCGGCGTTGGGGAAGACGGGTTCGTCGAATTCGTCCAGAAGTCCCCAGATGTGGTCGGGATGGGCATGGGTGAAGACGACATGCGTGACATCCTCGACCGCAAGTCCAAGGGCCTCCATCGCCTCCGACAGCTTGCCGGCGGTGGGCTGGAAATCCGGCCCCGCGCCGACATCGAACAACACCGTGTTGGTGCCGTCGCGCCAGAGCGTGACGTTGCACGGCGGCGTCAGCTGATCGGTGGGCAGCCCGTACTTGGCGACGATCGCGGCCATCTCGGCCTGCGGCATGCCGCCCAGGATGAAGTCGCCGGGCAGCGTCAGGTTGCCGTCCGAGAGCGTATCGAGGCGCGCGCCGCCCAGATCCAGCGTGCTGGCCGCCCAAAGGCGTGTGGCCGGCGCCGCCAGAAGCGAGGACGAAGCGGCAAGGAAGTGGCGGCGGGTCAGCATGGCGGGCTCCCTGGCTCCTGGTGTCAGCCGAAGATGTCGGCGGTCATGGCATCGTACCAGCCAAAGCTTTCCTCGTAGGTCAGCCGGCGTGTCTCGGCATCCTCGTCGGCGGCGCTGATGAAGCTGCCGACCGAGGCGATGTGATCGCCCGCGGGTTCGTAGGCGCCGCCGACCTTGACGGAATCGTCGGGCGCAAGAACGGACCAGCAGGTGTTGATGTAGCTTGCGGCGGCCACGGCGGCACCGGTCAGATCGCCCAGGATCGCGGCCACCGCGACACCCGCCTGCGAATTCGCCGCGACGGCGGATTTCGGCATCTCGGTCGCGTTGGAGGCATCGCCCAGGACCCAGAGGTTTTCGTCAAGACGCGACCGCATGCTGGCCGGATCGACGGGCGCCCAGCCGCTGTCGTCGGTCACCCCGGCGATGTCGGCGATCTTGCCGGCCTTCTGCGCGGGGATGACGTTGCAGACATCGACCGGCTGCGCCTCGCCCTCGATCAGCACTTCCATCGTGTCGGGGCGAACCTCGACGTCGCCGCCACCGAAATCGGGGCCGATCCATTCGACCATGCCGTCGTAGTATTTCAGCCAGCCGTTCTCGAAAAGCGTCTGCTTGGAATACTTGTCCTTCGGGTCGAGGATCATGATCTTCGCCGTTGGGTTCGTCTGGCTGAGCGCATGGGCGATCATGCAGACGCGTTCATAGGGCGCGGGCGGGCAGCGATAGGGATTGGGCGGGGCGACCATGACGAAAAGGCCGCCTTCGGGCATCGCCTGCACCATCTGCCGCAAGAGCACCGTCTGCGGTCCGGCCTTGTAGGCGTGGGGCATCACCTCGGCGGCGTCGAGCGACCAGCCGGGCACCGCGTCCTCGCGAAAGTCGATGCCGGGCGACAGGACCAGGCGGTCGTAGGAAAGGACGGCCCCCCCGGCCAGTGTCACTGTCCGCGCGTCGCGGTCGATGCCGGTGGCAAGGTCATGGATCACGGTGACACCCGCCGCCGCCAGCCCGTCATAGCCGAACTGAAGGCTCTCGATGTCGCGCAGGCCGCCAAGGTAGAAGTTCGAGAAGAAGCAGGTCGTGTAAAGCGGGCTCGCCTCGACCAGGGTGACATCGACCGCGCCGCCGGAGGCGATCGCAAGGTGGCGCGCCGCACTGGCCCCGCCCGCGCCGCCGCCGATCACGACGACGCGCGGCCTGCCCTGGCCAAGAACCGCCGGCGCCAGGATCAGGCCGGCGGCACCCGCGCCGCCGGCGATGACGGTTCTACGGGTCAGACGCATGGGGGTCCCCCCTTTGTTTGGCGGACGGGCGCGGCTGCGCCCGCCCCATCAGGGCGCCAGCGTGCCGAGATAGGCAATGATCGCGGCGCGATCTTCTTCCTTCTTGAGCCCGGCGAAGGACATCTTGGTGCCTTTCACAAAGCCCTTCGGGTTTTCAAGATAGGCGGTCAGCGCATCGGCATCCCAGACAAGCCCCCCCGCCCCGGCATCGGTCATCGGCTTGGAGTACTTGAAGCCTTCAATCGTCCCGGCCGTGCGTCCGACGACGCCGTTCAGATGCGGGCCGGTCGCGTTCTTGGCGCCTTCGCCGACCTTGTGGCAGGCCGCGCATTTCTTGAAGACCTTCTGCCCGGCCTCGACCAGCGCGGGATCGGCCGCCGCCGTTTCGGTCGCGGCTTCCTCGGCTGCAGGCTCCTCGGTCGCCGTCTCCTCGGTCGCGGCTTCGGATGCGGCAGCCTCTGCCGGGGCGGCGGTCCCGGCCGCCGCCATCGTCAGCGCCGGCAGCGTTCCCGCCGGCCGCCCGTCGGGATCCTCGGGCGTCACGTTCAGGTCAACCGCCCGCTTGGTCACCTTCACCTCGGCCCCGCAGTCGGTCATGCAGGCCGCGCCGGAGAACAGCGGATATTCCGTTTCCGGCCGGTCGTCGACATAGAAGCCATCGGCGTTGGGAAGGGTGATCTCGGTGAAGTTGTCCCGGGTCAGGACGAAGTCATCCTCCACCAGGCCATTGGAATAAAGAAGGAATGCGGTGATCGCGTAGGTCTCGTCGACGCTGACCGTCTGCGCCGATCCGAACGGCATCGAGCGGTGGACATAGTCGAACACCGTCGACAGATAGGGCCAGTAGCTGC
>ERZ795053.2276-NODE-2276-length-23485-cov-7.199402_pt1 | contig 23485 bp, 18 predicted proteins | sample MGYA00375137_ERZ795053 | MGnify/ENA primary metagenome ERZ795053 (study PRJEB30182, sample SAMN05720284) | activated sludge metagenome | isolation source: Anaerobic digester | place: Hong Kong | collected 2014-12-17 ...
TCACACAGTGATTTGGGCAAATGTTCGTGAATGCTTCTGATGAAATTATCCGTTTGAATGTTTAGACTAAAATAAAATTAAGTCAAAATGTCTGTATTTATGTTTGGATTTACCAAAAATGGTCAACAGTCAAAAGTTAAAAGTGTATTCACAACAGGTAAGAATGAAGAAGGGGGAGACAAAATGAGTAACGAAGAAAAACAGAATGGACTATCTCGCAGGACATTTATCAAAGGGGCGGCAGTGAGCTCGGTTATGCTTGGTTCAGCTGGCGCCCTGATCGGCTGCGGCAAGGAAGAAGAAGCACCCGCACCGAAAGAACCCAATACAGAGAGTGCCATCCCAAGTTTTTTGAAAAAACCGGATGCCATTCCAGATGCTGATATCAAGCAAACCGTTGCGGCTGATGTCGTTGTCATCGGTGCCGGTATGTCAGGATTATGTGCGGCCATGGCCGCCGCTGAGGAAGGGGCCAAGGTTGTTCTGCTGGAAAAAACCGACCGGGTACATTTCCGCGGCAACGATTATGGCGCCATTGGTTCCAAGATGCAAAAGCAAATCAACAATGAAATCAATAAAATGGAAGCAGTCCAGGAAATCATGCGCTACAATGCTTACAAAGCCAACCAGCGGGTAGTTTCCCTGTGGGCGGATAACAGTGGTATGGTAGCCGACTGGATCATGGGCAAGGCCGAGGGCTATGGCTGCAAGCCCAAGCCGGTACCCCTGGATGAAACCGTAACCCCGGGTACGACCATAAAAGGGTTCCCCACCCTGAGCTTCAGAATGGACCCAAGTGAAGCAGCGATTAATGATGCTCCCAAAGGAACCGATCCTTGGACAGCTTCAATGCGTTATGCGCTGAAAAAAGGCTGTGAAGACGCAGGTGTTCAATTCCATTACAAGATGCCGGCTGTTCAGTTGGTGCGTCAGGACAAGGGACGGGTTACTGCCGTGATTGCGGGAGAAAAAGGCAATTATACCAAATTTGAAGGAAAAAAAGGAATCATCGTTTGTTCCGGTGACTACAATGCCAACAAGGAAATGCGTGAATATTATATTCCTTCCACCAAATACATCGATGCTAATATGTATGAGATGGTAGACGGAAAACAAAATACCGGCGATGGTCAGTTGATGGGGATGTGGGTCGGTGCTGCCATCGATGAATTCCCGCATGCCCCCATGTATTTCGACTTTGCCGTACCGGGGGCTCCGATTCTGGCCGATGCCTTGATGCGTCAGCCCTGGCTGAATGTTAATGTGCGCGGTTTTCGTTATTGCAACGAAGAACTGCCTTATGCCTATCTCTGCAACGCCGAACGCCAGCAGCCGGAACAGGCCAGATGGGCGATTTGGGATGCCAAATGGCCGGAAGAAGCACCGTCCTTTAAACTGGTCGCCTGCAAGGATATGCGCACCAACTTCCACAATCCCGAAAGCGTAAAGGCGTATGTTGAAAAGGGTTATATCAGAAGTGCCGATACCCTGGAAGCCCTGGCTGACATGATCAAGGTTCCCAAGGACAATTTCATGAAGACCGTGGCCCGCTACAACGAACTGGCCAAGCTGGGTGAAGACATTGATTACGGCAAACGGGCTGCTTGTTTGACCACGATTGAGAAACCTACTTTCTATGCCGCTCCGTTGGGTACCGCCTTGCTGGTTACCTTGGGTGGATTGCAGGTCAATGAACAGCTGCAGGTCTTGGACGAAGAAAAGAGTGTCATCCCAGGTCTTTATGCCGCCGGTAATGCCTCCGGCAGCTATTATTCCAATGACTATTGCGTAAACCTCCCTGGCAACAGCCATGGCCGCGCGTATACTTTCGGTTACCTGGCCGGCAAGAACATCGTCAAGCTCGGCTAGAAGATATTCCCCCCTCCCCATCAATAACCAAAACACTGAGAGGCTGTCCTGCGGGACAGCCTCTCAGAGCATATGAAGGTTATTGCCTCTATTTTACTAATTGATATTCCTTGATTTTGCGATACAGAGTAGCCCGACTCATTTTCAGCAAATGGGCGGCTTCAGATATATTGTGATTGCATTGCAGTAAAGCCTCTTTAATGAAGATTTTTTCCACTTCCTTCATTGACAGATGATTGACCGGGACATGGGGCTTTCTTTGTTTTGCATGAAAAGCGGCCAGAGAGGCTTTGATATCCTCTGGCAGGTGACTCGTTTCAATCAAGCTGCCGTTGCTAACATTTAGCGCATAAAGGACAGCGTTTTCCAATTGCCTGACATTACCGGGCCAGGCATAATTTAACAGTGCAATCAGCAGTTCATCGCTGAATTCCGGCGCCTTAATCCTTTGCTTTTGGGCAATTATACTGATAAAATAACGTGCCAGCAGCACGATGTCTTCACCTCGCTGACGCAAAGGCGGGATGTTGATTTGTAAAACCTTGAGACGATATAAGAGATCCTTGCGAAACAGATCTTTTTCCACCAGATCATCCAGATCACGGTTGGTGGCTGTAATTAGACGGAAATCGACAGGTACATACTGACTGGCGCCAATCCGCATGACCCTCTTTTCATCCAGCACCCGCAATAAAACCGGCTGCAGTTCCAGCGGCATATCACCGATTTCATCCAGAAACAGGGTGCCTTGGTCAGCCAGCTCGATTTTGCCCGGACGACCTTGTTTTTCAGCGCCGGTAAATGAACCGCCGGCATAGCCAAACAACTCGCTCTCGATCAGCGTGCTGGGAATGGCGGCGCAGTTAACCGCTACGAAAGGCCCATTGGGTCGGCTATCTTTATGGATGGCATGGGCAAACATCTCTTTGCCGGTGCCGCTTTCACCCTGTAGCAGAATATTGGCTTCCAGCCCGGAAAACTTTTGGGACAAATCAATGCAGTGCTTGATTCCTTCCGAGTCGCCAATAATTTTGGTAAAATCATAGCGAGCCTCAAGCGTAGTGGCAGGTACCGCATTTTTTTTGGCTTGCGCAAATTTTTTAAACGTTACCATACAGCCCAGATGCTGGCCGACCGAATCGGCAATCTGCTGGGCAGAGAGGAGATGTATCGTCTGGTCCCAACGCTCCAAGTGGATCTCGCTGTCATAGACCGGTTTGCCCCCGTTTAATACTGACTCTACTGCGGCTTGTTGTCCCAAAATGGTTTTGTATGGCATACCGATTACATCATGTTCCAGCAGTTTATCAAAAAATCCCTGAGCAATGGCATTGGCCTGGGTGATGATCCCGCCTTTGTTGATCATCAAAACACCGATGTCCGTCGAATTCATGGTCACATCCAGCAGTTCTTTGTTAAACAGCAGTTGAATATCTCTTTGGATGGCCCAGGCCATGGATACGGCCAGTCCGAGAGAGTGGGCATTTTGCTGATGAAAACTGGGACTGACGATGGAAAGAGTGCCGGTCAGATTTTGATTGCCATCGAAAATCGGCGCGGCAGAGCAGAAAATATTATCATATTTTTCACAATAATGCTCCGGCCCGCAGATCTGCATGGGAATCTCATGGATTAGCGATATGGCATGGGCGCAGGTGCCGACGGTGGACTCATTCCAGATGGAACCGGGAACCAGCTTGAAGCGCTTGTTTTGATCCTCCAATTTCCGGTTTCCCTCCAATACGCGCAACATGCAGCCTTGTTCATCACTGAGCAAAATAATGCACTGTGAATCGGCCAGCATGGAAGCCAACTGGTGAATAAAGGGTTCAGATGAGTCCAACAGGGTGGCTTTTTCCTGACAGCGCTGCTGTAGCACTTTGCCCTTCAGGGCAGGAGCGTAATTGTATTCAAAGACGTTTAGACCATTGTCAAATGAACGTATCCAGGAATCAACCACTTCGGGCCTTATTAGGTGAATTTCCTGTTTATCTATGCGCTTGTTGATTACGTCAAGCTTCAGTTTTTTAATTTGGTTGATTAGATCGATGTCTTCGGAATCGTAATTATTGCCCAGTACCCCGCGATTACGGATCATAGGACTTAATGCGTTTTCCAGTTTCATAGCAAATCCTCCCGGTTAGCTTGCAGTATGATTTTAATAGCTGAGCCAAACGATGCTTCACGATGTGGTTTAATAATCTCATAATAACACAATGCTTGCAAATGGTATTTGAGAAATATGTATTAATATGAGACGGAGCTTGGAAAGATAGATTGCAGGAAGCCCATCAGGCGGCTAAAACTCGGGTCCATATCGGCTTGGCACAAGAATTGCGTATTAAATAAATGAGAAATACAGGGAGGGTGGTATTATGGTAACAGCCATCAAGAGCAGTGAAATGTTAATTGAAGGGGTTCTGGATAATGGCCTGGTGTTTATCGGCGAGTATCTGGAGAGCATTCTTCGGCATACCATTCTCATTGCTGATCAGAACGGAAAGATTTACTTTCCGGAAAGCAATCAGCATATGCTCGATTTGGATAGCTCCTTTGTTGGTATTTCTGCGGAGATGGTGACGAGGGAGTCCTTCTACTGTGAGGAAAGCCATCATTTGTATTACTGTGTGGAGACCAAACATCAGCGTGCCTATGTGATTGTGAAAGACTTGAACACGGAGTGGGTGCCACGTATTCTGGAAATCCTGAGAGAGAGCAGACTGCCCATCAAGTGTTATTTCTCAAAAATAAACAAAAGCAAGGAAATGTTTACTGCAGAATTAAAGGATTATTTGTTTGGTGCCGGTCAGGCAGATATTCGGGATATTCTGTATTTATGTGATAGCGAACTGGATTTACAGCGACCTTATTTTGCCTTGCTGCTGTGTGCAGAAGAGGGTTGTTTAAAAACAGATCCGGAAATCATTCATTCTTATGTCTGCGAACACCTTCGTCAGGAAAAATGTAAAACCATCTCGGTTTATCATGACCATCAGTGGGTTTTTATGATTCCTGCGCAGATAAAAGACGATTGCCGAATCAATGAAATGGAAAATGAGTTTGATTTAAATGCTTTAAAAAGAGCTATTGAAAATAAGTTTAAAATTTCTGCTTCGATGGGTGTCGGACAAGTATATGCGCTGTCCAGTCTCCGTAAGAGTTTTCGTGAAGCACGCATGACCATGATCCTCAATCATTTGACCGGATTGCAAAGTTTTATTCAGAAGTTCTCTGATTTGGGGATTTACAGACCGATTTTTTCCCAGGAAATGAATCATATTTATAAATACTGCAGTTGTACACTGGGAAAACTGATGGAACATGACTGTAAATATGATGGTGAACTGCTGCCAACTTTACGAAAACTGCTCGATACCTGTGGCAACAACAAAGCCACTGCCGATCAGTTGTTTATTCATGTCAATACCCTCTACTATCGCATCAATAAAATTGAACAGATCCTGGACATGGATCTTTCCAAAATGCATGCCCGGGCGGAATTATATACTGCGATCAAAGTATGGGATACGCTGCAGGTTTTGAATGGCAAGGAGGAAATGACAGATACTCTCCCGGCCATACTGGCAATGCAGGCATAAGCTGTCCTTGCTGACAGACAGGAAAACGTTTTCTGGTGTTAGCGCTGTCCTTCATCAACCCCTCGCCGTAAATCAATCCTTATAGACAATATGAGCTGTTTTGCCGGTGCAAAATAGCTATTTTTTTATAAATCAGTATAATATAAAAGGCAAGGAGGTTATCACCTATGAAGCATGATCAGGCCCCGCCGAGGGGCTATCATATATTGACTTATGGCTGTCAGATGAATAGCCGCGATTCGGAGATTATCAGTGGTTTGCTGGAGCAGGCAGGGTACTGCGAGGTTCCTTTGGAAGCGGCGGATCTGGTTGTCTTCAACACCTGTAGTGTGCGTCATTCGGCGGAGAACAAGGTGTATGGCAAGCTGGGTGAAGTCAATAAAATCAAGCGCAGCAAACCCGGCCTGCGGATCGCATTTGGAGGTTGCATGGCACAATTGCCGGAAGTCGTTAAGCGGCTGAAGCGCCAAGGGGTGGATGTTGTATTTGGGACCCATAATTTGCACCAGTTGCCGATATTGCTGGAAAGAATCGATGCCGGTGAAAAATCCGTTATCGAAGTCTGGGAGCAGCATGGAGAAATTATTGAAGATTTACCTTCCAAGCGAAAAAAAAGTGTCAGTGCCTTTGTCAATATCATGTATGGCTGCAATAATTTTTGCAGTTATTGCATCGTCCCGTATACCCGGGGTCGGGAACGCAGCCGCAAGGCCCGGGATATTATTTGGGAATTGGAGAAAATGGTCGGCGAGGGCGTCAAAGAAGTTACCCTGCTGGGACAAAATGTGAATTCCTACGGGCAAGGTGGCGACGAGAGCTTGGATTTTGCCAGTCTGCTGCAAATGGCTGACAAAGTTGAGGGTTTGCAGCGGATTCGGTTTATGACCTCCCATCCCAAGGATATGTCGGATGCCTTAATCGATACGATTGCTGCTGGAGAAAAACTTTGTGAACATATTCATGTGCCGCTGCAGGCGGGCAGCAACCAGGTATTGAAACGAATGAACCGAGGCTATACGCGTGAATCCTATCTGGAATTGATCAACAAAATGCGGGCGCGTATTCCGGGGGTGGCCATTACTTCAGATTTGATCGTGGGTTTTCCCGGTGAGAGTGAAGCGGATTTTGATGATACCTTGGAAATGGTTGAGCGGGTTCGTTTTGACGCTGCCTTTACCTTTATGTATTCAGTTCGAACCGGTACACGGGCCGCTTCTTTCAATGATCAAATTGAATTGGCGGTCAAGCAGAACCGTTTGCTGCGGCTCAACCAGCAGCAATATGATATCGCTCTGCAAAAAAATCAGGCCCTGGAAGGCAGGGTAATGGAAATCCTGGTGGATGGCCCCAGCAAGACCAATCCTGATCGACTGACGGGCAGAACCCGGACCAATCTGATTGTAATATTTTCTGGTCCAAATGATTTAATTGGCCAACTCATTAATGTTAAAATAACAACAGGCAAAACATTTTCTGTTTTTGGTGAACTACCGGCGGAAACCAGCTGAACAATGTTCCGCCGCTCCAATGAAAAGAATCAGATTCGCCCATCAATTTTGAGGAGGAGTAATAAAAATGACCACTGAAGAAATCATCAAAATGGCCTACGAGCTGGGGAATGCGATTGCGCAGTCCAAAGAAGTCGATGCGTTACGGGAAATGCAGGTTAAACTCGGTGATGATGCTGATGCATTTGGACTGATCATGCGTTATCAGGAAGCGCAAACCCAGATGGAGAATAAATTGCAGGACGGCTTGCAGGTAACTGCGGCCGAGGAAAAAAATATTGAGATAATGGAAGAAGAGATTAACAACAATCCGCTGATCCAGGAGCTGATCAAGGTGCAGGAGAAATTCGACAGTCTCATGCAGGGGGTCTATTTTGCCATGAATCAAGCCATCTCCGGCAGTGACACTTGTTCATCCGGGTGTGATTCCTGCGGCGGCGGCTGCGGTGTCATGTAAGGAATAATACGCTTACAATCTGCATGCTGGAAGGCTTGATCATTTGATCCAAGCCTTTTCTTGTAACGAGAGGGAGGGTTGGTTTGGCCAAATTCACACCCATGATTGAACAATATCTCGAAGTCAAGGCCAATCATCAGGATGCGATCTTGTTCTTCCGCTTGGGTGATTTCTATGAAATGTTCTTTGAAGATGCGGTGCTGGCAGCACGTGAGCTGGAGATCGTCCTGACCTCCCGTGACGGCGGGCAGCAAAAGGTTCCCATGTGCGGGATCCCTTACCATGCGGTCAACAACTATCTGCCCCGGCTGATCAGCCGAGGCTATAAAGTCGCCATCTGCGAACAGGTTGAAGATCCCAAACAAGCCAGCGGGATCGTCAAACGGGAAGTCATTCGCATTATCAGTCCCGGGACGATTTTGGAAGATTTTATGCTGGACGAGGGTGCCAACAATTATCTGGCCGCCGTCGACATCTATGAAAAAACGATTGGTTTTGCTTATATTGATATCTCCACCGGCGAGTTTCAATTCACCGAAATCAACGGACCCCATGCCCGTCAAGATCTGTATGCTGAGTTGCACAGAGTGGCACCGGCAGAGTGTTTGCTGTCCGCTCGTCTGACTCGCAATTCCTTATGGGAAGAACAACCGTTGGGCAATGATTTTCTCTTTTCCCGTTTTCCCGAGGATGACCTGGATTTGGATCAAAGCCGGGCAGTAATGGCGGATCATTTCGGATCGGCATGGCTGGATGAAGGGAGCATATCCGCTTGTCATGCGGGCTGCTTGGCAGCGGGCATGATCATCAGGTTCCTTTACAACACCCAAAAAAGTCGTCTGTTACATATAGACGGCCTGCAGTTCTATCAAAGCAGTGATTACATGGAACTGGATAGTTTCACGCGCCGCAATCTGGAGCTGACCTCCACCATACGCCAAGGGCGCAAGGAAGGCTCCTTGCTGGATATTATTGATCAATGCCGCACGCCCATGGGCAAACGCAACTTGCGCCGCTGGCTGGAACAGCCGTTGATGGGCATGGAAGCCATTAACCAGCGCTTGGACGGAGTCGAAGAACTCGCAGCGGATATCGGCCTGCGTCAATCCGGGCGGGATGCGGTGAACAAGATGTATGACCTGGAGAGGTTGTCTGGAAAACTAGGCAGTCCGCTGCTTAATCCCCGAGATTTGCTGGCGCTCAAACATTCCCTGGCGTTGCTGCCAGCGATCAAGGGGCTTCTGTGCAACTGTAACAGTCAAATCCTCAGAGCGATTGCCGAGCTGGAGCCGTTGGCCGAAGTACATGAAATCATCCACTCTGCCATCGATGATGAAGCGCCTCTGACGGTGAGGGAAGGCGGTATCATCAAAAGCGGATACCATGCGGAGATTGATGAACTGAAGTCCCTGGGGGTCCAGGGCAAGAACTATCTCCTGGAATATGAGAACCGCGAAAAATTACGCACCGGGATCAAGCATCTGAAAGTCAGCTACAACAAAGTCTTCGGTTATTATATTGAAGTCAGCAAGTCGAATCTGAATCTGGTTCCAGCTGATTACATCCGCAAACAAACGCTGGTCAACACCGAGCGCTTTATCACTGAAGAATTGAAAAATTACGAAGACAAGATCCTGGGCGCCCATGATAAGCTGTGTGTGTTGGAATATGATTGTTTTATCGAAATCAAACATAATTTGGAACCGTTTATTCCCGTCCTTCAAGCCAGCGCAAAGGCAGTGGCGGACTTTGACAGTCTGCTCTCCCTGGCCCAGGTGGCTTTTCTGAATGATTATGTTCGCCCCCGGTTGTCTCGTGACGGCCGACTGGAAATCAAAGCCGGGCGCCATCCGGTGGTGGAAAAATCACTGCTTGATACCCGCTTTGTTCCCAATGACATCATGCTGGACAATCGCGACAACCGCTTTGCCATTATCACGGGTCCCAATATGGGCGGCAAAAGCACCTATATGCGCCAGGCTGCCCTGATCAACATCATGGCCCAGATGGGCAGTTTTGTTCCTGCCAGTGAAGCCCGCATCAGTATCGTCGACCGGGTCTTTACCAGAGTCGGAGCAGCCGACGATCTTTCCGCCGGACAGAGCACGTTCATGGTGGAAATGGTAGAACTGGCACATATTTTAAACCATGCCACCGCCAACAGCTTGATCATTCTCGATGAAATAGGCCGCGGCACCAGTACTTATGACGGACTGAGCATTGCCCAGGCGGTCAGCGAATACATCCATGACAAAGTCAAGGCCCGTACCTTGTTCGCTACCCATTATCATGAACTGACCCGGCTGGCGGAAGAAAAAAAGGGGATTATCAATCTTTCGGTTTCCGTCATGGAATCGGTGGACACCGTTACCTTCTTAAAAAAAGTCCTGCCAGGCAAGGCCGACAAAAGTTACGGTATCCATGTCGCTCAAATGGCTGGTCTGCCGCGAACGGTAACGGATCGAGCCTATGAAGTCCTGGCCGCGCTGGAGAGCAATGAAGCCCTGCCCCGCCATCCTGAGGTCCAGCAAATAAGTCTGTTTGCGGAAGGACCCAATGAAATCCTGGAAGAACTGGATCATCTCGATTTGGACAATCTCAGTGCCCGGGAAGCCTTGATGATCCTTTACCATTGGAAAGAAAAACGCAGGGGGTGAGAATATGTTGATCGGAATTGATGTAGGCGGGACCTTTACAGACGGAGTGCTGTTCGACAATCAGCAGTCCCGCGTAGTAAAGACGGTTAAAGTGCCGACCCGCAACGAACAGCTTCAATCCAGTCTGTTGGCAGTATTGGATGCCTTGCTGCCAGGTCAGGAGAGGGGAGGAATACAACGGATTGTTTTGAGTACGACGCTGGTGACCAACCTGCTGGCTACCAATACCGCCGAGCCACCGGCGCTGATCCTGATCCCCGGACCGGGTCTGCCCTTTGAGTATCTGCTGACCTTTCCCCATAGTTATATTGTCAAAGGCAGTATTGACTTTCGCGGACGGGAAACGGAAAAGCTGGATCGGCAGGAAATCGAAGGCGTAATCGAAACGATTCGCGCCGCCGGTTTGCATAAAATTGCTGTGGTTGGCAAGTTCTCCAATCGCAATCCGCAACATGAGCAGAGCGTGCGGCAAATCATCATGGACAAATTCCCGGACGCCGAGGTGGGAATTGGTTCGGAATTGGCCGGACAGCTCAATTTCATGCGCCGTATCACGACTTCCTACTATGCGCTGATGACACGCCAGCGCTGGACATCGTTTGCCCTTGAGATTGAAAAGGCGATCCGGGAACGCGGACTGGACAAAGTTCCACTGGATATTCTCAAGGCGGATGGCGGAACCATGCCCTTGCGTAATGCTTTACAATACCCATGTGAAACCATCCTTTCCGGTCCGGCTGCCAGCACCATGGGCGCCAAAGCGATTACCGGGCAGAATACCAATGCAGTCGTACTTGACATCGGCGGGACCACCACCGACATTTCACTGCTGTTGGACGGACAACCCCTATATGCTTCAAGAGGCGCCTGCATCAATGGGAAATATACCCACATTAAGGCCATATCCACCCGCTCCCTGCCGCTGGGAGGCGACAGTCCTGTTTGTTTTGAACCGCAAAAAGGGGTATATATTCATCCGATCAGAAGGGGACCGGCTGTCTGTTTTGGCGGCGAATGTCCTACCGTTACCGATATCTTCAACTGTAAATATGATTTAAATATTGGTGATGCCGGTCAATCAAGCCAATCGCTGCAGCGTCTGCAGAAGGAGGCAGGCTTAACCTTGCCTGAACTGCTGGAGTTGGTGGAGCATGATGTAATGCAGCAGTTGATGGAGGCTTTGCAAAATATCTTTATGGAATGGGAAAATGAACCGGCCTATCGGGTCTGGGAAGTGGTGCATAACCGCAAGTTTAAAGTCAAACGCATCATCGGAATTGGCGCCGCGGCCTCTGCCATTGTTCCGATGCTGGCCGCCATGAACAAGGTCAACAGCTTTATTCATGAACTGTCTCCCATCGCCAATGCCCTGGGTGCCGCCCTGGCCAGGCCGACCCTGGCTTTTAACATGCATATTGATACCCAAAAGGGAAGCTATTTTACCGATTATGATGGAGTCGGGGGTGATCTCCCCCGGGGACAAAGCATGCAAATGGTGGATGCCCACAAACTGGCCCGGGAAGTGATGCAAAAACTGGCGGAACAAAGAGGGCTGGGAGAATATGCGGAAGAAGCAGAATTTGTGCGTGAAGAACAATTCAACATGATCCGGGAGTGGGATCGAATCGGCAAAATTTTCGAATTGGGGATGCAGATCAAACCCGGGTTTATTAAAGAATTTGAGGAGGGGTCATTATGAAAAATACCGGTGTTATCTTTTTCCCGGCGTTTGACTGGGCGATCTCCCCGACCCATCCCGAACGCGAGGAAAGACTGCTATACACCCGCGATCAGATCTTTGAAGAAGGTATCATGGATTTGCCCAATATCCATGAATTCAAACCCCGTCTGGCGGACAAAAAAGACATTGCCCGAGTTCATTTTTGTGTTCCCAACGTGGAAGCCCAAATCACCGATGCTCATTTGGTATCTGCCGGTTCTGCCCTGGTGATTGCCGACGCGGTCTTGCGGGGTGAAGTCGACAACGGCTTTTCCATTGCCCGTCCGCCGGGTCATCATGCCATGACGGTGGCACACGGCAATCGCGGTTTCTGCAATATCAACAATGAAGCCATCATGATCGAATATATTCGCAAGCAATACGGTTTACGCAAAATTGCGGTGGTAGACACAGACGTTCATCACGGCGACGGCAGTCAGGAAATCTTTTATGATGACCCGGATATTTTGTTTATTTCCTTCCATCAGGATGGACGCACCTTATATCCGGGCACCGGTTTTGTATATGAACTGGGCGGACCGATGGCCTGGGGAAGCACCATCAATATCCCGCTGCCTCCCCAGACCACCGATGAAGGCATTCTGCGGGTGCTGGACAAACTGGTTTTGCCCGTCTTGGAAGAATTTGCGCCGGAACTAATCGTCAACTCAGCCGGACAGGACAATCATTATACGGATCCCTTGGCCAATATGCGCTTTACCGCTCGCGGCTATGCCGAACTCAACCGTCGTCTGGCCCCCGATATTGCTGTGCTCGAAGGAGGATACTCGGTCGAGACCGCGCTTCCTTATGTCAATATGGCATTGCTGATGGCCATGGCCGGGATTGATTACGCCAATCTGCACGAACCGGATTACCGACCGGAAGCATTCAAGGAAAGTGCGAAAAATTTGGAGTATATTGAGCAGATCATCTCCCATCAGCTCTTTAATTTCCGCAGCCGGCAGCAGAAGATAGAAGAGAACCGCAAAAAATATGGTCATGAATATGGGGAACATCAGCAGATTTATTATGATACGGAAGGGATCAGCGAAGATCAAGCCCGCCGTCTGCGAATATGTCCGGCCTGTCCCGGTTGGCGGCGCATTGATTCCTCGGCCCGCCATCGTGACGGTAAAACGTATCATGTTTTCTGTATCAGCATCCCCACTTTTGCTTGTCCAGAGTGCCAGAAGGAAGCTTTTAACGCTTACCAGGATATGGCCATGTACAATCACCATTATGATTATATCTATTTGCAGGATCGGGCCAAAGACAGATATATTGCTCTTAACGTGGCCAACGGGCGGGAAGAGGTCTACGAATAAATGAGTATCAAACTGCTGGATGATAATCTCATTAATCAGATTGCCGCCGGTGAAGTCATAGAGAGACCGTCCTCGGTTGTGAAGGAACTGGTTGAAAACGCCATCGATGCCGGCAGCACGAGGATTCAAGTGAAGATTTCCGGAGGCGGACTGGAAGTCATCGAGGTGGAAGACAACGGCTGCGGCATTCCGGAGAGCGATATCGAACTGGCGCTGCAGCGTCATGCTACCAGTAAAATTGCCTTGCCGGATGATTTGTTCAATATCAGCACCATGGGCTTTCGCGGGGAAGCACTGCCCAGCATCGCTTCCATCGCCCGACTGGAGGTATACAGCCGGCAAAAGGATGGCATCGGTGCGCAATTGCAGTTGGACGGCGGGACCATCATCAGCCGGCAGCCCTATGCCGGTACCGAGGGAACACGCATCGTCGTGCGGGAATTGTTTTATAACACCCCGGTAAGGAAAAAGTTCATCAAGTCGACGGTTGCGGAGCAGACCCATATTTATGAAACCATCAGTCGTCTGGCGCTGTCCCGCCCGGATATTTCCTTCCTGTTTGCCAGCGAAAAAAAGATGTATTTTAAGACTCCGGGCAGCGGCGTGCTGCGCGATGCGCTGATTGCCATCAACGGCAAGGATTATGCCGACCACTTTATTGATTTTCATGTCAGGGGTGAAAAATACAGCGTGGCCGGATTGCTGTCCAAACCTGAATTTCGGAGGCAGAACCGCAAAAACCAAATCTTTTTTGTCAACCGGCGCCTGATCAAAAGCCCCATGCTGAACCGGGCAGTGGATGAAGGTTATCGGGGACTGCTTCTGGCCCGTGAATATCCGGGCGTCATTCTCTATTTAACGGCCCATTGCCAGGAGGTTGATATCAATGTCCACCCGCAGAAGAGTGAAGTCAGATTCCGGGACGAAAGTGAAATCTTTCGAGTCGTCAGTCGTGCCATCAAGGACGCGGTCAACGGACTGGCCTACACCATGGGGGAGGCTGCCTGGGCAGAGAGAATCGCAGAACCCGAAGCAATCTTCAAACCGGAGGTCAATCCCGGAAGAAACGGAGCATACATTCCCCCTCCGCGCGCGTTCGAGCAGTCATTTACTTTTGTATATCCCCGGGACAATCAAGCGGCGGCAGGGAGTCCGGACCGATTGGCAGATGAATTGCCGGCTCAAAGTCCTTTCCGCTTAATTGGGCAGTGTTTCAACGCGTATCTCTTGGTGGAAACAGAAGGGAGACTGTGGTTGATTGATCAGCATGCCGCCCATGAACGCATCATGTACAACCAACTGCGCCGGCAGATTGCTGCGGCCCCGGTCGCCACGCAGGCATTGGCTTTTCCGCTGGGACTGGATCTTTCTGCGGCCCAAATCGATATGCTCGAAGCCAACCGAGCTGTTTTTGAAAGGGTCGGTCTGTACTATGATATTCTCGGGCCGGACAGTATTGCCATCCGCTCAGCGCCGCCGGCGCTGCATGGTCAGGAAAGTGAATTGCTGCTGGAGATTTTGGAGATGATCGCAGCAGAGCAGTGTCCGGATATTCATGACGAAGCAATTTGCATGATGGCCTGCAAGCAAGCCATTAAAGCCAATCAGTTGTTAAGCCGGGCGGAAATGGAGAAACTGGTGAGTGAGCTCCTGCAGCAAGAGAATTATCTGCATTGTCCGCACGGGCGACCGTCTTTCATGGAGATCAGCCGCAGCGACCTCGACCGCCGCTTTAAACGATAACACGCAAGTTGGGGACGGTTCTTGACTTGCGTAATACTGCTGATTTTGTCTGAGTTTTATGCATTAGTTTCGCCAGGGGCCCATCTTTTGACTGGCTAAAGTTGAATTACTAGCGCTCGCTTGTGACCTCGGAGTCTTGATACTAATTCGAAAGTCTCGTTTTTGGGTAACGAATATTTTTGTTAATTTTGTGAGCTATCTTTCGTCGTAACGTTGCGTCGCACGGCTGCCGCCTTACCCCCGGCGCTTTTCCTTAATAGTGTTCTTAATCCGAAGGGTTAGAACACATATAAAATACCCGGAGGGTGCCACTAAAACATAAACCTCTGCGGGGGACTTTCAAGGAAAGGTATAATCTATGGAATTAATCGTTACAACCACCCAGAGGATCAAAGAGAAGGAAGCTGATTTGGAGGAATTCCTGGCGGAGAGCGGGCTGCAGTTTGTGCCTCGTGACCGCAGCCTGGAAAAGCTCAGGGAAAAATACCAGGCTGCGGGAGTTGTTGTCTGGGGTGCTGAGGTCCCGATATTGTATTTTGAAAATGAAAAACTGTATTTTCATCCCAGTATGGCTAAAAACCGCATTGCTTTTTATCGCAAACAACAGCGTCCGGATATCATGATCGAAGCGGCCGGGCTTGAAAGAGGAGACAGTTTTTTAGACTGCACGCTGGGGCTAGGGGCTGATGCGATTGTGGCTTCTTATTTTTCCGGTCACGGCCGGGTCACCGGATTGGAACATCAGCCGGAGATCGCTTGGGTGATTCGCTGGGGAATGAAGCGCTATTGCAACGAGATGATCTGGCTGCAGGAAGCGATCCGGCGGGTTGAGGTGGTTGCGGCCGATCATAAGGAGTATCTGCCTGGTCTGCCAGACTGGTCTTATGATATCGTTTATTTTGATCCAATGTTTCCCCATCCAATTTTCAAGAGCCAGCCAATCTCGCCGCTGCGCAAGCTGGCCGACCATGACCGCCTGGAAGCGGCGAGCATCAAGCAGGCCTGCCGGGTGGCACGCAAGCGGGTGGTTATGAAGGATCTGGCGGAAGGCGAGGAATTGGAACGGTTGGGTTTTCAAAAAATCAGCCGCAGCAAGTACAACAAGCTCGCCTATGGGGTTATCTATGTTTAGAGTAGATAACCCCGCTGGAAATATGTATATGAATGGGTGACGAAATTTGAAATTCTATGCCTTGGTTGGCCCGACCGCGGTGGGAAAAACAGCATTATCAATCGCGCTGGCGCAACAGATCGATGCCGAGATCATTTCCTGTGATTCCATGCAGGTTTATCGTGGCATGGATATCGGCACTGCCAAGGCCACCGTGGAAGAAAGAAAAATTGTCCTGCATCATATGATTGACATTGTTGATCCGGACGTTTCTTTTACTGTTGCCGATTACCAGCGTATGGCCCGTGAAGAAATCCTGCGGCTTAATCAAAACGGAAAACCAGCTTTGCTGGTCGGTGGGACCGGGCTTTACTATCAGGCGCTGGTGGATGATTTTCACTTTTTCCCGCTGGAGTCGCGTGATCAGGTACGGCAAAAATGGGAGACGGTTTGTCAGGAAAAAGGGCAGGCGTTTTTATTTCAGGAATTGCGGCGGGTCGACCCGGTATATGCTGAAAAGGTTGGCGCCAATGACCGCAAACGTATCATTCGTGCATTGGAAGTATGGGAATTAACCGGAGAGCCCTTTTCCTGTTTGCAGAGGAAAAACCAGCACAGCCATCAAGTGCAAGTCGTTGGCTTGTATGTGGAACGGGAAGTGCTTTATCACCGCATCGAAGCCCGCGTGGACAAGATGATAGAGGAAGGATTGGTTGAGGAAGTGCTCAGGCTTCGCACCCAAGGCTATGATTCCAGTTTGAAGTCAATGAATTCGCTGGGCTACAAACAGGTCAATGCGTATTTGGACGGGATGCTCAATTTTCAGGATATGCTGTATGAGATCAAACGCGAAACCCGTCACTTTGCCAAAAGACAGTTGACCTGGTTCCGCAAGGACCAGCGTATTGTCTGGTATGATGCCGGGCAGGAACAGACGGTCGATTTGCTGGCAAAAATCCGTAATGGCTTGGCAGGACAAAACCGGCTGGTGTAGAATAGTCTACATAACACTACCAAGCGATGTTCACAAATGAAAGGGAGGGCCTGACATTGATGAAAAACCAAATGAATTTACAAGACGCATATCTTAACCAGATTCGCAAGGATAAAATACTGGTTACCATATACATGATCAATGGTTTTCAAATCAAGGGAGTGGTTAAAGGTTTTGACAACTTTACGGTGATTGTGGAGTTGGACGGACGCCAGCAAATGGTGTACAAACACGCCATCTCCACCATCAGTCCCTTCAAACCGATTGGCGTCATTAACTTTGAAAACAAGAACGAAGAAGAAGCTTAAACTGATGACAAAGTAAAAGACGGAAAGGGAAGGGCATTTTGAACACCATTGAAATCATAATGGGTATTATTTTATTGCTGATTATTCTGATGATTGGCGACATAAAAAAGAAGGTTATCGCCTTGATCATTTTTGCCGCCGTCGTGGCCGAAAAACTGCTGCACTGAGCCAAATGAAAAACATATTTTTTAAAAAAATCGGGGTCTAAACCCCGATTTTATTTTGGCGGCAAAAAAATGGTTGACATTATTGAAATAGGCATAATAGTATAAGCATACGCTTATACTAAAATATTTTAATAATATCATAATCACAAGCAGCAAAGGAGAAGGGACTGTGGAGATATTTCAATGGTTGAATAACCAGTTGCTTAAAATGGAATGGCTGTCAGATCTCATCAGGAAACTGGTGGAGAATGGACTGAATCTGGATATGAGTACCCGTCTGGGTGGCAGCATTCATTTTTTTATTTACGATGTAATCAAGATTTTTATTCTGCTGGCGGTATTGATCTTTACGATTTCCTATATCCAGAGTTTTTTCCCGCCTGAGAGAACCCGGGCCATCGTTGGTAAATACAAGGGCTTCTGGGCCAATCTCTTTGGCGCGTTGCTGGGTACCGTTACCCCGTTTTGTTCCTGTTCGTCCATTCCCTTATTTATTGGTTTTACCAGCGCCGGATTGCCGATTGGGGTGACTTTTTCTTTTTTGGTATCATCTCCTCTGGTAGATCTGGCTTCGGTGCTGCTGCTGGCCAGCATTTTTAATTGGAAGATCGCCATTGCCTATGTACTGGCCGGGCTGGTGCTGGCAGTCGCTTCCGGAACGCTGATCAGCCGGTTGAAACTGGAAAGTTATGTACAGCCTTTTGTGTACGGCAATGAATCGTTTGAATATGCCCCAATCAAGATGACCACACAGGAGCGTATTTACTTTGCCAAGGCACAGGTCAGAGATATTGTCGGCCGGGTTTGGCTGTACATTCTGATCGGGGTAGCCATTGGCGCAGCCATTCACAATTGGATTCCCCAGAATATTATCTCCGCAGTCCTTGGCCAGGACAAATGGTATTCAGTCTTGGTTGCAACCGCGGCCGGCATCCCCATGTATGCCGATATCTTTGGCACTCTGCCGATTGCTGAGGCACTGGTGTACAAAGGTGTGGGGATTGGTACTGTATTGTCTTTTATGATGGGGGTTACGGCGCTGTCACTGCCTTCCCTGATTATGCTCTCCCAAGTGGTTAAACCCCGACTGCTGGCAATTTTCTTCACATTGGTTACGCTGGGGATTATTGTGATTGGCTACACATTTAATGCCCTGGGTCATTTTTTGATCTGACCGCATACGGCAGATGACGTGCCTGGATTAGCAGTCCAGTTAAACTGATCAATTAAGGAAATCATTATATGATATAAGGAGAGGAAAAACATGTTTGAAACCGTATTCAAGGCGTTGGGAGAACCTACGCGTCTGAAAATCATTAAATTACTGGCAGGGCGGGATCTTTGTGTTTGTGATTTGGAGGAGGTCATGCAGATCAGCCAGCCGCGAATCTCTCAGCATTTAAAAGTATTAAAATATGCGGGGCTGGTTAATGAACGCAAAGAAGGCCAGCGTAATATATGCAGCTTAAACCGCGATCAATTAAACCGTATTTGGGATGGTTTTCAGCGCTATATCGAACAACCGCTTGAAAATATGGCAGAGTTCGCTGATGAATGCGCCCGTATGCCTGCAGAGATGGGAGATTATTGTGCCAACAAAAAAGGCGATTAAAAATTAACAAGTATTAGGGAGGAATGGTTTTCATAAACAAAATGAAATACTGTGATTACAAGATATTGAAAGAAAATGAAGTTTATTAAGGGAGGTCCAACAAATGAAAATCGAAGTATTGGGAGCCGGATGTGCCCGGTGTAATCAGATGGAAAAAGACGTGATCAATGCACTGGCTGAACTGGATATTGCCGCTGATGTGACCAAAGTAAAAGACATTTCCAAAATAATGGCTTACAAGGTCATGTCTACGCCAGCTCTGGTAATCGACGGGCAGGTGAAGATTGCCGGCCGGGTGCCGAGCAAAAAGGAGTTGCACAGCTTACTGAAGGATGCACAGAAATAATTTGACCAACCGGATGTAGTCTTGATGCTCACCGGCAACCATGAAAGCCGCATGCCATGCGCTTTTCTTTTAAGGTGTGGCATTTTTCTTATCGGGTCATAAGCAAATCAAATAAATGATACCCTCAATTCACTCTATAATGAAATAGAAACACAAGTATCAGATCAGGGGTCATTGCGTGACCGACGATAGCGATACTGGGTTTTACGTCAAGCAAGATAGAGTAAGGGGGAGTTAATGAATGAAGAACAGGAAAATGAAATGGTTGCCGCTTTTATTGGTGATGGCCCTGCTGGCAGGTTTGGTTGCCGGCTGCAGCAGCGCCAAGGAGCAGGAACCCGCAGCCAACCCGCCGGTACAACAGGAAGTCAAAGTTGTCAGCATTGAAGAAGTTGCAGCCAAATATTTTGCGGAAAATCCGGAAAGCAACCGGGTAATGCCTGAAGCTGCCCTGAAAGAAAGACTTGATGCCAATGACAGCCAGTTGTTTGTGGTTGACATCCGTTCTGCGGAGGACTATGCAGCCGGTCACATCAAAGGGGCCGTCAATGCACCTTTTGGCAAAATGCATGAGTTCCTTGACAAACTGCCGGCGGACAAAGAGATTGTGCTCTATTGCAAGAGTGGACAAACAGCCGGACAGACTGTAGCTATCGTCAACATGTATGGATACAAGGCAGTTTCTCTGAATCTCGGGTTCGACAACGGCTGGGTGAAAAAGAACAACTTCCCGGTAGATACAACTCCGGTCGAGTTTCCGGCCAACCTGACCCCGGCCAAACCAGATGCCAACATTGCCAAAATCTTAAAAGATTTCTATGTCAACATGCCGGCCAATACCAACATGATTGCACCGGCTGATCTGCTGGCCAAAATTGACAGCGGGGAAGACATCCAAATCGTTGATCTGCGCAAAGCTGAAGACTTTGCCAAAGGCCATGTCAAGAACGCCATCAACATTCCGTTCGGACAGCTGGGACAGAATTACAGCAAAATCTCCACGGAAAAACCGGTCTTTGTCTACTGCTACAGCGGGCAGACCGCCGGACAGTCAGTGGCTGTTCTGAAAGTACTGGGGTACGATGCATTTACCCTCAAGGGCGGGTACAATTTCGGCTGGACGACGGAAGGCATGCCGGTCATGCAAGAAGCTGCGTAAATAATAGAAAACTTTGTTATAATTGTATAAACAACGTTACAGGAGGGAAAGATTTTCCCTCCTGCTTGTTTATCAGCTGATTGTCAGTTTAAGAATGAGAGAGAAAAGACAGGTGGTGAAGGTGCTGGATACCTATTTGATTACGGGTGGGGCAGGCTTTATTGGTTCCCATTTGATCGATCTGCTACTGAGCAAAAAGCAACCCCAAGTAAGGGTAATCAACCTGGACAACCTGAGTTATGCCGGGACTCGTCCTTATCCCGAAAATCATGTCAATGAAAACAATTACCGCTTTATCAAGGCAGATATCTGTGACAGTGCGGCTGTCGAAGAGATATTTGCCCGTTATAAGCCCGTCAAGGTCATCCACCTGGCGGCTGAATCCCATGTGGACCGCAGCATTATTGACCCACTCATATTTGTTCGTACCAATGTGACAGGAACCCAGATATTGTTGGAGGCAGCCCGTCGGTTTGCAACCGAATTGTTCCTGCAGGTTTCCACAGATGAAGTATACGGTGCCTCCACCCTGGACCATCCCTGCAGTGAGACCAGTCCCCTAAATCCCAGCAGTCCCTACGCAGCTTCAAAGGCTGCGGCAGATTTATTGGTCCAAGCCTATCAGCGCACCTATCAGCTGCCGGTGATTATCAGCCGCTGTACCAATAATTACGGCCCCCGACAGTTTCCTGAGAAACTTATCCCGTTGGTCATTGCTCATGCTTTGCATGGAAAACCAATACCCGTTTATGGAGACGGACAGCAAAGGAGAGATTGGCTCTATGTTGATGATCATTGCCAGGCGCTTGAGAAAATATTACAATATGGAAAAATCGGGGCAATCTATAATATCGCCGGCCATTGCCATCTGCCCAATCTCGATGTCATTCGCCTGATTCTCGGGGAAATGGAAGAGCAACTAGAACCGCATGACCCCTGCCGAAAGAACTTGAGCCAGCGCTTGATTACCCGGGTTGCAGACCGTCCCGGCCATGATCGCTGCTACAGTCTTGCCACGGCCCGGATTAAAAAGGAGATTGACTGGCAGCCGCGGGTTGCTTTGGCAGAAGGCGTTCGAGCGACTGTATCCTGGTATTTGCAAAACCGGTCATGGCTCGAACAGGCCAGCAATCAATCCGGGGAAAGCAAGGAATGGCAAGGAATGGGAAACATCATTTCCGGGGGAGCCAACAGTCAAACAAATGAGGTGAACGAATGAAAGGGATTATTTTAGCCGGAGGCAAGGGCAGCCGGTTGTATCCGTTAACCAAGGTGACCAACAAGCATCTGCTGCCGGTCGGGAGTGAGCCGATGATTTACAATCCCATCAAGCAACTGGTGTTGGCCGGCATTACCGATATATTGGTGATTACCAGTCAGGAGCACATGGGGGAAATCGTCAGGTTGTTGGGCAGCGGCAAGCAATTCGGCTGTGACTTTACATTCAAGGTGCAGGAGGAAGCGCTGGGAATCGCCCATGCCCTGGGCTTGGCCGAATCATTTGCCGCGGATGATCGTATGGTGGTGATTCTGGCTGACAATGTGACTACCAGCAGTATCAAACCGTTTGTGGACGAGTTTGCCCGCCAGGATTGCGGCGCTCGGGTATTGCTAAGACGGGTGGATGATCCTGAACGGTACGGGATCGCTGCTCTGGATGAACTGAAAATCATCGAAATTGAAGAAAAGCCCGCCCAGCCCAAGAGTGCTTATGCGGTGATTGGAATTTACATGTATGATCAAGAGGTTTTTAATATTATCCGTACCATCAAGCCATCTGACTCTGGCGAATATGAGATCACTTCCGTCAACAATGATTACATCCAGAGAAATTGTCTGCAATATAATATTCTTCCCGGTCAATGGACAGATGCGGGGACGTTCGAATCATTGCATTATGCCAATCAAATCATGCTTGCGGCCGGCAACCGGATCAGCGGATATGAAGAAAGGGAACAAAGCCATGAAGATACCTTTTAACCGGGTTAGCCTTTCCGGAAAGGAAATGGTTTATCTGGAGGATTGTATCAAACGGGGTTTGATAAGTGGCGGCGGATATTATACCTATGCAGCCCGGTGCCGGCTGGAAGAATACCTGTACACGTCCAAGGTTTGGCTGACCACATCAGGAACCAGCGCGCTGGAGATGGCCGTGCTTTGTCTTGATCTGCAGCCCGGGGATGAAGTCATCATGCCCTCCTTTACCTTTGTTTCGACGGCCAACGCGGTCCTGCTCAGAGGTGCCCGGCCGGTTTTTGCGGAAATTGATCCTTATACGCTGAACCTTGACCCGGAGGATGCAGAACGAAAAATATCTTCCCGCACCCGGGCTATAATACCGGTTCATTATGCCGGAGTTGCCTGTGCAATGGACGATCTGCTGGCCATTGCCGCTGCACACGATATCGCTGTGGTGGAAGATGCGGCCCATGGCATCGGCGCCGCTTACAAAGGCAGACCGCTGGGGAGTATCGGATTAATGGGCTGTTACAGTTTTCATGGTACCAAGAACATTGTCAGCGGTGAAGGCGGGGCTCTATTGCTGAATCGTGGGCAGCAACAATTGACGGAGCGCGCGGAAATTATTTATGAAAAAGGTACCAACCGCAGTCAGTTTATGCGGGGGGAAGTTGACCGCTACACCTGGCAGGGGATTGGTTCAAGCTTTATTATGGCTGATCTGCTGGCGGCTTTTTTATATGCCCAACTGGAAAGACTGGAGGAAATCACCCGGGCTCGACAGCAGCGCTTCGCCATCTATCAGCAAGCCTTTCTGCCATACCAGCAGCAGGAAAAGCTACAGCTTCCTTATGTGCCTGAATATGCCCAATCCAATGGTCATTTATATCATCTGCTCTGTCCCACCCAGGCAAAGCGGGATGAGTTATTGCAAAGTCTGCGGGAGCA
>ERZ795053.2280-NODE-2280-length-23462-cov-32.492075_pt1 | contig 23462 bp, 21 predicted proteins | sample MGYA00375137_ERZ795053 | MGnify/ENA primary metagenome ERZ795053 (study PRJEB30182, sample SAMN05720284) | activated sludge metagenome | isolation source: Anaerobic digester | place: Hong Kong | collected 2014-12-17 ...
GCGAAGTGTCGATGGTGATTCGCAACATCAAGACCGACTTGCCCAACGTCAAGGACTTGGGGCTGCCGCCAGTTTTGACCGAGGTGATCATGTCCAAGCGTGGGCTGATCTTGTTCGTCGGTGGCACCGGTTCGGGTAAGTCCACCTCGTTGGCGGCGCTGATCGATCATCGCAACATCCATAGCGGTGGACATATAATCACCATTGAGGACCCCATCGAATTCCTCCACCGTCACAAGCGTTCCATCGTCAACCAACGTGAGGTTGGCGTGGATACGCTCAGTTATGCAGATGCCCTGAAAAACACCTTGCGACAGGCTCCAGACGTCATTCTGATCGGCGAAATCCGCGATCGCGAGACCATGGAGCATGCGTTGGCGTTCGCGGAAACCGGCCATCTGGCGATTTCCACCCTGCATGCCAACAGTGCCAATCAGGCACTGGATCGGATCATCAACTTCTTTCCCGAGGAGCGGCGTCCGCAATTGCTCACCGATCTGTCGGCCAATCTGCGGGCTTTCGTTTCACAGCGATTGATCCCGACGGTGGATGGCAAACGGGTGGCGGCGATCGAGATTCTGCTGCATTCACCGATGGTGGAGACGCTGATCAAGCGCGGCGAGGTGGCCGGGCTCAAGGAAATCATGGAGAAGGCTAGCGGGATGGGGATGCAGACTTTCGATCAGGCGCTGTTCGAGTTGCATAAGGCCGGAAAGATCAATTTCGAAGAGGCGATCAAGAATGCCGACTCCGCCAACAACCTGCGATTGCGGATCAGCCTCTCTAGTGAGGCGCCGGGTGCCGAGAAGCCGGGCGGCTCAGGGTTGTCGCTGGAAGCCTTGGCGGAGCCCGAAGAAGAAGAGAAGCCTGTGCCAGGGGTAGCGAGTTCACGCACTCCGCCGCGTCCGGGGATCGGCTAGGCGTGGCGGCGGTTGATTCCTCGTCCATCCTTGAGGTGCCGGTTTGGGTCCGAGGGCTCATTTTCGACTGTGACGGTACTCTGGCCGATACCTTGCCTGCCCACTACGCGGCTTGGGAAGAAACCTTCGTTGCATTGGGTTTGGCGTGTCCGCTGGAATTCCTGATCCGGCACAATGGCAAGCCCACCGCGCTGATCGTTGCGTTGTACAACGTGGAATTTGGCCAGCATATCGATGTGGAGCGGTTTACCGCCGACAAGGAGCGGCGGACCTTGGCGCGACTGTGGCGGGTGCGGCCCATGGAGCCCGTGGTGGCGGTGGCGCGGCGTTACCATGGCCAGATGCCGATGGCGGTGGTGTCCGGCAGCAACCGCGCCAATGTGGAGCAGACGCTACGGGCGATCGGTGTGCGCGAGCTGTTTTCGGTAGTGCTGACCGCCGATGATGGCTTACCGCCGAAACCCGAACCCGATCTGTTCCTGGAAGCAGCGCGCCGGATCGGCGTCGAACCATGCTATTGCCAGGTGTTTGAAGACGCCGACGCCGGCCTGGAAGCCGCCCGCTGCACAGGCATGCTGGCGACCGATGTCCGGCCGACCGTGGGTGGTTGTTGACGGATGGAACAGGCGAGACGGACCAGGTGGCTGTTCAATGCTTCTCAAGCAGTTCATTCCACGATCTTTTCAGACGATAGGATGCGCTGATGCTGTTGCCGACTTTTCTCGCCGCGATTCCCGATCACCGTCGTTCCCAAGGTTGGCGGTATGGCTTGGAGCACTTGTTGTTGTTCAGCATGCTCACTAGCAATCGGCGCCATTTCAATGATCTCCCCATCGATCAATTCCACTCGTGAGTCTTCGTTCGACAAACCGACTTCCGCCATACGATGATATTCGGCGACAGTCCAGCGATGGCGAGGTTGGGCGTTCAGCAATTCGCGTTCCGCCAAAGGTGTCGACATGGTTCATCCTCCAACCAGATTAAGTTGAATTCGAAAACTGCTATTTCGTTGGAGAGAAACTCAACAACTTTTGCACCAGAATTTTGAGCAGCGAATTATCGGTCGGTTTCTTTTCGATCTTGAGCAACCAGCGACCGTCTTTGTCACGTTCAAATCTGACATGCGTTTGCAGGACCAGGAGTACGGCAGTGACCACGGCGGTGGTCTCCAACACGCCAAATTTAGTCGGTGCCGGCCCTTCAATCAGGGCGGTGAGGATCGGTTGCTGCTGCGGATCGTCGGCGAGCAGCAACAAGGCAGCGCGGGCCAGATCGCCGTCGCCGGCCGGAACGGCGGCGACTTCCGGGCCGGTTGCGAACTCCCGCAAGGCTTGACGCAATTCCGGGGTAAGCGTGGCTTCCGCCGGATTCGCTTGGGCGCGGGCAAAGGTCGCCAGCACCCGATGGGCAGTGGCGTCGTCCAGTGATGCGATGCGATCTTGTATGAGCATGATATCTCTCAAAAGTTGCCGATTTCATTCCCTCTTTGCCAAAAAGGATCAGGGGAGATTTCCATCCTCCGGGAATGGCCCCAACTTCGCTTCTCTCCACATTTGCCGCAGTTGGGCTTGATCACTAGACAGGGCTTGCCGATAAATAAACAGCAGAGCTTTCATGCTCTGGTTAGCGTGAAAGGAATCACGATAAAGGATGAAAATAGAGATAGCTCGTACTAACCACGATGCGGATATTTCATTATTATTCTTCAAAAAAAATAACTTAGCTATTTGATAATAAGCAAGTGCTACGCCATAATTGTCACCTTGTTTTTCCTTGATCGCCAATGATTTTTGATACCACTGCTCAGCTGCCACTAAGTTGCGTAGTTCTTGAGCAACGATTCCTAATTCATGATAGGTTTTCGCCGCACCACAACTATCCCCATATTTTTCCTTTATCGCTAATGAATTATAATGCCACTGCTCTGCTGCCGTAAAATAGAGACGCTTCCGAGAAATGATTCCAAGTTGATGATAGATTCTCGCTGTGCTATTCTCGTCACCGTGCTTTTCCAGTATTGCTAACGCCTTCAGACACCACTTTTCGGCCACCACAAAGTCTTGCCGTTCCATGGCAATAATTCCTAACTCATTATAGGCAAGTGTTATGTTGTACTCGTCGTTGTACTTCTTCCAAATGGCTAACGCCATCTGACATTTCCTCTCAGCCACCACAAAATTCCGTTGTTTATCGGCAATTATTCCCAATTGGTAATAAGTAACTGCCGAGTTGTATTCATCGCCAAGTTTTTCCCTAATCGACAGCGCTTTCTGATAGTAGCGTTCGGCCACCTCAAAATCCCGCCGCTCCTCGGCGATCCTCCCAAACTGGTGATAGGCACACGCAAGACCGTGCTCGTTGCCGTGCTTTTCCCACAATGCCAGCGACTGTCGATACCACTGCTCGGCCGCCATCAAATCCCGTCGCTCCTCGGCAATCCTTCCCAACTGATGATAAGTACACGCCGCCCCGTACTCGTTACCGTGCTTTTCCTCAATCGCTAGTGACTTTCCATACCACCGCTCCGCCGCCGCCAAGCCCAGCCGCTCCTGGGCGATCATTCCCAACATGTGATAGGCGGCGGCTTCACCTCTTGCAACGCCACGCCGCTTGCAATGCCCTGTAAGCATCTCAAAACGCCGCATCGCGCCGGTAAAATCTCGTTGATTTAAGGCATAGAATCCTAGCACTTGGGTTAAATCTCCAAAGTGATCGTCCATTCCCAATGCTTCGGCATCAGCCAACGCGATGGAGAAATTGACGCCATATAGAGAAAAGGGTACTCGCTGTTCATGTGGCTCTTTAGGCGCTAATTGATTAGCCACCTGCGTCATCACATTCACAAACGCCCGCCGCCACGCCTCCCGCCGGCCATCGTCCAGCCCCGCGACCGGCCGGGCGCGCAGAAAGCCGGTCAAGGTCGGGTGCATTTCGTGGATGGTCTGCCCCAGCGGATGCAGCAACCCGCTCACCGCCAACATCGCCAGCAAACGGTCGATGTCCGCCCGGCTGAAACGGAGGTCGGCTTGTTGCGCCATCGCTTCCAGATAATCCGCGTCCACAAACCGCTCGTGCAACCCCAACGGCAGCAACAACGGTTGTAACTCCACCGGCAGAGCTTCCTCGACGAACTCCAAGGCGGCGAACAGCCGGGTTTGCGAATCATCGCCCGATTCCAGCGGAATCCGACCCTTGAGCTGTTCCGCCAGCGCCTTGGCGCTCACCTCCCGCAAGCGGGGCAACAGCGCCCGCATCGCCAACGGATGGCCATCCAGCAAGTCCATCAGGTTCTTCAAACCAGCGTCTTTCTGATCGGCCTTCAATCCCAAATCGCGCAGAATGGTGGCGCAATACTCCCAACGTTCCTCGCCCTGCAAACCGCCGAGACTTAAGGGGAAACAGCGGTCAGAACCGAGCCAGGCTTCCGGGCTGCGGCTGGTGAGGATGACCTTGCTCGCGCCGTCGCGCAGCTTGCCCAAAAAATCCCGTAACCGCTGCCGATCCGCTTCCGGCAAGCCGGCAGCCAGCGCCGTGCCGGGAACGCCGGTGGCCGACTCGAAATTATCCCAAACCAGAATGAAGCGCCGTTTTCGGAACGCCTCGACCAGCGCTGCTTGCTTTTGCGCCAAATCCGCCGCCATCGCGTCGGTCCCGAACAAGGCTTCCACCAGTCGGTTGAAGACGTATTCGCTGCTACGGATGTCGTTGAAGGTGAACCAGAAACAGCGCTCGCCCAAACCTTCGGTCGTCGCAAGCCATTCCACCAGACCACGGGCCAGCGTGGTTTTGCCCACCCCGGCCAAGCCGTGAATCAGAATCCCCGCTGGCGGTCGGCGCAAGGCCCGCTCCAGTTCCAGCAAAGCCGCATCGCGACCGATGAAACCGTAGGGATTCTCGCTGTCCCGCGCTTCCGGCGGCAATTCCGGCTTCTTGATCACCGCCCGGTTGCCGGCGCTCCCAAAGCTCAAATCCGGCGGCTCCTGCTGGTACACCACCGGCACCAGCCAATCCTGCAACGGGAATCGCCCCCGCGCACAGACTCGCCCGTCCTTCGCCAACATCGCCTGCCGCCCGACCCGCATCCCTTCCGCCATATTGCCGGTTTCGAACAAACGCCGGTAAAACGCCGGCAAAAATTCCTCCGCGCCACTCACGTACAGGGCATAGGCCATCGCTGCCACGCTGCGAACCCCCGCCCGCAGCAGGCTGGCCGCCACCGACGCGAACGCATCCTCGGCGCGATCATCCACCATCGCCGACTGACAAGCGTTCAGCACCATCACCGGAATGCGATATTCGCGCAACAGCGCGCCCAGTCGGTCGGCGAGCACCAAATCGGGCTGGCCGTGCTCGTTCTCAAACACCAACAACCCCTGTGGCCCTCTGAACAGATGCGGCGCTCCATCACCGCCCACTGACCCCGTGCCATAACCACCGTGTCCGTCGAAATGGACGATGTGGTAATAAGCGGGCCGTTCCCGCAGATGCTCGCGCAACCGTTCGAAGGTCGGCGGCCGCAAAATCGTCACCCGCGCCGGCAATTCCCGCTGTTCGATCCACTCCACCACCGGCCGCGACAGAGAACGAAAGCGCACGTCATCTTTGTAAGGCCGAGCAGTCACGAACAGGATGTTGATGCAATCGCGCGGCAAGCCTTCCGGCAAGGGCAGCGGATCGTGACCGCGATCCAACTGGCGCTCGATCCGGCAATGATGGGCCAACGCACCCGGATGTTGCGGATCGGCCAACGCCTCCCACGGCCAAGCCAGCACGCTGGGATGGTCGCTGGCGATACGCAAATCGAGATTTTCCAGCCCATCGCGATAGGCGTCGTGATAAAAATCTCGGCCCGACCCTGCGCCGAACAAAGCGGCAAACGCCTGCTCGCCCCAACCGCGCAACGCCACTTGCACATGCTCGGCTCGGTCGGTGACCGGCGGAAAGGGATAATCGAGGAATTCCTCCAGATACCAGCGTAATTCGGCGCTCAAGTGACTGTTCGGCAAATCCTTGACCGGCGTGCTGGCGGGGGAAACGATGGCGACGGGAGCGGTGGTCTTGCCATCCTTCAGGCGCACAACCTGAAATTGCGGCGAGTCGCTGGCTGCGACATGACGAATGATGAGGGCGGGCATTTTCGCGGTTCCTAGCTTCGTACAACGGTCCTTAAGGAGTGATTCACATGATATGCATGAAATTATAGTTTCGACGGGATGCCTGACTCCAACACACCGGCGATACATTCCGCTAATCTGCTCTTCAACTCCGTTTCAAGGCGCAACTCATGTCCCCAAAAACCCTGACCGTCGGTCTGGTGCAACAAGCCTGTGGCGACGATCGCGCCGCCAATCTAGCCGCCAGCATCGCTGGCATCCGCGACCTCGCCAGCCACGGCGCACAACTGATTTTGCTGCAAGAGCTGCACACCGGCCCGTATTTCTGCCAGACCGAAAACCCCGAGCTGTTCGATCTGGCCGAATCGATCCCCGGCCCCACCACCGAGGAACTGGGCGCGGTCGCTCGGGAACTGGGTGTGGTGCTGGTCGCCTCGCTGTTCGAGCGCCGCGCGCCGGGGCTGTACCACAACACCGCCGTGGTGCTGGAACGCGACGGCGGCATCGCCGGCATCTACCGCAAGATGCACATCCCCGACGATCCCGGCTATTACGAAAAATACTATTTCACCCCCGGCGATCTCGGCTTCACGCCCATCGACACTTCGGTCGGACGACTGGGCGTGCTGGTGTGCTGGGATCAGTGGTACCCGGAAGCGGCGCGCTTGATGGCGCTGGCCGGCGCGGAACTGCTGCTGTATCCGACCGCCATCGGCTGGAATCCGGCCGACGACGACGAGGAACGCCAACGTCAATGGGACGCCTGGGCGACGGTGCAGCGGGCGCACGCCATCGCCAACGGCTTGCCGGTCGTGGTCTGCAATCGGATCGGCTTCGAAGCCGATCCCACCGGCCAGACCGCCGGCATCCAGTTCTGGGGCACCAGCTTCGTCGTCGGCCCACAGGGCGAATGGCTCGCCTCCGCCCCCACCGACGAGCCGGCCACCCTGGCGATGGAACTAGACCTGGGCCGTTCCGAGCAAGTGCGACGACTCTGGCCCTACCTGCGTGACCGGCGAATCGATGCCTATGGTGGGCTGCCGCAACGCTACTTGGACCGCTGAGCTTCCCCCGCGAACACCCATCCCCGCAACAGCAGGGCCGCCGCCAGCGCGCATCCGGCCCCGAAGCCGAAAGCCACCGGCGCGCCGGCCTGCTGCCACAGCCAGCCGAACAGGACCGACGCCGGCAATAGCATGATCCCGGCGATCATGTTGAACCAGCCGTAAGCAGTGCCGAGCATCGCGCGCGGCGCCAGATCGGCGACCAGCGCTTTCTCCGCGCCCTCGGTGGCGGCCATGAACAGGCCGTACAAGCCGAACAGCGGCCACAGCAGCGCCGGGTGGCCGTTGAAACCGAGCAGCAGGTAAAACCCGGCGTAGATCAACCAGCCCCCGACGATCAGGCGGGGGCGCCCCAGCCGATCGGACAGCGCCGACAGCGGCGTCGAAAACACCGCCGCGGTCAGCGCCACCAGTGCCCACAGCAGCGGCACCTGATACTCGGGGAAGCCCAGTTCACGGGCGCGCAGCAGCAGGAACATGTTCGAGGAATTGCCGAGCGTGAACAGCCCGAGCACCACCAGATAGCGCCGGAACGGCCCCGGCAAACCGCGCAAGGTCCAACTGAAAGGGATCACCACCGGCGCCGTCTCCTGCGCCGGCTCGCGCACGGCCAGCGCCAGCGCCACCGCCGCCGCGCCGCCCAGCGCGGCCCACAGAAACACCTCGCGCAACGGCATTTGCGCGGCCAGCAGGCCCGCCGCCAGCAACGGCCCGACCACGGCACCGAGATTATCCATCGTCCGGTGCAGGCCGAACGCCAATCCGCGTCGCCGTTCATCGATGCTCAACGCCAGCAACGCGTCGCGCGGCGAGGTCCGCAAGCCCTTGCCGACTCGGTCGGCGAAGCGCAGCGTCAGCACCGACGACCAGGAGTTGGCGAAAGCGAGCAGCGGTCGGGCCAACGCCGCCAAGCCGTAACCACCCACCACCCACGGCTTGGTGGAACGGGTCCGATCGGCGAGGACGCCGGCAAACAGCTTAAGCAGACTGCCGGTCGCCTCGGCAATGCCTTCGATCAGGCCCAGCGCCCGAGGTCCCGCCAGCAGCACCGAAGCGAGATAGAGCGGCACCAGCGGATACACCAGTTCGCTGGCCGCGTCGTTGCAAAAGCTGACCAACCCCAACAGCCAGACGGCGCGAGGCAAATCGAACAACGACTTCAAGTGGATTTCTGTCCTGGCGCGGCTTCCGGCTCATCCACGTCATCCGAATCGGGCAAGGTCACACCGCAGCGGGCCGGAATATGGGCGTAGAATGCCCGGATCTTCTCTTCCCGCAACAGATCGAGCAGGCGTCGTGCCTCAGCGTCGGTGACGATGAACTCGACTTCCACCGTGAGCGTTCCGGCCAGCTCAAAGAAATGATCTTCATGCAAGTGATGGTGATGGCCGAAACCAGCCATCGCCCGGAAGGCCGAACCGCCACGGAAACCCATCTGGTTGGCCTGCTCCAGCAGCCATTCCCATAATAACTTGCCGCGATGCCGCTGGTTCTCGCGCAGGTAGAATCTGAGAAACGAACCTTCCATCGCCGATCCTCCCGTCAGTGGTCTGTTTGTGAACCGCGACCCGGTCGCGGGTCCAAGCGTCGAATCGTCAGTTGCTCACGATCCAGGCAGAAATCTTCGAACCGTCAGGATGCCGAGCGCGGTCATCGCCAGCGACCCGAACAGATGAACGCCCGCCGTCGTCATCGCCCAGCCCAACTGGCCGCGAGCGATCAAGGTGACCACTTCGGCCGAGAAGGTGGAAAACGTGGTCAATGCGCCCATGAAGCCGGTGATCACCAACAACCTGGCCTCCGGGGGCAGGCTGGTGTTGATCGAGAAATACGCCACCGCCACCCCGATCAGATAGCCGCCGATCAGGTTCGCGGCCAGCGTGCCGAGCGGCAAGGTCGGAAAAACGGGGTTGAGGACGATACCCAGCCACCAGCGCAGGCAGGCACCGAACCCCGCGCCGCTGAACACGGCGAGAAACGCGTAAGCATTCATTCCAGATAAACCTTATCGTGCATGGCGTTTGGAAGCGCGCCTATTCCTGAATTGACAATTCACAAGTGGTTCCAAAGATCCATCGTTACAATCGTTATATCCTCACCACTCTGGAGAACAAAACCATGAACATCGCTAAAAATATCGGTTCGGCCGACAAGATCGCCCGTCTCGTGGTCGGCGCCCTGCTGATCGTGCTCGCCTTGACCGGAACTATCGGTTTATGGGGCTGGATCGGGGTAGTGCCAATCGCCACCGCGCTGATGAATTGGTGCCCGGCCTATACCTTGCTTGGCATCAAGACCTGCCCGACCGACAACTCGCCAACACCCTCGAACTAAGCCACGAGACTGTTTCGCGGCGGACACCGGCCGCTTGGCGCGGCCGGTTCGATGCTGGTTCCCCCGCCACGCTTCACCGGCCCGCTTTCCGGTGTCCGCCCGCCTTCGCCTTGGATCGACCGCGCCCCGTCGAGGTGGGCTTATAGGGATTGTCACCGCCCCGAAACTCGATGCGAATCGGCGTGCCCCACAAATCCAATCGCTTGCGGTAGACGTTGGTGAGATAGCGCCGGTAGGCTTCCGGCACATGCTCGATCCGGTTGCCGTGAATGACGATCATCGGCGGGTTCTGCCCGCCCTGATGGGCGTAGCGCAGCTTGATGCTGTGCCCATGCACCAGCGGCGGCTGATGGGCAGCCAGCGCTTCCTCCAGAATCCGGGTCAACTCCGGGGTGGCCAGCTTACGGGTAGCGGCGGCGTAAGCCTCCCGCACCGACACCATCAACTCGCCGACGCCGGTACCGTGCAGGGCGGAAATGAAATGGATCTTGGCGAAATCGAGGAAGTTGAGCCGCCAGTCGAGATCGCGCTTCACCTGAGTGCGAATCTCGGGATCGAGCCGATCCCATTTATTGACCGCCAGCACCAGCGCCCGGCCGCTGTCCAGCACCAAACCCAGCAGGCTGGCATCCTGATCGCTGATGCCTTGGCGGGCATCCAGCACCAGTACCACTACATGGGATTGTTCGATCGCTTGCAGCGCCTTGATGACGCTGAATTTCTCCACCGCCTCGCTGACCCGCGAGCGGCGGCGTACCCCGGCGGTATCCATCAGGACGTAGCGCTGACCGTCGCGTTCGAAGGGCGCGGCCACGCTGTCGCGGGTGGTGCCGGGCAGGTCGCAGGCCAGCATTCGTTCCTCGCCCAGCAGGCGATTGACCAGGGTGGATTTGCCGACGTTGGGCCGGCCGACCACCGCCAGCTTGATGGCCGGTTCCTCCGGTTCCACCGTCGCCTCGTCCGCCTCGTCAGGGGCCGGCAATACGGCCAGCACCTCTTCCATCAAGTCTTCGACGCCATGATTGTGGGCGGCGGCGACGACGTGCAGCTCATCCAGGCCGAGGACGTGAAACTCGGCGCTGAGCAGGTCGGGGTCGCGATGTTCGCCCTTGTTGATCACCAGATGCAGCGGCTTGCCGGCACGGCGCAACTGGTCGGCGATTTCCTCGTCGGCGGCGGTCAGCCCGGCGCGGCCATCCACCAGCAGCAGCACTAGATCGGCCTCTTCGATGGCCCGCCAGACCTGACGCGCCACCAGGCCGTCCATCCCCGCGTCGTCGCCAGTCAAGCCGCCGGTATCGACCAGCACACAGGGTCGCGGACCGCGCTGGCTGATGCCGTACTGACGGTCGCGGGTCAGCCCCGGCATGTCGGCCACCAAGGCGTTACGCGTGCGGGTCAGGGAGTTGAACAGGGTGGATTTGCCGACGTTGGGCCGGCCGACCAGGGCGATGACGGGGAGCATGGGAGGCACTTCGGAGGTGGCGAGATCAGGAAGATTGCGCCGGATTATGCCTGAAAGTGCGTCCTCGGCCGTAACTGTTCGGGCGCGAGCCGGCTCAAATCGCCGTCTTGCGGGGATCGAAGGCGTCTCGGACCGCCTCGCCGACGAACACCAGCAGGCTCAGCAGCAGCGCCAGCACCACGAAGCCGGACACCCCCAACCACGGCGCTTGCAGATTGTCCTTACCCTGGCGCAGCAGGTCACCCAGCGAAGCCGAGCCCGGCGGCAGGCCCAGGCCGAGGAAATCCAGCGCGGTGAGGGCGACGATGGAACCGGACAGGATGAACGGCATGAAGGTCAGGGTCGCCACCATGGCGTTCGGCAGTACGTGCTTGAACATGATGCGGCCGTCGCTCATGCCCAGGGCGCGAGCGGCGCGGACGTAGTCGAAGTTGCGGGCACGCAGGAACTCGGCGCGCACCACACCGACCAGAGAGGTCCAGCCGAACAGCATCAGGATCAGCAACAGGGTCCAGAAACCCGGCACCACCACGCTGGATACGATGATCAGGATGAACAATTGTGGCAACCCACCCCAAATTTCCAGAAAGCGCTGGAACAACAGATCCACGCGTCCGCCGAAGTAGCCTTGCACCGCGCCGGCCGCCACGCCGACGATCGAAGAAGTCAGGGTGAGCAGCAGCCCGAACAGCACCGATATTCGCAGACCGTAGATCAACCGGGCCAGCACGTCGCGGCCTTGGTCGTCGGTGCCCAGCCAGTTTTCGGCGGACGGCGGGGCTGGGGCCGGCACCGGCAGGTTGTAGTTGACGGTGTCGTAGCTAAAGCGGATCGGTGGCCAGAGCATCCAGCCATTTTCGTCGATCAGCTTGGCCAGATAAGGATCGCGGTAGTCGGCGGTGCTGGGAAACACGCCGCCGAAGTCGGTTTCAGCGTAGTCCTTGAACACGGGGACATAGAACGCACCGTGATGGTAAATCAGCAGCGGGCGGTCGTTGGCGATGAATTCCGCGCTCAGGCTCAGGCCGAACAGCAGCAGGAACAGCCACAACGACCACCAGCCACGGCGGTTGGCCCGGAATTGCGTCAGCCGGCGGCGGGTCAGGGGGGTGAGGTGAAACCGGGATTGTTTCATGCGGCGGCAATCTTAACGGTGGGACCGGGGACGGTCCAGAGGATTGGCAATACTCAAGATAGGTAGACTTGGGAAATCCTATTGATGCAACGCTATACTTGTGACATGAGTCTAGGTAGTGACGCGGTCACCAGCGATGACACAGCCGCTATCCAGGCAGAATATTCCGCCTTGTCAACCGCATCTCGTAGCAGTGAGTAACCTCTGGAGAGATAATGATCATGGCGACTGAAAAACAACGTGCGGAGATTGATAACCATACCATGAAGTTTATTGTCGGAATTATTGCAATATCGCTTGCATATCTGACAGAAAAATTCGCAGCAAAACCGCTTACTTCCATCAGCGCATCGTATTGGGATGAAGGTCTATGGTCAGGTAATATTTTCGTAGGCTTTCTATTTGCAATCAGTGCGTTTCTTCTTTCATACAATGGCAATGACAAATGGGAAAAGTGGATGAGTAAAGTGGCGGCACTAGCCGCCATCTGCGTAGCCATGTTCCCATGTGGTTGCGATAGCCATCCTCAAATCATACCGATGGTTCACTATATTGCAGCGGCTGTGATGTTTAGCATTCTTGCTGTTTTCTGCTATTTCTTCTTTCTCAGGGCATGGAAAAAGACCTGGATTCAGGCACGTACGCGGGCGACTCTATACGGGGCTTGTGGAATAGCGATTATATTAGCAATGGCGAGTATGGTGGTTAATCATCTGATGGATGATGCATTAAGTAGTAGTTTTCCACAGTTTACTTTCTATGCGGAAGCTACGGGATTAGTTGCGTTTGGCATCGCGTGGCTGACAGCTAGCCGGATTCTTCCATATCTAACACGTAGCGATGAGAAGTTATCGATATTGTAAGCCCAAAACAATACCTAAAGGCATCCAAGAAGCGCATAACGATGGGCTCCAAGGAACGTTCCGCTTCGCGCCCGCACTACTACGGGGCGGCGGATTTCAATCTACTGGTTGCTTGGCGCTTTGCGCCGCACAACCACGCGGATCAAGCCGACATCGGCCGTCAACGCCTTCGGCGTTTCCGTCCTCGCGGCTTATCCGCTGCCCCGTTAGGCGGCGCGTATGAAGGTTACCGTTCAGAACGGTTCCAAACACGGCCTCTCGCGTAAAGACGTGGAGGCGATAGTTGGCTTATTTCCAGCCTCTTGGTCGAGATTGGCAAATTCCGTCGTGCTTTACGCGGGAAAAGAACCGACTGTTCACGTCACCTACTACCAAAAAAATAAAACTGTGGGTCTCTTTTGGCCAATTTCCCAGCCTGCTGAAATATCAAAGGCCGTAGCAATCGAAGAGCTGCTGCTCGCCTTTTCGGTAATTGCTGAGGACGGCGCATTGCCTGCACGGCTAAGTGCTTCGGCTCGTGCTTCGTTGTTGGCGCAGGTTGCTGATTTGAACGCTGCTTGTTTAAAGGTGGTTTCTAGCCATGAATCCGCCTAACCCTTCGGTCAAGTGGGACCGTCTTCCGGCGTGCCGCCTCCAGACGGCCCCTTACCTCCAACGTTAGGTTTCTGAGTGGAGCATGCCGTAGTGTCCTGTAGCGCCTGCAAGTCCCTCAAAGATGTTGCTGAGACTAATAGTCCGTATGTGATTCACACATGTGGCAAATGCGGTCGAAAAATCAAACTTCGAGAGCCGGGCGACAATGGGCATGGAATCAAGGTGGAGAAAGGGGACGAATTCATTTTCCCGCCCGGCTGGCTTCAGATTGCTGCTAACCCGCTAAAGGGATCGGGACACTTCACTCGACATGGCCTTGGTTGGTACGCGAAGCTAATCTTCGTAGAGGACATTAAGATGGCTGAGGATATTGAAGAGCTTATCGAAGCCGGGGGCGACTACGCCGACTCAGTACTTAAGGAGTCCCCTCGTTTTGAAGGCCTCGATTTCACGAGCGAAAGTGACGCCGAGGAAATAATTCGCATCGCACAAGAAGACCAGGGAACCGCTGAATGGTGGGCTTTACTTGTAGGAACCTTCAACATGGTAGTTAAAGACGCAATTGGTGACGGTGATGCGCGAAAAGCCGCATGGGCAATGCGAGCCGCTGAACGCTGCCGTGCAATGTGTGTTTTCAAGATTCACTTGGAAGAAGTGGTATGGATGGGGCATTCTGCCGGTAGGTTGGTAGATGTACTTAAGAAATGGTACGCCAATACGGAGAATGGCCTCGAAGAGTATTGGCAGCAACTGTTTAAGGAGAACCCTTACGTTCTAACGCAATTATTTTCTGTGCCGGTAATCTTCGTCGGCGACAAGGCCTACGTAGGTGGCATGAGCGTTGACAAGCAGAATGCCAAGTTTGTCGATTATCTGTACACGAACGACTCTTCTAACGACGCTCTTCTAATTGAACTCAAGACACCTGTTACAAAGCTGCTCGGGGCAAGATATCGAAAAGGCATTTACAAGCCGTCTTCGGAACTTTCCGGTTCAGTTGTTCAAGCGCTGGACTATCGCCGAGAACTTTCTGCGAGCATTCGCCACGTAACGGAAAACTCTGACAAGAAGATCGAGATCTTCAATCCTAGATGCGTCGTGGTCGTTGGAAACGCGAGCGCCGAACTTGACAACGATGTAAAGCGGAAATCATTCGAGCTTTATAGAACTTCGCTAAAAGACTTGGAGATTGTCACTTACGACGAACTATTCAAGAAGGCAGAAACACTGGCAACCCTTTTCAATCTAATAGCGAAGAAATCAGAAACCTAACAAAATGCTGGAGTCCGATGCTTGACAGCTCTCTCCCTTCGCTACCGCTCCGGTCGGTCGCTGGTCAAGCGCGGCTCAGCAGGGCGTAGTGCGGACGCTTCGCGCCCGCACTACGGGGTGGCGGATAAGTATCCGCATGGCTGCTTGGCGCTCCGCGCCGCACGACTACGCGGATCAAGCCGACATCGGCCGTCAAAGCCTTCGGCTTTTCCGCCCTCGCGGTTAATCCGCCGCCCCGTCAGCGATTCAACTGCACCCCACCTAGAAACAGAGGCTGCTTCTTGCAATCGATACAAAGGACTCTTGGCCTGACCAATCCAGTCTGTGCTTCCCCGAAAGTACAAGCTGCGATTGAACAATTGGCATTGAAGGCCGAGGCTGACTCTCGAGGTGCGGTATTCACCCGACGAGAGGTGGTTGATTTCATCCTCGATTTGGCTGGTTACACAGAGGGTCAACCGCTTCACGAAAAGCGGCTTTTGGAGCCGTCCTTTGGTGGCGGTGATTTCCTACTTCCAATCATCGAGCGTCTGCTGAGCGCATGGCGAACGGCACGGCCGAACGGTTCCCCGCTTGACGATCTGGATGATGCCATCCATGCGGTCGAACTGCACCACGATACCTTCCGCAGCACCTACGCTACCGTAGTTGCGTTTCTCAAGCTCGAGGGCATGGCAGCGAATACCGCAATGGCCCTGGCTGGTCGTTGGCTGTCACAGGGGGATTTCCTGCTGGCATCGCTGGAAGGCGAATTCGATTTTGTGGTGGGCAACCCGCCCTATGTGCGTCAAGAGCTGATACCGGCCCCGCTACTGGCTGAATATCGCAGCCGCTACCAAACGATATATGACCGGGCCGACATCTATATTCCCTTCATCGAGCGGTCGCTGTCGGTCTTGTCGGACGGTGGCAGTCTGGGCTTCATCTGCGCGGATCGCTGGATGAAGAACCGATATGGTGGGCCGCTGCGGAGCCTTGTGGCCGAATGCTTCCACCTGAAGGTCTATGTCGATATGGTCGATACACCGGCTTTTCACTCGGACGTGATTGCCTACCCCGCAATCACCATCATCAGCCGCGAAGCGCCGGGGGCAACACGCATTGCCCACCGTCCGGCCATTGACCGGGCGACGCTGGCCACACTAGCGGACTTGCTCCGTGCGCCGACACTGTCGAAAGAAACCGGCCCGGTGCGCGAACTCGCCAGAGTCACCAATGGCGCGGAGCCGTGGCTGCTGGAGTCATCCGACCAGATGGCGCTCATTCGCCGTCTGGAAAGCTGCTTCCCCTCGTTGGAAGAGGTGGGATGCAAGGTCGGGATTGGTGTCGCGACCGGCGCGGACAAGGCATTCATCGGCGACTTCGATGCGCTCGATGTCGAGCCAGACCGGAAGCTGCCACTGGTGACGACAAAGGACATCATATCCGGTGAGGTGAAGTGGCGCGGTCAGGGTGTCATCAATCCCTTTGCCAAGTCGGGCAGGCTAGTCAATCTCGACGAGTATCCACGCCTGTGTCGCTACCTTGAGGCTCGACGAGACGTGATCGCCAAGCGTCACTGTGCGCGGAAGGCCCCGACCCACTGGTATCGCACGATTGACCGCATAACCCCGGCGCTGGCCGCGAGGTCAAAGCTCCTGATCCCGGACATCAAGGGTGAGGCGCATATCGTCTTTGAAGGTGGCGAGCTGTATCCCCACCACAATCTCTATTACGTCACGTCAGACGACTGGGATTTGCGGGCTTTGCAGGCTGTGCTGCTATCCGCTATCACCCGCCTGTTCGTGGCGACCTATTCAACGAAAATGCGGGGTGGATTCCTGCGCTTCCAAGCTCAGTACCTGCGCCGCATTCGCATTCCACGCTGGGCGGATGTGCCTGAACCACTGCGCCGTGAATTGGCCGAGGCCGCCATCAAGCGAGACGTGCAAGCCTGCAACCGGGCTGCGTTCAAGCTCTACGGTCTGAGCCACGAAGAACGATCTGCCCTTGGAGGCAATGGAGAATAAATGGCGCTCGATCTCGTCGATTACGAACAGAAAGCCCGCGAAGCCGTGAAGGCATTTTGGGGCAACCGCGAAGCAGCAAGACAGAAACAGATTGAGGCGGGCAAGGCCGACCAAGGTGAACGTGCAGGGGTAACCGCTGGCAAGAACATGGACGGGTTCTTGGCATTGGTGCTCGACATCATCAAAGCCAATGGGCTGGCTCATGCCGAGATACATCAGAACAGAGCGATGCTGACCCTGCCCGGTTACTTCCGTCCGACGAAGTTGTGGGATCTTTTGGTGATCCATAAGGGTGAGCTGATCGCCGCCATCGAGCTGAAAAGCCAAGTCGGGCCATCGTTCGGTAACAACTTCAACAACAGAACCGAGGAAGCTATCGGGACGGCCCATGATCTTTGGACGGCCTTCCGCGAAGAAGCTTTCGGCAAGCAGCCGCGTCCTTTTGTCGGGTGGCTGATGATGGTCGAGGATGCTCCGGGATCTCGCAGTCCTGTTCGCGATTCATCGCCACATTTTCCTGTGTTCGAGGAGTTCAAGGGAGCATCCTACCTCCAGCGATATGACCTGCTGTGTCAACGGCTGGTGCGAGAGCAGCTTTACACCACGGCAGCCGTCATTGCAGCGGAGCGTAGTGCCGTGGACACCGGTCATTTTACTGAACTGTCGTCGATGACCGGTATTAAGACCTTCGTATCCGCGCTGGCCGGCCATGTCGCGGCAGAGGCAGCAAGGCTTGGATAATCGCCACTAAAAATTCGTTAGCCTTTAAAGATCCTGGTGTCCAATACGGGGTTTCATGTGCAAATGACAGCATATATGCTATTCAAATGAACAGGCTAACGGGGCGGCGGATCAAGCCGACATCGGCCCTCAAAGCTTTTGGCTTTTCCGCCCTCGCGGCCAATCCGCCGCCCCGTTGAGACTAGAAAAACAAGAGGAGACAACAATGGAGGAATCATGGCAGTCAGGTGATCCTTACGAATATTACATGGGGCGATGGAGCAAATTCGTAGCTGAGTTATTTGTCGATTGGTTATCACTTCCCACCGGCCTTAGTTGGATAGACATCGGATGTGGATCAGGCGCTTTGAGCGAGGCTGTTATCACCAAGAATAACCCTGACGAGCTTATAGCGATTGACCAATCGGAAAATTTTGTCAGTACCGCTCAGCAACGACTAGGAAATCAGGCAAAATGCAAAGTCGGCAATGCCCTATCATTGCCACTCGATGATGCATCAGCGAATGTTACGGTATCTGGTCTCGTATTGAATTTTTTGCCCGAGCCGGCAAAAGCACTTGCGGAAATGAAGCGAGTGACCAAAAAAGGAGGTACCGTTGCGGTGTATATCTGGGATTATGCTGGAAGGATGGAGCTTCTCAAGTATTTTTGGGACACTGCTGTTCAACTAAATCCAAATGCATTTAGCCTTCATGAAAGCCACCGGTTTTCTGAAGCCAATGCCGAAGAATTGAGCACCGCCTTCAAGCGGGCGGGTTTCGCGGAAGTTGAAACAGCGCCTATCGAAGTAACTACAACGTTCTCCAATTTTAACGATTACTGGAAACCATTCCTTGGTGGCCAGGGGCCAGCGCCAACGTATGTCTTGAAGTTGGAAGACACGGCAAGAAATCATCTCAGAGATGCTTTAGCGCAGCGACTACCTATCAAGGAAGACGGTTCAATTCCATTAATCGCGCGCGCTTGGGCAGCCAAGGGCTTAGCGTAATCCATGAAAAACACCCAACAAACTGAAATGCACAGAGACGCCGCCGAAACGGGTGACCTACAAGCGCTGCTCGCGCAAGTCGGCACCGCCCTGGACCAGTTCCTCCGTTTCGAACACGCCGATCCGGTTCGAACCAGCCATGAGTGGCGTCCTCGCCTCGACACCGCCCTACCGCTTCAAGGGATCGGAATCGAGCAGGTCACGGATGAACTCATCACCTATCTGATTCCCAATGGCTCACCCGTGGCGAAGCCAGGGTTCACCTCGTTCATCACGACGGGTGGAACGACGGCATCCACCTTGGCATCGACGGCCGCCAGCATCGCGGCGCCGCAGCGCTACCTCCTGACCGCATTCAACTTCCTGGAGGAGCTTTCCCTGGGCTGGCTGGCCTCGATGTGTTCCATCGGACATCTGCAAGGCGTATACAGCTCAGGCGGCTCAGTCGCGAATCTGCTTGCACTGGGGGCGGCACGCCAGCACGCGTTCGAGAAGGAAGGCCATGATCCGGCGGCAGCCGGTGTGCATGGCCGCGTACGGGTGTATGCGACGCGTGAGGCGCATCACACGATTCAGCGTGCTGCTGGCGTGCTCGGCATCGGCCGGCGCGCGGTACGCCCGATTGCAGGTGATGCGGGCGGCCGAATGGAGGTCGCCGACCTGCGCCGCGCAATCACCGAAGACCGACAAGCGGGAGTGATCCCCATGGCGATCGTCGCGAACGCGGGGACCACCAACACCAGCGCGATCGACCCACTACTGGCCATCTCCGAAGTGGCGAGAGAGCACGAAATCTGGCTGCATATCGACGGCGCGTACGGATTGCCTGGCATTCTTGACGAGCGGAAGACGCCTCTCTACCGAGGCTTGGAGCATGCCGACTCGATCATCGTCGACCCTCATAAATGGCTGGGCGCGGCCGTGGGTATCGCCGCCACCTTCGTCCGCGACCGGGAGCTACTGCGCCGAGCCTTCACTCAAGAGCCGGCGGATTACCTTGAGGGCGCGGTTCACCAAGATGCACCATCGCCGACCGCCGAACACTCCTTGGACGACTTCGGCATCCCGTACTTCGACTACGGAATCGAACTGAGCGCCCCGAGTCGCGGCGTCGTGGTCTGGGCGCTGCTTCGAGAGATTGGCGTGGAAGGAATGCGAGCCAGGATCGTGCGCCACAATGACTTGGCGCTTCGCGTCGCCGACGCTGCCCGCGAACACCCGAACCTCGAACTATTGCTGGAGCCCACGCTCTCGATCTGCTGTTTCCGATATGTATCGCCCGAGGTCCCGAACCTGAACCGTCTTAACCAAAACCTGCATCGTCGGCTTGTTCGCGAAAATCGAAGCTTGCCGAGCACGACCCAGGTGAACGGCAAACTGGCGCTACGTCCATGCTTCTTGGGCGCGCGAACCGAAGTGACGCACGCGGACGAACTGCTCGCTGACGTTCTTCGGATCGGGGCTGAACTCGTCAGCGAACTCGTGGCTGACGGCACGAAAAGCTCAGAGAGGATCCAGAGTGGGAACAACACATTGAATTTATGAACAATAGTCGCTCACCGTCCAATAACCGCCACATCATTTAGACCGATCCAGGCGGTAAGGGCGGACCGGAGCCAGGACCTCGGTCGTACCACGGATCATAAGGGATAGCATAAGTTTTACCCTCGTGGTGGACCACGCCCCAACCCATCCAGCCTTCAATATCCATCTTGGGAATCTTGACTTTTCGTTGTCGAATCCGGTCCATTTCGGCGGCGAACTGGTGCCCATAGGCATGATGGACAAACATGTGGCCGAGATCTTTCCAACCCTGCTGGATCGCTTCTCGGTCACTACTCAACCCGTCCGCGGTGATGTCGCCCCAATGCACCATTTCGTGCAGGATGATGGATTCGACGATCAGGGTGGCCTTCCGCACCAACGCAAGCCACTGTGATTCCCGGCCTAGTCGCATCGCGCTGGCGTTTAACCACGTATTGATGATATTCCCATGTTGGGAAACGATGACTTCATTGATATGGATTTCATCGCCGGAACGGTACTGGCCATAGGTCCCAGCCGGAAGCTGGGAGACACAAAGCTCCGGGCCTGATCCAGGCTGCAGCGCTTCACGGGCTTTTTCATCACTGAACTGGCCGAATTGTTTGAAAGCCTTAAATTTTCGCCGGTCGTGGACGACCTTGGGAAGATCATGACGAACAATTCCAACCAGCTTCTGATGGACAGATGCCGTATAGAGTTGAACCATTTTTTCTTCCTCTTTGAACGCAAGCTCAATGCTGACATCGAGCTTTGTGCAAACATCATGAGTCGATTACTGACTTCAAGTACAGCAGAATGTGGAAATTTTTCATGGATTATTTTTACTGAATGTCTCGAAAATTTTCACTCCAAGCCTCGAAGATCAAGCGGCTGTTCTGGTGATTCTCGGGACCGTTGGCACACCGCGCCAATCACCGCACCTGACCCATTTCCTGGTCGTTATCGTGGACGCAAGCGCATCCGTGAAACCTAACCCATTGTTTTAGCCAGCAGCCACCAACTTCCAAGTGTGATACATTCTCCTTCCACGGCCCGCTGGTTCCGGCCACTCAGATCGAACACGAACGGCACACGACTGTAAACATGAAGAGTCATCAGAATAGTCTGAACCTTGGATTCGAGAGACAACAATTAATGGAAGCTTTTGTATTATCTAAAAAATGTGGACGCCGAGATGAGGCTATGATCGTGCGACTTAGGCTACTTTTCCCCCTATTCACTTTCCGCTCGGTTACGCTGCCATGGGCGGTCGCGCTCGCTGTCTTCGCGACGATTTTCGCCTTCATGTCACTGTCCGCTTCCGCCGCCTCCCGTAGTTGGAGCACCAGTGGCAACGGGGAAAAAATCGTGCTGACCGACTGTCGCGATTGCGGCGATGACATTGGCATGATGGTCGTTTGCAGAGGTGCGGAGCGATCTGCCATGGTTACCGTCCACTGGGCGGCGGTGGCAACCGGTCAGGAAGGCGCCACGCTTCCGATGGTATTGAATATCGACGGCCAGAACTTCAATCGGCAGGCGGTGACGCGCTATTTCGGCCAGATCGGCTATACACCCGAATTCGAGCTGGATCGAAACGACGCCTTGATCGCAGCCCTGCAATCCGGTCGCAGCCTCAAGATTAGCTTTGGCGACCAAACCACCGAACTGGCATTACAAGGCTCGCATGATGCGTTCGAGAGTTTCAAAACCCATTGCGGTTGGAACCCCACTACACCACCCGGCAACGATGCAAAGTGGTTTGTCCAAACCTATTCCTCGGCGGATTCCGGTCAGCCAAAGACTCTTTTGACATTTGGCATCCCGGAGACCGATGCCATCGCCTTTTCGGCACGCTGCGAAAGCGGTCAGGGAGGACCGGAACTGATGGTCGACTTGCTGATCGATTCCGGTGATATCGCGCCCAGCCAGCCCATCGACGTCAACTTGCAAGGCCCGAATCTCAAGGCCACCTATGCCGGCAAGGTATTCAAGGATAGCTCGGAATATGCCGGTGTCCGGCTGGCAATCGGTATCGACGACCCACTATGGCAGGTCTTCTCGAAAACTGGAGAACTGGTTTTGCAAGCTAAAAATCTGGCGCCGGTGACGATCCCACTCCAGGGGGCGGAGCGACCGGTACAGGATTTTCTCAAGACCTGTCGGGCATATTTCGCCGCCTTTGACGCCGCCGCCACACCAGAACAGGATAACGTCTATCTCTATGACTGCGAGGACGGATCGAAGCTGCGCGCCCGTTATGACAATTCCCGATCCTATTCCGTGGCGCATGTATCCCATGCCGGTCAAACCGAAGTCGCGCTGATTCAAGTCGTTTCCGGTTCCGGCGTGAAATATTCCAATGGCGACTTGACCTTGCATACGAAGGCCGGGGATGCGCTACTCATCGACGGCGAAACAGTCCATCGCTGCCACTCCGAGTGATCAACCTGGATGCCAAAGCCACCACGAGCCATGACTGGCGCGTGGCAAAGCAAAAATGTCCGTTCACGGTGACCTTGCGTAAAGGTAGTCGTTCACACCCCCCGCCGTTGACTTTCCACCGAAGGGGAAACATGTGACACTGGGAGTTGAGTTAAGGAGCCGAATAGACCCTCGCCATGCACCTGAGCGATCACAGCCTGCGCCAGATTGACGACGCCTATGTCCGGTCCTTGGACCCGGAGGCGTTGCGCGGGTTGTCGTTGCGGTTGCTGGCGGATCTCAAGGACGCACGGGACCGGCTGAACCAGGGACCGGAGAACAGTTCGCGGCCGCCGAGCAGTCGGGCGCCGTGGGAACGGCAGGGCGGCGGGCGGGAATCGGACGCTGAGGCCGACGCCGATGCGGCGGATAGTGACCTTGAGGCGAAGCTGGCGGCGGCGAAACCGGCCCGCAAAGTCGGCAAACGACCGGGAGCGCCAGGGGTGGGCCGAACACAGATGTTCCAAGCTCATGAAGAACAGCCCCATATTACCCCAACGCATGCGCCGGCTGTGGCCGGCCGCTGGCGCGGGCGGGCGCGGTGGCCCACACTGGTTTTCAAGCGGTCGACCTGCGCTGGGCCGATCCGGCGCGGCCGGGCCTGAGCGTGTGGGTGGTGGACCATCGCTATTACGAGGTGCCCAGTAGGGGACTGGGCGGTTACAATTAAACTATAGGTTTCCTATACAGATTGTGGAATATTTAAATACCAATTAATCTTATTGAAATCAAAAGTCTGATTATTGATAAAATCAGAAAAGCAGCTCTTTGCTTGTCGAAATGTTTTGTTCTTATAAAAATGTTTTCTCAAGAAGTTTTTTCCTCACAACCAGACATCTTCAACCGGGTTTTGTTCGGGAGCATGCGGTGCAAATAATAGACAAGTGATTTTCCACTCTTCTCTTCCAGGTTTTCATTCACTTTGTTCAAATACGCTTGAACGGCTTCGCTACGA
>ERZ795053.2281-NODE-2281-length-23460-cov-17.410297_pt1 | contig 23460 bp, 17 predicted proteins | sample MGYA00375137_ERZ795053 | MGnify/ENA primary metagenome ERZ795053 (study PRJEB30182, sample SAMN05720284) | activated sludge metagenome | isolation source: Anaerobic digester | place: Hong Kong | collected 2014-12-17 ...
CGACACGCCGTAATGAGTCGCGTTTTACGGCGCGTCGTGCACTCTCGACGGGGGTGGGGGCGCGAAAAGCGGCCCGACTCCCCTCAGAGTCGGGCCGCTTCGAGTGTGCTGGTATGCCGCGGGGTGGCTACCAGCGCGGAGCGTCCTGCGGGGCCTGCTGGCCGTAGGGCGCCTGGGTCCCGTAGGCGCTCGACCCGTGGCAGCCCCCTGCGCCACCACGACCGGAACCCGTGCGGGCCTTCATCATCACGATCGCGACGATGCCGCCGACGATGAGCATCGGCCAGAGGAACCGCAGCCGAAAGCCGAGGTCGCTGAGGACAACCAGGCCGGCGATGACGGTGAGGACGATGGCGGAGGTCTCGCCGCCGCGGACAGCCCGGTCGAGCATCGTGCGCCGGGAGGTGTCCGGCAGGAGCAGCCACGCGAGCAGGTAGATCGCGAGCATCGGGCCGAAGAAGGCGAGCACGACCGCAGCGATCCGCACGATCTTGGGGGCCACGCCGAGCCGCTGAGCGACGGCGCCGCACACGCCGGCGATCACCTTGTCCGGGCTGCGCTGGAACGAGGAGTTGTTGGTCGCCTCGAAGAAGCGGTCGAGGCCGGTCCGTGAGCTGGTCGTTGTCATGACTCAACTCTCTCGCCGCGAGCCTGCCGCCCACCAGACGGTTCGCCCCTGATCCGACCCCCGAGCCCCCCTGATCCGGTCAGGGTCAGATCGTCGCGCCGGATACGGCCGGCTCCTCGTGATTAAAGAAACTCCCTTATCTATTCCATCCAATTAGTCAATGGGTGGCCATCCCCATTGATATGGGATGGCCAACCCAATGGGTTGACCAGCCCATTTCATTTTTTGCGCAATGGCGATTTCCTGAAATGGCAAGCACCTCGCTTGTACAAATCAGGGAAGGAGGCGACCATGCACTACATCGGCTGGATCATCTCGATGCTCTGACGATCGAACCCCTCCTGGCAGGGAGGAGCCGCGGGCTCGGACGGCGATCCGAGCCCGCGGCGGTCGTCGCGGGGGCCGTGTGCCGCGCCTGCCCCGAAGTGGACAGATTAGTGACAAAGCGACCTAAGAACTGGTCTACCAGACTGCACGACCAGGAATCTATCCTCAAAAGCAAGGACACGGGTCCCTGCTTCGTCCTTGGAGAAGGCGGGCGAATGGTCGAACTAGCTAGGTGGCCCGGGCCACGTCCATCGGAGACCGTAGGCCAACCCGGCCCTCAAGCCGGAGAACGCTGCGCGCAGACGACCGCTCTCGGGCACCTCGAGCCGTGTCGAAGGGGCCGGCGAGTCTGCCAGTGTCGTCGGATAGTCACCGTCTACCAACCACGCAGCTTCAGTGATCGGGGGCTGTCCAAAGTCCACAATGATGTCGAAGAAGCGACATGGGCGAATAGGGACCATGATCACCACGGGGGCGAGCAGAGACATCGAGGGAAAACCGATTTCGGTGATTATCTCTTGTTGAACTCCCACCACCATCGGCTCATGGAGCTCGACATCGTACGACCAGACGGTCCCGCGGCGCTGCACATCAAGCAACTTCCCACCGGCGATCACGGAGATTTCGGGCTCTGCGATGCCGCACAGGTCCGAGGGCGCGTTGGGAAGGCTGAATCGCTCGGAGACTCGGGTGGCGCCACCTTGAGTTGGCACGATCACTTTCGTGGCACGCGTACGGACGCGTGGAGCGTTGATCTCGACCAAAGAGCTCAGGCTCTCGATGTACCAGGCATCCTCCATGGCCGGTTGCGGTCGACTGCCGCGTTCCAAGACCACCGCAACCGCATCATTGGCTTGAGCGAGGCGTCGGCGCACCGTGCGCGGATCGCGATCGAGAGCCGTCGCTGCTTTGGCCAACCGACCCGAGAGAGTGGGTGCGTCGGTTGTCAGTGCGCTCGCCAGAAGAAAAGCGGTCCTCAGGTCGGAGGGAAGGGTCTGTGCAGCGGACCGGATGGCGGCGACGACGCGGTCTCTCACTTGAGGCTCGGTCGCCGGGTCGGTGATGTGCAGGGCGGCACGCAAGGCAGGGCCCACACGTCGCCCAAGGCGGGGGTCGCGCAGACCCCGACCTTTGTGCAACGCCGCGATCTCTGCCGAAATCGATGTAGAAGCATCTGGCACGAGTGCCATTTTCCTCTCGCAATCCCGGCTCTGCCGGATATTCGTGAGGAATTCCACGATCAGGGACACATCCGCGGAGATGAACGATGATCAGCATCGCCGTTGCCGATCGCCACCCCATGGTGGTCGATGGAATCGCCAGCCTCGTCCGTAGTGACGGGAACTACGCGTGGTTGGGTTCTGCAGTGACCTGGCCGAGTTTGATCCACCTTGTGGCACTGCAGGCGCATGGTGGCCCCGCGGTCGCGGTCATCGAGCCGGCGATTGGGCCATCGCGTGAACTCGGCGAAGGCATCCAAGGACTGATTGAGTTGGGGGTGAGGGTCGTCCTCAACACGGCCGACCTACGCCCTGTACCGATCCGCCGCGCCGTCGCCGCCGGGGCGATCGGCGTCGTTCTCAAGTCTGACCCGCGCGAGGCCATGGCGGCGGCCATCCATTCGGCCGCTGACGGCGCCTTCTTCACGTCGAGCGAGTGGGCTCAGCGGCTGGTCTTTGATCAAGGACTCATGCCCCGCCTCGCGCCCCGGGAGGAAGAGGTGCTGCACCTGCTTGCCACCGGTATGCCGCGCAAGGTCGTCGGACGTCACATGAACCCCCCCGTCGCCATGACGACAGTCGTTACCTATATCAATCGGATCTGCGAGAAGTACCGGGAAGCTGGTCGTTCCATCAGTTGCCCAACAGACGCCTTGTTTGCCGCTGCGCGGGACGGCTACCTCGATCTCGGTGGCGACTACCCCGAAGGGAGCGTCGCCGCGGTTGCCAGCTAGCTCTGCGGGTGTGTCCTCTCTTGGGGGGACGATCGGGAACGAGGGTTTCCAGCAGAACACGGTAACGGCTAGGTTGCGGGTTGTCGAAACCGCGAACTGGCTGGAGGTGCAGGTGTGAGTGAGGACCAACTCGTCGTCGACTTCGCGGGGGAAATCTATGCGATCGCACCGGGTGAGGTCTTTACGATCGGGCGGGACGGCGACCTCGCGATCGACGACAATCCATACCTCCATCGACACTTCCTGAGCATCGAATTCATCGATGGGTTGTGGTGGGTGCGCAACATCGGCTCGCGCCTTGGAGCGCATTTGACCGACACGAGCGGGTTGATGCGAAGCACTCTGGCGCCCGGCGCTCGCATTCCGCTCGTCTTTCCGGAGTCCCTGTTGACCTTCGCGGCGGGTTCGACGGCATACCAAGTCGACATCACGACCGCGGCACATGGATACGAGCCGCAACCGCACCGGATGCCGACGGGTGGGGAGACGACGATCGCTCCTTCCGCGTGGACGGAGTCCCAACTTCTCGCCATTCTCGCGCTTGCCGAGCCTCTTCTGCGCCGTGTCGGCACCGGTGCTGCCGAGGTGCCAACGGCGGTTGCTGCCGCTCGGCGCCTGGGATGGACCCAGACGCGATTCAACCGCAAGCTGGACAATGTGTGCGACAAGCTCATCGCCGCTGGCGTTCGTGGCTTGCGTGGCGACGTCGTAGCCAAGTCGACGAATCGCCGGCTGCAACTCGTGGAGTATGCCGTTTCGACTCTCCTGGTGACGGCCGAGGACCTGCCCCTCCTGGATCGAGAGTCAGCGAGCAACGCCAAGCGATTGCGTGACGACCCTGGACATGTTCTCCTCCGTGACAGTCGGCCCGGACCTGTCTCGGGACTGCGCTAGCCCGTCCCCCCTTTGTAGGACTGCCCCTAAGTCCGTTGCCGACGGTGAGATGGTCTCGGCGAATGCCGAATGCGCCTCGCCGAGGAGGGAGAACCGGCTGTGCCGCGCGTGGGACGGACTGGGCGATGAGGCTGCGCGTCAGTCTCAGCCGCGGAAGCGGCCATCCCGTGGCCAACCTGCACATCACCGCCGATGCGACGGTGACGGTCGGTAGCCTCGCGTGGGGACTCGCGAACGCAGACCCACTCGGAAGTCCCTTGGACCTCAGTCGAGATGTCAGCCTGCGGGTCTTGGGCAACGGGCAGGCCGTGACGTTGCGACCTGATTCGTCGCTGGTCGACTCCGGGCTGCGCTCCGGTGCCGTGATCGAGGTGGGATATCCAGGGGATCCCGGCCAAGAAGACCTCGCCTCCGCCGCGATTCTGCGTGTCGTCGCTGGGCCAGACGTGGGGAAGGAAGTCAAGCTCCCGTTCGGGATGTCCGATGTTGGTCGGGCCTCGACTTGCCGGGTGTCCCTTACCGACCCACAGGTCAGCAAGACGCATTGCCGAATCGCGGTGGGAGACAAGATCGAGATCCTCGACAACAACTCCGCCAATGGCGTAATCATCGGCGGGGTCCGCGTTGCCCGCACCACGCTCGGCGCTGGCGAGTCCGTGACCTTGGGTGGTTCCGAAGTCATGGTCGCTCGCGTCAGCACTGCCAGCGAAGGGGCCTCGTCATCGACGGATATCGGTTTTGTGCGTTCGCCCCGCGTGCTTTCGCGTCCCGAGCGCACCTCCTTAGCGGTGCCCCAGCCGCCGCCACCGCTGGAGCCGGTTCCCTTTCCGTGGCTTGCGATGATCGCCCCGCTGGTCATGGGCGCGGCACTGTTCTTCTTCTCGGCGAATCGTGGCTTGAGTCTCATTTTCGTGGCCATGTCGCCGATCTTGATGCTGGGGAGCTTCTTTGCCCAACGGCGCCAATCACACATGCGCCACAAGGCGGCAATCGAAGGGTTTGAGGCCGGGATTGCGCACATTGAGTCCGACATGTCGACCGCCCACAAGCACGACCGTGTGCGCCTTCAGGCACTTCATCCCCCGGTCGCCGAGTGCCTGGTCGGCGCGAACAGGCTAGGTGATCTGCTGTGGTCGCGCAGGCCTGAGCACCCGGAGTTCCTGCAGGTGCGTCTCGGCGAGGGCGCTGTGCCCGCGTTCACCGTCGCGGAGTTTCGGACAGGGAATGGCGTGCCGGAACTGGTGGCCAAAGCCCGGGAACTGGCCGATCGTTTCGTACTGCTGCCGGATGCCCCGGTCGTTGCGGACCTGCGTTCCAGCGGAGGCGTCGGAGTATGCGGTGACGCGGGCCTTTTGGAGGGTGTTGCTCGTGCTATCGCCATCCAAGTGGTCTGCCTGCACTCGCCAGCAGAAGTTGTCATTGCGTGCTTGACATCGGCTGCCGGAAAAAACCGGTGGGACTGGCTTGAGTGGCTGCCGCATACCGCTTCCCCCCGATCGCCTCTCGGACTGCATTTGTCCGCCGACTCGGGATCTGCCCGGATACTGCTCGAGCAACTGGAAGCTGTCGTGGACACACGAGTCAAAGCCGCCTCTGCCAAGGCGCGATTGCGTGGCCCATTGAGCAAGGAAGAGGACCAGGGCGCGCCATACCTCCCGTCGGTCGTCGTGATTGCCGACGAGCCGCTGGCCGATCGGGCGCGCTTGACCCGCTTGGCCGAGCGAGGACCGGACGTCGGCGTTCACGTTGTCTGGGTCTCTCCGAGCAAACGCGAATTGCCTGGGGCGTGCCGCACGTTCTTGGACCTGTCCGATGGCAGTGGAGCCACCGTCGGTTTCGTCCGAGAAGAAGTGCTCGTGCGCGCGGTCAGGTGTGAGGCGGTCGACCTAGCCAACGCCAGGGCGTTTTCTCGTGCTCTCGCTCCTGTCATCGATGCCGGTGCCCCTACCGAGGACGAGTCTGATCTGCCGCGTGCGGTGCCCGTTGTCTCCGCGCTTGGAGTCGACGCGGTGGACGATCCGCAGGTGGTCCTCGGACGCTGGCGCGAGAATCTCTCCCTTGTCGTGCGAGGGGGCGGCCCCCCGCGAAAGCTCGAGCGAGCAGGGGACCTGAGGGCGATCGTCGGGCATGCCGGCACCGAGCCGTTCACCCTGGATCTCCGCGCTCAAGGCCCGCACGCCCTCGTCGGCGGAACGACCGGAGCGGGGAAAAGCGAGTTCCTCCAGGCGTGGGTTCTCGGGCTCGCACACGCTTATAGTCCGGATCGTGTGACCTTTCTGTTTGTCGATTATAAGGGCGGGGCTGCGTTCGCGAAGTGCGTCGACCTGCCGCATTGTGTCGGGTTGGTCACCGACCTGTCGCCCTATTTGGTCCGGCGCGCTTTGCGAAGCCTGCGCGCGGAATTGCGGTTTCGCGAGCATCTGCTGCAACGCAAGGGGCAAAAGGACCTCATCGATCTCGAGAAGACCGGGGATCCCGATTGCCCGCCGAGCTTGATCATTGTGGTAGACGAATTCGCCGCCTTGGTCGGTGAGGTTCCCGAATTCGTCGACGGGGTCGTCGACGTGGCGCAGCGAGGCCGATCGCTTGGGCTGCATCTGATCCTCGCCACTCAACGCCCGGCGGGCGTAATCAAGGACAACCTGAGAGCCAACACCAACCTCCGAGTGGCTCTGCGCATGGCCGACGAACATGACTCGGCCGACGTCCTCGGCACGCCCATGGCCGCCCACTTCGATCCGGCGATACCAGGTCGAGGTGCCGCGAAGACGGGGCCTGGGCGCATCACACCCTTCCAGTCCGCGTTCCCTGGGGCGAGGACTCCAGCGACGCCTCCGGTGCCAGCCATCGACGTCGTGGAACTGGATTTCGGCGCCGGCCAAGAGTGGAAGATGCCTGCGCCGCCGAAGGTCGGTGACAATGTCGCGAAAGACATCGACCGCGTCGTGACAACCGTGACCGATGCGGCGAGAGCAGGCAGAGTGCCCTTGCCCCGCCGACCGTGGCTGGATTCGCTTGCCGATTCCTACGATCTCCTCAAGCTGCCGCAACGACGGGACACGGAGATCGTCCTTGGCGTACTTGACGACCCGGACAATCAGGCGCAGATCGTTGAGTACTTCCGTCCCGATGTGGACGGCAACATCGTGTACGTCGGCACTGGTGGTTCTGGAAAGTCCACTGCCCTGCGGGCATTGGCCATCGCCGCTGCTGTGACCCCGCGCTCGGGTCCAGTTCACGTGTACGGCTTGGACTTCGCGGGTGGCGGACTCAGCGGGCTGAACCCCATGCCCAATCTGGGGTCCATCATCGACGGCGACGACGAAGAACGGGTGGGTCGACTATTGCGGCATCTCACTGCCGTCGTCGAGGAACGCGCCAAACGCTTCTCTTCGGCGCGCGCAAGCACCCTGACCGAGTACCGCCAACTCGCCGGACGACCTGACGAGGAGCGGTTGCTGCTGCTCGTAGATGGCTTTGCCACCTTCCGCAACGAATACGAACTCACCGCAGGGCGCGCCGCTCTGTACAACCAGTTTGCGGCCCTCCTCGGCGACGGGAGGGCGGTCGGAGTGCACGTGGCCATGACCGCCGACCGCCCCAACGCGATCCCGACCTCCATCATGTCGACCTTCCAGCGGAAGGTCGTCTTGCGCCAAGCGGGGGAGGACTCCTACCTCTTCCTCGGCGTGCCACGCGATGTGCTCACGGCGACCAGCGGGCCGGGCCGGGCGATGCAGGTGGACAACCATCAGGAACTCCAGCTCGCCCTTCCCGGAACAGATTTCAACGTGGCCGCGCAAGCCAAGCTGATCGAAGACCTCGCCCGATCGCTGTCGCGATACCACCCCAACCGGCCGGGACCGATCAGGAGCCTTCCAGCCCTGATCCCAGCTGCCGAGGCGCCCGCCGAAGCGAATGGTCATCCGGTCCTTGGTATGCGCGATCTCGACCTTGAATTCGCTGGATTTTCCGCTCGCGGTGTTGTGCTATTGGCTGGGCCCGCGGAGTCGGGCCGGACCGCTTCTGTGTTATGGCTTGCCGAGGCGATTCACCGGCGCTATCCCGAAACCCCATTGGTGCACTTGTCGGCCCGGCGCAGCTCATTGCAGGGCCTCCCACTCTGGCGGAACTCTGTGGTGGGTGCCGAGGAGGCGACGGCACTCTTGGGGGTTCTCAAGGACCTGGCCAGCCAGTCCCCGCCCGCAGACATGCCGCTGATGGCAGTCTTCGTGGAATATCTCCCCGAATTCGTGGGAACACCGGTGGAGAACCTCCTGACGGAAGTCGTGACCCTCTGCCGGCGCAATGGGCACTTTCTGCTTGCGGATGGCGAAGCGAGTAGTTGGACGAAATTCTCCACTCTGGCAAACGAGTGTAAGGCGGACAGGGTCGGGCTGCTGCTCCAGCCAGATCAACTCGATGGGGAAAACTTGCTGCGCACGCCGCTGCCACGCTGCAAACGCGCGGACTTCCCGCCCGGACGAGGTTTCTGGATCTCGGGGGGCAAAGCGACCAAAGTTCAACTGCCGTATATGGGATGAAGAGCGAGTGGCTGGGATAAGCGAAAGGCCGGAACGGGGATGGGTTGCATCACCCATCGACACCAGGGCAGAAGACGAGCAGATTGTGCCCCATACCGGGCCCACAGCATGAGAAGGAACTGAGATGGTGCATCTACGGATCGACTACGACCAGCTCCACAATGCCACGGCCAACTCGGAGAAGGCCCGCTCCGCGATCGAGGGGACGGGCGCCGACCTCGGGAGCATCGACTCGTCGGTCGGACACCGGAACCTCGGCGGAGTCATGGGCAGCTTCGCCGGTTCCTGGTCCGTCCATCGGACGCATCTGCTGGCTGAGGTCGAGACCCTTCGAGACAACCTCGCGGCGGCACGGAGAGACTTCGAAGCGGTGGATACGGCTTTGGCCGGGACGACCGATGCCGCCGGTGCGACGGCCGGCACCTCGTCGGGCACGCCGACCGCTCCGGGTGTCGACGCGCAGGCGCCTGCGACCGCGTCTCCAGGAGGATCACCCGAAGCTCCACGCGGCCACGAGGTGCCCGACGCCCCCGTCACGGCCGACCCGGCGACGTTGGATCCCGGCGACCAAGGCGCTGGGACCGTCCCGGCCGCGACAGCAGCCGCGACCCTGAGACCTCCAACAACCCCCGGCGCATCCGAGGAAGTCGCCGACCTGTTCGCCGACATCGACCACGATGGGGGGCAATTCCAGAGCCTGCTCGAGCATTGGGCCGACGAAGCGACCCGCCTCGATCACCTCGGGCTGTCGCTGTCCGCTCTGGGGGCGGGAACCCTCGCCGTCCTGAGCATGTACGGCAAGCTGCCTGCGGGCTACACCTACCAACCCGACGGAACGGTCATCAAGTCCGGCGCAGGGGTCAATCGCCCACGTGCGACGTCGGCCATCTCAGCCTTGGACCAGGTCGGTCCGAAGCCGGCCGGGGAAACGGCTCCTGTGCTGACGGCCGGGGAGGCCAGCGAACTGCTGGAGGCGGGTGACAAGGGCGGGCTACCCCAAGCACCCGAACCCCGCCCTACGCCTCCCGAGGAAGCGGGTGACCCACGCCCGCAGGAAACCGCAGAGGGAGTGAGGCCGGTTACTCCGTCCGAGGTCGCCGGTGCGGTCGGCGAGCAGCCGGAGCCGCGGCCCATGGAACCAGAGCGAGAGGGGTCCCCGGGAACCGAGTCCGGCGCGCCACAGCCGGGTGCACCCGGACGGCCGGAGACGACCCAGGGGGGCGGCCACGGGGATTCCGGCACTCGGTCGGGCGAAGCTGGCGGTGGGGCGCCCGTGGGGACGGGCGGTATGCCGCTTCCACCTCCCCCTCCTGCTGCTGCTGCCTCCGAAGCCCTGTCCGGAAGTGGGTTCGGAGGCTCAGGTGGATCTGCGCCCGCTGCGGTCGTGGGTTCCGCTGCGGCATCCGCCGCAGCCCTGTCCGCAGTGGCTTCTCCAGGTTCTGGGAGTGGACCAGCGGCAACCAGCCACGCGACGGGAGCCGCTTCCACCATCGCCCCCCACGTCGCCGCGATGGGCTCGTTGTCGCCGCTCAATCACCCGGGCGGGGGTGGTTCCGGCTCCGCCCTTGGGGGAGTGGCCACGGCCGGAGCACCCGGATCCGCACCAGCGGCCACCACGGCATCCCGAGGTGAAGGTAGTGGGCGGGCTCGCGCCGCCAAGGAGGCCCTGGACCGCTTGGCGGCGGACGGGGACGGAAAGGACGACGAAGAATGACTACCCGGCCGCCACAGGATTGGTCCCCGCTGGGCTATGCGGACGATCCAGTACCCGGTGATGCAAGCGACGTGCAGCGGGTCGCCGAACTGCTCCGGACGACCACAACGACGCTGCAAACCGCGCAAGACGACCTCGAGCCGATCATGAACGGAGACATGATCGGCAAACGGGTCAACAACCTCAAGGTCGACGCCTCGACCGTCAAGAACAAGATCGGTCTGGTCCACACCCGTTATGACGCGGCCGCCCGAGCATTGACGAGCTATGGCGAACACCTCGCCCAGCACCAACGCAGATCTCTTGAACTGCTGGAGTCGGCACGGCAGCCTGCGCGGCAATTGCAGGCCGCTCGGGATGAAGAGTGGAACCAGTGGTTCGGCCTCAAGGCGATGGCGGCGGGTCCCGACCGCGATGAGCGGATCGAGGAGTACGCGCGACTGCAGCGGCGTCGGCATCAGCTCGAAGCTGAGGTCGAGGCTGCCAAGGCCGAGCTGAAGAGGATCTGCGATGAACGGGACGGCCATGCCCAGGCGGCAGCCGGCGCCATCCAGCACGCCATGGAACAGAGTGGCCTGAACGACACCCTCTCGGACAAGGTCAAGGCCTACGCGCAGGCGGGGTTCGAGTGGGTCGCCGATAACGCTGACATCATCACGACCGTTCTGGACACGATCTCCACCGTCTGCGCGATCATCGGTCCACTGACGGGACCGCTGGCTCCGGTTTTCGCGGTCGCTGCGATTGCCACGACCGTGCTGTCCGTCGGTGTGACTCTCATCGCCAACTTGAGGCAGGCGCAACGAGACGGAAACTGGGGCAAGTTCGCTCTCACGGCTGGCATCACGGTTGCGCTATCGGCTCTCAGAGTCAAGGCAGCCGGTAAGGGACTCAGCAAAGGGTCTTCGATGCTAGCGAGCAGATTTGCCGAGGGCAGCCGAATCTCTCGCTGGTACGGAAGTCCACAGTCCTATGCGTCCGATCTCGACAAGTTCAGCAGATTCGGTGCGCTGAAAAAGCCGTACCGTTACGCGCAATATGCTAGTTCGTGGGTAAATCATCAAACGCAATGGAATCTCGTCCAGTCTGGGAAGGCGTCGTGGCGACTAGTCATGTCAGGAGCGGCAGCGGTGAAAGCCGGATCCAAATTGGTCTGGGAGGAATTGGTCTGGGACGACTTTGTCGATAGCAGGCGGAAAACGGTTACCACGGAACGATGCCAACTTCCTCCAATGGGGATCACGCCGTGAGCTACTTCGACGTCATTGTGCCCTCCGGGTGGATTCGAATCGATCCGCGTGAAACTAATGCTGCGCTGATCGACGAAATCGCACGCGTTCTGAGTCTGCGCGCATTCGACGAGAATCGGGGCCTTGTGCACAGCGCTCTCCGGTCCACCCTCACCGAGTCAATAGCCGCGCTTTCAGCTGCTGGTTCTCTGATGGCTCTGATGAGCGAGCCGACCTCACCGCTTTCTCTCTATCAACCAATCGTCAGCTTCAGCCGATTGGATTGGGCTGCTGACGTGGAACCGCTCTCCGTTCTCATGGCGATTGCTGCGAAGGACCCTAGCGCCCAGGTTTACCCCCTGGACGTGGCCATCGCTTTGCGAACGCATGCCACGGCATCGATTTCTCAAAACGAACTGAGTGCCCGGGTGACGGGCCTCGGCGTCGTTTCCGCGACCGCCCGGGAGGCCGACGCCAAGGCGCGACAGGGATTGGCTTGGACACGAGAGAGCTTTCGTTACTGGATCGGGCTGCCAAGCAACCGCGCGGCGTGGGTGGAGGCAACCTGTGTGGCAACCGTGCCACATGTGCCCGATCAACCCGATCCGACACCCCTCCTGCAGGAAACCTTCGACGCCTTGCTGTCGACCTTTGAGTGGACGTCATGATCAACATCGATCCCATCACCCTGGAACCGACAATCGACTTGGATGCCCCGGCCTGGTATTCACCACCCATCGGTGTCGAACCGGAGACGGTTCGGGAGTGGGCGCTGGCCATCGCGACCGAGTCGGCTGAGGATCAGGGCCGTCCCTGGGCCGCCGACGAGGCGGCTGCCACCCTGACCGAACTCGGCCTGCTCGAGGCGGGGCCGGATGTCTCGGCCCGCATCATCTTCCTGCCCGACTTGACCGGCCGGGGCCTTGCGTACGACATTGCCGCCTTCGACCCCGCCGGTGGTCCCACGGACGTCCGCCAAGCTCACCGGATGCTTCTCGGCGCGGATGAGGTCGGCGAGGGCAGCCTGCTCGACATCAATGCGCTCGACGACGACGGCGCGATCGTGGGGCTGCAGGTTTTCGACGTCCGGGACAGCCTGCCCCAAGAAGTGCCCGGCGGGGCCACGATCATACCGATCGCTTTCTCCCGCTGCGTGATTCGCCGCTCAAACACTCCCCTTGGGACGATCGACCTGCTGGCGGCCGGGGTCTGCGAAGACATCGAGCTGGCCGCCTTCTCCCTCGTCCCGCTCCACCTACTCCTTCTCGGGGATCGACTCTTCGAGTAGGTCAACAACGCGCCTAGGCGCACCACTGAAATACACATCACGGAAAGGTATGACGATGGCCAACATCACCCTCAACTACGACGACATGCGGCAAGAGGCGACGGCGCTACGCAGCAGCGAGGAGCAGATCAAGAGTGAACTGACAGCGCTGAAGAGCCGGGTCACGAACCTGGTCTCGGCGGGCTTCGTGACCGAGCGCTCCTCCGGGGCCTTCGACGCTCGAGTCGACGATTTCAAACGGTCCGCAGACGCGACCATTTCGGCGCTGTCGGATCTCGCCTCGCAACTGGAACAGATCGTCCAGAGCTTCGCCGACACCGACAGTGCCACCGCGGGCTGACCGGAGTCGATGAGCCCGCGGAGCCTGGCTACCGCCCTCGATGCGTCGAGGCGGTAGCCGGCATGGTGGCAAGGTCAGGGTGAGCACGCCTTGCTGAACTCCGATGGGCGGCCGTTCGCGCGGACCAGTGCCACCTGCACGCACGTTCGCCCTTCGACACCAGCCACGGTCACGGACGTCGCGGCCGTCGAATGCATCTCACTGTCATTCGCCGGATCCAGCACGCTGTAGACGAATTCGTCCCCCTCTCGGGGGTCCGGGTTGCGCCACGAGGCTACGAAACGACGTCCGCTGGGCTTGATCTTCAGGTCCTCGACGGGCGGAACTTCCTCTCCGACCGCATCGACGGGAGTGCTGGTCGCGCTGACCGAAGCGCTTGCTGTACTCGTCCCCTCGTCAAAGCCGCCCTTGCTGACAAGGACGTAACCTCCTGCCGCAAGGGCGATGACCGCTAGCGATCCGCCCACGACCGCGGCAGGAACGCGTTGTGAGGTGACTGGCGCAACCCGGTTCGCGTCAGGTTCTTCAGCCGGTGCCGACGGCAGGACCAATTGGGTATCGGTCTCGATCACGTCCGGGATGGGAAGCTTGGAAACCTGCGATGCGCGCTCGGCACTTTCCCGTGCCACGTGGTGAGGGTTCTGTGACCTGAGTAGGCTCCGCTTGGCGGTCTGCGCGGCGGCGGTCGACGACGCATTCGTTCCACTCGCCAGCCCACTCGGGTCGATGGGGGTGTATCCGGACGCAACCGTCCCGCTGCGTTCAACCGAGGGGGCTGCAGGGGCACTCCCCGCCGTGGGGAGGACCTCCAATGGCGTGGGCTGGATCCGAAGCTCGTTCTGGACGTCGTTCAATGCGTAGGCGAAGTCGGCGGCCGTCGGGTAGCGGTGTGCCGGATTCTTGGCCATGGCCACGCGCAAGACCCGTTCGAGAGACTCGGGAGCTCCGGAGGCTCGGGTCGGGGGAACGTTCGCGCTGCGGACCCTGCCGGTCAATGAGGTGTTGTCATTCGGTCCCCCGGGAAGAGCGAAGGGGCTGCGCTGAGCGAGCATTGTCCACAGCGTCGCGGCCAGAGAGTAGACGTCACTGGCCGGCGTCATCTCGCGTCCGTCGATCTGCTCCGGCGGGGCCCATTGTGTGGACCACGCATCGGCAATCGTCGACCCGCCATCAAGCGAGCCGGCGATCCCGAAGTCTGTCAGCGCCGGCTTGGCACTTCGAGTGAGGAGGATGTTCGCCGGCTTTACATCTCGGTGGAGGATGCCCATCTGGTGAGCCGTCTCGATTCCACCAGCAATCGCAACGCCGATAGCTAAGACTCTTTCCACGGGATAGGGTTTGGCCTTCAACTCCGCCAAGACGTCGCCGGTGCACAATTCCATAATCAAGTATGGAGATTCGTCAGGAGTGATTCCGGCGCCATAGATCGTGACGATCGCGGAGTGCGCGGACAGCTGCGCCATTGCCTTCGCCTCCGCCTCGAAGTCGCTGCGTTTTCCGCCGACATGCCGAAGAAGCACCTTGACCGCGTCCTGGCGACGCGTCCACTTGTGCGTATAGACGAAGACGTCCGAGAATCCGCCTCCTGCGAGGAAGTGATTGAACTCGTAACCATCGATGTCCGGGGGTGCCGATGGTGCCCGCCCTCTCATGGCAGGTCCTCGAACGTCAGGACGGCGCCATGACCCAGGTCGAGGACGTCACCACGGTAGAGGGGGATCGGCTCGGTCAGACGCAGCGGTTCCTCGCCACGGCGGCGAAGGAAGGTGCCGTTAAGCGATCCGAGATCGCGAGCTATGACGGTCCACCGGCTGACCTGTAACTCCACGTGATTGCCCGAGATATGGGTGAAGCCGGAGATCTTCAGCAGTTTGGGCACCATCGAGGCCGGCCCGGCGGCGGCGCGCGGGTTCCGCCCGACGATGATGGTTCCGCGCAAATCCGCCGATTCGCCACCTGACGCGCGGACGCGGCCGACGCTTGGCTGGGGGATCAGCTCGGGAGGCTGGGCAGCGATCTGAGCCTCGCAGATCCGGCAGCTGGTCCGCTGGGGCGGGTTGGGGTGCCCCGTCGTGCACCAGGCGGCGAGCACCTCGCCCCCTGGCGCGGGATCCTCCTGATCCTCCTGAACGTCGCGGGTGGCTTCGCTGTCCAGCACGTCGCGTAAGAGGGTGGCCCCGTCGTGATCACCGCCGACCGTCGCGGATGCCGTCCGGGGAACAGGCGGGACCGGGTTTTCCGGGTTCGCGACCGGGACCACGAGAGGGGCCGGGCCGGCGTCGGGTTCCTCCACCATACGGAGCGCGGCATCTTCCACGGATCGGATCATGGTCGAGCCCCAAAGGTCGTCGAATTGACCAGACAGGCCGTCCGCCGCGAGTGCATTGACTTCGATTCGGTCGTCGGTGTCATCGGGCGGCCGGGTCATGCCATGGTCGTCCGCCCCCGCCGTCTGAAGATAGTGATCCTCCTCTTCGTCCTCGTCGATGCCATCGAAGGAACCGGCGACACCGGTTTTGTCGGAATCCGTGGCGCGCGGCGGCGATGTGGCTTCCCTGTGCGCCGCCCTCCCGGCCGCAGCCTCCTCGATAGCGCCGTGCATGAGAGATCCGGCCAACACGAGCCCTGACACGACCGGGCGGGATTCGGGGCAAGGATCATCGTTGGTTGCGCTGACCAGGAAGGCGGCGACACCGGGCACAAGCCGTTCCGACCAGGTGACCGCCCCCGCTCCGGAAACGTCGAGGTCGGTGTTCTCCCCATCGGTCGTCCGGACCCGAAAGCTGCCTCGCGCGGCGAAGTGCACACCCCCCTCCGCATTGATTCCGACCCCGAAGCCGGGGATGGCGAGCAGCCCGCCGCACGCGGCGCTCAAGGTCTCGAGGAAGACCGCCAGGTCTCCGCCGGCGGACATCGCCCGCCAGAGGTCGATCGCCGTCTCCAAGGAGAGGTCTCCGTCGATCAGTGCCGCCCCGGACGGCCAGATCAGACCATGGTGAGCGCCCGGCGTCCACATGGTATTGCCGGTCATGAGTCCTCCAGACTGAGTGCGGCTCGGGACCACGCCGCCCTTGGCACCGTCGGCGAGTCCAGGTCGCAAGACTCGTCGAGCCGCCCCTCAACGGTGCCGGACACGATCCGAACGGCGTCCACGACCACGACCGTCACATTGTCTCGGCCGCCGGCAGAGAGCGCCGCATCGACCAAACGGCGCGCCGCCTCCGCAGGATCTGGCGACGCCAGCAAAGTGGCAGCGATGAGTTGATCGGTTACCTCGCCGTGCAGGCCGTCGCTGCATAGCAGGATTCGGTCCCCGGGGGCTGCGAGCAGCAGCCACTGATCAAGAGACGGCGGTCCGGCCTGGCCGCCCCCGATCGCCCGGGTGATGACGTTGCGATCGCCGTGCTGGCGCGCCGTCGCCGTGTCGATCTCACCAGCGTCAAGGAGCTGTTGGACGACCGAGTGGTCGACGGTGAGCTGCTGGAGTTCGCCCTCAGCGAGACGGTAGGTGCGTGAATCGCCCACATTGAAGACGAGCCAGCAGGGTTGGCCATCCTGATGGGCGAGCGCGACTCCTGACAAGGTGGAGCCCGGAGCAGGTCCCCCGGGCGTTGCCAACGCGGAGATTGCTGACGTGGCTGCGGCGACGGCCCGCACCAGATCCGCCGGCGACACCCAAGTCAGGTCGGTGAGCGATGCGAAAGCAGTGACGACCGCGCGGGATGCGGCCGCCCCGCCGACGTGCCCGCCCATGCCGTCGGCGACGACGCACACCGGAGCGGTCGCAAGGTAGGAGTCCTCGTTGGTCTGTCGGCGCCGGCCGCGATCGCTGGCCACCCCGATCTCGACGACGAATCTCGCCGCTACCTCAGTCACGCGATCAGCTCGCTGTCACCGTGAAGGAGCGATCTCCGAATTGCACTCGGCTGCCGACCGGGACGGTGTGGCGCACATTGGGAGCGATCCGTTCCGGACGTTGTCCGTCGAGACCGATGCCCACTCCGTTGGCGGAGTTCAAATCCTCGATCCATATCCCGTCGGTGTCGGGGCCTATCGCCAGGTGTGTCTTGGAGACTGAGCGTCCGGGGTCGTTCACGACGACGATGCGGGCGTGCTCGAAACCGGTGAGTAAGGCGGGGTTGCGGCCGAGAAGGACGACGCCGTTTATCGTCACCGCGGTGCCGTCGTCGAGTTTGACTTGTAAAGCGGACGCGAACGGTCTCGCGACGGTGCGATCGAGGCGCTCGTTCGCCTGGGTCGATGGCTGTTGGGTCGCCGCGTTGCCGTCAGCCTGTTCGGGTTGCCGATCATCCTTCGGCGTGGCGGCGGGCGCGGTCGGCGAGATGCGTGGCACGGGTGGAGGGGTGAATGCCGGCGGTATCGGTGCCGGTGCAGCTGCCGGCTCCGCGGTGGGGTCGTGTGCAGGGAATGTGGGTGCCGGCACGCTGGGGAAGGACGCTTCGCCGGGGGCCATGGGAGGAGGGGTGAAAGCCGGAGCGGGTGCCCAGCTGTCCAGCGACGAGGACGACGTCGGGATCGGATCATCAATCCTCTTGGCTGTCGCGAGCGATGGCAGATCGGCAGCTGGCGCGTCCGTCGGAGCGCTGACCCCGGGCACTCCGACTTGCTGGATGGGCGGCGGCACCGGAGTCGCCGGGGCGGAGATTGTGCCCTCGTAGTAGGTGCCGGGCACGCGACCGCGTTTGATGTTCACGCTCATCACACCTGCCGTCCGGTCGAACCAGTGCCGGCCCAGCGGCGGCTTGAGAGTGAGGAAGAGCAGCAGCAACCCGAGCCCGAAAGTCAGGCCGCCGATCAGGCCCTCGAGGAAGTACTTCACGAAGGTCTTGCCACCCGAGATCTGACCGGTCCGCACGTCGACATTCCGCAGGCCGACGAAGAAGCCGCCAATCGTCGTGCCCTTCGCCAGAATCATGAAGAGCGACCACGCAGCCATTCCCAATGTCAGGACCAGGCCGAGCATGAGAGCGACGCCGGCCTGACCGCCACTGGACTCCATCGACATGAGGGAGCCCAGCATCGTCAGATTGATGATCGCTCCCGCAACGCCACCGATGAAGCCGTCGAGGAGGCGGGCCGTGACGCGCTCACCGGTGGCTGACGGGGCGTAACCGACCAGCGCGGGATACTCCCCTGTTTCGTCGGTAGGCACGCTGGTGGGGGCGAGTGTCATGTCGGGCCTTTCGATCGGGACGGGCGATGGCGGGGGTAGCTGGATGCAGGCCGCTGTCGGAGTGAGGCCAGCGAGAGGGCGGCGCGGATGCGGCGGGCTCGTGGAACCGAGCGTCGGATGCCGCGCAGCAGCTCGTCGACCTGCCTCCACATCGCCGTGACGTCGGTGTCGCTGGGCTCGCTCGGGGCGAACACGACGGCGTCGACGCCCCGGGCGACCGGGCCGGCGTCGGTGTCCGGGAACCGTTCGAGCAGCGCGACCGCGTGTTCACGGCGGGTAGCGCTGCGCCGGGCGGGCTCGCCGAGGTCGATGGTCGCGTCGCGCAGCTCTTCCCAGCTGCCACTGGCGCGGTCGGCCAACCGGGGGGCGGTGCGCCGCCTGCGCCGCCGCCGCCGCTTCGCCAGGAGGATGAGCCAGAGCGGGGCGCTCAGCACGCCCAAACCGGCCGCCGCCAGCGCGGCATACCGCAGCACCGTCAGCCAGATCCGGTCGCTCGGCGGTTCCTCCGGCGGCTTCTTGACCCCTTGGTAGTCGAGGGGACGGTCGGCGTCGCTGCGCGGCGGGTCTGGTGGGTTCATCACCTGCGGGATGGGGTTCTTCCGCGGCTTCTCGACTCTCTGTTCCGGCTCTCGGTCCTTGTCGGGAGTGGGGTCGAAACTCACCCAGGCGTCGGGTTGGAAGGCAACCTCCACCCAGACGTGCACATCCGCCCCGGTCAGGTCGATCGGCTGCCCGGCCGGCGCGTCCGACTCGGGGTAAAAGCCCATCACCACACGTGCCGGATATCCCAGACTGCGAGCCATGAGCGTCATCAGCACGGCGAATTGCTCGTCGTCGCCGATCAGCACCTTGTCGCCGAGCATGGCGGCGAGACGTTCGGCTGTATGCCCGCTGCGGGACTTCGTCTTGGTGCCGTTGGAGTAGTAACCGTCGCTGCGCAGCCGGTTGGCGATGGCCGACAACTGATCGTAGGGCGTGGACGCGTCGCCGGCGAGGCCGGTAGCGAGAGTGGCGACTTGGTCGGGCACCAGGCTCGTTGCGGGGAGGGCGACAGGCCGGATGCCGGCAGTGGCCAAGTCATGCTTCGACGGCTCAGCCGGCATGACCAGGCGTACATCGTATGCCGCGCCCTTCTGCAGCCCGGCCGTGGTGAGGAGAGTCCCGGTCGCCGAGTTGTAGTAAAGGCCCTGGCCCCGAGCAGTGGCGCCCTCGCCGTGGAAGATGACGCCGCGCACGTCGCCGCCGCCTGGGAGCCAGATTCCGGAGTACTTCCCGATCGTGACGGCCACGTTCGTCGGCTCACTGTCTCGGCCGCCGACATCAACGCGGGAGCCGATGTGCTGATAGCCGGCGGACGCCGAGTCGACGTGGTACACGTCGCCGTCGTAGGCGTCGAGGGTGGCGAGGCGAAGGCGTCCGCCAGGTGGCAGGCCGGTGACCCTCAGGAGCACCTCGGTCTCGAGGCTCTCCAGGTACCGGTATTGGGTCAGCGGGCTCGGGTAGGCCCGCGGATCGAAGGGGGGCACGACATCATCGCGAAGGATGTGCCGGTTGGCGGTGGCGCCGAGGATCGGGGCAGACGCGCTGGCCAGGCCGCCGGCGAGCAGGATCGTCGCGGCTCCTGCGAGGAGGCGGCGCACGGAGGAGCCGGTGAACCCGCCGTCCCGATCGATCATCCCGGCGCCGGCCTGCTGCCGAGCGCGGGCGGTGCGCCATGCCCCCCACCCAAGTGCCACGGCGTAGAAGAGCGCCCCGGGTATGACGACGCGCTGGGCATTCTTGGCTCCCCAGAGGATGCCGATCACCAGGAAGGCCAGGGCCGGGGCGAGAGCTAGCAGGGGACGCCGCTCGCTGGACGCGAGATAGGTCGCGATGGTCGCGAGCACCAGCCCCGCCAGGAAGGGAACCACCGCCGGACCGACGAAATCGTCAGCAGGCACGGCCACCGTGAGCAGGTCTCGCCAGCCCTGGACGATGAGAAGCAGGAGACGGCGGACGGAGGTGACGGTGGGCACGATCCCGGCGGCGCCGAGGGAGGGCAACGCCAAGGCCGTCCCGAAGAGGAGGTAGGCGAGCGCGATCAGGCCCGCAACTGGCAGCGGCCCCCAGCGGCGCCAGACGCTGACCACGCCGATCAACACCCCGAGGATGATGCCGCCGAATGCCGCCCGGTAGCCTGCGAGGGAATCGAAGACCCGACTGAATCCCACTGCGCCACAGGCGAACAGGGCCAACATCGCGGCAGCGTTCGCCACCACGTCGGTCACCGAGAAGCGGCCCGCTGCGCCAGCAGGGGTTCTGGCCAGGCTGGGGTCGATCAGCAGTCGGTCGGTCGACGTCATCGGATCGAGCGCACCGCCTTCGGCAGATCCGCCAGGGTGGGTACGTCGATCACGGTCAGCGTAGAGATCGCGCGTCGGGTGCAGGTGCCGCCGGCCACACTGCGGACAGCGAATGCGGCGAGGGGCGCAGGGAGGGTCAGGTGGGCCGCCCGCAACTCACGCGGCGGTGGCACCGATCCGGTCACGATCGCCGCCATCGACGCATTTGGCACGAGGGTGACGGCTGATGCCGCGAGATCGCGCAAGGTGCCACCCCGGGACGACGCCTGGACGCCGGCGAGGTGATCCAGCAACGCCGCGCCCGTCGCGAACCGGACTCTGCCGCGGCTCGTCACCAGGGACACCTGTCGCTCCTCGCGGATGGCCTGCACGGCCATGGAGGCCACCGCTGAGACCGCCACCTCGAACTCGTCGGCGTCCGCATAGTCGGCCTCGCGCAGCGACAAGGCCAACAGCAGGTGGGAGCGCCGGGTCTCTTCGAACTGCCGGACCATGAGCCGCCCGACGCGAGCCGTCGTGCGCCAGTGGATGCTGCGCAGACTGTCGCCGGTGACATAGTCGCGCAGGGCGTGGAAGGCGACATCGGAGGAAGACAGGTCGTGCGTCGTGACACCTTCGATGTCCTTGAGGTAGCCCACCGTGCTCGCGTCGATCGGGACGGTGCGCGGGTGCACGTAGAGGGTAATCGCGCCGGCCCAGTCCCGGGTGCGGCGCAACAGGCCGATGGGATCGCCGCGCACGGAGCGCACCGGTCCGATCTCGATGACGCATCTGCGGGTGGTGGGAACCGAGAAGAGCACCTCGTCCGAGGCGTCGGGGGACAGAGCAGGCAGGTCGAATGCCGCGACCCCGCCGCCAACCGGCAACTCCATCCGGGCCGGCAGCACCATCCGACCTGCTCGATTGCGCACAGTGACGCTCCCGTAGGCCGTGTCCCCCGGGGTGACCCGCTCGCGGTCCAGGCTGATCGTCGCGTCGTATGACGCCCGCCCCAATGTCCACGCGAGCGCGAGGAGCAGAGTGAGGAGGGCGGCGATGCCGATGACCTTGAGCTCGACCCACCCTTGCCTGTAGCCCAGGACGAGCGCTGTCATACCTCCGCCCAGTGCTGTCCAGCCCAAAGGTGTCACTGCACCGACCCAGGGCCGCGTCGCTTCCCGCACGGCGTCGGTCGCGATCCCCGCACGGGTCGCGGCAGGGCGGAGCCTGGCGAGCGGGCGGCGCCAGGCGGGTGGGAGAACGGTGGTCATCGAGTCGTGTGGTCGTCAGCGGGCCGCTCGCTGCATTGGCGCCTGGACTGCCGAAAGAGCTCGGGCAATGACGGTCGTGGCGGTGCTTCCGGCGAAGTCCGCCTCCGGGGTCATCACGAGGCGGTGGGTCCACACCGGGGCGGCGAGTTCCTTGACGTCGTCGGCGAGGACGTAGTTGCGGCCGTGTGCGGCTGCCCAGACCCGGGCACACCGAACCATCGCGATGGCACCGCGCGTCGAGACTCCGAGGGCAGTGTCAGGGTCGTCGCGGGTCGCCTCGACGAGACGCTGGACGTAGTCGAGCACCGAATCCTCGACATGGTTGTCCTTGACGAGGTCGGCCATGGCAGCGATGTTGTCGGTTGTGGCGACGGCGTGCAGATCCTTGGTCCGGTCAGGATTGGCCGAGCCGGACAGCACCTGTAGGGCGGCCGCGCGGTCGGGGTACCCGACCGACGCCTTCATCAGGAACCGGTCGAGCTGGGCTTCCGGCAGGCGATAGGTGCCGGCCTGCTCGATGGGGTTCTGGGTGGCGATGACCATGAATGGCCGAGACAGCGGGTGGGCGATGCCGTCGACGGTCACCTGGCTCTCGCCCATGGCCTCCAGCAGCGCCGACTGGGTCTTCGGCGAAGCGCGGTTGATCTCGTCGGCGAGCACGATCGAGTGGAAGACCGGGCCCTTGTGGAAGTCCCACGCCCCCTTCCGCTGGTCGTAGATCATTGTCCCGGTGATATCCGAGGGCAGGAGGTCCGGCGTGAACTGAATCCGGGAGTGACTGCCCTGCACGGTGGCGGCCAACGCCCGGGCGAGGATCGTCTTGCCCGTGCCCGGCGCGTCCTCGACCAGCATGTGTCCCTCGGCGAGCAGGCACGTCAAGGTCAGTTGGATGACCGGCTTCTTGCCCAGCAGCGCGTGACCGATGCTGTCAGTCAGATTGCCGAAGGTCTGGGCGAACCAGGTGGCGTTCTCGGGGGGCAGGGTCATTCGTCAGTCGTCCTTCAGCTATAGCGACAGTCAATTGTGTTGCGGCCGTCCGCTATCGGCGATCCAGCGGAATCGCCCAAATACCCCATCTCGTCGTCACCGTCGGTGAATGGTCCGGCGTGCCCGTTCGAGTCGACCACGATAGTTCTGTACCAATCGCCGTGTCCGTCGCCACCCACGAAGCAGCGCACCCGCGAACTTGGATTCCATTGCACGAGTTCCACGTAAACGAGGCGGCACCCGGGCCAGGCAGAGCAGCCGCCCCCGTGCGTCGTGACCTCATACGCATCCCCCCAGGTACGTGCGGAAGCGCGTCCGGACCATCCTGACCAAATCCCGCCGGCCCTGACCTGCGCCTCTATCCAACGCTCCTGATTGCGGCCGTTGCCTTCGTCCCGGGGCCCGCTCGTGCCGACAGTGAAGGTGCCTTCTACAGTCCGGATTTGGACTTCCTCTATCTGACGGCCGTTCGCCGATGCACTAGCGTCCCAGAACAGGGTGACGTTGTTGACGCTGCCCTCGGCGCGGACCGTCGGGATTCGTGGCGGACCGTAGGCGTTGACAGTGGCGCTCGCGGAGGCCGGTCCGGGGGCTTTCACACCGTCAACGGTGGACACTGCGTAAACGCTGACACCGATGTCGCGGCCGTTGGGGAATGCCCCGGAGGTGATGGTGCCGCCCCCGGAAGGGATGTCGCCAGTAGTGCCGCCGGCGGACCAGAAGTAGCTGACCTCTCCCGCGGTTGCGCCGTTCAGGGCACCGGGGGTGA
>ERZ795053.2283-NODE-2283-length-23451-cov-21.214353_pt1 | contig 23451 bp, 24 predicted proteins | sample MGYA00375137_ERZ795053 | MGnify/ENA primary metagenome ERZ795053 (study PRJEB30182, sample SAMN05720284) | activated sludge metagenome | isolation source: Anaerobic digester | place: Hong Kong | collected 2014-12-17 ...
TGTTACCGCGTCAACCAGCCCGAGTTGGGTTTCTCGGAATGGTTCTGCAGAAGTCATTAGTCCCTGAAAGACCCTCTACTTCCCGGCACAAAGCAAGATGCCGGCATCTGCTGGAGGAAATTCAAGTACACAGCACATGTTGTGAGTCCTTTCATTCTGCGAGAGAGGGCGTGGTGCGACGTTTTTCGGGGCCCCTCGGTAGCGGTGGGACGGTGACGAAAAGGCCCGAAGGGGCGCGCACAGGACGTGCGCGCGTTTTTGCCAGTTCATGGATGAGTTGTCGAAAACCCCGGCTCCGGCTCACGAACCCGCGAAGCGGGCGCGAACGCGGGGTATCCTTCTCTTTGGTTACTGTTCTCTTGGACAAGCAAGAGAAAGTAACTCGCTGCCCCGAAGGGACAGTGAAAGCTCTTGATCCAGAATCATCGAGCAGCCAACGAGCTGAATGCCTGCCTCATCAGGCAAGACGCCCAAACGACAACGCCCGCCGGAATCGCTCCCGGCGGGCGCCATCAGCAAAACAAGAAAACCCCTTACGGCACTACCACCACCGGCACCGGACAGATCTGCGCAAGGCTGCCGCTGACGCTGCCGAAAACCATGGCCTTCAGCTGTGACTGGCCGCGACGGCCGACCACGACGCGGCTGGCGCCGGTGTCGCCGGCCATCTTGCTCATTACCTCGGCCGGGTTGCCGAATGCGACGTGGGTTTCCGTGGTGACCTTGGCGGCTTCCGCCCTGGCCCTGGCCGGGGCGAGCACGTCGTTTTCGGCATGTTCGGTCTGTTGCTTGCGCCAGCCCTCGTTGGTTTCCATGTCGCGCAGGCTCATGAAGGCGTGCGGCGAATGCGGAATTACCGACACGATCAGCAGCTTCTCGCCGGCATGGCCGGCAGCGGTAATGGCGTAATCAAGCGCGCGCTGGCCGCCTTCGCTGCCGTCGATTCCCACGATGATGGTGCTGGACATGCGGTTCCTCCCGAAATTGATGCGCCCATCGTAACCCGCAACGACACGGGGAAGTCCAGCGCCGGGGCAAATCGCGCGGCTTGCGATGTCATCGGTCGCCATCGATCATGGTGGCAGTCAATGCGTCTGGAGTCCGACATGTTGCGTTCGTTGCTTGCCCTGGGTGTGCTGTCGCTGCTGGTTGCCGGGGCGCAAGCCCATGATGAGGTGGATGAGTTTGCTGGCGTCACGATTGAGACCACGCCATTGCGCGGCGGAATGTTCATGCTGTCCGGTGCCGGCGGCAACATGCTCGCGGGTACGGGCGTGGATGGCGCGTTTCTCGTGGATGACCAGTTCGCGCCACTTCACCAGCGCATCCGCGATGCGCTGAAGGCCATTGGCGCGGAGCCGCTGCGTTTCATCATCAACACCCACTGGCATGGAGATCACACCGGTGGCAACGAGGACTTTGCGAAGGAGGGGGTGGTGATCCTGGCGCAGGACAATGTGCGTCGGCGCATGAGCGCCGAGCAGGTCATCGAAGCGCTCAAGCAGACGGTGCCGCCATCGCCACAATCAGCGCTGCCGGTGATCACCTTCAGCGACGAGGCCACGCTTCACCTCAACGGTGACAGCGCGCATGCGATCCACATCGAACATGCGCACACGGATGGCGACTCGCTGGTGTGGTTCGAAAAGGCCAACGTGCTGCACATGGGCGACATTTTCTTCAATCAGATGTATCCGCTGATCGACCTCAGCACCGGCGGTGGCATCAATGGCGTGATTGCCGGGGGAGAGCGCGGACTGGCGCTGGCCAATGACGAGACGCAGATCATTCCTGGCCATGGACCGTTGGCGACAAAGGCGGACCTTGCCGCCTACGTGGCCATGCTCAGGGATGTGCGTGACCGCGTCGCCACGCTGAAGGCGGCCGGCAAGTCGCGTGACGAGGTGGTTGCGGCCAGGCCGACGGCGGCCTACGACGAGCGGCTCGGGCATGGGTTCATCTCGCCGGACCAGCTGGTGAGCTTCGTTTTCGACTCGCTGTGACCAATGGCGGGTGACGGTGCGGCAGAACGCGGGTCACAGTGGCGCCGTGACGACGTCAATGGCGTCACAGCCGCTGAAACGCCGCCGTTTCCGGCGTGCGGCTGGTGCAGGAGTCAACGATGAACAAGTGGATGTGGATTGGCCTGATCGGCTTCGTGGTGCTGGTTCTGGCGGCCAATGGCGCCCTGTGGTGGCCTGCGGAACTGGCCATCGGCCTGCTGGTGGGGCTCGTCGCCACGGTCCTCGGCATCCTCGCCGCCGTGGTCAGCGTGCCACTGGCGCTGCTTGCCGCCGCATTCGCCACGGTGGTGGCGCTGGCCGTTGCGGCGGTGGTGACCTTGCTGGCGCTGCTGCCGGTATTGCTGCCGCTGGCGCTGCTGGCCGGTTTCGTCTGGCTGGTGGTGAAGCTGGCCAGCGCGTCGGCATCGACCGCGCCGCCGGCCTTGCCGGCATCTGTCGCCGGTGAGCCTTCGTCATGAGTCTCTCCAAGCGTGGCTGAAGGCGTGGCCTTGATCGCCCATGTCGGCGGCTGTCACTGCGGGCGCGTCCGCTTCGAGGTGGATGCGCCTGCAGACATCGAGGCGGTCGACTGCAACTGCAGCGTCTGTGCGGCCAGCGGCTACCTGCACCTGATCGTGCCGGCCTCGCGCTTCCGTCTGCTCGCCGGCGAGGATGTGCTGACCGATTACCGCTTCGGCACCGGCGTGGCCGTGCACCGTTTCTGCTCGGTCTGCGGGGTGAAATCGTTCTATGTGCCGCGCTCGAATCCGGACGGCATCGACGTCAACGTGCGCTGCCTTGAGCGCGAGCATATTCGCAGCCTGAGCGTGATGCCGTTCGATGGTCGCGACAACTGGGAAGCGGGCGCGGGCGACCTGAGCCACCTGTCGGACGACGACTAGAGCCGGCCTCAGACCAGCGGCGCGAACTGCACCACGAAGCGGGCGCCGCCCAGTTCCTCGGAACGCTCCACCACCAGTTCGCCGTGATAGGCGCGGACGATGTCCTGCACGATGGCCAGGCCAATGCCGTGGCCGTGCACGCGCTCATCGCCGCGCACACCGCGCTGCAGCACGCGCTCGATCTGGTCCTCGGCGATGCCGGGGCCGTCGTCCTCGACGGTCAGCAGCAGGCCGCTGCGCCGGTTTGGCGCCACGGTCATGGCGCGGGCGGTCAGCACCACCCGGTGCTGGCACCACTTGAAGGCGTTTTCCAGCAGGTTGCCGAGCAGTTCCATAAGATCACCTTGCTCGCCGTAGAAGCGCGCCAGTTGATCAATCTCGAACTCGCAGAGCACGTTCTTCTCGGCATAGACCTTCTCCAGGCTCTGCACGATGTTCTCGGCCGGCTCGGTGAGCTTGAGCGGTGCAGAGAAAAGCTGGTGGCCGGTGGTGGCGGCGCGTGACAGCTGGTAGGCGACGATTTCGTCCATGCGCCGCACCTGGGTCAGCACCTCCTCGCGCAGGCCGGCATCGTCGCCCTGAGCGTCGATGCGAGTGCGCAGCACGGCCAGTGGTGTCTTCAGGCTGTGCGCGAGGTCGGACAGCGTGTTGCGGTAGCGGTCGAGGTGCTCGCGCTCGCTCTTCACGAAGGCATTGATGTTGTCGGTGAGCAGGGCCAGTTCGCGCGGGTAGGCCCCATCCAGCTGCGCGCGCTGGCCGCTTTCGACGCGGCGCATGTCGGCGCTGACACGGCGCAGCGGCTGCAGGCTCCAGCGCAGCACCAGCACCTGCAGTCCCAGCAGCAGCAGCGCACCGCCGCCGAGGTAGACCCAAAGCGCGCGCCGGAATACTTCGATCTGCCGCTTGACCCAGTACTCGTCCTCGGCGACGAAGAAGGTGAAGGCCGCGACCAGGTCGCCACTGTCGTCCTCCCAGCGAAAGCCATAGGAATAGCGATAGACGTTGCCAGCGGGCGATGACAGCGGACCGCCAAAGCCTTCAACGCCGGTGTCGAGGCGGTCGGCGAAGGGCAGCTCGCGCCCCAGGCCGGACGCACTCTGCCATTCGATGGCCTCCTGCTTGCCATTCGCGCCGAGCAGCCCGGCATAGAGGCCACTGCCGGGGCGATCAAAGCGCGGGTCGGGCGGCAGCTCCGGCATCAACGGCATCTGGTCGCGGCTGAACTCCATGCCACTGACATAGGCCAGCGCATAGCTGCGCAGTCGATCGCGCAGGGCGTTCTGCGAGGTTTCGGTGAAGGCGCGGTCAAGCGCATAGCCGGTCAGCCCGAGAAAGGCGATCAGGCCAAGGCTGGCAGCCAGCAGCTGCCGCGCCTGCAGCGAAAGCGTCCGCAACTTCACGTTGCGGGATTATTCGGTGCGCGGAATGGCGAAGCGGTAGCCGCGACCGCGCACGGTCTCGATCGGCTTGATCTCGCCGTCGGGGTCGAGCTTCTTGCGCAGGCGGCCGATGAAGACTTCCAGCACGTTGGAATCGCGGTCGAAGTCCTGCTGGTAGATGTGCTCGGTGAGATCGGCCTTCGAGACCAGCTCGCCGGCGTGCATCATCAGGTATTCCAGTACCTTGTATTCGTAGCTGGTGAGGTCGACGTTGCTGCCATTGACGGCAACGGTCTGCGCGGCGAGATCCAGCAGGATCGGTCCGCATTCCAGCGTGGGCTTGCTCCAGCCGGCGGCGCGACGCATCAGCGCGTTCAGGCGCGCCAGCAGCTCCTCGACATGGAAGGGCTTGACCAGATAGTCGTCGGCACCGGCCTTCAGGCCTTCGACCTTGTCCTGCCAGCTGGAACGCGCGGTCAGGATCAGGATCGGGAATTTCTTCTGCTCCTCGCGCAGGGCGCGGACCAGGTCCATGCCCGACAGCTTGGGCAGGCCCAGATCAATGATGGCGCAGTCGAACGGCACTTCGCGGCCGAGGTACAGGCCTTCCTCGCCGTCCTGGGCCATGTCCACCGCGAAACCGTCGCGCTTGAGGCGCGCGGCAAGGGTTTCACGCAAAGGGGCTTCGTCTTCGACCAGCAGAATCCGCATGGTTTTCTCCTTGGCTCGGCCAACGGGTGTCACGGGGCGAACCGGCTGGTTCACCTACATGAACAGGATACGGGGTTGAAGATGAACGCGGAGGGTGTCGCGCGTTCGGGCTCAGTGGCCGTCGTCGCCACTCTTGGTGGGCGGCGGCGGATTGCGCGGCGCGGAGCGCTGCACCGGTGCATTGCCGCGGGACGGCTGCGGGGCGCGGTTCTCACGCACGACGCGGACGCGGCCATCGGGCGTCAGCACCTTGACCCGGCTCATATCGCGTCCACCGCGATGGATGGGCTCGACCTTGAGCACGCGGCCGCCGGTTTCCCGCTCGATGCGTCGCACGGTATCCGAGGACGGTGCGTTGTCCTTCTTGTTCGCCGCCAGCACCGGGGCGCTGGCCAACAGCATCGCCGCCAGCAGGGCGGCAGCGGTGGGCAGGCGACGGTGGATGAGGTTCGGCTTCATGCGAGGGGCGAATGTTAACGGGACGTTAGGGCCGGGGTAAAGCGGGATGCCTATCGAGGTTCAGCGTGGGGCCAGTCTGGGCGCAAACGCTTGAACCGCGGATAACTTTTTCCGGCGAAACTGAGCCTCGGCTGACCATCGCGGGCGGGCGTGGGTGGCGGGTTGCGCAAAGCGTGACGCCGCTCACCCCCGGCCTGTCGGCGGCTCAATAACGGTCGAAAACCTCGCCCACGCAGCAGCGCAGCGAGCCGCCGGCCTTCTCGATGGCGTCGAGCGGGACGCTGCGGATGCGGAAGCCGGCCCGTTCGAAGGCGCGGCGACTGGCCGGCGTCAGCCCATCGGCTGCCGCCTCGCTCATCCACACGCTGTCCTGGCGCAGGGCGATGCAATTGCCGGCGAAGGCGTTCTTCTCGGCGACCGTCAGTTCGATCACATCCGGCGCGTACAAGTCCGCCAGCGCGCGCGGCGTGGCAGGTTCGACGAAGGCCTCCGGGCAGATCACCAGCGCCCGGCTGGCCAGCACGCTCATCACCACGTTGCTGTGGTATTCGCCATCCGTCAGTGCGAATCCGTGGCCGAGGCGCAGGTCGAAGGCGTCGAGCATGGCGGTGGCGCCGGTTTCATCGCAGCGCTCGCTGTAGCCGGCGAGACCGATGCCGCGGGCGCGGTCGATGATCAGCGCGCCGGTGAGTTCGGCGATGCCCGGCTGCTGGCGGAGGTCGATCACTTCGCGACCCTGCGCCGTGAAATGTTCGCGAATGTCCCGGCGTTCGGCTTCGCGCTGCCGCACCGCGTGGCGCATGTGGCCCAGTACGAGACGACCGGGCGCCGTGCCGAAGACATTATTCGGGAACACCGCATCCGGCGTTTGCGCATTGCCGGGAAACACGGCGACCGGCAGCTCGCTGCGCAGTGCTTCGGCAAGTCGGGCGTGTTGCGCCAGTGCACGATCCGCGTCGAAGGCGCCGGCGCCGGCCATGTAGTGGTTGTCGCTGGCCGACTGCTCGGCCAGGGCGAAGCCGTCCGGCCGCACCAGAAATACGGCATCGGCGCAGGCGGGACGGTTTGCCGGCAGCGCGCGGGCGCGTGCGAGGAAGTCGCTGGTGTCGTGAACGAGTGGGGCGGCGGCAGGCATCAGGCCGCCTCGCGCTGGCGTTCGGTGGCGGCCAGGGCGCGTTCGACAACGGCCCAGCCGGCATTGTCGTCCACCGCACCTTCGGTCAGCAGGCGGCGGAAGTTGCGCCCACCGGGCTGGGCGTGGAACAGGCCGAGCAGGTGGCGGCTGATGTGCTTGAGCTTCACGCCACGCGAAAGCTGCTCCTCGACGTAGGGTTGCAGCCGGCAGAGCAGCTCGCCACGCGGCGTCAGCGGTGTGTCCGGGTCGAACAGGCGGTGCTGCAGTTCGTGCAGGAAATAGGGCTCGTGGTAGGCGGCGCGACCGATCATCACGCCATCGACGTGCCGCAGATGCTCGTCCACGGCGTCGGCTTCGGTGATGCCGCCGTTGATGGCGATGGTCAGGTCCGGGCGTTCCTGCTTCAGCCGGTAGACCAGCTCGTACCGCAACGGCGGCACCTCGCGGTTTTCCTTGGGACTCAGGCCCTTGAGCCAGGCCTTGCGCGCGTGGACGGCAAACGTATCGCAGCCAGTGGCGGCGACGGTGTCGATGAAGTTCAGCAGGTCGTCGTAGTCTTCCTGGTCATCGACACCGAGCCGGCATTTCACCGTCACCGGGATATTGGTGGCGTCGCGCATCGCGGCGATGCAGGCGGCCACGGTGTCCGGCTCGAACATCAGGCAGGCGCCGAAGCGCCCGGACTGCACGCGGTCTGACGGACAGCCGACGTTGAGATTGACCTCGTCGTAGCCCCAGTCCGCGGCAATGCGCGTGGCCTTGGCCAGCTTCGCGGGCTCGCTGCCGCCGAGCTGCAGCGCCACCGGGTGTTCGACGTCGCTGAAGCCGATCAGCCGCTCGCGATCACCGTGGATCACCGCCTCGGCATGCACCATCTCGGTGTATAGCAGGGCATTCGGCGCCAGCAGCCGGTGGAAGGCGCGGCAGTGGCGGTCGGTCCACTCCATCATCGGGGCGACCGACAGCCGGGCCGGCGGGTGGGATTGGGCGGTGTGGTTCATGCGCCCATTTTATCGGGTGCCGGGGTCGCCCGCCCGCGTGATGCCCGTGTGCCGAACGACAGGGGAGGCCGGCAGACGCTTTGCCTATACTGCGCCCCATGGAGACTGCCGCCGCGACATTGCTGTTGAGCCTGGACGCAGTCATCGTCGCGGTGACCGACGAGGCGCCGCGTATTCTCTGCATCGATGCCGGCCTCGACCAGCCGTCGCTGCCGACCGGCCTCTTCAACCACGAGCAGCATCCGACCATCGAGCGTGGGCTGCGGCATTGGGTGCGCGAACAGAGCGGCGTGGAACTGGGTTACGTCGAACAGCTGTACACATTCGGCGACCGCTACCGTGATCCCCGCGAACGCAGCGGTGGCGCGCGCGTGGTGTCGGTGGCCTACCTGACCCTGCTGCACGAACAGGCGCTGCCGGCCGAACTCACTGCGCACTGGCGGGACTGGTACGAGTTCCTGCCTTGGGAGGACTGGCGCGAGGGGCGCCCGGCGATGATCGAGCGCCGCCTGCGTCCGGCCCTGAAACGCTGGAGCGCGAGCAACCGCGAGCGCCAGCAGCGCGTGCAGAGCTGTTTCGGCAGCGACAAGACGCCGTGGGACCCCGAGCGCACGCTGGAACGCTATGAACTGCTGTGGGAAGCCGGCGTGGTGGCGGAAGCGTTGCGCGATGGCGGTGGCGACGTGGAAAAGGCAGCGAGCATCGCCGGCCAGCCCATGTTCGGCGACCACCGGCGCATCCTCGCCACGGCGCTGGGCAGGCTGCGCGGAAAGCTGCGCTACCGCCCGGTGGTTTTCGAGTTGCTGCCCGAGACCTTCACCCTGCTGCGCCTGCAGCGGGTGGTCGAGGCCCTGGCCGGGACGCGCCTGCACAAGCAGAACTTCCGCCGGCTGGTCGAACAGGGTGGTCTGGTCGAAGGCACCGGCAGGCTTGAACACGGCACCGGCGGCCGGCCGGCTGAACTGTTCCGCTTCCGTGGCGATGTCCTGCGCGAGCGGCCGGCTCCGGGTGTGTACTTTCCCGGCGCGTTCTGGTCACGCTGACCCATTGACTGGCAGCAGAAAGCAGAACACCGGCTGGATGCCGGTGTTCGCTTCTGGGGGAGTGTCCCTGATGACTGCGGTGTGGGGAGTGTTGTGAGGGGTTCCGTCACCGCGGCACGTCCTTGTGCAGCTTTGGACAGCCGCATCGCCGGCAGGTTCCCTTGTTCCGTGCAACGGGCGGACGACAGCAGCACGGCGCTGGCGCGTGTTCGGCAATATGTAACTGGTTGATCAGGATGGGAAAATCGCGACCTGATGCCGCGATGCCCGCCTCAAGCTGAATGCCGGATTACCTGGACAGGCTACTTGAACATGCCCGGCAGGAAGCTGCGCCACTGCAGGATCGGTGCCGTGGACGGCTCGCTGCGCGGGGTTTCGGCGGCTGGCTTGGCTTCGACACCGGCCGTGGCGGCTTCGGCGGTGGTGGCATCCTCGCTGGCCGTGGCGGTCGTCTCGCTGGCCGGTGCGGGGCAGCCGCCGCCATTGGCGCTCGCATGGCTGGCGGTGCCGGCCTGCGCCTGGGCGGTGAACAGCAGTGACAGCAACAGCAGCGAACGAGGCAGCATGATCGGGCTCCGGAAAGGGATGCCGTGAACGAGAGCCGGCCACCGGGCCGGGTCGGTGATTCTATCGGCAAAAGCGGGCCACCGCATCCCGTTGGATCGTGCGCTGCAGCATGGTTCTGCACAGGAATCGTGCAGACTCTGGCACATGTCTGTCGCCGTCCCCTTCGACACAGCGCTGCAGCCCCGGGCCGACGGGCTGCGTATCAGTGCGTCGGCATTGCGTCGTGCACTGACCGCCGGTGCGCGCCGGGTGATAGCCCGACGCGAGCAGCTCAACCGCATCAATGTGTTTCCGGTGCCCGACGGCGATACCGGCAGCAATCTCGCCTTCACGCTGTCCAGCGTGCTCGACGGCGCACTGAGTCGCCCGGCGCGTGAGGCCGGCGCGCTGCTGCGTGCGGTGGCCGATGACGCACTGGACGGCGCGCGCGGCAACTCCGGCGCGATCATCGCGCAGTTCTTCCATGGACTTGGCGAACGCGTCGGTTCGTTGGCGTCGTTGAGTCCCGCGCAGCTGGCGGCGGCGGTCCGCAATGGCGCGGAGCAGGCGCGTGGCGCATTGTCCGAGCCGCGCGAGGGCACTGTGCTCAGCGTGATCCAGGCCTTTGCCGACGCCCTGCAGCAGCCGGCGACATCGGTGCGGGAATGGTTCGACGCCGCCCTGCAGCGCAGCCGGCGCGCGCTGGCGAATACGCCGAACCAGCTTGCCGTGCTGCGCCAGGCGGGCGTGGTCGACGCCGGTGCGCAGGGATTCGTCGACCTGCTGGAAGGCGTGGCCGACTTCATCAGCCAGGGGCGACCTGCCGCGCGACGCGTCGACGATGCGCATGAGGATTGCCTGCACGGCGCCGACGATGCCGTTGCGGCCGACAGTTTCGACAGCGAGGCCAATCCCGATCATCGCTGGTGCAGCGAATGCGTGATCGAGGCCGTCGACGAGCGCCTGATCGATCGCGAGGCGCTGCGCGGTGCAATCGATCATCTCGGTGCTTCATCGGTGGTTCTTGCCGGTGGTGGCGAGCGCTTGCGCCTGCACGCGCACGTGGCCTGTCCGGGGCGGCTGTTCGAGCTGGCCAGCGGCTTCGGCGGTGTCACCCAGCGCAAGGCCGACGACATGCTTGCTCAGCAGCGCGCCGTGCAGAATCCGGCGGAGGTCGCGGTGATCACCGACAGCGGCGCGGACCTGCCGGCCGAATGGATCGAGCGGTCGAGCCTCAGCATGGTGCCGGTGCGACTCAACTTCGGCGCCGAGGACTTCCTCGACAAGGTCACCATGCATCCCCGCGAGTTCTACGCGCGGCTGCGCGGCATTGCTGATGGCGAGTCGCTACCGCAGACCTCGCAGCCGACGCCCGGCGACTTCCGCCGGCAGTTCGAATTCCTCGCCAGCCATCATGCCGAAGTCCTCTATGTCGGCATTTCGCGACCCTTGAGCGGCACGCTGCAGTCGGCGGAAAGCGTGCAGTCGCGCATGCATGGCGTGGCGCTGCGCGTGGTCGACAGCGGCCATGCGTCCTGCGGCGAAGGCCTGTTGGCGCTCGCCGCGGCGGAACTGGCTCAGAGTGGCGCTGATGCCGCGACGATTGCGTCGACAGTGGAAGGCCTGCGTGGCGACACTTTCACCTTCGCGGCGACGCGCGACCTCAGCCACGCCGTGCGCGGCGGGCGGATTCCGCGCTGGGCAGGTCCGCTGGCACGCTGGCTGCCGGTGACCCCGGTGGCAGCCATCCGCGCCGATGGCACGCTGGGCGTGGCCGGTATCCTGCCCGGACGCCGCGACGTGCCCGAGCGCCTGGCGGCGTGGATCCTGCGTCGGCTTCCGCCGGGAAATCGCTGGCGCCTGCTGGTTGGGCATGGTGACTGCGAGGCGGACGGCATGCGGCTTCGCGATGTATTGGCGGAGCGTTTGGGCGACTGTGAGGCAGGACTGGTCGAAGCCGGCCCGGCGGTTGGCGCCCATGCGGGTCCTGGTGCGCTGGTGGTCGGCGTGCAGCGGCTTGCCTGATGCCTTCCGGCTGATCGCGGCTGCCGGCGCGCTAACATGCGCGCCATCACATCGCTTCTGAACCGGGAGTTGCCGTCGTGCCGGCCTTGCTTGCCCTGCTGATCTGCGCCTACCTGCTTGGTTCGCTGTCCGGCAGCCTGCTGCTCGGGCGCTTTCGTGGCGTGGATATCCGTACCCAGGGCAGCGGTAACGCGGGCGGCACCAACGCCTTCCGCACGCAGGGCTGGCGCTTCGCGCTAGGCGTGCTGCTGATCGATGTCGGCAAGGGCGCGCTGGCGGCATGGCTGGCCCGGCACTGGCCGTGGCCGATGGTCGAGGTGTCGCCGTGGCTGACGACCGCCTGGCTGGCCGTGCTGGCCGCTGTGGCCGGGCACATCTGGCCGTTGTTTCACGGCTTCCGCGGGGGCAAGGGCGTGGGCACGCTGCTCGGTGGCCTTTTGCTGGTCTGGCCGCTTGGTGTCGGCGTTTTCCTGGGCGTGTGGTTGCTGGTGCTGGTGTCCAGCGGTTATGTCGGCCTGGCTTCGGTGCTGGCGGCGCTATCGCTGCCGCTGGCGGCCATCGCTCTGCCGGGAGCGGCTGCGCACCTGTTCCCGGCGGTGCTGACGGCCGCATTGATCACCTTCACCCACCGGCAGAACATCCGCCGGCTGGCCGCTGGCAACGAGCACCGCTTCGAGCGCATCCGACTGCTGAGGCGACGCACGTGAGCATCGACGCGGTGGCCACCCGCGACGACCTGCTGACGGCGCTTGGCGATGCCGCCGGCCGATTTGGTTCGGTCGAGGTCGTGGACACGCTGGATTCGACCAACACCGAACTGCTGCGACGCGGCGCCGAACAGCCGGACCGCAGCCTGCTGGTGGCGCTGGAGCAGTCCGCCGGTCGTGGTCGTCAGGGACGCGAATGGCAGATGCCGGTCGGTGGCCAGCTCGCGCTGTCGCTGGCGGTGAGCAGCCAGCGTCCGCTGTCCGACTGGCAGGGCCTGCCGTTGGGCGTGGGCGTGGCGGTTGCCGATGCGCTACATCGCCTGGGCCCGTTGGATCTGCGACTGAAGTGGCCGAACGACCTGCTGCTCGGCGACGCCAAGCTGGGCGGCATCCTGCTGGAAAGTCGCCTGCCGCCGGCTGCTTCGCGGGAGACCGGGCTGCTGCTGGTGATCGGCATTGGCATCAACCGTGAGCTGCCCGCGGCGACGTCGCTGGACCAGCCGGTGGCCGATCTGGCTGGCGTGCTTGGCGAACGCACGCCGTCGCTGGCACAGCTCGCCGCTGCCGTCGGCGAAGCCGTGCTGGAAGCCGTGGACCGCCACGCGCTGGAAGGTCTCGCTGCGGCCGTGCCGCGTTTCCAGCAGCTCGATGCCCTGCGCGGTCGCGACATCCGCATCCATGATGCGAATGGCGGCCAGCACGATGGCGTCGCGCTCGGTGTTGCTGACGATGGCAGCCTGCGCGTTCGCGTCGATGGCGTCGAGCAGCAATTGCTGAGCGCCGACGTGTCGGTGAGGGTGAACTGATGCTGCTGCTCGATCTCGGCAATACGCGATTGAAGCTGGCGCATGCCGGTGCCGGCGATCTCGACGACGTGTCGGCGATCGCGCATCTGGACAATGCCGCGTTCCATGCACAACTGCTGGCCGAGCTGCGCCGTCGCCGCGAGGCGGGTGTCGTGGCGGAAGCCTGGCTTTCCAGCGTGCATCACGGCCCGGCAATGGACGAAGTGCTGGCGGCGTTGTCCGCGCATGATTTCGTGACGCGACGCATCGAGCAGGCGCAGCCACGTGATGACCTGCGGCTGGCCTACGCGGACATCTCGCAGCTGGGCGTTGATCGCTGGCTGGCGATGCTGGGCGCGCGTGTCCGCTTCGATGGAGACCTGCTGCTGGTGTCGGCCGGCACGGCGCTGACCATCGACCTGCTGGACGCCAGTGGCCAGCATCATGGCGGCTGCATCGCGCCATCGCCGATGCGCATCATCGACGGCCTGCGCTTGGCCGCGCCGCATCTGCCGCGCCCCGAACCGGGTGCCATCCTGCAGCGGCACAGCCTGTTTGCTACCAGCACCGTCGACGGCCTGATGGCGGGTGCGCAGGGCGCCATCGTCGGGTTGGTCCGCGAAGCCATGGACGAAGCGCGCGATCGGTTGGGCAGGGCGCCGACGCTGTTGCTCACCGGCGGTGGTGCACCGATGCTCGCGAAAGCCCTGGAGTCGACCCTGCAGCCGCTGACGTTCCGCTCAGCCGTGCTGCATGGCCTTGCGATTCTTGCCAGTGAAGACAAACGTATTGACGATCGCATTGGCGATGCCGTTTGAGCCGCGATTTCGTCCGCGCTGCTACCATCGCAGCGCCTCAAGCCTGCGAAACCCATGCTGCCGCGCATCCTTGTCCTCCTGCTGCTGGTACTGAACGCCACCGTTGCGTTGTGGTGGTGGCTGCGGCCGCCGCCGGCGCCACCGCGGCTGCCAACCACCGAACAGGGCGTGCCCGGTCTCAGCCTGCTGCGCGAGGTCAACAGTGGCGCCGCGCCCAAGCTGGCGGAAGTTCCCGATACCGCAGGCCTGGAGTGCCTCGACGTTGGTCCGTTCCCCAGCCGCTCCGAGCTGGATCGCGCCTTCAAGGCGCTGACGCCGCTGGCCACTCGCATCCAGTTCCGCGAAGACGTCACCCGTAACCAGCGCGGCTGGTGGGTGTACCTGCCGGCGCCGGACAGCCGCGAAGCCGCGCTGGCGGTGGCCCGCGACCTTTCCGCGCAGGGCCTTCGCGACTACTACGTGGTTACCGCCGGCAGCAACGAAAACACCGTGTCGCTGGGACTGTTCCGCGAGCGTGACAACGCCGAGAAGCGCCGTGCCGAAGTCCGCGACGCGGGCTACGCGGCCGAAATCACGCCACGCATCGACGAACGCCCCGAGTTCTGGATCACCCTGGAAGTGCCGGTTGGCGGCGCCTGGCGGCGGCAGCTGAACGGCTATTCCGGCGTCGACGCCAAGCCACTGCCCTGCCAGTAATTCGGGTCTGTGCGTGGCGCTGCCGGTGCCGGCGACGCTACAATGCCCACCGGTTCGCGCCCGACGCTGCCTGCAATGGCCGGCAGCCCATATCCCGGGGCGACACTCAAATCGCCGCTTTAGCTCAGCTGGTAGAGCAACCGCCTTGTAAGCGGTAGGTCGTCCGTTCGAATCGGACAAGCGGCACCACTTGCGCGGGACCCGCCATAGCCATGTCGACCGACCAGGCGCTGCTGGAGCTCTACTTCGAATCCCTTGCCAACCGCCGCGGCGAGCTTCAGCGCGGCTGGGACGAGCTTCGCACCGGTGTCGGCGACGAGGCCACGGTGCAGCGGATCAAGAACCACCTGCACCAGCTGGCCGGTTCGGCCGGCGCCTACGGGTTTGCTGGTCTGGGTGATGCCGCCCGCACGCTGGAGCTGGTTTGTGCCGACTGGCTGGGGGCGGAATCCGCCGCCCGCGACGACGTCGACCGCTTCAGCCGCCGCAGTCAGGGTGATTTCGATGAGCTCGACTATCAGCTCGAATTCGTCCTGCAGCGCGCCGCATCGGCCTGACTCGCCCACGACGCCGAAGCGGACAACGATCGGCCACATTTTTCGCAACAGGAGCTGACATGCGTGTTTCATTCCACATCCAATCCGCCACCCGCCACCGCGCGATGACGGAGGTGCGGGCATGAGCCGCCGTGTTGCGCTGGTGGGCGTGCCCACCGACATCGGCGCCGGCCATCGCGGCGCCTCCATGGGACCAGAAGCCCTGCGCGTTGCCGGTCTTGGCGAGGCGCTGTCGGCTCGTGGGCTGGATGTCGTTGATCGTGGAAACCTCAGTGGCCCGCGCAACCCATGGCAGCCGCCCACCGAAGGCTATCGCCACCTGCCCGAAGTGGTGGAGTGGAACCGCATGGCGATGGAAGCCATCGCGGCGGAACTGAAGCAGGGCAACCTGCCGATCATGCTCGGCGGCGACCACTGCCTGGCCATGGGTTCGATCACCGCGATTGCCGCGTACTGCCGCGACAGCGGCCGCAAGCTGCGCGTCATCTGGCTCGATGCCCACGCCGACTTCAACACCAGTGATATCACGCCTTCCGGCAACGTCCACGGCATGCCGGTCGCCTGCCTTTGCGGGCACGGCCCGAAGGCGCTGACAGAACTCGGTGGCAGCTCGCCGGCGATCACGCCTGACGTGGTGCGACAGGTCGGCATCCGCTCGGTCGATGCCGGCGAAAAGAAGCTGGTCCACGAAGCAGGCCTCGATATCTACGACATGCGCTACATCGACGAAGTCGGCATGCGCCGCGCGATGGAAGAGGCGCTGTCGGACCTCGACGACAACACGCATCTTCACGTCAGCTTTGACGTCGACTTCCTCGACCCGGAAATCGCGCCCGGCGTCGGCACCACCGTCCCCGGCGGCCCCAACTACCGCGAAGCCCAGCTGTGCATGGAAATGATCGCCGACACCGGCAAGCTGGCCTCGCTGGATGTCGTTGAACTCAATCCCGCCTTCGACGACCACAACCGCACCGCGAAGCTGGCGGTCGATCTGGTGGAGAGTCTGTTCGGCAAGTCGACGTTGATGAGGGCGTAGTTTTCGCCTGGTCGGCAGTTCACGACGAAAGCTTTCGACATCGCCTGCGGCGCTGCCGAGTCACTTTCTCTTGCTTGTCCAAGAGAAAGTAACCAAAGAGAAGGACACCCCGCGTTCGCGCCCGCTTCGCGGGTTCGTGAGCCGGAACCGGGGTTTCCGACAATTCATCCCTGAATTGGCGAAAACGCGCGTGCGTCCTGCACGCGCCCCTTCGGGCCTGATCGTCTCCGTCTCACCCCTTCCGAGGGGATCATTTGCGATGGACCTTTAGTCATGGTCTACCCGCGCTGCGCATGAACGGCTCTTTCTGGGAAAATCCGCGGATCGACGTCCATTGTTGTTTTTGATCATATGAAATTGAGTTCAGTAGTAAGTCTGCTTTCCGGCTCAATGAGCGCGAAAGATTTTTCGGCAGAGATAGCAGCCGAACTTGAGCCGCACCTAAAAGGGCTTTCCGTTGTTGGCGGGATCGCTCCAGTGGTTTCCGTTGAGGACGCCGATGTCTTGCTTGATCCAAAAGGTCTAGCTGAACTATGTCGCCTTTTTACGAGCGGCGAACTTACTGCTGAAGAACTGGCATATACCGTCGACGTGCTCCAAATGTCGGACAGAGCCGAGTGTTCAGATCAATCCGTTGTGGATGACTTATTCCTTTGCGGGGATCCGGACATCAATGGTCCGATGACGGTCGAGCGCGCATCGGAGATTGCGAATCGAAACGCCTGAAAGGGTGCAAGGTGCAGTGATGGCGAGGGCGATTCCAGCTGGCTCAACGCTCGGTGATCGAATCATGAAGGTCAACCATGCTGGCGAGCATGGTGCGATCAGCATCTACTCCGGGCAGATTTTCATGGCGCGGCTCAGGGCGCCGGCCATGGTTGATGAGCTTCGCCAATTTCGGAGTCACGAGGAGGAACATCGTGAGATTTTCGGCACGGAGCTTCTACGAAGAGGCAAGCCAAGGTGTCGGAGCTATTTCCTATGCGGGCTCGGTGGATGGGCTCTGGGATTGATCACTGGATTGCTGGGACGGCAGGCGATTGCTGCAACGACCGTGACGGTTGAACGAGTGGTACTTGGTCACCTCGAAGAACAGCTGCGAAGGCTGCGCGGCATCGATGGCGCTGCGTGTGAGGCAATATCGAGAATTGTCGAGGACGAGCAGCAACATCACGACCAGTCGGCCCTGCACCTGGATGCCGGCAAGTTTTGGTCAAGGGTGCTATCACCGATTGTTTCAGCATCCACAGAGGCCGTGATCTGGATTGGGATGCGTTTTTAGCCTCAAATTTTTGGTGCTCACCTGGTGCGTCCTGCTCTTGGGTCCCGTGGTAGCGCCGAGTAGCGCAGGAAGCCGGCGGGGAAAGGCGCGTTTGTTTGAGGCCATGGATGGCCGAGTTCGCGCCGGCCGCCGGGTTCCGAGCAACGCAGGGAACGGCAGCGAAGCTGACGCGCGGACTTCGGGTGCCTTTTCTTTTGGTTACTTTTCTTTCGGGCAAGCAAAGAAAAGTGACTCGCTGGCCCGAAGGGACAGTGAAAGCTCTTGATCCAAGAAGATGGACAGCAAGAGTAGGATCCCCGCCTGCGCGGTCATGACGCGAAAAGCGAAAGCTGGTCGCTTCAACGAACGAGGCCCGCAGATCGCGGGCCTCGTCGTTTCCATCTGAATCAATCGCTCACCGATAACCAAACCTCGGCGGATCCGGCACGAACCCCGCCGGGAACGGGTCCGGCTCGCGATAGCGCGGGCCACGCGGCGACGGAATGATGCCCAGGGCGACCAGGTTGCGCTGGCTGTCGTAGCGCAGGCTCAACACCTGTGCCGGACTGGAGCTGGCGCGTTCAAAGGTCACCTGACGGGCACGGTCATACTCGCGCTGGCCATGGCCGGTGCCGATCGGTGCGCCGACGCTCGGGGCGCGGGCGTAGCCATCGCTGCGATCCGCCGAACCGATCTGACGCTTCTCCATGCCGGCGGACGGCGCGGCCTGTTCGGCTTCCGCCTTGCCGCGATAACGGTTGTCGCCGTAGCCGCTGTCATCGCGCTCGTTGCGCTGGGCGATCTCGTCATCATCCCGGCCGAGCCAGCCAAACGGACGCCTGGTCTGGCGCTCGCGGAACACGGCGACGCCGATCACGCCGACGTTGCCCGGGCGGCCGGTGCGTGCGGCATAGCTGTCGCCCAGCGAGGTGAACTCGAAGGCGGCGACTTCGCTCATGCTCTTGCGCCAGCCGTCGATGTCCTGCGTCTGCCACGGCGACAGCACGTAGCCGCCCTGGTCCGGGCTGGCAGTCTGGCCGCTCAGCACGTTGACGCCGTCCACCGACACCACGGCCAGCAGGCGTTCGCCGGTGAGATTGCGCAGGCGGATGCTGTAGCGATGGCCGGGCGTGCCGGGCACGAAGGCCTGCTCGCCGTCCCAGTAAACCGGCAGCACGCGGCCGGTGTCGCGGTCCACGGCATTCAGGTCGACCAGCGCGCGGGTGCGGGCGGACAGTGGGGCGCTGAGCAGCAGGGCGCTGAGAACAACGATCATCAGGGTAGTGAACTTGCGCATGGCTTTCTCCTTACGCGTTGGCGATGCAACCCTTTCAACGTCATCCAACGCTGGTCGGGGTTAGTGCCGTCGCTGCGCCGGGATCGCCGTCGGCGTTCGTTCAGGTTCGGAATGCCGGTAAATCCGGTTATTTCGGCGAAATGGTGGCCATCGCGTAAACTGCGCGCCTTCCTGAAAACAACGACAAAGCCCGCGACGGGCCATCCCGTATGAGCCAGCCCTCATGAGCAAGACCATCCGCCATCTCACCGGCATCACCACTTCCGGCACGCCACATATCGGCAACTACGTCGGCGCCATCCGCCCGGCGATTGCCGCCAGTCGCGATGCCGGCAGCGAGTCCTTCTATTTCCTCGCCGACTACCACGCGTTGATCAAGGCGCAGGATCCGGTGCGGATTCAACGCTCAACACTCGAAATTGCCGCGACGTGGCTGGCCTGCGGCCTTGATCCGGATCGCGTCACCTTCTACCGGCAGTCGGACATCGTCGAAATCCCGGAGCTGACCTGGCTGCTGACCTGTGTCACCGGCAAGGGCCTGCTCAACCGCGCGCATGCGTACAAGGCGGCGGTGGACGTGAACACCGAGGCTGGCGAGGACGCGGATGCGGGTATCAACGCGGGCCTGTACATGTATCCGGTGCTGATGGCGGCGGACATCCTGATGTTCCGCGCGCACAAGGTGCCGGTGGGGCGCGACCAGGTGCAGCACATCGAAATCGCCCGCGACATCGCGGCGCGCTTCAACCACGTCTATGGCGGCAGCTTCCGAGCGATCACCGGGCGCGACGAGGACCCGCTGGTGCTGCCGGATGCCGTGATAGACGACAACGTCGCCACGTTGCCCGGTCTCGATGGCCGCAAGATGTCGAAGAGCTACGACAACGTGATTCCGCTGTTCGCCTCGGCGAAGGATCTGAAGAAACTGATCGCCGGCATCGTCACCGATTCGCGCGAGCCCGGTGAGGCCAAGGAGACCGAAGGCAGCAACGTGTTCCAACTCTACCAGGCCTTCGCCAGCACCGAGGAAACCGCGGCCATGCGCCAGGCCTTTGCCGACGGCATTGGCTGGGGCGATGCCAAGCAGAAGTTGTTCGAGCGCATCGACGCCGAGCTGTCGGAGGCACGCGAGCGCTACAACGAACTGATGGCGCGGCCCGGTGACATCGAGGACGCGCTTCGCGCCGGCGCGGTCAAGGCAAGGAAACTGAGCGCGCCACTGATCGCCGAGCTGCGCCAGTCGGTGGGCCTGCGTGATCTTCGCCAGGCGCCGACCGAGGCGGGCAAGGCAAAGGGTGGCAAGGCCGCCATGCCGGTGTTCAAGCAGTACCGAGAGGATGACGGTCGCTTCTACTTCAAGCTGGCCGATGCCGACGGTCGCCTGCTGCTGCAGAGTCGCGGCTTCGAATCGCCGCGCGAGGCCGGACAGATGATCGCGCGGCTCAAGCAGGAAGGCGCTCTGGCGCTGCGTGATGGCGAAGGTCATGCGCTGAAGCTCGGGGAAGATGCCGTTGGTCGGCTGCCGGATGAAGCGCTGACGATCGAGGATGTGGTGGCCGCGCTGGCGACCATGGCCGCGGAAGGCTGACATGGCCGAGTCATGGCCGTTCCTCGCCCTGATCCTGTTCCTGCCCTGCTTCCTGGTGCTGGGCGGCATCTATCTGTGGGTCGCGCGCCGTCGGCGCCGGTGGCTCGGTGTCGACCTGCTGGTGCTGCTGCTCGCAACGGCATTCAGCATGGTCGCGATGCACTGGGGCTTTGCCTCGGCGGATCGGCACCACGGCAACATGTGGCCGCAGGTCTTCGCCACGTTGCTGGCCTATGGCGCGTTCATCGCCGTGATGGCCGTCGCCCTGCCGCTACGCCTGAGATCAACCGCCCGAACCGGCTGAGCGGGTTGTCGCTCAGCGTATCGAAACCCGATTGCGCAGGCCGTTGATCGCTTCGTCGGTGATGGCCGGCGAGCACGTCGGTACCCGCACCATCAAGGTCAGCACCACTTCGGCGTTGTGATCGGCGCTGCTGCCCAGATACTGCGCCACGGCCAATGGCCCGATGGGCGGAAAGCCTTGCGCGGACAGCCATTCGAGGTCCGATTCACCGACGATGTCTGCCCGGCTCAGGTTCTGGCAGGAGCGCGGCCGAACATGGAAGGCCTGCCCATCCAGTGCTTCCAATGGCAGCTGCTCGTAGTTCGATGCCCCGCTTCCGTCCGCCACGGTTTCGGCATGCACCATCACCGCCGCGTTCGGGCCAATCAGGGCGGCCCGGGAAATGTCGAAAGGGTGTCCGTTGAAGTGATCGCGGCGATTGTCGACGGCGGTCACCTGGAAGTCCCGAGGCAGCACGACCCGATAGCGGAGCGAGTGGCGCGTGCGGATCGCATGATCGCTGGCGGCGAGTTGGGCAGGGCTGGCATCGCCTTGTCGATGATCAATCAGCCGCTGGCATGCGGTGATGGACAGCAGCATCGCCATGACCATCAGACAGGCGGCCGGATGCCGGGAGCTTGGCTTTGTGTTCCGTGATGGTCGGGTGCGGACAGGCATCGCCAACTTGGATGCCCGTCCGGCCGCAAAGGTTGAAACGGTCAGTCCCAGCGGGTGGGTGCGGGGCCGCGCTCCGGGTTCTTCATCTTCACCACGCAGAAGCGCTGTCCGCTGGGCGCTTCCATCACCCACCAGCGTTTCACGAAGGCGACCCGCTTCGCGCCCAGCTTCTCAAGACGCTCGACTTCCGCGTCGATGTCATCGGTTTCGATGTCCAGATGGACGCGTGATTCGTGGCTGACCCGCTGCACCTCGATGTGCATGCCGTGCGCCGAGCCATCCAGTTCGGCATAGACCGAGCTGCCTTCCTCGTAGCGGTCGGTTTCCGGCATGCCCAGCGCCTGGCTCCAGAAGTTGGCGCTGGCGTCGAGGTCGTCGGTCCGGCAATCGATGATGAAGCCGGCGAGGCGACTGTGGTGGGCCATGTCAGTTTGCTCTTTGCAGGTCGTCGAGCAGGGCTCGCAGGAAGCGCGCCGCTTCGCCACCGGTCGCTGCGCGATGATCGAAAGTGATCGAGATCGGCATGATCCGGTGGGTTTCAAGGCCGCCCATCACGGGGACGACTTCGTGGAACAGGCGACCGGCGCCGACGATGGCCACGCAGGGCGGCACCACGACCGGCGTGGCGTACTTGCCGGCGAACACGCCGAAGTTGCTCAGCATGATGGTGTAGTCGCGGAGTTCCTCCGGCGGAATGCTGCGGGTCTTCAGGCGGTCGCGGATGCTGGTGATGCCCTGGCGGATCTGCTGGGGACTCAGGCGTTCGCAGTTGCGCAGCGCCGGCACGAACAGGCCGTCCGGCGTGTCCACGGCAATGCCGACGTCGACGCGCGAGTGGCGGCGCAGCGTGCCTTCCTTGGCATTGAGCCAGGAGTTCAGCGCGGGAACGGTTTGCGAAGCGACCACCAGCGCACGGATCAGGCGACCGGTGATGTCCTCGCCCGGCGACCAGGCGTGGATGTCGGCGTCGTCCATCAGTGTTGTCGGCACCACTTCGGCGTGCGCGGCGCTCATCGTGCGCACCATGTTGCGACGCACGCCGCGAATGGGTTCGTCGATGTCCATCGCCGCATCGCTGTCGATACGTGCCGGCGAAGGCCTTGCCGCGGCCGCGGGTTTCGGCGCTGGTGCGGGCATTGCTCGTGCTGCCGGCGCCGGTGCTGGCGAATGACCAAGAGCGGCATCGCCGCGCTCGGCGGCTTCGCGAACGTCCTTCAGCGTGATCACGCCGTCCTTGCCGGAACCGGCGACGCGGGCAAGGTCAATCTTCAGCTTCTTCGCCAGCGCGCGCACCGCCGGTACGGCCTTCACGCCGCCGGCGCTGCTGACCTGCTCCACGTGCACGCGGTTGCTCGACTCCATGGCGCCCACCACGGTGCCGGCGTCTCCGTCTTCGTCAGGTGCTTCCTCGTCGTGGACGATGGCGCCACCCTCCTGTGAGGCCACCACGCGATCATCCGGCGCCGGATCCTGCGTGCCCACGCCGTGTCCGCCGCCGTGGCCATGGCCATGACCGGTGTCGCTGGCCTCGGCGCGCTGCACGGCATTCGGATCCAGTTCGAATTCGGCCAGCGCCGCGCCGGTGTTGATGACGTCGCCCGGACCACCGTGCAGCTTTGTCACCTTGCCGGTGTAGGGCGAAGGCACATCGACCACCGCCTTGGCGGTTTCCATCGACACCAGCGGGCCGTCGAGTTCGACCGAATCGCCTACCTTCACGTGCCACTCGACGATTTCGGCGTCGGGCAGGCCTTCGCCGAGATCCGGCAGCAGGAATGTCTTGTTGCTCATCTCAGCTCACCTCGAGCGTGTGCTTGGCCGCCTCGACGATGCGGGCGACGCTGGGCAGGTATTTCATCTCCAGACGGAACAGCGGGATCGGCGTGTCGTAGCCGGTGACGCGCTGTACCGGCGCGACCAGATCAAACATGGCGTGTTCGGCCAGGCGCGCGGCGATCTCCGCGCCGAATCCGTTGGTATACGGTGCTTCATGCACGATCACGCAGCGTCCGGTCTTTTTCACCGACTCGTGGATGGTGTCGAAGTCCAGTGGTTTCAGCGTGGCAACGTCAATCACCTCGGCGGAGATGCCTTCCTTTGCGAGGGCATCCGCAGCCTCCAGGGTTTCCTTGACCTGCGAGCCCCAGGTCACCAGCGTCACGTCGTCGCCATCGCGCAGCACGAAGCACATGTCCAGCGGCAGCGCTTCGCCATCGTCCGGAACCTCTTCCTTGTACTGGCGATAGATGCGCTTGGGCTCCATGAAGATCACCGGATCCGGATCGCGAATCGCAGCAAGCAGCAGGCCGTAGGCGCGTGCCGGCGAGGAGGGCAGCACCACGCGCAGGCCCGGGATGTTGGTGAATATCGCTTCGTTGGCCTCGCTGTGATGCTCGGGCGCGCGGATGCCGCCACCCCAGGGCACGCGCAGCACCATTGGGCAGCTGAGCCGTCCGCGCGTCCGGTGCCGGAACCGCGCGGCGTGGCAGACGATCTGGTCGACCATCGGATAGACGAAGCCGTCGAACTGCACCTCGGCCA